>ERZ1090878.30-NODE-30-length-67685-cov-28.889546_pt1 | contig 67685 bp, 58 predicted proteins | sample MGYA00478473_ERZ1090878 | MGnify/ENA primary metagenome ERZ1090878 (study PRJEB33644, sample SAMEA5815720) | chicken gut metagenome | biome: Chicken; feature: Gastrointestinal Tract; material: Caecum | place: Ireland | collected 2019-01-01 | study: A study of the... | reverse complement strand
CCCTGGGTACAATAGGGCAAACACGGAAATGGGAATCAGCGGTCTCGTTCCCGAGATCACTGATCTAAATCCCCGTAACAGGTGATCTATTTATCCGTGAACACTGATCTACTCATGCGTAATATACAAGTATCCTCTCGATCATCATAGGAACCAAAGGCATCTGCTACAGCGGCCATGAATTCCTGCATCACTTGGTCCGGGTTATAATTTGGTTTCTTCTTTGGCCTGGACATATCTTTTCCCCCACACTTGCGCAATCACTTACGTCTGCATTTCCATTTCAATCCAAATAAATAGCAATTTACACGCTACCATTATCTGATTTTTTCAATTTTCAATCATTTCTTCTTACATAATCATGGACTTTGTTACCACATCGCCAAGATCCCACTCAATTCCACGCTCAGCAGCCTTCTTTACAAAGTCCTTTCTCGTCCGCGGCATGGCCACAGTACACTCACCTACCGGATGGACAGCTATAGAGAAACCTTCCGATGTCTCCATGACTTCTTCGATGTCAAAACCCAGGCCGCACTTACCGTCAGGAAGCATATTGCAATAAGCGACACAAGCTAAACAATTTTTCTTTGCCATATCTATCATCTCCCTCTTAAAGCAAATGATTTTAGAATTAAGCGTCACTATTAAGTAACACAATTATTTATTCACATATCCACCAGTTGTATCCGTTTTGCCGTACCGGAGAGAAAGACCTAGCATCGAGCTAATCCTCACGGCTACGCCGGAGCCGGTCCCGATCAATAAAGGCATGGTCAACAATATGCCGAATGAATGCAAGTCCCATTTCCCAACGGATTCATCTGGAAACAGGAAGAAATCCTGATATAAATAGTCTCAAGCGGCGCGACTTGCGAGCAGATTTTAAGCGTCTGCCCGCGCTTTTATCTATGAAGCACTTTTTTATCAACGAGATGATAGATTCTCACTTTTCGCGTCCCGTGACACCTACGGTGTTACTCTTTTACCTTAAACGGGCAAACCTTTATGCACTGAAAACACCGGATACATTTGCTTTCGTCAATTACTGGATACTCAAATCCTTCTTCGTCCTCAATCATTGAGATTGCTTCTTTGGGACAAATCGCATAGCAAGCTGTGCATCCGCAGCATTCTTCTTTTCTTTTATATAGTACTGGTATTTCTCTTTCCATATCCAATCACTCCACCGTCACACTCTTTGCAAGGTTTCTCGGCTTATCCACATCGAGGCCCTTTGCCACAGATACATAGTATCCCAGCAACTGCAGCGGAATCACGGCCAGACTGCCAATGAAATGCTCGTCTACCTTCGGGACATAGACTGTGAAGTTCACCTGATCTTCAATCTCGTACTTGCCATAAGTAGTCAGTCCCATCAGATAAGCCCCACGGCTCTTGCACTCCAGCATATTGCTTACGGTCTTTTCGTACAGCTCGCTCTGAGTCAACACGCCAATGACCAATGTTCCCTGCTCAATCAAGCTGATGGTGCCGTGCTTCAGCTCACCTGCTGCGTATGCCTCGGAGTGGATATAGCTGATTTCTTTCAGCTTCAAGCTGCCTTCCAGGCTGACTGCATAGTCGATACCACGACCAACAAAGAACACATCATGAGCGTTGGCGTACTTTGCCGCGAACCACTGGATACGCTCTTTGTCTTCCAGAATCTTCTGTATCTTCTCCGGGATAGTTTGCAGTTCAGAAATATAATAGCTGTACTGCTCATCCGTGATTTTGCCTCTGACCTTCGCAAACTGCACTGCCAGGCAGTACATAGCGGCAAGCTGTGCACTGTATGCCTTTGTCGTAGCAACAGAGATTTCCGGTCCAGCAAGTGTGTAGAACACTTTATCCGCTTCACGCGCGATGCTGCTGCCCACCACATTAACGATTGCCATTGTGGTGATACCCTTCTCTTTTGCAAGACGCAATGCTGCCAATGTATCCGCTGTCTCACCAGACTGGCTAACAACGATCACCAGTGCCTTCTGATTGAGCAGCATCTTACGGTAGCGGAACTCAGATGCAAGTTCCACACGTACCGGAATGTCTGCCATATCTTCCAGCACATACTGAGCAGCCATGCCAACGTGCCATGCAGAACCGCAGGCTACAATATATATCTGCTCGAAGTTCTTGATTTCGTCCTCAATGATCTCCACGCTAGACAGGTCTATAATGCCATTCTTGATTACAGAATTAAGGGTATCCTGAACAGCCTTCGGCTGCTCATGAATCTCTTTCATCATGAAATGCTCAAATCCGCCCTTTTCAGCCGCTTCTGCATCCCACTTAATCTCGGTGGTCTGCTTTTCGATTTCATCACCATCAAGATTATAAAAATGAGCCTCACCCGGAGTTAATTTTGCAAACTCAAGATTGCCGATGTAATATACATTACGAGTATATTTCAGAATCGCCGGGACATCCGAAGCCACATAGGTTTCACCATCCGCAATGCCGATGATCATCGGACTGTCCTTACGAGCCACCCAGATTTCGCCTGGATAATCACGGAACATCAGCTCAAGGGCATAGGAACCACGGACACGAACCATCGTCTTGGCAATAGCATCGATAGGGCCAAGGTTGTACTTTTTATAATAGTAATCAACCAGTTTAACGACCACTTCCGTATCGGTCTGGCTGTAGAATGTATAACCGTGCTTCAGCAGTTTTTCCTTCAGTTCAGTATAGTTCTCGATGATACCGTTATGTACACCGACAACCTCAGATTCGACCGGACCGGAACCAGAACGAGTGCAGTTGCCGGAAACATGCGGATGGGCATTGGTCTGGCTCGGCTCACCATGTGTTGCCCAGCGAGTATGGCCGATACCGCAAGTTCCTTTCAAAGCATTACCGTTATCCGTTTTCTCAATCAGATTAGACAGGCGGCCCTTTGCTTTCACGACCTGCGCCAGATTCTCTCCGTTGCGGACAGCCAGTCCAGCTGAATCATATCCTCTATATTCCAGTTTCGACAGACCATCCAGCAGGATCGGTGCTGCCTGTCGGTTTCCTGTAAAACCAACGATTCCACACATAGGTTTATCCCTCCCGTTATTTATTTCTCTTGTCTATTATACTTTCCCTCTTATGCAAAACGACTCCGGGTAGTTGCCAGAGTCGTCCTTGACTTTACACCTTATATCCCTTTTCGCAGATTACATTGACAACTTCGTCAACATATTTCTGGCAGGTGTCGTGGTCAGGTGCTTCCACCATAACACGGACGACTGGCTCAGTGCCAGACTCACGAACCAAAATACGGCCAGTATCGCCCAGGGCTTCGGCCACATTCTTTACTGCTGCCTGCACAGCCTCATCGTTCTGTGCCGCCTTTTTATCCGTTACGCGAACGTTCTCCAGCACCTGCGGATAAATTCTCAGCGGTGCTGCCAATTCGCTCATTGGCTTTTTCTTGGCCAGCATGACTTCCATCATCTTCAAACTCGTCAGGATACCGTCACCGGTGCTGGCATACTTGGAGAAGATGATGTGGCCGCTCTGCTCGCCGCCGATACGGCAGCCGTTCTTGGTCATATATTCGTAGACGTACTTGTCGCCCACTGCGGTCTTGGCATAGCCGATGCCTTTTTCGTCAAAGGCTTTGTACAGGCCAAAGTTAGACATAACAGTTGTGACTACAGTGTTGGTCAGCAACTTGCCACGCTCTTTCATGTAGCAGCCATAGATGTACAAGATATGGTCGCCAGTGATGACGTTACCCTTTTCATCTACGCACAGGCAGCGGTCGGCATCGCCATCGTAAGCAAAGCCAACATCCAGTCCTTTCTCCACCACGAACTTCTGCAGGCCTTCGATGTGGGTGGAGCCAGCATTGTTGTTGATGTTCAGGCCATTCGGCTTGTTATTGATGACATAAGTATCTGCACCCAGAGCATCGAAAACGCTCTTGGCAATGTTCCAGCTGGAGCCGTTAGCGCAGTCCAGACCGACCTTGACCCCCTTGAAGGAGTAGATGCCCAGAGAGATCAGGTAGCCCATATAACGGTTACGTCCTGCCACATAGTCCACCGTGCAGCCGATGTGCTCACGATGCGCAAAGGGCAGTTCCGGCCAGTCCTTGTCAAAGATGTGGAGCTTGCCATCGATATAGTCCTCCACCAGAAGCAGCGTTTCCTCGGGCATTTTCTCGCCGTAACGATCGATCAGCTTGATTCCGTTGTCGTAGTACGGATTATGGCTGGCAGAGATCATGATGCCGCAGTCGAAGTCATCCACACGGGCAATGTAAGCCACGGACGGCGTGGTGGTAACGTGCAGCAGGTAGGCATCTGCGCCGGAGGCAGTCAGGCCAGCAACCAGGCTGTACTCAAACATGTAGGAGCTGCGACGAGTATCCTTGCCGATAACGATACGAGCAGGCTCGTTGTTGCCGTTGCGCTCACGAAGGGTGTTGTAATACCAGCCTAAGAAGCGGCCGACCTTATAAGCATGGTCTGCTGTTAATGTAATTCCGGCTTCACCACGGAAGCCGTCGGTTCCAAAATATTTAGCCATAGTTTTATTCCTGTTCGTCAAGTTTTCTATTTCAAATTATTTCACGCTTTTCAGAAAATCATTCATATTTTCATACGGCGGATTATTTTCTCTTAACTTTTCATAGCTGTATTCTGCATTTCCAACAAGTTCCATCATCTTTTTCCAGCATTCAGGAAGTTCGGTATCTCCATTTGTAAAAAGCCAGAAGAACTCGTGCAGGGAACTTTCATCTGCCTCTTTTCCGTAATGCTCACGATACAACCTTACAAGTTCTTCCGCTTCTTGATACTGTGCCGCTTTGCGTTTTTCATAATACTTATCTAAAGGCATTATCACTCTTGCCGGATTACCAGCAACAACACAGTTATTGGGAATATCTTTGTTAACAAGACTATTTGCTCCAATAATAACATTATTGCCGACATGAACGCCTTTTAGAATCGTTGTTTTCATTCCAATGAAAACATTATTTCCTATCTGTATACCCCCCCCCGATCCTAAAATTTCTCCATAGACACCCTTCAAAACCGCCCAGTCATAGCCGTGTGTCAATAACGTAACACCCTCCGTAATTTGAACATCGTTTCCTATATCTATTAGCCAAGGCCTTGTCATATCAATATTTGTTGTTTTTGGTGAAAAAACAGTTACCCTATCACCAATTTTCGCTCCTCTGCTTCGCATATAAGAAATATATGCTTGTGATGAAGAGCATTCTTTATATATAATTTTTCGTACTATATCTTTAATCCACATTTAAAATATCCTTTCTCTTTAACGCACCCGCTTTTCTAATCTCTTTACAATCACACAAATTGTATGAAAATTAAAAAGAACAGAAACCAGCAATGCAATTATGACTGCCACCACATTCAATGCTTGATTATTAATATAAAACAGTATAAGGAGTGCAACAAACACTGTAAGAATGCCAGCATCATTCTTTTCATACGCATTAAAGAACTTTTTCATTCTATACTTTCTATATAAATAGAGGAAAAGAGACGATGCCAGCGTAGATATTGCAGCGGCATACAAACCAATGAACTTAAACAATGCCAAATCAACTGCCAAATTAATAATAGCTGCATAAGTAGAAGTTGTTCCTAATATTTTGGTTTCCTTATATGCCGAGAATACACCTCCATAAAATGCAGATAAAGATGTATAATATATACTTATGGCTAAAATCGGAACGTAAACTACACTTTCATGATATTGTACATTGATAAATAGCGGGTAAACATATCTAATAACAGCTATCAGCAAAATCGTAACCGCAAGGATTGCAGCTTTGACCATTTTGTATATTTTTTTAAATTCGTTAATATCATTATCTCTTACAATTTTTGCTGATGTTTCTCTCCAAGCAATATTAAAAAAGTTGTAAAACGTACTAATCAAATTTGGAAATTTATATGCTATCGAGTATAAGCCATTGGCCGATGCCCCTAAAAAGTTCATAATGACTAATCTATCTGATGCATTAATTACCGACCAACTAATCGTATTCGGAACAAGCGGAATTGAATACGCCAGCATTTTTTTTGTTGTACTGCTTTTATAATTTTTTATATCAATATAACTCCAAAACTTTAGCTTAGTTAAGACAAATAATGCAGCAGCAACATTTGCAACACATGCAGAAGCCATTAAAGCATAAAATCCCTGATGGAACCCCAAGATTAAAATTAGGTTGAGAAGAATGATTGTAATACTAACAAAAAAATTGGATAGAGAATACAATCCAATCCGCCCTGTTCCTCTAGCCAGTGCATTTGACAATGCAATAAAAAGACTTGAAATGCAATAAATTAGAATCGAATACCCAAGGCTGTAATTGAAAATCCAGCTTGCTCCTCCAATAATCAAGCTCGTTATAAAACCGCTAGCGAAGCAAAACAGAAAAGTGTGACTAATGATTATTTTCTTTTCTTCATCCGCCCGACTATCGATAAGGAATCGAAACATTGACTCCTCCATAAGCATAGTCATTAAAGGCACTAAAAACAATGCAATAGTAGTCACATAATCAAAATTACCGTATGCCTCAGTTGTTAATTTTGCAGTATAAAGCGGCAAAAGCAAGAAGTTAACGACCTGTGTACCCATTTTACCTATGGATATAATAGCCGTATTTTTTATTAACTCGCCAGATTTTCCCATTAAATTATTTCCTTCCTATGATTTTCTTCATCGGCCTTGCAATCGCGCCACGCACTTTATAATAGAAAATCACCTGTCTTTGTTTTCTATTAAATCTCTCCTGCTCTGAAAGATTTAAAGACGGATTTGTATCCCATAGTTTTCCTGATAGTGCAGTACGCATGGTTTCATTAAACCATCCAGCTTCAGGCCGATCCCTCAAACTACAATATGTTCGTTTATCTCCATTATCTATTACTCCCTGTGACATAAAGTGGCTTGAATTCAAGCAAAACGCACACCCACAATTCATTCCGATCGGCTCAAAGACAATCGGCTTACAGGGATCATCAAAAATTCTTTGTGGCTTTGGGTCTGCATAGCATTTATGAAGCGTCCCATCTGCCAAATTCAATGTTCCAGATCTTTGACCAGCATAACAAAATTCATTTCTTTTTACATTAAAATTTTCGATTGTATAATCAAACAACGGAGAATTAAACTCTCTTCCTCGTGCAATATACTCCTCATCGCTTAATTCTGTTAAAAATTCAATCTTTGTGAGATTTGAATTTTCCCTTCTTGTTGCTGCTACTTGTGGCCATGCACCAATTCTACTTTCACAAATGGACTTGATTTCGTCAAGATACGGAATATACTCGTCGCACAAGTTGATTTGGACAATAAAAGAGCACCCCTGTTTCTTAACAAACAACACATTTTCAAAAAATGTTTCTAACAAATTCAGGCGTTTCAACTCCAAATAGTGAAGTGAAAAGCTAAAGTGCAGTCTTTCTTTTTCTTCTTGCGTGAAGTTCTCAAGTTCTTGAAATCTATTTTTTAATGTGCCATTTGTAGTTATATTTACAATATGCCCATTTTTAAGAAGTTCCTTCGCTATTCTGAGTGTCTCGGGTTGCGCAAGTGTTTCTCCTGCCCCGCATATTGAAAAAAAGCACTCCCCCCCCAGTCGCTCTTTAGTTAAGCATTTTCCAATATGTTCTGGAGTATACCTAAGTTCGGCTAATTTCATATTACGATAGTCGCGTTGAATCACATAGCAGTAACTACACTTTAAATTACATAACGTAACCGGAATCAAACATTCAAAAAAGCGTTTTACATGTATTTCCTGCATTATAGTTCTCCCTTCACAGCTTTCCGAAGCGGATCAAATTTTTCGTCCAGATTGACGGACACATATTTGGTTTGGTTCATCATATCATCTATTAATTGGTTAAGTTCTTCTACTCCTCCAGAGTTGAAAAGTCTTACTATATTCTGTCCTTGCAACCATGTATTGTAAGTAGATTCAATTTTTTGATTATTGTTGTCAAAAACAATGCACGGTGTTTTTGTAATGTAACTCAATATCATTCCATGAAGCCTATCTGTAATCACAAGACTTATAGATTGCAGCCGCGTTAAATAGTCATCTAATAGTTTTTGTGCGTTGTCTTCTTTATATTCTACATCGCAAGTATCCATATATTCCACTTTATCAAAACGCTTTTCTACTGATTCGATTAAGTTTCTTTGGAACTCTACATCTAGTGCTTTTTCTTTATCATCTCTCAATACAAAAGCGACAGAATTGGCTTGTCTACTTTCGCTCCGCTTCACATATTTTTCATAAGAGAACACTATATCCGGTGTAAGTAAAACCCGCACCTTTGTATTGTCCATATAAATTTTATCCGAATTTTTTTCTCTAGCTACAAGGGTTAAATTTTTACATTTATTAGCAACTTTAAAAAATTCAGTTTTGACTGCAAGCGCTTGTTCACTATCATCAAAAAAAATCGTTTGTGGAAAGGAAATTATCCTATAATTTTTAAAACGCTTAAGTATAAATCTCCGAGGTATTTCTATAAAATCGTATAGCGATCCACTATTCCCTCCGCCGATTAATGTGATAAGGACATTTTCCGAAGGCAATTTTTTTATTTCACCAATCCAATTGTATGTGTCGCCCTCATTAATTTTTATAACGGTATATTCTTCCCCTATTAACGACATTAGAAATTTCCGCTGGGATACTGTTATTGCTAAGTCACCAAGATTGTTATAGTCTGCAGCGAAAAAAACAAACGCATATTTTTTTTCTGGGTTCAATTCATGAGTACATTTATGATTATAGACCAGCCTCTCAGACCGATAATAATTCCTATAGATTTTCAACTTTTCTTTAAGGTAATAAATCATCTCAATTCTACTCTTTCTCCTCATATTTACTATTTATTTTTACCGACAATCCGAAAAAGCCAACCACAATGCACTAAAAGGAAATACTTAATTTTATCTTTTGAATTTACCATTTTCTTGCATTTTTTAAATGCTCTACTGGCTGCATTTTTCCAATTGTATTCATTCAACACACCAAATAATTTAGGATACGTTTCAAGTAAAACACCAAAATAGAAAAAGTCATTTTCTCTTAAATCAGGATAAACATCTTGAATTTTCTCATAGCGCTCTCTCGACAATTCAAACTTGTCCCGATAAAAATCAAGATCGACTTTATGCAAGATACTATCTTCACGCTGAAAATAGTAATAGAGCACTTTAGTTGAGTATGCTATTTTATTTGCACTAAGTAACAACTTATATGTTGTACCTAAATCCTCCATTTTTCTTCCAACTGGAAAACTGATATTCTCGAACAGTTCTCTCTTATACATTTTATTCCATGCATAATTAGCGAATGTGTCGTTGGAAAACAATTGTTTAATTGCTTCTTCTCGCTCAAAAACAGTAGTTATTTCCTTATGATTTGTATTTTCATAACCTTCCTGCTCTTCAGAAAAAACATTCTTGTGTGAAACGGCAGACATATCTGTATTGTATTCATGAATCAACTCATACAGCGTTTCAACAAATTCTGTCGATACATAATCATCACTGTCTACAAAACAAATGTACTTTCCACTTGACTTTCTCAATCCTTCATTTCTTGCATCCGATAAACCACCATTCTTTTTATGCACTACTTTAATACGAGCGTCTTGCAAAGCCCATTCATCACATAATTGTGGGCACTTATCAGGTGAACCATCATCAACAAGAATAATCTCAATATGTGAATACGATTGATTAATCAAGCTATTTATACATCTATCCAAATATCGTTCTACTTTATATACGGGCACTATAACAGATACAAGTTTATTATTCATTTTATTAACCACCACACACCTTACCTTTTTTCAACTGCTATAGCTTTGTCATCGCCTTGTCTTTTTTAGCAACGAATGAAATTGCTAAACAAAAAGCTATGAGATATGCAATATCTTGTCGTAATGTTTGGTTATAGAAGAATACTAATAAGAAAAGAATTGCATATAGATATGTAAGTTTAATATAAAATGAATCCATATCATATTTCTTACCAAACCTGAAAGTAAACACGGCTATCATTAGAAAAAAAACGCCGTAAAAAAGCAATCCGCACCATCCCTGCTCAAGGAAGGTATGCATGGAAGCAAACCAATCATAGTGCAATACTCTATATCTTAAATAAAATGGAGTAGCATCTGCAAAGATAGTTCCCGACTCACAATTTCCCAATCCAAGGCCAAATAATTTCTTCCAAGCAGTATCCAAAAATCCGTTTTCAATAGCTGCTATAAATGCACCTCGATCTAAATCGCCAGTACTAGTATATCCTCCGCTAGTAGAATCCTTTATAATGAAATCTATATTAAAGACATATCCCATTCCGAATAATTTATCTATTATCTGGATTCCCACAGCAAGTCCTACAATCGAAAAAAACACTAGGCCCAATTTTCTCCAAGTGAACCCGGTAGTTAAAAATGCAAAAGCAACAATTATAACAAATTCAATATAAAAATACTTCAATTCTGCCAATCCTGCCAATGCCAATGCCAGACCGCACTTAATGATCAAGGAATTCAAAGACTCTTTTTTATTCATATAGGCCAGGACTGAATATGAAACAATTACCACAAAAAAAATATTTAACGGACCGTTACAGCCTTGATGATTTCCGAAGATTCCTCCTAAATAATCCTGATTCAATCCGAAAACAAAATATTGGATCATCATAATAACAGCATTTATATAAAAAATACCGTCTAGTTGATTCAGAAAATCAAGCATATCACTTTTTGTCAGATAAATGGTGCACAAAAGGAAGAAAAAGAAAAATCTGAATACATTTCTAAATCCACCAATGAAATATAAAATATTCTGATAATTCACTATGTAGGAAAACGTGACGATAAGTATGTATAATACAATTACATTTTTTATAATTCTTTCTTCTTTTTCCAATTTTTTATTTTTTATGAAACTGTATATGATCAAGAAGAACAATAAAAAGTCTGCCATATACATAATAATTCCCGGTATATGCAATACATTGATTAATATTCCCTCAAACAAAACAATGTACAATATAAAAAACAAAAGTGTTTTGGGTTTAATCTTGTACATATTTTACACCCCCCATTTGTTTTTTATAAACATGATTATCCACAGCAGTACTATAGCCCTCTGTTTTATTAGTGTATTAATCATTTTTGATGTTTTTTTAACACCCACATTGTCAAATTTATTCGATATTTTTTTGACATAATTATCGTCACAAATTTCAGCTATTCGATTAATCGACTCTATCAATCCAATTTCCGAATATCTATTTTGCTCCGCTTTAATTATTGCACGAACCCATGTCATGAAATTATTATAAATTCTATCTTCACTTAATGTGAATACCCCAATCTCCTGTGTTAATTCAATAACTTTCTTAGTCATAATAATTTGTTGATGGAGTCTATCAGGATTATATTTTCGGGTAAGAGAAGAACTAACCGTAACATAAAAATATCCAACGCAATCACTCATGCATATCTTATTACACTTTGCCAAACAGTTAATGTTAAAAATCAAATCTTCACTTATATATTGGCGCTCCGAAGGAAATTCCAAAGAATACTTCTTTATTATTTTTGTAGAATAAATAGCCATACAAGATGACATTTCAATGTTGTCATTTCCAATCCTACATCCACACATTCGTGGTATAATTTTATCCTTTATTTCCTGTCCTAAAAACACCTCACCAGCCAATGGATTTTCTCGTATTTCATACTTTCCGTCTATGTCTTTTGTATGTCCGCAATAGCAAACATCTGCTGCGTGTTTTTTTAAATCAAAATATATTGTTTCGATATACTGTTTATCAATATAATCATCGCTGTCTATAAAGCAGATATAGTCTCCCCCCGCTTCTCTAACACCTCTGTTGCGTGTCAATCCCAAACCTTCATTCAACTTATGGACAACCTTTATTCTGTCATCTTGATTTTTAAGCTCATCGCAAATAAAACCACTTTGATCCGTTGAGCCATCATCTACTAAAACGATTTCCAAATTCGTGTAGGTTTGATTAACAATACTTACAACACATCTTTCTAAATATTTCTCCACATTATATACAGGAACAACAACACTTATTAACTCCATCTCACTTCTCCAACAGCGACTGTAATATCTTATCAAATTCAGAGGCTGTATTTTCCCAACTCAGTTTTTCCAATGCGGTTCTGCCTGTTTCAATTTGCTTTTCAATTATTTTTGGATTTTTAAGAAGCTCTTCTAACTTCATTACCAGAGTATGATAATTATAATCAATTAAGGTAGCAGATGTTTCCGGCAAAAAATCGCTATAAGAACCATCAGAAAATTCAACAACCGGCAATCCGGTTGCCAGCATTTCATATGGAACCAAAGAAATATTAGTCATCGATGCACACATTCCAAAATCACAATTATTATATAATTCTACCAGCTGCTTCTTTGTCAATTTTCCCAGATTATTTCCAATCGAAACTGCATAATTGTTTTTCAGACCAAAAAAGTTAATATCAAGCTTTATTCCTTTTTTTTCAAAATCCTCAGAAGCTTTCTTCAATATATATTGTAAGATATTGGGGATTCTCTTTCCTTCTTCTTTCGTATATACAGCAATTTTCAAGCACTTTTTGTGTGCATAACTTAAATAATTTCTTTTTACACTTAAAGAGTATTCATTAGGTTCATATGGAAAACTAAGAGCATCCAATTTTGACGTAGTATTACATTCTTTTCTTATCATTTCGATATTCCATGACCCAAGACTTACGATGTGTGCTCCTAATTCATATGTCTTTTTTGCCAATAAAAACTTTTCATTGAATTTACTGAAATATGGCTCATAATCTTGAACAAAATACATTTTATAAGCTCTAAACTTATTTAATCGATAAAATGATTCCCAACTTGTAGCAATAACTACATCATATTCTTCTCTTCCTGCTTTGTAGTAATTCTTTATTGTGCCTTTATAACTCGGCAAATTAAACGCTGCATTATTTTTTATTTCAGCCATATTTTGGTTTGTATAATCCAAATATGAAATCGAATGACCGTATTTCTCCAAATATGTCCCTAATCGTAAAACCGAAGTAATACCCCCAGAAAATTTTGCGATTCCCTGCACGATAAACGCAATTTTACATACAGACTTTGGTGGCGCATTTTCAATTATTTCAGAAAATCCCTCTGTATCCATTGCAGAATTTACCGTTAATTTTTCATGCTTATCAATTCCAATTTGATATATACCTTTAACCCAGTAAGCAAGTTTACTGTTTAAAATTGATTTATTCATCTCTTATGATTTCCTTTCCATTTTCCAGCTTCATTTAATGTCCAAAAGAAAAAGCTGATATTTTTGTACTTAATTCCTTCTCTTACCCCCCATCCGGCAACTTTTATAAGTCCTAAATAGTATCTACCTCTTGTTTTGCTAGAATATGTCAAGAAATCTGGAATCATAATTCTGTACCTTGTTTTTAGACTTTCAATACTCTTCATTTTACTTTTTGTAGAAAAATTATGATGTATCACTATATTCAATATTTTCACTTTACGTTTCAATTTTCTCTGATCATAAAAGAAATTATGATCAACCTGATCCAAAAACAATCTCTCATCATAACGATAATCTTTGTATACTGCAAGTCGAACTGCCATACAACTATTAATTGCATTAATCTTATCATTCGGAATGTTTTGATTACATGTTTTAATTTGTCTATTCTTAAAAAATCGCGCCTCATTTGGGGACCAATATTTTCCATCTTGCCCCTGTATAATCGGAACAAAAATGTCACTATCCTTAAATTCTTTAGCGTTCAGCTCCAATGCATCAAAATATTCCTGTGTTACATTTGTGTCATCATCAAACCAAATTACTATTCCGTCTTCGTCTTTTAAATAATCAAGAGCACAATTATAGGCTTTAGAGAGACCAGCGTTTCCATTCATAGATAAATAAGTCCAATTATTCGCTTTTGTTTCTTTTTCGTTATTAAAATCCTTTGTGCTATTATCTACGACAATGATATCAACCGAATGCGAGTGTATTTTTTTTAAATTATTTATAGTAATCGAATCGTTAACAAAAGTATTATACAACACAACAACCGCAAAAAAATTTATCATTCTACTTACCTCTTAGCTTTCTCAAAAATACGCTCGTACTGTCCGCAAATTTTATCCCATGTATATTCTTCTGCTACACGCTTCTTGGCTCTCCGGCCCATCTCTGCAATTTCATCCGTACTCATCAAATCAGCTTTATCAATGAGCTTCGCAAGGCTTTCTGGCTTGCGACTCCAGTACAAAGCGCAATCTTCTGCGACTTCTTTATTGAAGCCAACATCAACCAGCAGATTCAGATCAGTGCTGCCCAGAGCCTCAATCAGCGACGGATTCGTGCCGCCCACCGTGTGGCCATGGAAGTAAGCATAGGCATTCTCTCGAATCTTCTTCAGCAGCTCCTGATCATAAACAGTGCCGACAAACTTAATTCTCTTATCGCTCTTGAAATGAAGTTTTTCTTCAAGCTCATTCAGAAATTTGTCATTTACATTTGTGATAATGGCAAAGTCCTTTTTGCTCTTGCTTTTCATGAACTCTCGAATCATAACCTCGAAAGAGTTCTCCGGTACAAATCGACCGACGACAAGGTAATATCCCTTCTTCGTCAGTCCTTTTTCTTTATACCAGTTCACTAGCTTTTCATCGTCATCAGCTAGCTTACTGAGAGTCAAATCTGCACCATAAGCAATAAATGTAGTCTTTGGATTGCGGCCTTTGATGCCCTTACCGTCATAGCACTCATGGATATACTTCTCGATATTCACGGAGTCACAGATGGCAAGGTCGCAGTATTTAACCATCATTTGTTCGGAAATCTTCCAGTATTTCCGAATTGGTGCAGACCACTTTTCTCTCATCCACTCGTGTCCATCCGGATTCAGGTACACAGTACCACCTAGCTTATGAATTTCCTTATAGAAATGAGATGCAAAGGGGCCAATGCGGCAGGCCATAATATAAACAATCGGATTTTTGATCTTATGTTCCTTTATGTACTTGCAGCAAGCATTTAATGCTGCAACATCGTAATAGATGGCCTGTGCTGCGCCAATTTGTGGGATATCAATTTTGAAGCAATGTGCATTGTGGAACTCGAACTGTTGATCATTGATTCTAATCGCACCTTCCACTTTTGTTTCATCCATGCAGCCGTCACCGTTAGCCTTACACGCCACATGATATTTAATATTTTTCTTATTCTGATGGTACTCCGTGAGCTTATAAACAAAGGTTTCATATCCACCGTATGCGCCCAAGCTCTTGGCTCCTACCAGAAATACGTGTTGTACTTCGTTTTCCCGCTGCATTCTTCCTACCCCTGTGTTCTTAAAATTTAAAAGTATCTTTCAGTCCCAGCCACTTCTGGTCCTTATCGCTCAGGTTCAGCGCAGTGCCATCTTCCAGCGTGTAACCCTCTGCACTTGCGCTGCCCTTGTATTCACCCTTCAGCTCCGGCCACTCAATGCCAATCTCTGGGTCGTTCCAAGCCATGCCGCCCTCGTCATTCGGATGCCAGAAGTCATTAACCTTATAACAGAACTCTGCTTCATCACTCAGAACCAAAAAACCATGTGCAAAGCCTTCCGGGATGAGGAACTGCTTTTTGTTCTCGGCAGACAGCGTAACGCCATACCACTTGCCATAGGTTTTAGAATCACTTCTCAGGTCAACAGCAACATCGAACACAGTTCCACGCACGGCGCGCACCAGCTTGCACTGCGGATACTGCTTTTGGAAGTGCAGTCCACGCAGCACGCCCTTTGTGGACATGGACTGATTGTCCTGCACGAAGTGGATGTCAATACCAGCCTCTTTCATATCTTTTTCGTTGTAGGTTTCCATGAAATAACCACGGGCATCACCGTGAACAGCAGGCTCAATAACGCAAAGGCCCTCGATGCCGCCTACATTTTTCTCAACTTTAATCTGTCCCATTTCCTCTATCTCCTCTATTACTGCTCGATTTCTTTCAGGTAACGGCTCAGTGCATCCTGCCAAGTCGGGAGCGGAGTAAAGCCCGCCTCCACCAGCTTGCTCTTATCCAAACGACTGTTGAACGGCCGAGCAGCCTTGCTCAGACCATACTCTGCCGTGGTCACCGGCAGAACTTCCATCTTATAGCCAGCCTGACGGTAGATTTCTTTCGTGAAGTCATACCAGCTGATATAGCCGCCCTCGTTGGTGGCGTGATAATAGCCGTACTTCTCAGTTTCATTCATATCAACGAGCAGTCGAGCCAAATCATATGTATAGGTCGGTGTGCCGATCTGGTCATTGACCACACGGACAGTGTCATGGGTCTTGCCGACATTCAGCATGGTCTTGATGAAATTCTTACCATTCAGACCGAATACCCAAGCAATGCGGACGATGAAATACTTCTCCAGCGTCTGACTGACTGCCAGTTCCCCTTCCAGCTTCGTCTGGCCGTATACATTCAAGGGCTTATAATCCTTGCAGTCTGGCTGCCAAGGCTCAGTGCCCTGACCATCAAACACATAATCCGTGCTGATATAGGTCATCTTGCAGCCCAGCTTCTTGCAGACATCTGCAATGTTCTGAGTGCCACCGGCATTGATGGCACGGACTTTCGATACTTTATCGTCATCCTCTGCCATATCCACAGCAGTCCATGCTGCACAATGGATCACAGCATCCGGATTCACTTCTGTAATTACTTTCTCAACAGCGTCTTTATCCGTAATATCCAGAGCCACATACGGTGCTTTTGTTACCGCAGAACCATCTGCCACACCACTGTAGTTTTCCTGAATGTCAGAACCTACCCCTTCATGGCCACGCTTCAGCAGCTCGTTCATCACATCATGGCCCAGCTGACCGCCAACGCCAGTCACAAAAAACTTCATGTTCTTTCCTCCTCGTTAGCGATTGCTGTACATTTTCTCGTAGTAGTTCTGATACTCGCCGCTGATGATGGTCTCCCACCACTCACGGTTATCGAGATACCACTGGATGGTCTTCTTGATACCGTCCTCAAACTTGGTCTCCGGCAACCAGCCCAGCTCGTTGTGGATCTTGGTCGGGTCGATAGCATAGCGCATATCGTGACCCTTGCGATCACCAACATGAGTGATCAAGCTTTCCGGCTTGCCCAGCTCCTTGCAGATAATCTTCACAATCTCAATGTTCTGCTTTTCATTGTGACCACCGACGTTGTAGACTTCACCAACACGACCCTTGTGGATAATCAGATCAATGGCCTTGCAGTGATCTTCCACATACAGCCAGTCACGGACATTAAGACCTTCACCGTAAACAGGCAACGGCTTATCTGCCAGTGCATTGGCAATCATCAACGGAATCAGCTTCTCCGGGAAGTGATACGGACCATAGTTATTGGAGCAACGGGAAATGGTCACAGGTAGACCATAAGTACGGTGGTAAGCCAGAACCAGCAGGTCTGCTGCAGCCTTGGAGCTGCTGTACGGAGAGCTGGTGTGAATCGGAGTCTCTTCGGTGAAGAACAAGTCCGGACGATCCAGAGGCAGGTCACCGTAAACTTCATCGGTAGAAACCTGATGGTAACGCTGAATGCCATACTTACGGCAAGCATCCATCAGCACACTGGTACCGATGATATTGGTCTGAAGGAAGATGCCCGGATCTTCGATGGAGCGGTCAACATGAGATTCTGCCGCAAAGTTGACCACGATGTCCGGATGTTCTTCTTCAAAAAGTTTATTCACAGCTTCGCGGTCACAGATATCAGCCTTCACGAAGCGGAAATTGGGATTGTCCATAACAGGTGCCAGTGTGGACAGATTACCTGCATAGGTCAGCTTGTCCAGACAGATAATCCGGTAATCCGGATACTTCTTCAGCATGTGAAACACAAAGTTACTACCAATAAACCCAGCACCGCCGGTAACAATAATATTCATGATTTATTCTCCTCTACACTTATCTATGTACCTTGTTTTCTTCCACGATTAATACAGATGTTCCTGATACTTGCCGTCCATGACATCTTTTAGATACTGACCATTTCCGTCATTCATGTACATTCTGCACTCCTCACTTCTTCTATGTAAACAGCAACAAGCCCACGGCGGGTCGCACAAAGGCAATCCACCGTAGGCTTGAACTCTCCTTCAATCTTTATTTGTTGCTCCTTTTTGTGGGTCAAAACAGAGCTTCCAAAAGCCCCCTACATATAACCCTCAGGATTTTCCGCTTCTTGCAGTTTTTCAACAAATAAAACTTTTGAAGGACAACTCAAGTCGTCAAAACCCTTTAGTTATCGTAGTTTTTCTTGGTTGACCCTATTATATCTCTAGCCCCAGTTCCAGCTACAGCAATCGTATACTTCTTATCCATAACGTACTTCCTCTTTCTATCCGGCAGATCCGGAGTATTTTCTATGATCGAAATTACTGTGGATAATCATTTCTTTATTTCCTTCTCCATGCATCCATGATTTCCACAGTAGTATTTCTTGCCAGTCAATTTATATAATGAAACAAACAAATCTCTGTACATTTGTACCCTTAAATCTATTCCAAAAGTTTTATAAAATCAGTACCAGAAATGTTCATTTCTAGCTTTTCATAGCCTGTTTTTATCAACTACTTCATTTAGGACAGGCAACTTAAATGTTGAATTCTTTATTGACTTCTATTAGCTTCAATAATTTCATTTGGGTAGAGAGTTTTCTACATGGCAATCGAAAAATGAATGTTATCCTATAACTAAAATCATTTGGATAGATATGCCGTTATGTAACGAACATTTCTAAAAAATCCTTGATTTATCAGGATTTCAGCGATGTGGACATCATACTTGTAAGTATCTTTTGACCATGACTTCCGCTTTATAATGACCTCATCATTGTTTGCGTCCATCTATCCTAAATGAATAATTTCATGTCTCTCAAGCCCAGCCAGGCTTCCCACTTTCGCTTTATAATAGGAGAACCTCCACCTGACCCATCGGACTTTCGCTTTATAATGAAGAAATCACTATACAAACGCTTCTACACAAAAACACCTAATTCAGCCACTTTTGATGTAGAAAACGGTCACCATACCATCTTCCTAACCAACTAAAAATTCAGGCTAGCCATTGTGTCCCCACCCAGAATGGTTTTCTTAATCGCCATGATTGCTTCCGGGTTATATTTCATAACCAAGTCAATGACATTCTCAACAGCGCACATGTCAAAGCGCTGTGCGCTTGTTTTCTTTTCACCCGCTTTCCTTGCCAGCTTCATGACAACAAGCCCTTACCTGACACAATCGTGCCAGATACAGGCTTGCTCCAGATTTCTTTTCCCGATGTCATGCTGCCGGGCGGGGCAACAGAAGCCAAAAAGGCTTTATGTTGCGGCCTTTGATCTCTCCCAGCCTGCATGAAAATCAGGTGAGAAATTTGGATCAAGCCTGCAGAGGCCCAGTGTTTTTTATTGCCGTGTCTCTTATGGCACCGTCAACCAACGCCAACGCGCCGCATTTCTCGCATCGTTTTCCTCCGCACATCTCTGATTCCTTCCTCTCTCAAATCAATTTGAAACGCCGCTCACCGCCGCCACGTCCACCACAAATACCTCAAATTCGTATCAAAATACCGCTTAAACAGCCGCTTCGGGTCCTGCAGCAGGCGGTAGAGCCATTCGAGGTTGTGCTTTTGCATCCATTGCGGGGCGCGCTGGATGTTGCCGGCTTCGTAGTCGAAGGCGGCGCCGACGCCGATCATCAGGGCTTTGACTCGGTCCTCGTGGGCGGCCATCCAGCGTTCCTGCTTGGGGGCGCCGAGCCCCACCCAGACAAAGTCCGGCTTCGCAGCATTGATCTGCTCGACGATCTCCACATCCTCCTGGGGTGTCAGCTCCCGGAAGGGCGGCGAGTACATCCCCGCGATGATCGCGCCCGGGTAGCGCTCCTCGATCTTCTTTCGCAGCAGGTCCAGGGTCTCCTGCGTGGAGCCGTAGAAGTAGTGCCGCCAGCCCTTCCCGGCGCTGATCGCCAGAATCTCCTTCATCAGGTCGGGGCCGGTCACCCGGCGGGCTTCCGAGAAGCCCTGCTTGCGGCTGTACTGGGACAGCGGTCCGCCGTCCGGCAGGGCCATGACTGCGTTGTTCTGGATCTGCTGGTAGCTGGCGTCCTCGTGGGCCGTGACCGTTGTGTGGACGTTGGCCACGCAGATGTACTTGCCGCGCCAACTTTCCAGCTGGCTCTCGATCAACGCAAGGGTCTTGCTCATGCTCGTGACCACGATGTTGACCCCCATCACCTCACAGGTCTGGCTCAGGTGCAGATCCACCGTGTACAGTCCGGAATCCGACGCCTCCTCGGCGTGGGAATAGAGAAAGTCGCTGTAGATCGGCACCACGCTCAACCGGATGTGGTAACTCTCGGCCAGGGCCACCAGATGCCGCATCTGGTCGGTGTTCTGCACATCCTGGGCTGCCACGATCCGGTCCACCTTGTGCTGGGCCAGCACTTTGGCCACGCTGCGCTCCGGCCCCAGATAGTCAGGCAGGCCCGGCGTTTCACACCGAGCCAGATACCCCACATATTTCACACCTTTCTGTTTGGCGATCACATCCTGATAATAACGGCGGGCCAATGCGCCCCCGCCGACCAGCAGGATGCGGGGCGCTACATCATGGCGGCGGGTGTAGGCCGAGCCGATCTTTTGAAAGATCCACCGCTTTATGACGATCGCCACCACCGACAGCACATAGAAATAGGCCAGCAGCAGGCGGGAAAACTGCGACAGGCTGAACACATACAACACGGTGGCCGCCAGCGCGAAGCCGATCAGGCTGGAGACCCCGACCCGCACGCCTTCCCGGATGAGCCCCCGGATGCGGATGGTCTCGTAGCTGCCCTGGAAGGCGTAGACCGCCACCATGACGCCCGCATAGAGCAGTGCCAGCGGGAAATACCGCTTGACATCGAAGAAGAAAAACAGTGCGCCCCAAGGGGTGACGACCCGCAGGCAGCCGGCCAGTACGAAGGCCAGCAGCAGGACCACGAACTCGGTGACGGCATTGAGGATGTGCAATGGTTTGGAAGTTTTGTAGTGCATAACGGATGTTTTCCTAACTTTATTGGGTGGATGTATGATTTTTCTGTGTATATGCAGGAGCCTTACTCAGCCAACAGCGAGGGCGGCAGGATGCCGCAGATCAAAGCGTCGGCGTCATACAGCTGCCGGAGGAGTTTTTCGGTCTGGCGGCCGGTCAGGTGGGCGGGATACAGGAGGGTCTCCCGCGGGGCTTCCAGCGACGGGCTGGCCACAAAGACCAGACGGCAGCCGGTCCCCGCCTCTGCCGCTCGGACCAGCGTCTGCAGGCGGGCTTGCTCCTCCCGGGTAAAGGCGCCGCAGACGGACACTGCGGTCAGCCCGGCCAGAGTCCCGGCCAGGGCGTCCCGGTCAGTGATTTTGGGGTACGCCCCCAGCTGGGCGGGCATTTTTTGTTGGGTCGATGTTGTCATCGCTCTCTCCTCTTCCCGGTTCGGACGGCGTGTTGCCGTTCTCATTCGGCCCCGCGGCCGGTGAAGACCACCGCCACCGTCTTGAACAGCAGCTTGATGTCCCCCCACAGGGACCAGTTGTCGATGTATTTCACGTCCAGCGCCACCACATCCTCAAAATTCTGGATGCTGCTGCGCCCGCTGACCTGCCACAGCCCCGTGATGCCCGGCTTCATAGACAACCGGCGCTTGTGATGGCTGTCGTACTGGCTGTATTCGTCCACCGTCGGCGGGCGGGTGCCGACCAGGCTCATGTTGCCGCATAGTACATCAAAAAATTGTGGCAGTTCATCAATGCTCGTCTTGCGGATGAACTTGCCGACTTTGGTGATGCGGGGATCATCCTGCATCTTGAACATCAGGCCGTTCATCTCATTTTTGGCCATGAGTTCCTTCTTGCGTTCCTCGGCGTCCATGTACATGCTGCGCAGCTTATGGATGTAGAAGATGCGTCCGTTGAGCCCCACCCGCTTCTGCTTGAAGATCAGCGGGCCGGGGCTTTCCAGCTTGAGAGGGATCGCCGTGATGGCAATGATCGGCAGGCTGATGAGGCAGCCCACCAGGCCGCCCAGGATGTCCATGCAGCGTTTGAGCAGCTGGTCCCGCAGCTTCAGCGTGACCGTTCCGATGGTCACCACATTTCCGCCGGCGCACCGGGCGATGCTGCGGCTCAGCCGGGCCGCGCTGGTGGCGCCGCAGCAGACCTGCTCGATCCGGTCCAGCATCGGAAGCCGGAAATGAACGGTCAGGCCCATGCTCTCCATTTCCTCCAGGTAAGGCAGAAAGCTCTCGCCGCTGTCCATCGGGATGTCCACGAACACCTCATCCAGCGCACTGCGGCGCAGCCAGTCCATAAAGTTGTCATAGTTGGCTGCCAGCGGAACACCGGCCACCTGGCCGCCCAGCTCCTCCCGGCTTGCCTCCAGCAGCGCCACCCCCATGACGCGCCGGGACCAGTCCTTGCGCAGGTCCTCAATCAGTGCCTCGGCGTGGGGCTCGGTAGTGATGACCCCCACATAGGTTTCCAGCCCCCAGCGGTGTTCGGCGCCGGTAAGCAGTTTTTTGAGGGCCGTGTGGAACAGCGGCATCACAAACAGGTTGACCAGCGGCACCCCCACCGCAAAATAGCGGGAATCCAGCATCTGCGCCTTGGTCACCATCATCAGGGCGGCGTACAAGGCACCCATCAGGATGTTGAATTTGAGGGACAGCTTGATCTCCGCGCCCAGGCGCCGGCCCACGATGTTCTCATCCTGATTGAAGTTGAGAAAGGTGAGCGTAAAGGCGATGGCCAGCAGCGTGAGGGTCTGTACCCAGTCGGTCCAGTCATAGGGCAGGATGCGGGACCAGATCCGCCCCGCCACCAGATGCACCAGCGCCACGCTGACAAACAGCGCCAGCACATCGGTCAAAAAGACATAGGCATACTGCAGTTTTTCGCGTTTCGTTACCATGCGGACTTCTCTTTCCTTTTCTTCTCCTTCTATGGGGCCCGGGGATCAGGCTCCCGGTTCCCGGTTCTGCGCAAACAGGGTGCGCAGCTTTTCACGTTGGGTTGAATCTTGATTATACAGCGGAACACCGTAGTCATAGACTTCAGGGCATGCAAAATGCCCCAGACGATGACTTCGCCCAGGGGTATTTCGGAGACGGCAGCCGTCGAAAAGCTCGTCGGCCAAGTTGCACTGGTTATCCAGGTAGATGTATCGTTTGCCGATGGGGTGAACAGCCGCTGCCTTGCCGGTCTTGGCCAGCGAACGGGCGGCGCTTTCATGGGTCGCACGGTTATGGGCATACAGGTCCAGCACATCCTCACCCCCTCGGGCCGCAACAAAATCGGCGTTTTGCTGCAGCGCTGCTCAAACATGCAAAGGATACATTCCTTGCATTATGGATATTATAGTACAAGAAAACTGATAATTCAATACAATTATCGGGAATCGGCAGTTTGAACAAAACCGACGGCGAAAATGACGCCGTCGGTCTATTACGCGACTCTTCGTATAGATTTAGATCATTTCCAGGCCATGCGCCCACCCGCGACGGATAGACTGCTTGCGACTTAGCCTGTTACTTACATTCAAACAGTGATTTTGCTGTAGCGTTGTTTTTTGCCTGCCAGGCAAGTGGAAAGTAAATTAACCGTTTATCGGAAGTGTTATAAATATCTAGCGGCACCACGCCGGCCGAAATAAGCCGAGTGCTCGGCCTGCGGAATGCTTCTTTTTTGGTCTTGCTTACAATTTTTTGGCAGTTGCTTTGCGTCCACCGGCGCAGAGAAGCAGGGCGTCGAACATGCTGCCGTCGTGCAGATTGTGGCAGTTTTTGCACTCATGAACTCCTGCCCTTTGACTCCCTTTTCGCACTTGGGGGTTATTTACAGGACAGTGTGTATCTAGGCAGTTACCATTATTCTGTTCGGCATACAAATATAGGGACTGTTTGAACGTTTTCGCTTATATGTTTTACTGGAAGGCATAGCCCCTCTCGCGGATAACCGCCACCACCTCATCGACATACTGCTGGCAGGTATCCTGCTCCGGCGCTTCCACCATCACGCGGACCAGTGGCTCGGTGCCAGATTCCCGCACGAGGATGCGGCCGGTATCGCCGAGCGCCTCGGCCACCTTTGCCACCGCGGCCTGCACGTCGGCGTCGGCCTGGGCGGCGGCTTTGTCGGTGACCTTGACGTTCTTGAGCACCTGGGGGTAGATCTTGAGCGGGGCGGCCAGCTCGCTCATCGGCTTCTTGCGGGCCATCATCACTTCCATCAGCTTCAGGCTGGTGAGGATGCCGTCGCCTGTCGAGGCATACTTCGAGAAGATGATATGCCCGCTCTGCTCACCGCCGATGCGGCTGCCGTGCTGCTGCATATACTCATACACATACTTGTCGCCCACGGCGGTCTTGGCGTAGTCGATGCCCAGTTCGGCAAATGCCTTGTACAACCCGAAGTTGGACATGACGGTGGTGACCACCGTGTTGGTGACCAGCTTGCCCCGCTCCTTCATATAGCGGCCGTAGATGTAGAGAATGTGGTCGCCGGTGACCACGTTGCCCTTCTCGTCCACTCACAGGCACCGGTCGGCGTCGCCGTCATAGGCGAAGCCCACATCCAGCCCCTTCTCGACGACAAACTTCTGCAGCCCCTCGATGTGGGTGGAGCCGGCGTTCAGGTTGATGTTGAGACCATTGGGCTCGGCGTTGATCACATAGGTGGTCGCGCCCAGCGCTTCAAACACCGCCTTGGCAATGTTCCAGCTGGAGCCGTTGGCGCAGTCAAGACCCACCTTGACGCCGCGGAAGGAATACATCCCCAGCGAGATCAGGTAGCCAATGTACCGGTTGCGGCCCGCCACATAGTCCACCGTGCAGCCGATCTGCTCCTTGGTGGCGTAGGGCAGCTCGGTCCAGGTCTGGCCGAAGGCTTCCAGATGGCCGTCCAGGTAGGCTTCCACGAGGGAGATGGTCTCCTCGTCCATCTTTTCGCCCTGACCGTTGATGAGCTTGATGCCGTTGTCGTAGTAGGGGTTGTGGGAGGCCGAGATCATGATGCCGCAGTCAAAGTTATCCACCCGGGCCACATAGGCCACGCTGGGGGTGGTGGTGACGTGCAGCAGGTAGGCGTCCGCGCCGGAAGCCACCAGCCCGCCGACAAGCGAATACTCGAACATATAGCTGGAGCGCCGGGTGTCTTTGCCAATGACGATGCGGGCTGGGCCTTCCTGGGTGGCGAGGCCCTCGGCCGCCGCACGGCGGCGCTTTTCGGTATAATACCAGCCGAGGAACCGGCCGATTTTGTAGGCGTGGTCGGCGGTCAGGGTGACGTTGGCTTCCCCGCGGAAGCCATCGGTGCCAAAATACTTGCCCATAATGAATCCATCCTTTGGAGAATCACTTTTCCATTTATTGCTATGCAGATCGATGCAGCTTCAAAAACAAAGCTTTCACTTGCGCCATAAGCCCCAGCTTTCTCAGCACCCCTGCCACAGTATTTCTGAATGAAAACGGCTTTTTGCAGTAGCGCGCCACCAACTCATCAAATGGCATGGTTCCTAAATGTTCAAAAAACTCTTGCCGATGTTTATGCGGCTTGGCGGATTGGGTCATGGCCGGGTTGGGCTTGAGGGCCTGTGTAACGGGCACTTCTTGCAGCCGCAAACTATCGTGCAAAGCATCCATCCGCTGTTGTCCTTTTTCACTGTGGACCAATACCAGAGAGGTGCCCTTATCGTCATCCATGTCAGGATATTGATTCTGTACACCCCAATAATCAGCCAGGGTCATATCGCTGACGTGATTCAGTTTCTTGAAACGGCAGGCATAACAGGAGGGTCTAATGGAAACATCCTGTAAGAAAGCTCTCATATACGGGCTATCTCGGTTATCCTTCGAAAACACTTTTCCATTAGGAAATTGAATGTGCATTGAATAGTGCTTCCATCCAGGGGACTTTTTTCTAAAGGTTACCCACGTTGCTTTTTGCCCCACCGCTTTTTCTATCTCTGAAAGATAAACATTCCATGTACGCGGAGACGGCACACCATGGCAAACTACATCAACACAAAATAAATTTGGATAGTCCTTTTGCAAAAAGGAGTGCAGCCCCTCGATTTGGCACGGCGTTCCGCTAAACAGCACCTCACGGCCGCTTTTCAGGGCTTCTCTTGCTTGCAAATAGGTGGTTCCGATCTCGCTCTGAAGATATTTGCTCCCGCGCAAAGCAGCCAGTCCTTCTAAAGTTTCCACTGCAATGTGGCACACCTTGTGTTGATTCTCCGACATCGCGGCTCCAAACACCACTCCGCCCTTGGAAATGGTTTGCTCCGCCAGCAATGAGAACACGCCACCGCTGGAACTCTGCGCACGGACCTTCTCGTCCAGGTTGATTGCTGCAAAGGCCTTTGGCGATTTATCCTTGGGTTCGGGAGAATTTTGCAAAATGGGGCAAACCTTTTCACAGGCTCCGCAGTGGATACAAGCTGTTGCATCGACTTGCGGATATAAGAACCCTTCTGCATCTGCACGCATCGTGATGCAATGCTTTGGGCATATCTGTGCGCAGACATGGCAGCCGCAGCAATTTTTCTTTTCAACTATATTAATCATATTCCCAAAATGTTATGTGCCCTTTGTTTACCACCCAACCTTTGAATAATCCGGCAAGTCAAATAACTTCCAACAACAGCCGTGCTCCAACAGACAATTTGTATCACTGGGAACGGAATTTCCGATGGTAACAAATGGGTAATGACCGACAGCCATAATAAATGGACATAATAAATTCCATAAGACAGATTGCCGAGTTTCACAAGTATCTGGGAGGCAATTTTACTACCGTTAGCCATTAAAAACACGGATACGCTTAGTGCATACAAGACAACACCACCACGTATTTGACTTGTTCCAAATGTTCCTGTTTCTGTCAGAGCATACAGTACATACCCTTCAATCAGGTTGAGAGAAGTGCAGCATAGCACACCTACACCTGATAAATTCACACTATTTAGCTTAACTACTGCTTGCCGTCTCAGAAATATACCTGCCCAGTAATAAATGAGCCATGACATAAAATAATATTCACAGTGAGGAATTTGACTTCCTGATGTCAATGTGATTATATACTGCAAGCCCAACCATACTGGCATGATCAACCATAAGATGCCCTGTCCCAGATAGCTACCTGCCATTCGAAAAATGAGCGGTGTCAAAAAGACAAGCTGCGTCATGACAATAATAAAAAAGAATGGTCCTGCCGACATTCCAAATAAATATTTAAGTCCGTATAAGGCAAAGCTGTCCACACCTGGATAATCCTTGATAATTTGTATTCCCATATATAAAAGAGACCAGCAATACATAGGAATAAGGAGACGTTTGCAACGTTTAATTATATATTGTTTTGCGGATTTTACTGCATTTGAGGTTGTCAGGTATCCAGATAAGAAGAAAAATGTCCCTACCGCAAAATTTGATAATTGCCGTATAGTGACCCATTCTCAGAATTTCCATTCCTCGCCAGGTATTTGTTGATAAGCAAGCCCCGATGGACAATGAATAAAAACGACTGCGAGTATGCAAAGCCCCCTGATCATTTCAATTCTGCTGTCTTTCTGCTCTGCCATAATTACTCACCATGTTATACAATTCATTTTTTGCGTTTAAGTTTATGATAAATTGCTTTGGCTAAAGTGTTTTTTGCAATCGCTTTTCTACCTTCATAGAATATTAGTTTGGGAATGCCCATACAATAGTCAAATATGCTCAGCTTGTGACTTTCTTTCAGCAAAGCATAACTCTCTGGCCAATCATGGGATTTCAAGTATTTGATGCTATCCGAAAGGTACTTGTGTTTATGTTTTTCAAAATAATCCAGATCAAAAACGCCGTCGTATAAATCAAGTTTTCCGATAGCATATAAACCGACCATCGTTCGAGCACATTTTTCACAGCGACTGCAATTTACAGCATCCGCTACACAAACATTAAGTCGATTGTAGGTAATCGGAAATTCTGAAATGTACCTCAGTTTATCAAGTCTGGTTGCTTCGCCACCGCTGCTATAAAACGTTAGTGTGTCTGTGGACAGACATTGTACATTCAACAAATCATAGCAAGCAGTATCATCATCTCGGAATACGAACGATTGGAAAGGAAAGCCCGAAGCGAAATAATATCTAGAAAACAGCTTTTGCAGAATCAATGGAATAGCCAATGTACGAAATGTATGTGTTGCTTCATGATTTTGTTTAATGTATTCATTTGCGTTTGTATCTACACAAAGAAGCTCTTTGCCAAGTTCTTCCGCCACAGCTTTTATCCAATTGATTCTCTCTTGATATCTTTCTCGTGCATCATCGCCGCCATATTCACCACTTGCCCCTGCGTTAAAAAAGGTCAAATGAGTAATATTTAGGCTTTTTTCTTTACGTTTAATATGTCTGAGCAATGTATAGAACGAATCCACACCGCCAGAAAGACTGGCCCCCACGGCATGCGCACTATTTATCGGAGAATCGTCTAAGGCTGCCTTTATTGATATTGCACGATATTTTCTTGTATTCTTGGAAATGCATGGAATCAGATACTCGACAAGTTGATAATAAAGCCTTTCTGTCATACATTGATCACATTCAATATCAAGTCCATGCTCCATTGCATAAAGCAGCAAATTAACGACAAATCCGTCTGCCCGTTCGGTACACAAGTATGGGCCATATACATCATCCACCTCGTACCAAAGCACATATTCGCTTTCGCCCTGACGGATAGAAACACAGATCCGAGTCTTCCGTTGATTTGTCAGGTTTTCTATATAGGGTTTCCCGATATAAAGTACGTCTTTAGACATCAACTATTCCTCCTCAGAATTTTGTTGAACGGTCGCTTTATAAGCTGGCGTTCAGCCGGATTCATTGCCCATTTATAAATAAATACAACGTACAAAACCGAGAACAAAAGAGCCCAAGCCAAGCAAAGCTGTAAATTGTTAAAAGTAATGCCAAACAAGCCAACTCCTATCGGAATGGTGGCAACCTTTGTGATGCTCCACATGTTCTTATACAAAGCGCCTATGTCAAGCCCTATCAGCTTAACATAGTAAATATCAATTACGACAGTGTTAATAACCAATCCAACCCATGTGCCAAACGCCGCACCAGAGGCTCCAAATGCCTTCGCCAGCGGAATACTAATCAACAAATTAACAACCGTAGTAACAAGCATAATCAACGAAGCCAATTGGTGCCGGTTCTTCGCACGTCGCATTTCAGTTCCCAAATTATGCGGCAATACAATTACCATAGGTGACATTAGCCACAAGGCAACAATATAAGATTGTTCATAACCGGGACCAGCCCACCAATTAATGAACGCTTGCCCGCAAAAGACAAACCCAATAAAAATGTATAAGGAAAGCATGTACTGCAAGCGCCCGACCCGCACCAACAAATTGGAGAGTTCTTGGTCGCAAGTAGCTGTGCCACCAGCAACGATACGGTTTACCCTTGGCGCAAAAACCGAAGAGATGGCGGTTGAAAAATTCTGGAACAATAAATTAAATTGGGTGGCCACTCCATAAATGGCAACCTCAATCGTTCCCGCCACACGGCCTAGGATAAACTTGTCCACAGACCAGTTGACCTGGTCGATGATCATGTTGAGAAACAGGAAGAAGCTGAACGCGCCAATTTCTTTGAGAAGGCCAAAATTAAAGTGCCGGAATTCAAACGGCGCATGAATTTTGAACAGACAAAACCAGATATTGGCTGCCAGTTTGGCAATGGTGATGCCTGTCGTGACGCACACAACGGCCACAGAGCCATGTCCCATCAGCAAGAGCGGTAGGCAAATCAACGGGTTAAACACCACACCGGCCAGCTGCAGTATCCGCTGGAACAGAAACTGCTCATGGGCGCTGACAATGGAGTCGAACACAGAGGACGGAAACGTCAAGGCCACATTGACCACCAGAATCTGCATGAGGACCTGTGCCTTGGAGAGTTCCGCATCGGTCAGGTTGGTACCAAAAAGTTCCTGCGTGAATTGCGACAGCACTATGCCACACACCAATGCGGCTGCACTCATGAGTAGGAACAGGGTCAAGAACATGCCGTTAAGCCGTGCCACGCCGGTTCTATCGCCCTTTTGGGAAAAGCGAGAATAGAACCGCAAATAGGCCCCGGTAAAACCAAGGCTGAACAGGCTCAAATAGCTGACCACACTGCCGACCAGCGTGTACAGCCCGTACTCGCTCTGTCCCAGCAGGCGGATCATGACGGGCGTATAAACAAGCTGGACGACCATGTTTAGGGCCATGGAGGTATATGAGAGGAGGACGCCGAGTTTAAGTTGGTTGGTTTTCATCATTAATTCCTAATGCAGTTTTGAGATAATCGAGTGATTCTTTGCGCCGACGTTCCAACACACGGTCGGCATAAGTATAATCAATCGGTTCGGCGGTCTGTTTTTTCATCAGTTGTTCCGGTGTTACCAGTCGATCTTTTAACCCGAATTCATCCAAGAAGTCATAGATGCGTGAATTCATTGTACCGCCACTGACTTGCGTGTTGCGCTCAAACACATAAAACTCTTTATGATATATCATGCTAAACACAGCCGCATGGTACGAATCGGTTACTACAATTTCCGCTTTAGCAATTAAGTCAATGAATTCTGCCGGTCCCGAAGTAAAGTCTTGTATATTGCCGAACTTCACGTCATCTTCACTATATTGAATAATGTGCGGAACCGTCACTAGAGGAAGTTTTAACTTGCTTGCAAGTTTAGTTGCCGCATTACGTATATCTGTACCCTCGCCCAACAAGTAACAAAATATATATTGCTCCGTGATATGAATCGGTGTCCTCTCTTGATCCCACTGATCTCTGGTCAAAAGCAATACAGGATCCAAAACAACTTGAACGTGATTCTCTATAATACGGCACAGTAAAGTTGCTGATGTTTTTTCTCGCACAGAAATGCAATTCAATTTTTTAATGCTATTAGTCAATCGTTTCAGATACGCATTTCGATCAAATTGTGTTGGCATACTAGGCGCATAAGAGAATTTTCTCTTTCTACCCGGGACAAACTCAAGACAATATGTAGGGAGGGCGTTAAATAGGAACCAATCGTTCCAGTCATTCCAGATTTGATCTCCTCCACACACAAAGCAATCGTACAGTGCTGTACACTCTTTAATGTTATCGTTTTCGTAAACGTTTTTTCCGTGTGGGGTTTCTTGAAAGAATTTCTCAAACGCCTTTTGTCTTTGATCTATTTTATTTTGAATCTTATTTCGTTCTGTTTCATTTCTCCTCAACCTCGTCTCAGCTTTTAATCTATGACCAATATAATATATTCCATTTATCAATCCTAAAGAAAAAGATTCCCCAAATGTATATATTACACGCATCCAGTATGGGTGTTTTTTCCAGCTTTTTTGTGCATCATACTGAATTTGCTCCGCGGTTACCCCAAAATTCGAGTTTAATGCTCTAACTAGAGCCCTTGCTTGAAGCTGTCCCCCAAAGTTCCAATTTTTATAATAGAAAGTTACTATGCCGACATTCATGATTTTAACCACCTCTGAAATGACTTAGCATTTTTTTAATATAAAAAAAATATTGCAATGATATTAATTTCTTTGCAAGGCATAATTGTCTCGGTACTTCATACTTAAGCGGCAAGTTAGTGGTCCTTTGACAGGCGACTAAAAACTCTCTGCGTTGAAGTAAAGATTTTGCTATCTGTAGCTTTTTATTGCTTGAATACTTTGAGTAAAACAGCTTCTGCAGAAGATTTATTCCATTAATGCAAAATCTGTTTTCCAATAATTTATTCACTCTTGAATTATGCACATAAGCTTCACAAAAAGCTTTTCCCGTATTATATAATTCTATGCTTTGTTCAATATCCTTTTCTCTAAACTTCCTTGTTGCCGAACTCTCATTCATACAGTTATAGATATATCCTGTAGTATCTACAATTTTTATCTTTTTACATTTTCGTATGTACTCCATATTAAACAAATAATCCTCACCCAACTGGATATCCCCTCTAAATCTTTGCGACGCGATTATCTCTTTTTTATACAATTTGGAGCAAGGAGAATTTGTTTGATATGTTTGCAGCAGCTCGTAATAATAATTCCCTAGATCATCTATTTCAAATAGCGCTGACTGAGCCTTATTAGTTATTTCGCTTGAGCGCCGGATTGATTTATAGCCACCAATTACTATGTCTGCATCTTGGATATTTTCCTTTAACTGTTTCAACAAATCATTTTCGAGCCAATCATCTGAATCGACAAACATAATGTACTCGCCAATCGCATTGTCTATGCCCACGTTTCTTGCAGAAGATACGCCACCATTAAGTTTGTGAATCACACGAATCCTGCTGTCAATCATTCCAAAACGGTCACAGATTTTCCCACTTAGATCTGTAGAGCCGTCGTCAACCAATATAAGTTCCCATTCCTTTTCCTGCTGGGAGCGAATGCTATTCAAACACTTTTGTAAATACTCTTGAGCATTATAAACCGGTACAATTATGCTAATCATGATTTTCCTTCGCTCTGAGTGCGTTTTTCTCTCCATCTAAAATACAGACTAAGTAAATAGATAAAAAAGTACGTCCACACCAATTTTTGCACCATATCAGTGAAATATCCTCGTACAAATAAGACCATTGCTGTAGAAACTATCGCGCACCAACTTTGATAAATGTTTACTTCTTTTTGATTATTACTTATTCCCGTGTGTAGCTTTCCTAAAACAAGACCACAATATATGCATCCAATAAGTCCAACCCAAGAAAAATTATAATACAACTCCCCTAGATATGATCCGCCAAACGCAAAAGTAATTCTCTTTGGCAATTGATTCAAAAAAACAACCGCATCCGCAAGAGATGGTATTTGGTTTACTATTAAAGGAATCACTGAGATGCATCCAGCAATATAGCTTTTCCCATATCCATAAGCAATATGCTTAGGCACGTAGCGAACGGCAACTTCCAAAGTATTAAATGCCGCCCCGAATTCTCCTAACGCACTACCAATTATATTGGTCATTGTTCCACTTTGAAGAAAAGCAACTGTTTGCTGAAATCCCATCGAACCGGAGCCACGTATCAAACTGATAGCGCTGATGAAAACAAAGCCCCCTGCTGTTGCTACTCCCAAGAGAACTATTTTAGTGAAATTGATTTTAGATATCACAAAACAGTAGACGTAGATCCAAATAACCAGGAAGGCCACTTTCTCCTGTCGTGCACCTGTAGACATCATTATACACTTATAGAGAATCACTAAAAAGAAAACCAGCCGTTGTCTCCTCCTTTTTTTTGTGGTACACAACCAAATAATTAATCCAGCATCAAAAAAGAAGGCTAAGCTTTGCACTGCCTGTGGAATATAAATTGAATAGACGCCTTCATATCCACCATTCATTGCACCAACGAGCGTTTGTGTATCTATATATATTCTTGGCAGACAGCCAATTATTAGCAATGCTTTTCCGTATACAGTTCCGTCTATTTTTATTATGTTTTGCCATGTATTCCTAAATGCAATCGAATTACTTCTTTTTGATAACGATAGTCCAACGCCAATCATAATCGCAAGTTGGGCAAACAAATAAAAAGCAAATGCCTTATGTATAACTTCACTGTTAGCGTAATTTTCAAAAGGTAACGGAACCGTCCCTTTAATATTTAGACCCTTTTTTATCAGTTGCCCGCAATGAAAAATCAACGAGAAAAATGCAAACATATTGGGAACCGAGAATATTGGAAGCGCCAATAAACCGCGCAACATTACAGTATTAATAGCTAGTTGTGCTATTGATATTATCGACATTGCTTCATAACTCAAATTTCTGCAACAAACTATAAATAGCGCAATAAGTTGATATAATACCAATATAAAGAACATCAATACTTTTTTACCGATTTTCAAGTCGATTATCCTCATACGTTTTTGATGCGATAGGCATCTAAATATAATTCAATCAATTTCTTGGATTCTATTTCTATGTCGTAACCATGTTTTCTAAGTGCGCATTGAGCTTTATCGGCATTACGCTTTCCATGCATTTTTATCACTTTTTTTGCCCATTCATTAGGATCATCTAATGGTAATTGCTCCATATAGTTTGTCATACATATTTCCGGTGTAATCGTATCAGCGAACAAGCACGGTAGCCCAGCTGCTTGCGCCTCTATACCTGCTACAGGTAACCCTTCAAAAATCGATGGCATTACGAAGCAATCCATTGCTTGTAATAGTTCCGGAATATCTGTGCGCATACCCAAAAATAATATCTTACTCTCTATTCCAAGTTTTTTCGCAAATGCTTTAATTGTATCCATCAATTCTCCTGTCCCTACTAGTAGCAATCTTGAGTTTTGATAATTCTCATTTACTTTAGCGAAAACTTGAAGCAGAAATTTGTGGTTCTTTTCATAGCAAAAGCGTCCAACATGACCTACTACAAACGTCTTATCCGAAATACCCAGCTCTTCACGCTTACCTACATATATTTCTTTTTTCGGATAATAAAGGCTCAAATTTATTGCATTATTGACAATTTCAAATGGGTCACCTTCAAACAACCATTGACCCGCTTTTTTTGAGCACGCAAGTCGTATAGTTGCCACATTATGAATTTTCTTTTTCGAATGGACTCCAATTAACCTTTTTATTCCGTTTTTCGCTTGATATTTTGTTGTATGGGAATGAGCTATTCTGTTTTGTATGCCACATTTTCTAGCTAAGCTCAGAAAATTTCCACAAGCTGAATCCATATTGCAGTGAACAATATCTACCGGATGAGCCTTAAAGACTTTCTTTACAGTAGACGCATATGTTATTGGATGTTTACCTCTAATAGGCACATGATAAATCGGAACGCCAAGCGATGTAATCTCTTCATCATAATCTCCTCTATTATATCCATGAACAAGGATTGAAAATTCAAAACGCTCATCTTTCACCAGTTGGCGCAAATACTGCATGACCATTGTTTCCGCACCAGCTCTTTTCATAATTCCACCCATTGCAAACATGACTCGGATTTTATCCATTCTGTTATAGCACCCAATCCTCTATTTCAAATTTGTTTCTCGCCCATTCACGAGTATCTCCGACTATCTTTGATGGATTGCCAATCACAATACTATTGCTTGGGATTTTTCCTTTTACCACGCTCGATGCACCTATAATACAATTTTCTCCTATTTCTGTTCCCGGAAGAAGTGTGACTCTTGCACCCACAAATGAATCTTTTCCTACTATAATTGGTTTAATAAAATGCGCTGTTTTTTTGGGGGGGGGATTCCACCCAACATTAACCATTGCTGTATGGACTGAATAGTCATGTACTAAAAACAAGACTTCCCGGCTAATCGTTACTCCTCTTTCGATGAAAATGGAAGAATAAGCGGCCGAATCGAAATACACATCCGGACAAATATAGGTAACTCCATCTTTTATATTGATACCGATTTTTCTATAATACCAAACCGCGTATTTCATAAACCATTTAAAATTGATTATATTGAATAATTTGCCCACCACACCACGTATAGGAATTCCCATAAAGATTCTTGCTATTCGATTCATCTCTTATTAACCTCTCTATATATGTCATCTAATTTCCCTGTTTGAAACAGCTGTACACTTCGATTTTTCATGGTTTCCCTACATCCACCCGTATCATAAGTAATCACCGGCGTCCCACATGCTTGCGCTTCTAGGTTAACCGTTGGGAAATTATCCTCATAAGTCGGATTCACAAACACATCCGCCGCCGTGTAGATTGCCGCCAGCTCCTTGGCTGAGTTCGTTCGTCTGATACCCAATATTTTCTTGGGCATCTGTTTGATCTGCTTTTCTGTCAGGCCAACCAGAACAATGGCGTAATTATCATCTAACATCTGGGCCAGCTTGATAAAATCGTTTAGGCCTTTTCGTTCTTCCCATACGCTGGCGACACCCAGTACAATCTTTTTGTTTTGTAGGTCGTAGCGTTCCCGGAAGTCGCTGGGAGTTGGTTTGAAGATATTCGTATCAATGGTGTTGTATACCACTTCGACAGGGTAATCCTTCAAAAAGCTCTGTTTAACCAAACCCTCCAGCCAATGCGATGGTACAATCAGTTTCATATTAGGCACACCGGTAAAGGCGGCTTTTTTTCGGGCGTAATTTCTGCTGACATTCCCTTTCGTGTAACATGCGGGATACCGGCGGAGTTGCGGACAATGCTCACAGCGGTTTTTCCATTGCTCGCAGCCAACTGCAGTAAAGTATGAGCAATGGCCTGTGAAGGCCCAGCAGTCATGCAGCGTCCAAATCACTTGTTGTTTGGGATGTTCTTTCAGCCAGTCGAACAGAAGTTCAAAGTTGATATAATAGCCATGGACATTATGAAGTTGAACAATATCCGGCTGCCATTCGTCCATCTTTTGTAAGAATTCTTTCGTTGCCTTCTTTGACCCATATCCATGCAAATCAAACAGCCTTGTTTCGAGACCTTGCATACGAATATCCCAGTCGTTGCCAATCCGAATGGAGTTATACCCTGCAACAGTGTCCCCTCTGCCATAAGCAATCAAGCATTCCCATCCTTGTGCGACCTTCGCGTCATAGTTTTGGCGCATGATCCTTCCAATGCTGCCAAACGACATGACTGTGCTAATTTGTAAGTACCTCATCTACTTCCAACCATTCCTACTATGAGTTTTCCAAACTCAACCACAGCAATATCTACCGCATGCACCCATGAATAACCGTTTCGGCGATAAATATTTGCTTTTGTCTTTACTCTGTCTATGATTGCTGGCAAATTCTTACTGTGGCTCATTCCTTCCATTGTAAAGTTCGCCAGTACTTCATTTTGAATCACAATTTTATATCCGTGATGATGGACCCAAAGCATAAAATCCAAATCATCACTCATGCATTGGCAAGCATATGGATGAGCAAGCAACAAATCACGCCTTGCAAATTGCGTAGGATGATTCCAGTGCCGGCTATTCACAAATTTGCTGAGTTTGGCTCGTTTAATCCAGGTCTGGCCATTGGGCTGTATCATCCTCAAATCTGCGTATGTCATGTCAAACGGCTCTCGCTGATACAGCTTTGCGACCTTTTCAAGTGCAATCGGTTCATACCAATCATCGCTATTAATTTGCCCTATCAAATCGCCGCTTACCATCCGGGCCCCTTTATTCAAAGCGTCATACATACCTCGATCCGGCTCTGATATAATGCAATAGCTGACTCCTCTTTTCTGAAATCTATCCTTGTAACGCTCTGCTATAGCAACCGTTCTATCCTTGGATGCCCCATCAATGATATAGTATTCTTTGGGTGGATATGTTTGTGCAAGCACAGACTGGATTGTTCTTTCAATCGTCCTTTCAGCGTTATATGCAACTGTAATGATCGAGATTTCCACCTTGCACTTTTGATCCTCTGCGTGCTTCATCTGCTCTACCTTTCCGCATTCTTTACATTAAGCCCCAGTTCGATATTCTCATTTTCTGGCGTCTGCGATTCCTTTGTATGCCCCTCCCGAATATCCATCCTCCCCAACACCTTCAGCACGCTCCACCAAAACACCTTGATGTCAAACCCGGCGCTGACGTGTTTGAGGTACTCGCGGTCATAGAAAACCTTGTCGTAGTCATCCAGTAGATCACGGCCGTTGACTTGCGCCCAGCCGGTGATGCCGGGGCGCAGCTGGTCGATGCCGTAGTAAGCGCGTAAGTAGTGGACTTCATCCTCCTGCGGGATCAGGGGGCGTGGGCCGATAAGGCTCATGTCGCCCTTCAACACATTGAACAGCTGCGGCAGCTCATCTATGCTTGTGAAGCGCAGGAAATGGCCCAGTTTCGATATGTACTGCTCGGCATCCGCCAACTCTTTGGTGGCCGCATATTGGGGCGCCGTTGTTTTCATGGTGCGGAACTTATACATTGTAAACGTCTTGGCATTGCGCCCCACACGCTGCTGCCGGAAAATGACCGGTTCATTGGGACTGCTGAGCTTTTGCAAAACAGCAACAACACCAAACGGGATCAGCAACACCAGCAGAGCCAAACCAGACAAAATCATATCGGTACCGCGCTTCATCCGCAAATAGCGCCGTTGCCGGTCGGTCAGGGCAATCCGATGGGCCTGTATAAATTTTTTCAAATTGTTTGCCTGAATGGCAGTCTCAGGGGCTTCGGGCATGTAACTTCTTCCTCCACTCTCGAACTGGGAATAATTTTCAACTTTATTTGTTTGCTTGCGACAATAGATTCCGTAACTTTTCCCGTTGGTCAACGCCTAGTCGGCCTGGCGCCCTCCCCTCATAGATGCGCCGCTGGCGGTAGAGCCAGTTGCCCAGCAGAATGCCGTCCGCTGCCTTGTACTTAATCGGAATGTTCAGGTTGCCATGCGCCTGGAGATATTCCTGAGCCAATTCGTAGCGGTGCTCCCAGGAGCCTGGCCGCTGCCACTGCATGCCGATCTGTTCCAGCAGTTGGATGCGTTCTGGAGTCAGGCGGACATGTTCTTTCTCCGGGGTTTGGTAGGCGGCCCGTTGACGGGCCACCCATTTACCGAGCGGCGTGCCGTCCGGGGCGACGTAGTGGATGGGCACATTCAGATGCCCGGTGTGTTCGTAGTACAGCTTGGCGGCGTTGTAGGACACCATCCAGCGGATATTGTTGCCGTCCTCCCAGGACATCCCGATGGCGTCCAGTCGAGCCGCCTGCGCCTGCGAAATCGCGTCCGGTTTCTCCCGGCGCAGGTGGCGCAAATTTCGTATCCAGGCCCCCAGGGCGAAGCCGGATGCCGTTTTGTACGAAGCGGGCACATCGAGGTTGCCGTGCTCGTTGAAGTAATGCAGGGCTTCGGCGTAGTTTTTCTCCCACCGCTCGCTGACGGCGTCCCAGGCCATGTCCAGGGCGTCCAGGCGGGCAATGCGCTCATCGTTCAGCAGGCCCTGGCGCTCGCCGTTGGCCCGCTGCTGGCGCAGGTTGGAGATCCATCGGCCCAACCGGAAGCCGTCCGGGCTGCGGTACTGGGCCGGGACCAGCAGGTTGCCGAACTCGTCTTTGTACGCCGCGGCGTGGGCAAAGGCGTCCTCCCAGGCGGATTCCAGGCGGTTTTCCCACACCATGCCCAGGGCGTCCAGACGGGCGATCTGGCTTTCGGTCAGCTTGCCCGGCACCCGGCCGCTGCGCACGCTCCGCTGGGTGATGATCCAGCTGCCCAGGCTCAGGCCCTCGTCGGTCACATACCGCTTGGGCACCAGCAAATCGCCGTGTTCGGCTTTGTACAGCGCCGCGGCCTGGTAGTACTGTTCCCAGCCGCTGGAAAGGCTCGCTTCCAGCTGGGCGAACAGCCGGCGGCAGTCCTGCGCCTGTTCCACCACCTCGAACCGGTCGGTGACGATGGCGTCACCCGCCCCGGCGTCGTACAGCCGCTGGATGGCCGTCTGCATCTCGTCCTGCAGAAAACCGATGCTGCACAACCCCTCGATGTTGTTTACTACATCAATAATGACGGGCGTGGCCTTGTCCCCGGCCGTCAGGGCGCGGCCGATCTGCTGCTTGTAGATAATCGGCGAGATGGTCGGGCGGAACAGGATCACGCCAGCAATGCCCGGCACGTGAACACCCTCGTTGAGCATGTCGATGCAGAACAGCAGGCGCAGATGGTCGGACGTATCCGCCTTGAAGCCGGCAAAGGCCGCGCTGGTGGCGGGGTCGTCGGAGTAGGCTTTATACAGGTGGGGCTGCGGGTCCACGCCCGCGAACCAGGCGGGAGCCTGGGCCATCATCTCGTTCATGTGCTCAAGGTTGGCGCAGAAGACCAAGTATTTGCCGCGGGTCAGGTGGCGGGCGAACACCTTGTCCAGACCGTCTGCCTTTTCGAGGGCGCGGCGCAGGGCTTCGAGGTATTTGTCGTTGGCCGCCTGCAGGCCGGGCGAGCGCAGATTGGCCACCCGCTGTTCGTACCGGGCCAGGTCCTTGTCGTAGCGGAAGACGGTGGTCACATACTTCGGGGCAGGCAAAATGCCCCGGACGATGGCTTCGCCCAGGGTCATTTCGGAGGCGACATGGCCGTCGAACAGCTCGTCGGCCATGTTGCGCTGGTTATCGAGATAACGGATGTTGGTGGCGGACAACCCGAGGAGTTTGGCGCCCGGGCAGACGGCCAGCAGTCTTTGCAGCGCCGCGGACCACTCCTGGGCCCCGGCACGGTGGTATTCGTCCAGGATGATGTAGGCCGGCTGCTGCGCGGCGATGGCGGCACGGTCGGCGTCGGTCAGGCGCAGCAGCTTGGCGTAGGTGTAAAAGTGGACGTTGGCAAGCGAAACTTTGGGGGCCTGGCGGTGCAGGCTCTCGCACTGGGTCTTGAAGATGTAGTCGCTGGGGGACAGCCAGAGGATGGTGGCCTCAGGGTGGTCGGCCACGAGCTGGAAGGCGATGTAACTTTTGCCGGTGCCGGTGGGGTGGATGATCGTTGCCTTGCCGACGGATGCCAGCAGTTTGACTGCGGCGTCATAGGCTGTACGATTATGCGCAAACAGGTCCAGCACAGGCGTTCTCCCCCCTTGTTGCAACAAAATCAGCGTTTTGTTGTAGCGCCGCTGGCGATTCAACAGGTCATCCAATAAGGATTCGCACAGGAACTCAAATATATCCCTATTATAGCGCAATAAAAATGAGAATTCAACCCGATTAGGGTAAAACCGCGGTAAATTGGCAACTTGAACAAAACCGGCAGAGCAACAGCCTCTTGCTGGTCTGTTTGTCGTATCTTCACTAAAATCAGGTCTACGCAAAAGGCGCCTCTGTACTGGACCGGTGCGGGGGCGTTTGCATTGTGTGCAGTGCCCGCTACAACAAAACGCTGATTTTGTTGTAGCGTCCTTTTTTATAACAGTAGGTGCATCCGTTCGAGCAGCCGGGCGTGGGCTGCGCCGGTCTCCATGATGTAGATGCGGGTGGTCTCGATACTGGCGTGGCCCAGCAGATCGGCCAGCTTGGCGATGTCCTTATTTAAGGTATAGAAGGTCTTGGCGAACAAGTGCCGCAGGTTGTGTGGGAACACCTTGTGCGGGTCCACCCCGGCCGCCTTGCACAGGGTGCGCATCTCCCGCCAGAGGTTGGAGCGGTCCAGCGGTTGCCCGCCCGCCGTGAGAAAGACGGGCTGGGCCTCGCTGTGGGCTGCGCTGTCCGCACGGGTTGACCAGCGCCCCAGCCCCATTAAGTACCGCTTGAGCTTCTGGCGCAGGGCACCGGGCAGCAGGATCTCCCGGCACTTGCCCTTGCCGGTGACGGTGGCGCGGCCGGTGCGCACCGCCTCCACCGTGATGAACCGCAGCTCCGACACCCGGATGCCGGTAGCGCAGATGGTCTGCATGGCCAGGCACAGCCGTTCGCGCCCCTGGGCCTTCGCTACCTGCACAAGGCGCAGGTACTCCCCACGAGAAAGGTCCCGGTCCTTGTCCCGGAACACCCGCCGCTGCCGCCGCACCTGCCGCACACAGAGTTCCGGGCGGCCCAAAAACCGCACAAACCCGTTCACCGCCGCCAGCTTGGCGTTGATGGTGGCCGGGCACAGGCCCGCGGTGAGCAGGGTACGCTTCCAGTTCAGAAGCATTTCCTGATTCGGCGCCGTCCCGAGACCGTCTTGGCTGTCTTGGCAAAACTGCAAAAACTCCCCGCAATGACGGATATAGTTGGCGATGGTAGCCGGGCTGCGTTCCCGCCGGACCAGTTCCTTCTGGTACGCTTCCAACTGCTTGTCAGTCATCTCCTGCATGGACATATTTGAATTCCTCCCGCCTGTATTTTCCATTCTTCTTTTAGAATCACACGGTACGGCGGGGGATGGCAAGGGATACCTATATATGAACATGTGCTTACCTTTACAGACACTGCGCACTTCGGCCGAATTCGGCCGAAGTGCGGTATGCAAATATCTATAGCCGCTGCCGAACAAGCAGGGCCCTGACCGCATATCCAGCAAACATCGGGCACCCGAACTAAAAAAGGTGGCCTGCCGCACACACATTTTTGGCGTGTGAGGCAGGCCATCCTTATACTTTGCTGTGTTTTTTGATTCAATCGCCACTCTGCTGTGTGGGCCCAGCCGGGGCCTTGAATTTCTGGCTTTCACAAGGCATCTTCGCCAGGGACGCAAAAGCTCCAAGCCGTATTTACTCACTCCCCTCTTCCGGCAGCGTCTGGAAGAAGGCGTACAGCGCATCATTCAGGACCAGGCTGCGCATGATTTCGATGGCGTCGTCGTTTTGCAGCTGGAGGCGGTCCATCGGATAGTAGCGAGCGAAGGCGGCGGGGCTCGCCTCGATTTGCGCGAAGATTCGCTGCCAGTCGCTGTCGCGCAGCAGGAGCTGCCGGTTGTTGTCAGCCAGCCACCGGCATCGCTGCGGGCGGACTGGCCGACCAGATCATGGAACTCCGGCTCCTTCGGCAGCGATTGAAAGAAGGGGCGGAACTGCTGCAATTTGCCCATGACCAAGGGATGAATTTGGTCCCCGGCGCGATAGTCGAGCAGCTGCTCGCATTGGGCAATGTCATATTGGGCGGCGTCTTTCCGCCACGCATCACGGCGGGCCAGAAAACTTGTCCGCAAAGTCTCAGCCGGTTGGGGTTGTTGGCGGTTTTCTTTGTCTTTGAGGTAACGGTCGATGACCGCATTGGCATCGCATACGCCGTTCAGTCCGGCCGCCAGGGCCTCCCGTACCTGTGGGAGTGGGATGTAGCGGTCCACATACTTGTTGCGCGCTGCGGAAAAGACGAATTGCATCAGCAGATTCCCTACCCCGTAGGGCGTTTCCGACTGCGGGTTGATTTCCAGCGCATCCGAACAATCTTTGGCGGTCAGATAAACGCCGGTATCCATCACGGCCCGGATCAGGGGTTCGCCGTAGGTTTCGCCTTCCTTGGCGGCGTATGCGGCCAAATCACAGAGTTCGCGCAGATCAAAGCCCCACAAAAGGTACTGCTGCACGCTCTTCTCAAACTTGACGGTCGGCAGTCCGCTGTCCCGGAACCGCGCCTGCCAGTAAGCACGGCACGCCGCTTCAGAAAAGTTCTCGTGAAGGAACGCACCAAACTCACCGCCTTTCTCCCCCAGGTACATCCGCTCGAACGCCTCGGCCTTTTGTGCTTCGGTGAGCGGCCATGCCTGCACGCGCTGATACCAACGCTGGCAGTCGCAGAAATCCGGCAATGCGATGGGGTTGTCTAGCACCTGATTGGCCAGCTCGACCGCCCTGCGGCACTGGCCGAGCGTGATGTCGCCATGTACATGGACCTTGTGCCCCAAGCGGTCCGCCAGCAGGCAGCCGATGGCCAGCAGAGCGATGTGGTAGGGTTCGCCCTGTGTTTTGCCGCCCCACAGGTGGCGGGCCGCCGGCGCCTTTATCGTATCTTCTTTGCGGAACAGTGCATCGACTGCATGAGCCAGTGCGGCGTCGCCGCCCGCCGGGTCGTAGGCAAGTTCGTTTTCCAGGTCACGGGGCAGGCAGTATTCCTCCGCCGTGCGCAGGGTGAGCATATCGCCGTTGGCGGTCCAGCCGGTCCAGGCGCCGTTTTTTCGCCAGGCGGCGGGCTGCGTGCGTTCCTCCGTGGGGGTCAGGCAGTACACCGGGACGCCTGCAACTTCCTTTTCGCGCAGTTCGCCGAGCGAAAACGCCCGGACAAGTTTCAAAGTTTCCTGATAGGCGGCCTGCCACTCATTCGGCGTGACCGCGCCGGAAACCAAAAGATGCATGTAGATTCCCATGGGTTGTCTCCTTATCTTGTTGTTGCTATTCCTGCTATGCGGCGGTCAGGCCAATCCCTTCTCTTCGAGCAGCGCAATTTCAAAGCAGTAAGGCTGGCTGGGGGTACCGTCCGGCAAGGGCGGCGTGGGCAGGGCGTTGAACTTTTCCAGCATCAGCAGAAGGCTCTTGCTGTAGGCCCGCACGATCAGGGTCGCCTGGGTCGGCTGAACGCCGGTCAAGACCAGGCCGTCCCAGTACATCCGCAGCTGCGCCAGGTGCTGCGGTTCGGCTTTGCCGCATTTCAGTTCAAAGATATGGTATTTGCCCCGCCCGTCTGTGTCTACCACATCAATGCGGGTGCCGGCGTCCCAGACCGAGACCTCGGCGCTGACGGTATCCTGCGGGCAGACTTCCCGCAGTTTTCGCATCCACTGCTCGCAGAGCTTGCGCTCCGATTCGGCCACCGGGGATTTGGGCGGCGGGAACTGGCGCAGCTTTTCAAAGATGCGCTGCCACTCTTCCCTGGAAATGTCCGGGCCGGTTTTGTTGTTGAGGGTGGGCAGGACCCCACGCGGCAAAGCCGGGATCCGCAATTCCCCGCAAAACAGGTTGTAGCTGTTGTGGCGCTCGAGCGGGTCGCCCTCCGGGTTCTGCCAGATCTCCGAAAACTGGGACTGTGCAATGACGCGGCGGCCCAGACGGATGTCGATGCCCTGTGTCGGGCGGTTGCCCTGGTAATGGGCGCGGATGTCAAACCGAACGTTGTCCCCGGCAAGCCGCCCCTGGCAGAGGTCGCGGTCCAGGACCCCGTACCGGTAGGTCAGGGGGACCATCTGCCCGCCGAGGTCGATGTCAAAATGCCGTTCTTCCGCCTTATGGACCGGAATTTCGATGGGCGGGACATAGACATCGCTGGCGCCGATGCGCAGCAGGATTTTGACGTTGGCGTCCATGGTCGTCAGGTCCTGTTCGAGAAAGCCGCGGTAGGTAATGCCGAGATGTTCCAGCAGCCATTCCCGGAAGCTCGCCAGCGACACGGTGCGGCTGCCGCGGTAGGTCAGCGTGCGGGCATAGGACAGCGGCACCGTCACGGCAATCACGGTGGCGGGGTTTTCACGCGGCAGGGTGACGCCCGGGGGCAGGCAGGGCGCTTCTTCTTCACAGGCAATCATCTGCGGGCGAAGCGGGCCGCTCACCTGGTAGTAAGGGCCGTTTGCCGCCCGCCGGGTGGAGAGACTCCAGCGGTCGGAGCCCGCACTGAGCATGGACAGCGCATTTTTGAGCCCATACCCGTGTTCGTGGAGCGGGTCGTCGGTGGACGGCGCCGACCCCAGCTGCAGCGCCTCGCTCAATTCGCTAAGACCCATTCCGACGCCCCAGTCGGCGACGGTAAAGGTGACGGCATTGGCGTCGGTTGGGCATTCGGAGAGTATGATGGCCACAAGGCCCTGCTGCTGTTCGGGGTAGGCTGCGATGGCATTGTCCACCAGTTCGCACAAAGCCTGGATGCAGGTCATATTCTGATGGGCAAGGCCCGCGAAGGCGCGTTCGTTGACCCCGATGTTGATGGGGTAGGTATGGATAGGGATTTCTGGATTCATGGGGGACCTCCTGTGGTTGTTGCATTTCTCCCGTTCAAACATCCTCCAGCGCAAGAACGGCGTCCTGCAAGCTGTCGGCAGACATGTGGAGATAGTGGTTGGTCGTGTTGATTTCGCTGTGGCCGAGCAGCCGTGCGATGGTCTCCATCGGAACGTGTTCACGCTGCAAAAGGGTCACATAGGTATGGCGGCAGCAGTGCGGTGACAGCGGCCGAACGCCGGGAATCGCCGTCAAAGCCCGGTAGTAACGCCGCCGGACACTGCCGGTATCGTACAGCAGGTTTTCGCGTTTTGTCGAACACCAGAGATACACCTGCCCGCCGTTTTGCCGCAGCCAAACGGCAATGCTGCGGTAGGCCGGCGCAATCGGAATCAAGCGGTTGGAGGTGTGACTCTTGGGCGTGCCGAGGATCGGATGCCCGTCCACCATTTTGACCGCCTTATTGACGCGCACCCAGCTGCCATCCACTGCCAGATCGTTCGGCGTTAAGGCAATGAGCTCCTGTAAGCGAAGCCCGGTCACCAGCATCAGGCGGATGCTGTACCCGATCAGGTTTTCAGGCAGCTTTGCCAGCAAGGTATGAAATTCGTCCACGGTAAAGGCTTCCTTCTTTTTGCGGCTTTCCTCTTCCACCAGGCTTTTCACGCTGCGGAAAGAGAGCCGGGCGTAGTTTTTGCTCACGAGGTCGTCGCTTTCCGCCATATCAAAGATTTGAACCAGCATGGCATGGCATTTGCTGATTTGGGACTGGGAATACCCTTGTTGCGCCAAATCGCTGATGAAGCGGTTGATGTCCGAAGTCTTGATTTCGTTAAGGGGGAATGTGCCAAACCTTGTTTTGAGAAACACCAGCGTGTACCGGTAGGTGCTGTATGTGGACGGAGCCACCTGACTTTTGTAGCTGGCATACCAGTGGTCAGCGTATTCGCCAAAGTTCCGGATGCTGTCGGCATGGATCAGCGAACCGTTGGCGGCTTCCTTTTCGACCCAGTAGCGTCGGATTTGGTCCAGCACTTCGCTGCGTGTCGGGGCGGAAAAGTTGAGGATGTTGCGCTTGCCGTTGTCGCGGTAGCCGTCCATGACCTGGCCGCGCCATACGCCGCTGGGCGTTTTGAAAACGGTCCCCTCCTTCCCTGCTCGTTTATGTCCCTTACCCGGCATCGGAGGTCACCTCCAACGGGGTGTATGCCGCCTTGAGTTCGGCAGGCATGTGGGTGTGCGCGTCGATCCAGGCCAAAAACGGTTTGGTGGGAACGCGGATGCTGGAACCGAGCCGGCAGACCGGAAAGTCCTTGCGGTGCGTCAGTTCATACGCCGCCGATGTGCTGATACCGAGATAACTTTTGATGTCGGAAACCGACAGGTAATGTTTTTCAAAAATGCTGTTCGGATTATTTTCACTGTTTCGCATGGGGGGCCTCCTAAACTGTTACAGATGGAAAAAGGATTTATCAGACGTTATTTCTGCCCGATGCGCCACTTGCAAAAGTGTGTTGGATATGGTACAGTAAAGGGGCAGAATTGGTTAGAAACTTATGTCTGCTTTTGGCCTTACAGGGTGTTGCAGCACTTTGTATGGCCTTTTTGCTCGCGGCAGTTCACAGCTGCCCTTCTTACCGCCATCTGGGCGGGGCAGCAGCCGAAGTGCCGGCTGCGGTGGTCGGGCACATGAACGCAGTTGCACGGTCCGCTTACGGTGTAGCGGGTGAATCGGGCAAGGGTGTTTTTCCTCTTCATAAGTGGGAAACCTTCTTTCTTGATTGATTGTTTCGGAAGCGCGGGATCGTTTGCGCTTTCGATGATTCTATTATACACCGATTTCTGTGCATTTTCTATTCGCATTATGCACCGTTATTTGTGTATATATTTGTTTGTTTTGGCTATTGCGCGACATATCTTGCTGTGCTATACTTCGTGAATGCTAAACCGTATCTTCTGAGGAGGGATTGTATGCCAATCTATTATAAGTTTGACATCCTGGCTGCCCTGAAAGAAAAGGGGTTCAGTTCCTACCGTATTCGCAAGGACAAGCTGCTGGGTGAATCCACCCTGCAGTCCCTTCGCAAAGGTGAGCCCATATCCTTTGACAATGTTGCCCGCATTTGTGAAATGTTGGACTGCCAGCCCGGTGATCTCCTGTATTATAATAAGGAAACCGCCGAGAGCCCTTGCGAGTAAGAAAGCTGCCGGCGCCTTCAAAGCCGGGCCATGTACTTTTCGCAACCGCTTCCCTCTTGGCCGGATCTTGCTTTCTTGATTTCTTGTTTCGGAAGCGCGGGATCGCTTGCGCTTTCGATGATTCTATTATACACGAGTTATAAGTGTATATCAATCGCCATCATACACGAATATTCGTTTATATTCTCTTTTCTTTTTGTGTATTTTATACACTTGATTATCGTGTATATCATACTATATACTTGCAGCAGAGACCATCGTTGGGAAGGAGTCCGTTGTATGCCGATATGTTATAAAATCAATATCCTTGCGGCACTGAAAGAAAAGGGCTTTAGTACGTACAGGATTCGCAAAGACAAATTATTATCAGAATCGACATTACAGGCTTTTCGGAATGGCGAACCCGTCTCGTGGGATAATATCGCCCGCATCTGTGAAATGTTGGACTGCCAGCCCGGTGATCTCCTGTATTATAATAAGGAGGCCGTTGACAGCCCTTGCGAGTAAGAAAGCTGCCGGCTCCTTCAAAACCGGGCCATGCACTTTTCGCAGTCGCTCCCTCTTGGTCTGATCTTGCTATACCAGACTTTTCTATAAGACAAAACCGCCCCGCCGCAGTTCAGTTTGCAGCGGGGCTTTGTCATCCCTGTTTCACCTGCATCTGCGGCAGACAACTGCCTTCACTTCGCCTCTTTCGAGGGCGACTGCCCAAGCACTGCACCCTATGCCAGGATGCAGCAACCGGGCAATCCGGATGCAGACAGGAAAAGGCCGGCCCCTGGGGCCGGCCTTTCTCTTATCGAAACGTTCGCACCATATTATAATCCATCAAACAAGCCCACCGGCGTACTCTCCGACCAGGTTTCTAATAGCCTGGACGGAAAGTGCGCCGGTGGGCTTTTGTATGTCTTTTTCCCGAATTTTATCTTCCAATAGCAGCGTTTGCAAAAACTGTAACTAAATTGTAATTATTTTTCTCTCCAATTTGTCCCCCATCTGGCTGAGAAAAAGTCCGCGAAAGCGAAATAAAGACGTATCATCGTCAAATCACTTATTCATACACCGAAAATGATGCCTGTCGCAAAGTGAGTATAGTACAAGCATGAAAGGGGGACATACGTATGTCAAGCCAAATCACATCGATTGCCGTATCCGCACTTCACCCATTCGCCGGGAATCCTTTCGAGAGCAGCACGGCGGACGTTGCTGCTCTGGCTGCCAGCATTCAGGACGCCGGCATTATCGAGCCGCTCATCGTCCGGCTGAAGGCGGGGCGGTACGAGATCATCGCCGGGCACCGCCGCTGGGCCGCAGCGACACAGCTGGGCATGGAGGAGGTTCCGTGCCTGGTAAGGGAATATACTGATGAACAGGCCGTCATCCTGCTTGTCACCTCCAACATGACGCAAAGGACGTCGATCCCGGCTGGTGAGTATGCCGTCGCCGTCAAAATGATGATGGACGCCTGCCGGCACCAGGGAACCAACCAATCGGATGCAACGGCGGGCGAACGCGCCAACGCATGGGTCGCAAAGCAGCTGAATGTCAGCGTGGCCCATGTAAAAGCCAATGTCCGAACTGCAGAACTTGATCCGGCACTGCTACATCTCTATGCCATAGGCCGTATGCCGCTTTCGGCGGCCTCGGCCCTGCATGACCTTTCCTCGGATTGGCAGTGCCAACTTGCGAAGTTCCTGACCGATCGGCCCACCAAGCTGACCTACGCCGTGGCGCGGCAGCTGGTAATCGCTTATAAGAACAGGCAGCTCACGCAGGAATCCATGCAAGACCTGCTCTACCCTCCCGCACCTCCATGCAAACCGACGAACGACAAGGCGATTCGGCTTTCCTTTGACCCGAAGGCGCTGCGTCCATTTGTTGATATAACCGCTTCGCCCGACAAAATCCAGCAGGAGATCCTCCGTTTGCTGAAGATAGCGCTGCCCGATGCAGCCCTATCGGATGAGTAAGGCACTGCATGTCGCAAAGTGAATATACTCTACATGTCCGCAAGATAATCTTATACCTTGGTTCAAAGGAGGAATAGAAGTTGGGACGTTCAAAGAATGACGTGCCTTGCGGCGGTGGTACGGCGCGGATCAAAACGCTCGTCACCAAGTACAAGACATACTACGCCGTGGCAGCAGTGATTAATCCGCGCACACACAAACCTTATCGGTACGGCGAGATCATCCAGGATCTGCGCACACAAGCGCAGAGTTTCCCGGAATACAGCGATGAATATACCCGCGCAATTGATACGATAACGGCCAAAAGCAGGGGTAATCTGTCTGCCGAAGTATGGACCGGTGTGACCGGTCCGACCCCGCAAGCAGCGGAGGAACGCCGCAAGACCCTTGTCTGGCCTTGGGTTGAACAGATTGCCCGGCTGCTGACCCGAACCTATGTACGTCAGAGGACACGCGCCGGTACCATCACCATACAGGAGTATGTCACACACTTTATGGATACCCTGTTTACCACCCTTACTCCAAAAGCGGAAAGCCAGTGTCGTTCGCTGACCAATCGCATCATCCTGCCCGCCATCGGCACAGTGCCTGTGCTGTCCCTGCAGGACCCAACCAAACGGGCCGCCATGATGGCTCGGGTTGACACAGCTCTGCGCGCAACCGGTCTACAGGAAACACAGTGCGGGTATACACGGCGGGCCATGACCTGCCTGCTGCAGCATCTGGTGGCAGCAGGTTTTGTGATAAGAGCTGATCCAAAGATGGTGGTGGCCGATATCGGCAGGCATTCCACCAACCGTACGCCGATGTACCGGGCGCTGACGCCTGACCACCTGGATGCCCCGGCGCGGGAGCAGATGTTCCGCTGCCTGCGTGATCGGCTGGAGGAACCCGCCGTGCTGGCCATCGCCGTATGGATCGGCCTTGTGTACAGTGGCCTTACCTTTGAAGAGATCGCCTGTCTCACCTTCGGTGAAATTCAACGGGTGGTACTGGCACAGGGGAGCATTTTTACCGCTCTGATTTATCGTACAAAGCGCAAAAAAAGTGAATCGCGCTATGGTGTGTTGTCGGCAACAAACGACCGGTATGCCGTCTATCATTTCCGCCGCATTGTCGTCACAAGCTGGGGCGCCGCACTTGTGGAACGGTATGCGCGGTATCTGCAGGCACAGTATTCGTATATTTCGATCAAGAACGTGAACCTTGCCTGCGACCCGCAGGCACCCTATCATTCCTATGACCCAGACGTGATGACCGAACTGGTGGACAGTTTTTTGCAATGCTGTCCTGTTGGCAAAAGCGCCGCTCTCCGCGCAGACAAGTCCGGAACGCCGACCGTTGTTGCCCGGCACCCTGACGCCGCCATGCTGCCCGGGGACGCGCAGTATGTGGCACGGCAGCTGTGCGGCCTGGGTGACGTAGCCTTCCATGCCACTTTTGGCACCCCAAAAACAACGGTGGACGAAAAAGATTACCTGTACGCCTTATCCTACCGGTATGCACTGCAGCGGTATGTGCAGCTGTGCCGCTATTGCCCGGATGCCTTCCCGGCGCCGGACGGCTCGGTGCGGTACACGCATTCTGAGACCTGGCGCAACCCGGGCGACTCACCGCAGCTGCTTGAATTCCATGCCAGATTCGGTACGAGTTACGTTGTACACACTTCGCACGGCGGTCCCGATGATACCGCCGTGCAGCATGAGACGGAGGAAGCAAACGATGCGCAATAATAAGTACAACCGTTTTACTTCGAACGGGGTTTCCTTTTCGATCCGGTACTCTGCCTACGGGAAGGCCCAAACCCGCGCCCTGGTGACGCCGCTGGACCCTCGCAATGGCAAGCGTCTCACCAAGCGGCAGCTATACGGGACAGACTCGGACTACCCGGTGGAGGCGACGCTGTACGGGACAACCCGCGAAGAGATCTATACCCGGCAGGTTCCCGCTCTGGCGGCTGATTTGGCAAACGATATGTTCCGTGCCGGGATCCTCCACCCCACAGCGGAGTACCACGACCTGTATGCCCTGGCGTCGCAGCTCGAATCCGAATTTTTGACATATTATCAGAACGTCCGTCATTGGCGGGATACCACCGCCCACGGGTACCGGCAGCAATACCGGCTTATGCTGCCGCTGCTGCGCGGCATCCGGGCCGAGCGCCTGGATCAGACCTCCTATCAGTCGGTCTGCGACCGGATCACCCAGGAAGCCGAATCCACCCGCCGCCGGGACGCCATTGATGAGAAAGACACCTCTTCCTCCGCACAGACGCGTATTTTTCTGCTGGGTCTGCTGATCGATTACCTGCGGGGCGTCGAAGGGATCGAGATCCCCGCCGTGCCACAGGCACAGTCCGCCAAGGCCAGCAACCGTTGGCTGCTGATGCAGCAAATGGATATGGCGCGGGAATATCCGGCCGACATCATCACGGCGTTCTGCCGCCGCCTGTCGGCTGATTCGCCGGTCGCGCATCTGATCATCGGCATCATCATGGACACAGGTCTTCGTATTTCCGAGGCTCTGGGGCTGCTGTTCGGTTCGATCCAGCAACTTGCCGGGCCGCAAGGGCCTCAGTATTATCTGATGGTCACCGGCCAGATCAATGATGCCGGGAAACGCAGCGTTGTCGTCAAAACGAAAGCCGGCTATCGCTGTGTCCCGCTCTCTGCCGAGCTTGGGGCGCTGCTGTGGCAGCGGCGTGAAAGGCTGGCCGCCTGCTGCCGGCACATTGACTCCCGGCTGTTTCTGGCGCAGTTCGCGGATGGCCGGCTTGCGGATGACTCCACCGTTGTTCAACAGGTGCGGCAGCGTGTTGCCGATGCGCTGCGCGCCTACCTGGATGAATCCCACGCGTTTGCGCGCTTGACAGCTCTTCGGCCGTATACATTCGATGCGTCCGTGCAGAACCGCCAACTGACAGCCAACATGAGCCACCACTCCCTGCGGCGGAATTACTGCACCGACCTGTACGCACAGGGCGGTTGGTCGCAGCAGCAGATCGACCGCCAGATGGGGCACGACAACGGCGCCCCCGCACGCGGGCTGGCGCCATGCGAGCTGTACGCGCTCTGCCTTCAAAAGCAGGTCGTGGTAACCCCTTTCCACGATCAGCAGCCGCTGAGCATCCCGCCAGACGCAGCGGACAACCCGACGGTACCGGCCAATCGGCTGTGGGTAACCGTTCCGCCGCACAGCGCCGTAACCGTCACCTGGTGCGACCCGGAACCGGGCAGCGAGGTTTCGCCAACGGGAAACGGATGCGTTTGCACCAACGTGGAAAAGCTGCCTCTGCCAGCGGGCTTTTCCTACCGTGACTCGCCGCTGCTGGATGCGGACGCCTATAAAATCCTGCGCATAGAATCGGCGTTTGGGTGATGGGAGTGCCCCCACCTGGAGGCCACCCTTGAGGACACCTCCATCGCCGGCTGACTTCACTCATGCCAGCCCCTGCAAACCATTTTGCGAAAATTCCTTGACCCTACCATCCCTTGACACTACCATCCCTTGACACTACCCTTGGCACTACCACTTTCGGACAAGCCAGGCCAGAGGGTAACACGGTTACAGCAGATCGGGCTGGCCGGAAGTCATGACAAACCAAAAGGTCGCCGCACTTCCGTGCAGCGACCTTTTTTGTACCAAATCCGCCGAGCTGGAACCTGAACGGCAGATGGTTGCCATCCTGCGGGGTAAAAGGCAAGCCCGTTATCCGTCTTTCCACCCAATCGTTTTTTGTTCGGCATCCAGCATGTTGTCGTAAATCTGCCGGGCCTGTACTTCCAGGTCGCGGCGGATGCCGTCGGCAATGGTCTGATACAGTTTATGTAGGGCGCGGGGCGTGGCTTTCTCCGGGGCAACGCGAGCCTTTTCTGCCAGCTGCTGGATGACCCAGGTCACGACTGCACGGTTCACCGGTTTGCCGCCCCGGCCCACAAAGATTGGCCCGCTTTTGATGGCCTGGCTGCGGGCGTACCCCAAGAGTTCGCGCTGCAGCACAGCGGGCAGATAAACGAGACTGGGAGCATTGCCAGCCAGCGGAATATGCCCGGTAGCAACATTCTCCACCGTGACCGCAGCCAGGTCCCGCAGCTGGATGTCGGTGTTGGCCAGCAGCTTGACCAACAGATAATCCCGCGGGTTGTCCATCAGGCGGGCAGTCTGCAGCAAGCGCAGATACTCGCCGCGGGTGATCTCCGGCGAGGGCGCCGCGGTCCAGTCCAGCATATCGGCGGCCAGGTCGCTGCGGTGCAGATAACGCAGCAATCCGTTGGCGGCAGACATGTGGGCATTGATGGTGCTGTTGGCGTATCCGTCCTGCTGCATTTTCTTCTGCCAGGCTGCGATGGTGCCGGGGTAGATGGTGCTGTCCGGCCCCAGGAACTCCTGCAGCTTTTCCAGGGCTGTGGCGTAGGATTTCAGGGTGTCCGGGGAGAGGCCTTTGGATTGCTGTTGGGTGAGGAAAGATTGCACGATTTTGGGCGTTATGGCAACGCCGATGGGGTTGTCATGGCTTTTTGCTTTCATTCTTTTGATCACTGTTTTGATTCCAAGTGCGGTCGCTGATGATGTACCGGGGACGGGCCTTAGTTTCCATGTAAATTTTGCCGATGTATTCGCCGATCACACCCAGGCAGATGAGCTGCACACCGGACACAAAGCAGATGATACTGGTCATGCTGGCCCAACCGGACACGGTAGATCCCAGGATAGCCTCAATAACCGCCCACAGCACACCCAGGAAGGAGACGACCGCCACCAGCACACCAAACCCGGTGATAAACCGTATAGGTTTGATGGACAAGCTGGTAATGCCGTCAAAGGCCAGACCGAGCATCTTGGACAAGGGGTAATGGCTCTCGCCCGCAATGCGCTCGTGGCGTTCATAGGCCACGCTGGTGGATTTGAAGCCCACCAGCGGCACCATACCGCGCAGGAACAGGTTCACTTCCTTGAAATTGGCGAACTCTTGCAGCACCCGGGCACTCATCAGGCGGTAGTCGGCGTGGTTGAACACCACCTCCGCCCCCATGGCGTTGAGCAGCTTGTAAAAGCTTTCGGCGGTGAACCGCTTGAAGAAGGTGTCGGTCTGGCGGCTGGAACGCACCCCATACACGATCTCGCAGCCGTCGTGGTAGGCATCCACCATGCCGTCCATGGCGTTGATGTCGTCCTGACCGTCGCAGTCGATGGAAATGGTGATGTCACACTTGTCCTTGGCTTCCATCAAACCGGCCAGCACGGCATTCTGGTGGCCGCGGTTGCGGCTCTGGCTGATGCCCAGATAGTGCGGGTCCTGCTTGGCCAGGTCACAGATGATGGACCAGGTCTTGTCCTTGGAACCGTCGTTGACAAACAGCACCCGGCTTTCCGGGCTGATCTTGCCTGCGGCGGCCAGATCGGTGATCTTCTGCAGGAACAGCGGCGCCGTGATGGGCAGGACCTGCTCTTCGTTGTAGCAGGGAATGACAATGTACAGAACCGGCAATGGGGAATGTTTCATGGGTTAGACCTCCCGACTTTCAGAATTTTTTTCTGCCAGCTGAACAGAATATAGAGAATTACCAACAGCAATACGCCATAGATTGCGGCAAAAATTTGGGTCACCCAAAGTTTATCCCATGCGTAACCAAACAGATACATCCCATACATGTAATACATGCAAATGCCTTCTATCACCGCCACACCGCGCATCATACCTGAGAACGCTGCACACAGCAGAATCATACACATGGCCGGATAAAAATATCGTTCATGCATATAAGGCAGCAGATACGGGACCAGAAACAGAATAAAGGCACTGAACAAAAGAAGCTCATGATCAGATATCACGGACCATTTTCGGAACGCCCACCACAGCGTGGCCAGCACCAGAACGCCACACACAAGAATGGCGGTGTAGGCAATTCCCTTTTGAATCGGTTCGGACAAGGTATCCGGCAGAATTCGCAGCAAAGCGGGGGCATTCATGCTCAGAGACGAACTGTACGTTCCCGTTTGTTTAAAATAGATCGTCAGCATCTCTAAAATTTTCCGCCCTGCCAGCGCCGGGGGAATCAGGAACAAAACGTAAGGAAGGACCATCAAAGGCAAATGCCGGATTTTGAGTTTTCGTTTCAGCAGGCAAAGCAAAATTACCGGTCCGAAGAAAACTGCCTGTAACTTAAACGCCACTGCCACGCCGAACGCCACCGAGGCTTTTGCCGGCCTTTCTGCCATCAGATAGTATAGACACGATACCAAAGCAGCAGAATAAATGGCATCACACTGAGCCCAGGCGCCACTGTTCAGCACGAATTCCGGCCAGAACAAAAAGACCGCATACAGACACAAACCTGTCCATTTTCCACCCAAACGGTTTCCTATCCGGGCCGCATAGATTGCCAACACGAAATCCGCCAGGCAGGACAGCAACTTGATCGAATACAATGGCTGAATGGGCAGATATGTGAGAAGGGCCATCAGAAACAGATAAGAAACATTGTAATCCCCGATGGGATCTTTCAAAGCAGCTAGACCGCCATTGTCTTTCAGCTGCGTAAACCACGGTTCGAGGTATATGGTATAGTCTCCAGACTGCCAGTCAAACCAGTACAGTCGGACCAGAAACGCCACTACGCCAAGTCCCACAGCCATCAGAAGTCTCAAATTGTTTTTTTCCTTCATTTTGCTTTTTTATTTTCCTTTCTCGCAAGGCACCCTTTTTGCCAGTGCCTGCCACCCCAGAATGGCCGCCAGTACAAAATACGGCCAGAACTGGATGAAATACCGGGCGCGGCATTCAAACAGCAGCAGAAACACACTTTGTCCCAGCAGCGCCACGTTGACAACGCAGCTCGCCTTAGTAAAATCCCGGGCCAGCCACTGCAACACCAACCCGCACAGAATCAAAGCCCACAGCAGTTGCGCCCCGTACTCATAGGGGGAGATGTCCTCCTTGTCGGTGATCCCGTACAGCGCCTGCAGAGCGCCGTTTTCTCCCTTGATTTCCTGGAAGAATTCGCCATCCTTTTTCCAGCTGCCGGAACCGTCCGCATAGTTGCTGAGTGTCTTCCTGACCAACTGCCGGACCACACCGCCGGGCCCCATTTTCCGTATGCGGTCGGTAAAAACTTCAAAGTCTTTATCCACCCGCTCCTCATAAGTTTCAATCGATGTGGAAAATTCTACATCATCATAGGAATATCCACCTGCCCCTTGCTCATTCCATCCCATCATCAGATAATGTGCTGCGGACATGGACAATTCTGCATCGGAAATCGTGCCAGTGCGGACAGAATACGCCTTCAGCTGCGTGCCAAGAAAACTTCCGACGCCAATTCCCGCAAGGATGGTCACCGCCAGGACCACGCAGGACACCGTCCGGCTGCACAGCTGCATGACCCAGTTGTGGGAGAAAAGTTCCACCAGCACAAGTGCTATCCACACAATGATGGCATTGGGTTTGATAAAGCTGCCCAAAACCAGAACCAGTGTAACCGTCGGCGCCTTCACATAGCGGGACAGCGGCGCCGTGTACAAAAACAGTGCCAAAGCCGGCGCCAGCATACCGTATGTATCGGTATAGGGGATCAGGCACTGGGGCGACAGAATGATAAAGATGCCTTCCAGCGCAAGCACCGCATATCCCACGCAGTTGCTGCCGGTCATCCGCTTGGCCGCGTAGACCACCAACAGGCAGGACAGGGATACGATGAGGCCACCCACATGGATAATCAACAGATAGGCGTCGTAAAAATCAGATTTTCCGAACATGCGGCTGAGGAATCGGAAGATTCCCACAATGGCCAGATTGTTGGGATAGTAAGAGTAGGCATAGGCGTAGTATCCGGGGCTTACCGCCTCCTGCACCGCGCCATAGGCATCCCATCCGGTCACAAACCAGACCTGATTGATAGTCCACTGTTGCACCAGTGTCAGTAGCGCAACAATTCCCAACGTCCATCCGTAAAAATAGGGTTGTTCATTCAGCTTTTGGGTATACTTTTTGCCTTTGGACAGCACAAACGCCAGCAGCACACCCAAAACAGCCGCGCCCAGAATGAACCAAACATTCCAGACTGCCACCTGCTTTTTGGCCGCATACCACATAAAACCGGGAAAAATTGCCACAATCAAAAGCGTGATACTGAACAGTGACAATGCAATTCCCCTGCCGAATTTTACCACAGGATTTTCTTCCTTACACACCTTGTTTTTCTCCGCCCCTTCACTTCTGATGGTCGATTTTGTACCGCTTCCAGAAGGGATATTTCCGGTTCGTTCTGCACAGTTTGGCGCTGAAAGCCTCCTTGACTTCCGGGCCCAGCCACTCTTCACCGGTAACGGTCACCCGATTGCGCATGTCCGCATAAGTGGGGGATTTCAGTTGCGGAATATCCCCAAAAGTCAACCAGGAATGGCCGTTGTAACAGTGGGCCTGGGTGCACTTTTTCCCGATGGCTTCAAACTGAAGTTTATCATCCGCAAAAATGTTGCCAATGCGCTTGCCACCATAACACTGCACGGCTTCTCCATCGCCCAGGCTTACATAAAAGCTCCAATCCCCCGCATAACAAAATTCTTTACGTTTGTGATAAAAAATAGAAGCCTTGAAGTCAAACAGCTGTGACTCGAAAGTTTCCCAAATTTTCTTGTACTCTGCGAAGGAATGTTCCGACAGATGGGGGATACGCTGGTCCGGGTCAATGTCCGACCTGGCAATGGTCAGATGGCACAGTGCCCCCAGGTTGTCCATGCAAACCTGCTTGATTTCGGGAATCAGGGGGATTTCCTCATCACAGGGAGTCATCTCTACCGTAAAGGAGATTCCGGCCTTCTGCACCATCTTGATGTTGGCAAAGTACTGTTCAAACAGGTTCAGACGTTTCAGTTCCAGATAATGGAAGGAAAATTTCAGGAACAGGTGCCGGCGCAGATTTTCCGGAAAAGCCGCCAACTGTTCGAAGCGGCGGGTCAGGGTTCCGTTGGTCACCACCGAAACAAAATGCCCCTCCTCCAGCAGCTGACGGATGATCTCCACCACTTCCTCTGCCAGAAGGGTTTCGCCGCCAGCGCAAAGGTTGCACACACAGGTACCACCCATTTTTTCCACCGAAAGCCCCTTGCGGATTTCCTGTGCAGTATGCTCAAACTCCGGCAGAGCATTCTTGAATAATCCCTGCTGGGCAATGTAGCAGTAAGAACACCGCAGATTGCAGGTAGTGACGGGAATGTAACAGTCAATAAAGCGCTTGATTTTAATGGTATTCATGGCGTTCTCATTCGCTTTCATAGGAAAGTCGTATTATTCCGTTTTTCTTTCCCCGCGAAGCAGAAGCGGGAACAGGAAAATCACCGGCAGCATATACAGATAGACCAGCGCATAGCGCGGCCAGTAGGCACTGGGAGAGGCCAGCAGCAAGGTAATCAGATTGCCCAAAGCCGGCGCAAAGAACAGGCAATACCGTCCGCAGCCCTTTATGAGGGCAAACAGAACCATGAACAGCACCACCCAGGTCAGCAGCCCCGAGGACGGCGCCGTGGTTGTCAGAGAGCAGATTTCCTGCAGCCAGTCACTGCCGGTCAGGTTGGTCTGCCGGATGCCGAAATCAATATACCACTCCGCCACTGCATTGAGATTGCCGGAAGTCAGGTTTTGCTCGTAGCCGTTCAGCTCCCACAGGTTGGGCGCCCAGTACCCGTAGGTGGTCAGGCACCATGCCTCCACATACCGCACCGGGTTTTTCAGCAGTGTGCGCAGCCACACCATCAGGAATTCGCCCTTGTTCCGGGAGAAAAAGTCTTTGTCAAATTCTGCATCCCACTTGATGGGGTCCACCAGCGCTGGGGTGTACACCTCTTTCCAGCGTTCCAGCGGGAGGATGTTGTCCAGAAATTCCTTGTCCTGCTCGCTGATATTGCCATCGTAGGCCACCGTGCGGGCCAGCTGCTGCAACGGAATGCCGAAGCTTTCCACATCATCCTTGCCGATGCCCAGCTTGCTGTAGACCGGTCCGGTCAGAACCAGGATGCAGAGCACCGAAATCAGATGCAGCAGCACCATACGGCGATACACACGCAGATTCTTTCTTGCCGCCGCGATGAGGAACAGCAGCACCATGCAGAAAGCGATGATGTACACGCCGTTGTTCCGGCTCAGGCAGATGACCACAATGCTCAGAACACACTGCAGAAGGAATTTCCGGCTTTTGCCCAGGGCGCCTTCCGATGCCAGCAGATCAAAGAGCTTCAGGCTGTAAAACATCAGCCCTGCAGAAAAGAAGGGATCTTTCCACATGCTCACCGCATGCTGGGGAAAATACCGCACCACGCCAAACATCAGCAGGGAAAATAAGGTCAGCACACGGGGAACGCCTTTGTTGTCCATCCAGCAGAGCATATAGGCCAGGAGCAATGCAAGCCCCGCCATCTGCACCAGGGTATAGATGGCACATCCCACCGTGATATCCGCAAAGGCCATCCCGATTTTCAGGCACAGCTCCACAAACAGGGTATAAAACAGCGGAAAATGGTTTTCATACGCCGCCTGGTGCATGGCCTCGGTGATGGAATTCATGGAGTCGCCGTAGATCAGTCCGGGATAATACACCAGAAAGTAAGGCAGCCAGGCCAAAAACAGAACGGCCGCCAGCACCAGCATAACTTTGCGCTGTTCTTTCCGGATGCCGGTGCGCAGCCGGGCCGACGTGTAGGTTTCTTTTGAACGGCGAAAACCGGCTGCAAAGACCCAGACCAGCGCCAGGCTGAACAGGTAGGTCATCGCCACAAAGGACACCGGATCCAATGCCGACAGCGACGAAAAAGCGTTGTGATCGGCCACCAGGCTGTATGCGTTGGAAGGGTCGATGTGAAACGCCAGGGTGACAAAGAAGGAAAGCAGGATGGCAAAGGGAAGAATCCATTTCAGATTTTCCCTTTGTGCCTTGCGGTATAACAGTCCATTCTGCTGCACCAGATACACAACCAGCACCATCGGCAGCAGCACGACCGAATCATCCGGAAGGCGGAGGCAGCGCACCAACACCCAGGCCAGCGGAAAGGACAGAGCCATCAAAATCCCGTTCTGTACCAGGGATGTCCGGCTATTTTCAAGTAAAAAATTGCGGTCATTCATAGTATTGTGTTCCCCCCGAAAACCGTGCTGCCCTCTCAACGGCCGGCCTTGCGCTCGGCCGCCTGGATCAGGTACATCTCAAAATCCCGCTTGTCCTTCTGCTGCATGGTAGAAAGAATCACACCGGCCATAAGCAGCAGCAGAGCCATCAGGGTACCGATGGCGCAGACCACCAGGGTGGGCAGGCGGGGCACAAGCCCGGTGACCAGGTATTCCCCGAAGACAGGGATAAAGAACAACAGACTGACCAGGAACAAGACCAGCGCCAGAACTCCGAAGAAGGAGAAGGGGTGGTAGTTCTTGTACAGCCGGCCGATGGTGCACAGCACCTTGAACCCGTCGGAGTAGGTGTTGAGCTTGGAAACACTGCCCGCCGGGCGGTCCCGGTACTCGATGACCACATTTTCGATGCGCATGTTGCGCTCAATGGCGTGAATGGTCATTTCGGTTTCGATCTCAAATCCCTTGGACAGCACCGGATAGGTTTTGACAAACTCGTAGCTGAATGCCCGGTACCCGGTCATGATATCCTTGATCTCGGTATGGAACAGGAAATTGATGGACGAACGCACGATGGTATTGCCGAAATTGTGGAACGGGCGCTTATTCTGGGTAAAGTAGGTGGAGGACAGGCGATCTCCCACCACCATTTCCGCCTTTCCGCTGAGCACGGGCTCTACCAGGGAGGGTGCCACCTCCGCGGGGTAAGTATCGTCTCCATCCACCAGCACATAACACTGGGCGTCGATTTCCCGGAACATCCGCCGCATCACGTTGCCCTTGCCCTGGGCGTACTCGTGCCGCACAATGGCCCCGGCCCCAGCGGCCAGTTCTGCTGTTCCATCCTTGGAATTGTTATCGTAAACGTAGATTTTTGCCTCCGGCAATGCGCGGCGAAAATCCTTCACCACTTTTTCGATGGTGGCACTTTCGTTATAGCAAGGAATCAACACTGCAATTTTATCCATAGGATCAGCCTTCCTTTTTCGTCGCCCCGGATTTTCCGGGCAACACTCGTTATATTATCCTTCACATACTGTCGTGCACGGCGGCCAGGTCCGCAAACAGAGCCCGGTCAAAGGCACCATACACCGGATTTTCCACCGCCAACGCCTGTGCAATAGCTTCTTCCAGGCGGTCGCAGTCGGTGCCGATATAGAAAACAGCATTGGAATCCTGCAGGAATGTGCGGTAAAAATCCCGGCTCTTGTGAGTGGCATTGTCCAGCACCACACAGGGCGTACCGGTCACCGCCGCAAAGATCATGCCGTGCAGCCGGTCGGTCACCACCACCCGACGCCGGGCATACCGCTGCAGCTCATCGTTGACCACAGCGGCACGCTCCACCCGGGAAATATCCTGCTGTGCAATGTTGGTGCGGATTTCCACATCGGGGTCAAAGCGCTGTACCGTATCCAGAATCTGTTGTTTGCTGTCCACCAAGACGGTTTCGCCGTCTCCTCGCAGGCAGAGCAGCATCCCGCTGCGGTCGAAACCGTAGTCCCGGTGCAGCGCGAGAACCACATCGGCCATCAGCTTTATCTTGGCATGCCCGAAATGACGGCTGGCAAAGTCGTAGCTTTCCCGGCCGCGGGCAAAGATGGTCAGGTCCTTGTGGTGGTTGTACACCCGGGCAGACAGAGCCAGCTCGGCCTGTCCTTCGGGGGTATCGGCAAAATAGATGGTCTGGGGCAGGATCACAATCTTGTTGTTGGGGAAATCCTGCACAATCCGGCGGTGCAGTTCTTCCTCTTCCCGGTACAGGCTGCCCATATTGCCGCCGCCATTGATGAAAAGTATATCCGACGGGTTGACGATAGCCTGCAGGAAATGGTACTTGTTGGGCATCTCATAGGTGGAAAACTCCACCTGGAAGTAATCCGGGAAATACTGCAGCAGGAGGTTCTGTTCTGCCAGGTCGATGGCGGCGTCGCCGATGTTCTGGTGTTCGGCGGTGGCCAGCATCAGGGCCTTCTTCTTCTGCCGCAGTTCCATGACCTGCTGCTGTTCGAAGGTCTTGGTCTCGTTCCACAGGGCGCCGCGCACCATCTCCATGTCCGACTTCAGCTGCTCCAGGGTATCGGTCGCCGACAAGACCGGACGGAACTGGTCCGGCGTCTGCTGCAAGGTGGCCAGTTCCGCGGCGTGTTCCTGGGACTTGCGGTCCAGGACTTCGGTCATCCAGCTTTCGAAATCGGCTTTCTGCCTTTCGTGGGCCATGGAGAGGGAAGCATCCAGCTGCAATTTCTGGCTGTGCACTGCCATATTCTGCAGCTGATTCTGCAGTTCCTGGGTCTGCAGGCGGTTGATATACCGGTTCAGACGCTGCAGGGGATACAACACCTTTTGCAGCACATGCTTGCATCCGGTTTTGAAGCCCGCCTTCTTTGCCTGCACCTTTTCTTCCAGCTCCCGCTTTTTCTGCACAAGCTGGGGGGTGGGGGTCTGCAGAATGTGCAGGGTCTTTTCGGCATCGCCGTCCAGCACCGCCTTGCGGGCCGCCACAAAATCATCGGGAATCCAGGAGTTCCGGGCACAGCCTTCCCGGAACAGCGGATCATCCACAATCTTGCGCACCTCTTCCAGGCGGGCTTCCTGGGTTGCAAACCGCTCGTCCGAAACCACGGCCGCCAGGCACTTGAACCCGGTACAGGCCACATAGCTGCAATAGCAGGACCATTCGTCGGGGTCCATCTCCTCCTGGGGGCCGATGAACTCCCGCAGCCGTTCGATCAGGTACATCTTGGTTTCGAACAGGTCCTTGCGGTACTGGTGGGTCAGGGAGTTGGACTGGGATTCGTTGTTGTAGTAGTATACCGTCCTGTTCAGGAAGGCAATGCCGTTGCAGGCGGCATAATACTGCATGTTGGTGACAAAATCTTCCCCCAGGGACAGTTCCGGCGGAAATTGCAGGTCCAGCTTCCGCCACAGGTCCAGGGAATACAGCTTGGCGCAGGGGCCTTCCAGCAAACTGGTGTTGAAAATCAGCCGCATCCGGTTGCGGGCAAAGGCTTCCTTGTCGTACACCCGCTCGCCCTCGCCGGCCCAGCGGGCGCACAGCAGTCCCCGGGGAGCTTCCGGCCGGGCGAAATCCACCAGGCTCATATCCCCCGCCACCAGCTCCATGCCGGTGCGCCGGGCACAGTCCAGCATCACTTCCAGCATATCCGGGGTGACCACGTCGTCGCTGTCCACAAACACCAGATACCGCCCGGTGGCCTGGGAAACACCCAGGTTGCGGGCCCGGCTCACCCCGCCGTTGGGCACGTCCAGCACCCGGAAGCGGCTGTCCAGTTCAGCGTAGTTGCGGCAGATTTCCAGCGAATCGTCGGTGCTGCCGTCGTTGACCAGGATGACCTCAAATTCGGTCCAGGTCTGCGCCAGGAGGGAATTGAGGCAGTATCCCAGCCATTTTTGTGCATTATAGACCGGCACCACAATGCTGACTTTGTTTTCCGTCATTGCCCACTCTTCCCTTTCCAATAGGCCGCACAGGCGTTCAGGCCCTTTTTCTCCAGCACTCGGAAGCATTCCCGGTACAGCTGGTTCAAACCGTTTTCTTCCAGCATGGGCCGGTCCGCCATGGCATCCGCCAGGGTCCGGTCCAGTTCGGGGCCGCTCAGGCCCGCGTCGGCGCATTTGGCCAGACAGTCAAACAGAGTCCAACAGTAGGTGTCACACATCTTCTGCCGGATAGGTGCCAGTTCCGGCGTGTGGCAGACTGCGTTGGTCTTTTCATGATAAGCTTGGCAGGCATCCAGATTGCGCAGGCTAAACTTGGCCGTGATGCTTCCCTCCCGGCGGCGGTCGTAGTTATACCCGGAAACATCTACGTACACGATTTTTTTCGCCGCCAAATAGAATTTATGGGTGGTGAATTCATCCTCATGGAGTTTTCCTTTGGGATAACGGATCCGCCCCACAATATCAGCACGATACAGTTTGTTCCAGGCCACCGGCTTGAAGTTTTTCCAATCCAGATTTCCCTCGATAGCCTCCACGGGCGTTGCTACAATCACATTGCCGGAACAGGAAGTTTCTTCCTTCACCATTTCCTTGTACAGGTTACGGTAGCTACATTCCGCAATTTCAGCACCGTACTTCTCCGCCTGAATCTTCAGGATTTCCAGCATCCGGGGATCCAGCCAGTCGTCGCTGTCCACAAAGGCCAGCCAATCCCCGGTAGAGGCATCGATACCTGCGTTTCGGGCATCGGACAAACCGCCATTGCTTTTGTGGATAACACGAATTCTGGCATCCTGACCGGCTAAGACGTCGCAGATTTCACCGCTTCGATCCGGGCTGCCATCATCAATCAAAAGAATTTCCAATTCCGGATAAGTCTGATTACATACAGATCGCACACATCGTTCAAGATAGTTTTCAACCTTGTAAACGGGAATGATCACACTGATCTTGTCCATGCTAAGTTCCTCAGTCTTTCTTCTTTGCTTCATGCGATGGCGTCTGCATCAGGCACGTTTGCCGACGAACCGTTTCAGTGCAGCTGTGCAGTTGGAATAAATTCTTTTTTTCTTCTGATAGTTCGTCGGATTTTGCGAGAGCCAGTGCCAGTACAACTTTTGAGAAGGGCGCATGTATTTTTTCCATGCCTCAAAGTCCTGAGAAACATAGCTCACCACAGACCGTCGCTCTTCATCGGGGAGAGGACCTCTTTCCCCTGCGAGCAAATTCTCATAGTGGCTCAACAGCGTATCTAAAGAGTATTGCAGATAATCGATTCGGCCTTGCTGGCAACAGAATTGGATCCGGTCACGATACGCGAGCAGTGCATCCTCGTAATGAGCAGAAAGGTTTTGAGACATGATGCTGCCAGGACGCTGTAAATAGCCATAAAGAGGGATTCTTACCCATGCCACCTCCGGAATCTGCCAGAATATACGATGCGCTAAAAACTCATCTTCGTGGTATCGACCAACCGGATACCGCAAAGAGGAAAACAACGAATGATGGTAGAGCTTGTTCCAGGCCACGACCAGGTCAACTGTAATAGAATGAAAGATGGAATCTCGCGTTATCATGCTGCAAGACGGGGGGGACTCCACCGTTGGCCAGTGTACCATCGGACTGCTCGTCACCTTGTAGTCACAGCCCACCAACAAGCTGCCGGTACGTTGCGCCGTATCGAACAGAATTTCCATCATTTGTGGGTGCACCGTATCATCTGAGTCAACAAAAGAGAGATACTCCCCCTTGGCCATGTCGATTCCCATATTGCGAGCGCTGGAAAGGCCGCCGTTGGATTTATGCACAACGCGGATCCGTGGATCCAACTGTGCCCAGCGATCACACAAAGCGGGACTCTGATCCTGACTCCCATCATCAATCAGTATAATTTCGATCTCCGTTAGCGTTTGCCGCACCAGTCCCGACAGGCAGGTGTCAAGATACGCTGACACATTGTAAACCGGCACAATGACCGAGATAAGCGGTTGTTGGACGGTCCCATCTTTTCGCATGGCATTTTCGTTCCTATCATTCGTAGTGTATTGAAACTCAGTCAGAAAAGGCAGCATTTGTACTGACGCAAAGCATATTGGCTTATCCAAGACGGCCAAGCCAGAAACCGAGCGTACCGAACCATCTGCGTCTCGCCAGTATCGCATACAGCCTGCTGCGGCCGCCGATGCCTGGGGGCAGATGCGTGAAACGCTCGAAGCGTTCCGGGTCTTGCAAAAAATCCGCAATATACCGGCTGCGCACGGCAGGGGTCGGTGCGTAAACTGCAATATACCGCAGCACGGAGATGATTTTCCCGTAGCTCCAGCGGTCGAACCAGATTTTCTCCTCGGCAGACATCTTCGCTGGCACAAACAGAGACCGCTGTGCTTCCCAAAGTTTCGCCTCATCCCGGCAGATCCCCTCATAAAAGCGATGGGTGGCCGAAGCCTCATTCACACGGTAGTGGTACAGGATGCCGGCACAGGCTGAAATCGTATCGCACTTTTGCAGACAAGCAACCACAAAGGCGGCGTCTTCCCCGCGCTTCATGGCCGGATCGAAGCGAGGGCCCGTCGGCAGCAGCAGTTCCCGCCGATACAGCTTGTTGATTGCGTAGTTGGTATAAACCAGCTGCGCATATCGGGAGGGCTGGTGCTGCATCTGTTGGAGGGAGACACACTCGGCCGGCGGCGCGAAGGGCGCCTGGTCAGCCACGCCGCACAGGGACAGCTGAGAATTTCCGATGGCCTCATAAAGCTGTTGCAAAAAATCGGGCTCGACCCAGTCATCGGAATCGACAAACGCCAGAAAATCACCGCGGGCGGCTTCCATGCCGGCATTTCGCGCTGCCGAGACCCCTTGATTCTTTTGCCGAATGACCCGAATGCGCGGTTCCCTGGCTGCATATTCGGCGCAGATCCGGCCGCTTGCGTCGGTGCTGCCGTCATCCACCAAAATGAGCTCGAACAAGGGATGCGTTTGATGGAGCAGGCTATCAAGGCAGAGAGGCAAAAACTCTTGCGCCTGATACACCGGCACAATCACACTTATATCTGCCGCCACCTCAATCTTCACCCTCTCGAAACTTTGCTCAACAGCACGATTGACAAAAAACAAAACCCACCACGGAACGTGAATTTTGTTGTTATTGCTCAGATAAAAACACTAAGCTTGTCATTCGCTTTATTATACATCAAATCGTAATTTCTCGCAACCCATTTTCTCCATCTTATAAATATTCCTAAATGAGCCCCCAAGAAGCTCCCTCGAACAGATGGGTACGCCTGAAAAAATGCCTCCGGATCGTCCGTCAACAGAGCTCTATCCACCACGGTATTCACGTTATGTTGTGTTCGCTCGTACAGCAAAACACGCCCGCCCCGTCTGATTGGTCGTGAACCGAACCAGTAAAAACGGACAATAGACAAAGTACCCCCTGATGTAGGAA
>ERZ1090878.23-NODE-23-length-77483-cov-7.730330_pt1 | contig 77483 bp, 54 predicted proteins | sample MGYA00478473_ERZ1090878 | MGnify/ENA primary metagenome ERZ1090878 (study PRJEB33644, sample SAMEA5815720) | chicken gut metagenome | biome: Chicken; feature: Gastrointestinal Tract; material: Caecum | place: Ireland | collected 2019-01-01 | study: A study of the... | reverse complement strand
GTTTTATATATTTAGAAAACATTTATTTAAGTATTTTCGTGATCCGTCTATAAATAGATTCCGTTGGCATGTAATTCATCACGTTTTGCGCACGGTGATGACTGCATATAGATGCTTCGGCATCAAATTATTTTATTGGAGGTGCAAAAAATTTGAAAAAAAGCAAACGACTGCTGAGTGTGCTGCTCGCCGGTGTTTTGTTGCTGTCCAGTTTATCGGCGGCGATCGTGACCGGCGCGCAGGAACTCAGTGACGTCAAAGTCGCTGTGATCTCTGACATCCGCTATCAGCAGGATGCAAGAGACCGCGACGGACTGCTGCTTTCAAAGAGCGCTGCCATGCTGGATGCGGCTTTGGCGAACGTCAAGGCCAGCAATGCCGACGCGCTGCTCGTTACCGGTGACCTCACCAATAACGGCTCTAAAACGTCGCACCAGTATGTGGCCGCCAAGCTTGCAGAGGTGGAAGCCGAGGGTATTAATGTATATGTGATCCCCGGTGAACACGACATTCGCGAGGGCGGCACGACCACGGCTGTCAGCCGATCGGTCTTTGAAGATATTTACAAAGACTTTGGTTACAGCGAGCCGGTGCAGGACGCCAACTCTGCCTCTTATGTGGCAGATCTTGGCAACGGCTTTAAGGTCGTGATGAGCGACTCGGTCGCTGCAGACGGCGAAGGCCAGTTGACCCAGTGGGTCGTGGACCAGGCCAAGTCGGCGGTCAGTGCCGGCAGCACAGTTTTTGCAGCGTCTCACCATCCGGCTGTAACGCGCAGCAGTGTGGATCGTGTCTTTATCGATCTGCTGCATACAATGGCCGGCCTGACGCTGAACATCGGCGGTTCTTTGACGCAGCTTTACACAAATGACCCCGATCAGGCCGCTGCCGATCTCGGTCTGCAGGATACGACCTGTATCTTGTCTACAAACGGTGTGGATTCCGGTGCGCTGGCCGACGCAGGTGTCAAATACCTGTTCTCCGGTCATGGCGGCACGCTGAGCATCAGCCAGGCTACGACTACGACCGGCGCCCAGATGTATGATGTAATGGCGGGTTCGCTCGTCAATGCTTCTGCTTCTGTCCGCTATGCCACGCTTTCCAAAGCGGCGGCCGGTATGAAACAGCAGCGTGCAGAATTTACGACCGATATGCTCGGCGATGACGCATTCGCTTCTGCGGCGCACGATGCGCTCGAAGCACAGATGCCCACAGAGGTCGACTATGCGATCGAAGTGGTTGAAAAGGTGTTCGGCCACCTGCTTCCGGCAATCCAGCCGAACGTGGGTTCGCTTGTACGCAACCTGGATCTTGCTGCGCTCGGTGTGAGCCTGCCCAGCATTCTGGACGGTCTTGTCAATGATGTCAAGAACGACCTGGTGAACGGGTACGTTAATCCGTTGTTCGATCTTTTAAGTGTTACAAAACTCCACAATATTATTGCGGATGTGCGCAGCGCACTGGAAAAGATGGATTTCAACGGCCAGAACCTGTATGCTTTCCTGGCAGACATCTTCACCACGATCCAGCGCGGTGACGGTAAAACGCCTGCTTCCGTGCAGGGCTTCTTTGATGCGCTCAAGGGCGGCGATTCCGCCATGCTTGTGGACATCATCAATTCGTTTGCCGACAACTTTGACCCGACCAATTTGGTCAGTCTTGTCAACGAAGTGCTGAATCTGAATTTCTCCAAGAGCTATGTGGCCGGTATCGCAACGATTTCTGTTAATCTTCGCGGTCTGCTGGCCGGTCCGTATACGGTTGTCGACGCCGGTGCTATCAATAAGACCACAATCGATCTTTGGAGCATTCTGGACGGTCTTGCAACACTGCCGAACGGCCAGACGATCAGCCAGGTGGCACGTCCGCTCGTCAATGATCTGATCCTTGGCGGCGCAAACGATGCCAGCACCAACCAGACGCCTGCACGTTTTACGCAGAACCTGAAGGCAAATGCCCAGGGTGTGGTCGATATGCTGATCGGTTTTGGTGTGGGCGACCTGATCGGTGACAGTGTGTTTGCCCAGGGGCAGTCCGGCGCTTATGTGGCCCGCACGGTGACCTTGGAAGAAGTTGGCGCTATTCTTGATGAACTTGTGCCCGACAACAATGTGGTCACACTGAACCCCGCTGTGTGGGCGGATGTGCGCGATGCGCTGAACGCGGCCGGCCGCTTTACGGCAGAACAGCTTGCAACCATTAACAGTGAGCTTGTGGCCGCAACCGACACAGAACCGGCTTATACGCAGCTTGACAAGCTGGGCGACCTGGCGGACGACACGTTCTACAAGGGCGTTGCCGATCTGTTTACGCAGAAAGTCAACCAGCTTCCTGCTGTAGAAGAACTGCAGCTGAGCGATGCCGGTACCGTTTATGATCTTGTTTCGGAATACGATCAGTTCTACAGCGAGATCAAAGCATACGTCTCGGAAGCCACGGTTGAAAAACTGAATGCCGCGCTTGCCCAGATCCGTGCGCTGGAAAACTATGATCCCGATGTGGACGCCGTGATCAAAAAGATCGCCGCGATCGGCACCGTGACCGTTGACAGCGAAGACGCGATCAACGAGGCGCGTGCTGCCTACAATGACCTTTCGGTCAAACAGCAAAAAGATGTAACCAATTACCAGGTGCTTGTCGATGCGGAAAACACGCTGGTGCTCGTCAAAGAGAACGCAGTTAAGATCGCGTCTGTTGAACAGACGATCGATGCGATCGGCGAAGTGACGTACACCACAGCCAGCAAGATGAAGATCGATCTTGCCCGCTCGGCCTACAACAACCTGGCCGCCGAGCTGCAGCCGCAGGTCAGCAACTACGCTGTACTGGAAGCTGCTGAGGCGCGTTATGCCGAACTGCAGGCAGAAGTCGAAAATACGGCCGCTGCTGCACCCGTTATCAACCTGATCAATGCGATCGGTGAAGTCACGCTGAACAGCAAGGCTGCGATCGAAGCGGCCGAGGCGGCATATGCGCAGCTGACCGAAGAGCAGCAGGCTTATGTTACAAACTACAATGTGCTTGTTCTTGCCAGACAGGCGTACGATGCACTTGCCCAGGAAGACGTCGGCAACCGCGAAGCTGCACAGACAGTGATCGATCTGATCAATGCGATCGGCGACGTAACGCTGGAAAGCGAGTCCGCCATTACAGCAGCACGCACAGCTTACAATGAATTGACTGCTGCACAGCAGGCACTTGTAACCAATTATAATGTGCTTACGAATGCAGAGATCCTGCTTGCTGACCTGCAGAAGCAGGCGGCAGACGAGGCGGCTGCACAGGCCGTTGAAGAACTGATCGATGCGATCGGTGAAGTTACGGTCGAGAAAGAAGAGCAGATCAACGCGGCACGCGACGCCTATAACCAGTTGACAAATGACCAGAAACGCCTTGTGGATAATCTGGCTGTTCTGACTGCGGCTGAGGCGCAGCTGAGCGTTCTGAAAAACGACTTCTTGTTTGAAGATGGTGCTACCGGCATCACGCTTCGTGCCGACAGCGGTGTGCTTCCGCTCGACACGGTGATGACCGTAACACGCATCACCAGCGGCGATGTGTATGATGCAGTTACAGCCGGCAACAAGGCTGCCCGCATTTACACGATCTCCCTGACGTCGGCCGGCGAACCTGTTGTGCCGACAAAGGCGGTTCGCATTGCGATTCCGCAGTTTGCCCCGGATACGGCGGTTTATGCCGTGGGTGCAGATGCCCAGATGACAGCACTGGAAACAACGCTGGAATCCGGCTCCTTTAACTTCTCTACCACGTCCGTTGGCACGTTTGCAGTGGTGCAAGCCAAAACGTATGTAGATACACAGGCGCTTGAGGATGCAATCGATGCGTTTGAAGCACTTGGCGATTCGGCGCTCTATGAGCAAACCGGTTATGGCCGTGCGCAGTCTGCATACGAGACGGCTTGCGACGAGCTTGCTGCAAATTACGAACTGACAACGGCAAACCAGCAGAAAGTCGATGCGGCTGCCGCAGCACTGAATAATGCGATCGCCGTGCTGACTTATCAGTCTGCAGATGTCTCGGCGCTGCAGAACGCGCTGGCTAAGGCCGCCGTTCTTAACGCTGAAGATTACACCGATTTCTCGGCGGTGACCGCAGCGGTTGAAGCCGGCAACGCTTTCCTGAGCGGCGCTTATGACGTGCGTGACCAGGCCAAGGCTGCCGAGCTGGCTCAGGCGATCACTGACGCGATCTCCAAGCTTGTTTACGCACCGGCCGACTTCACGGCGATCGACGAGGCACTGGCTACCGTGCCGAAGGATCTGCAGAACTATACGGCTGAGACCATCAAGATCCTGGAAGCCGCCGTCGAGGCTGCTACCGAAGCAAAGGCTACGATCACGCGCCAGGACGAAAACTGGAAAGCACAGGTCGAGGCGTATGCACAGGCTGTGCTGGATGCTGTTTCCGGCCTGCAGAAGACCGGCGTGATCTATGCCGACACGTCGCTGCTGGAGCTAGCGCTCGATATGGTCGACCTGTATAATCCGGCCGATTACACCAATTTCTCCGCTGTAGAAATGGCCGTGCTGTCTGCTGAATCGCTGCTTGCCTCCAATCCGACCGAGGCGCAGCAGGCCGATGTGGACGCCGCCGCCATGGAGGTTTTGAACGCGATCGGCGCTCTGGAGTGGGCATAATTTAAAAAGTTAATACGATAAAATTTAAAGTGCATTTGTAACTTCACAAATGTGCATCCGGATCGGGCAGGGGACTGCCTCTGCCCGGTCACTCGGAATGAAAATTCCGTTGAAATGAGGTGTTACTCAATTCTATGAAAAAAGCTTCTTTAACGAAGAAAATCGTGGCGGCGGTTTTAGCGGTGATCATGGTATTTTCGGCATTGCCGACTGTAGCATTCGCTGCGGACGCGACCGGCCCGGTACAACAATCGTCTGGTAATCTTGTCAATGAAACAGACCTTGGTCATTATGTTTCTATGAAGGTCAATTATCAGAATTTTACGTTCATTCAAACGCAAGATGATCAGAATTTCACTTTTACGATCAACATGGGCGCCAAAAAGAACAACGGCGTTAACTACGGCTATGTAGCTGCACCGAACGCGGCAGACAGACCGTTCACCTTTACACAGCCGCTTGGCAAGTCCAGCAGTTTCAGCGGTGATGGAATTGGTAGCTTACCTGGTAACCTTTTTGGTGGTAATACTACCGTGTTCAGAGACCTCACTGTAAACTTTGTGGCCGATGGCGGTAAAACGTATGATACGGCGATACGTGTTCAGTATGACTCGGGTGCTACCAGCGGTAACGACCGTGCATGGCGTACTTACGATATCCCGATCACCGTCACCGTGCTTGACAAGCGCGCGCTGAACAAGGCCATTGATGCCGCGAATGCGGCTGCTTCTGACCAGCAGTATTATACGGAAGCAACCTGGGGCGATGTGGTTTCTGCACTTGAAGATGCACAGACCATAACGGGTAACGTAGTTACGACCCAGACCATCATTGACCGCTATGCCAGTGCACTGCAGCTTGCGGTGAACGCCCTTGAGTACAAAGATGCCAACTATGATGCACTGAACGCTGCGAAGGCGGCGGCTGAGGAAATCCTTGGCACTTCCAATGTGGACAATGTGTATACGGCTGGCACGCTTGCCGATCTGCGTGAGGCATATGCCGCTGCAGAAGATGTGGCGGGCGACCTTGACATTCGCAACCAGTCTGTTGTGGACAAAGCTGCAAGCGATTTGCAGACGGCGGTAGACAACATGGTGAAATATGCCGACTACAGCGTAATGCAGGCTGCTGTGAATGCGTTTTCCAAGCTCAACCCGGCTTACTATGATTCGGCTGCATTTGCTGATGTGCAGAAAGAAGTAAATGCTGCCATCGAAGAAATGAAGCCCGAAAACAAGCTCGACGAGACACAGCAGGCGGACGTTTCCGCCCGTGCGATGGCGCTTCTGCAGAAGATCAATTCTCTGCAGAAACTCTCTGCCGATTATGATGCGCTGAATGATGCGGTTGCCGCCGGTCTTGAAAAACTTGGTGCTGATGACATTGGCAACTATACGGATGCTTCCGTAAAAACGCTGCAGAATGCCATTACAGCTGCACAGGGTGTTGCCGAAGGTCTTGATATTACACATCAGGACGAGATCGACGCCTTGGCTAAGGCTGTCAACGACGCCATTACAGGTCTTACCCTGAAGGGCGCCGATTACACCGCCCTGGATGAGGCGATCGTTGCCGCCGAGGCTGCACTTGGCAAAGTGGATATTGGTGATTACACAGACACCAGTGTTTCCGCACTGCGCGATGCACTTGCCGCTGCTGAGGAAGTTTCCCGTGAACTGACTGTGGCGGATCAGAAAATCATTTCTGACGCGGCCTATAAGCTGATGATGGCGACCAGCGGCTTGACGCTGAAGCCTGCGGATGTCAGTGCTTTGAACGATCTGATCGCAAAGCGCACGCAGGAAGTGGCAGATGCCAAAGAGTCCGGTCTCTATACGGAAGCTTCTATTGCTCGTGTGGAAACGGCCATCGAAAACGCTACGGCTGTTGCTAATGCCGGTTACTCCATCAAAGAGCAGTCCAAGGTCGACGATGCTTACAATGCGCTGAACGGTGTTGCACTGGAGAAACAGCTTGCCGATTACAGCAAACTGAACGCTGCGATCGAAGCTGCACAGGAAACGCTCAACAACGCCGGCGATGAATACACCGAGGCTTCTAAGGAAGCTTTGCGCCAGGCTATTAGTGATGCTAGAGCCGTTGTGGCTGCAAAGTACGATGTGTCCCAGCAGCAGCTTGTGAACGACGCCGTTACGGCGCTGCAGGCTGTTCAGCTTGAACTGAAGGATGCCGATTATTCTGCTCTTGATGAGGCAATCCAGGCTGCAGAAGATTTCCTGGCAGATCCGGAAAACAAAGAGCTCTACACAGAAGATTCTCTGCAGAAGGTGCAGGATGCGCTTGACGCAGCCAAAGATGTTGACCGTGATCTGAATATTACCGAACAGGATCAGATCGACAGCGCTGTAGCAGACCTGACTGAATCTATGCAGGTCGGCGACGGCAATCTGGAATACAAAGACGCCAACATCGGCGCACTGCAGGATGCAATCGATGCTGCAAACGCCAAGTTGTCTGCGGACGATATCGCCGATTATACAGATGATTCTGTCAACGCACTGAAAGATGCGCTGAAAGAGGCGGAAGATCTGCTTGCCAGCAATCCGGATGCTTCTGAACAGGATGCTGTCAATGCCGCTGTTGAAAAACTGAACGGTATCGAGCTTGTGCTCAAAGGCGCGGATTATTCTGCCCTTGATAAAGCTATCCAGGATGCGACCAATCGCTATACGCAGGCTGTTTCCTCCGGCAATTACACCGAGGATTCTCTTGCAAAATTGCTTGCAGCAATCGAGGCCGCTTCTGATATCGATCGTGACCTGACGATCAAAGAGCAGAACGTTGTGGACGAAGCGATTGCCTCCCTGAACGTGGAGCTTGTTCTTAAACCGGCCGATACAGGCGCACTGAGCGATGCGATCTCTGCGGCTGAAGACAAACTGGCCAACCGCGACAACTACACCGAGGATTCTGTCGCTGCCCTGCAGCAGGCGATCGATGAGGCAAAAGAACTGCTTGCCTCCGATCCGGATGTTTCGCAGGCCGACGAGATCCAGGCTGCGATCGACAAGATCAACAACACCGAACTGGTGCTCAAGGGCGCGGATTACACCGTTCTCGATGCACAGATCAAGGCTGCCGAGGACCTGCTTGCCGGTGATACTACCAACTTCACCAAGGATTCTCTGGCTGCACTGAATGCCGCTTTGACAGAGGCGAAGAACGTCGACAGATACCTGACCATTCAGGATCAGGCCGATGTGGACACCGCCGCCGCCGCGCTGGCTTCTGCACTGGAGACCATGCAGACCTACACGCCTTTGACCTCGGTCACGATCGTTCCGCTGAACTCGAATGACTGGAAAGAGGGCGAACTGATCTATCATAAGACGCCTTGGTACCGGACATGGACCAGCCAGACCGTGCCGGTCGGCTTTGAGATCAACGATGGCGCAGCCGTAAAGAGCGTCACCTGGTCTTATGCCAAGTGGTCGGTCGATGAACCCGAAGCCAATATCGAAAACGCTACCAACGAATCCGCAACGATCCGTCCGACCTTTGGCGTCGGCCCGCGTTCCTGCTGGATCCAGGTAACGGTGGAAGATTACAACGGCAACGTTGTAACGTCTGACCCGGTCAAAGTTCGTTTCTACAACTGGGATTGGCAGATCAAGTGAATGTAAACGGTTTTACGTTTGCTTAAAAAAGGTCCCCCGGCGAAACCGCCGGGGGATTTCTTTGCATATTTCCATTTTGTGCAGGAACTTTTTTGAATTTGCGAAAAAAACTATTGCAATTTTGCAATATGTATGGTAATATACTACCGCTAACAATTTGCAAAGAGGTGAAAGTAATGAAAGACGGAATTCATCCTGAATACAAAGAATGCACTGTTAAATGCGCTTGCGGCGCTACTTACGTCACAAAGAGCACGAAAGGTGACATGAAGGTAGATATCTGCTCCAAATGTCATCCGTTCTTCACCGGCAAGCAAAAGCTCGTGGATACCGGCGGGCGCGTGGATCGCTTTAACAAAAGATATGGTATCAAAGATTAAACAAACAAAAGGCAACGCTCGCGTTGCCTTTTTTTGTAGGCAGATGTGTTGTGTATGAAAGCGTACCGAACCGTCAAACAACCGGCTTCCGACCGGTTCGTAGAGAAAAAATCTGAATTTATCGGTTATGCCGCGCCGGCGGAGTCTGTGGAGTCTGCCATGCAGTTTGTTGCCGAAATCAAAAAAAAGCACCGCGACGCCACGCACAACGTTTGGGCTTATCTTTTGCCGGACGGCATTACCAAGCGTTTCAGCGACGACGGCGAACCGTCCGGCACGGCCGGCATGCCGGTGCTGGAGGTGATCGAAAAGGCGCAGGTCGTCGGTGTCTGTGTAGTCGTTACGCGTTATTTCGGCGGCATTTTGCTGGGAGCCGGCGGACTTGTGCGTGCATATGCCCACGGCTGCAAAATCGCACTGGACGCTGCGGGTGTCGTGACCATGCAGCCATGCGATGTGCTGCAGATGAAGCTGGACTATGCTTTTTACGACCGTCTGCGTATTTTGATGGCGCAGTACGGTGCGGTAGTGGAATCGTCGCAGTTTGCGCAGAATGTTACGGTGCGCTGCCGTCTTGCCTGTGAAAAGACAGATGCGTTTTGTGCGGCGGTTTGCGAACACAGCGGAGGGAAGTGCCTGCCGAAAAATGACGGCACGGTTTTTGCCGCTGTAGATTAATTTAAAATGTTTTTAATGACATGGAAAAAGAAAAGGGAATTTTACTTCCTTTGTTGCTTTGGTTGTATTTCAATGTTGACGATTTCGGGGTAGTTGAACAGGCGAAGCGGAAATTCCGAATTGCCGAGCCCGCGTGAAACGATCATCTGCGGGTGCGTACCGAAAATGCCTTTGGCGTATTTCGGGAACAGCCCCTGTCCCGGTGAAAAGCACGGGCCAATACCCGGTAAGTCAAACTGACCGCCGTGCGCGTGGCCGCTGAGCATCAGGTCAAAGTCAAAACGGCTGTAGCGCAGCGCTTCGATCTTTTCAAAGTTTTCGGGAAAGTGGCACAGCACCAGCTTAAACCCTTCACGCGTTTCAAAGTCTTTTAAAAGCGGGGTCAGGTCATCGTACTGAAAATTGCCCATGGCACGCTTTACATAGTCTTTTTTGTCGGCCTGCTTTTCACTGAGGCCTAAAACCGAGATGGTGTTGCCGCCCAGCTGAAAACGTTCCTCACGGTTGACCAGCACATGAAACCCGGCGGTTTCCAGCTGCTGCATCAGCGCTTCAAAATACGGCAGGCGGCGTTCGTGGTTGCCGGGAATATAGGCGACCGGCGCAATGCTGCAAAGTGTGCGTGCAAACTGCAGCATGTTTGTCTCGTTTTTACCACGGTCGTTGATGTAATCGCCGGTCACGGCGATCAGATCCGGCGAAAGGGTACGCGTTTTTTCTTCCAGCGTCGGCAGGATAGCCGAGTGCAGGTCTGACAGCTGCACGATCTTTACCGGTTTGGTGATGCCGGCGTTTTCCAAACGGTATGTGGTGGTCACAATGTGCTCGTTCTGCCGTTTGGCAAGCAGCACCGCACCGCCTGCACCGGCCAGTGCACCAAGGAGCAACAGAGTGTTCGCTTTTTTCATGTTTTCACCTTCCTACTGGTGTTATGATACAATATTTTTCGGATTTTCGTCAATACTGAATCAATAAAAAGGGTTTTTGCAAAAAAACGCGTATAAAATAATGAAACATGCGGTATAATGTGGGGTGATGTCATGGCAGATACTATTCGTGAGAAAACGCAGGCAAACGAGGCGCTTATTTTAAGTGCGCGCGCCTGTCTTTCGGCGCATTCGCGCGGCCGCGAGCGGGATGAGGCGGCGTGCCCTTTGCGCACCTGTTTTCAGCGTGACCGTGACCGGATCATTCACTGCCAGTCTTTCCGCCGGCTGAAGCATAAAACGCAGGTCTTTTTGTCGCCGAGCGGCGACCATTACCGCACGCGCCTGACCCATACGCTGGAGGTCGCGCAGATCGCGCGCACGATCGCGCGTGCATTGTCGCTGAACGAGGATCTGACCGAGGCGATCGCCCTTGGCCATGATTTGGGTCACACACCGTTCGGCCACGCGGGGGAACGCGCCCTGAATCAGCTGGCTTCCTGTGGCTTTAAGCATTATGAGCAAAGCGTTCGTGTTGTGAAAAAGCTGGAAAAAGACGGTGCCGGGCTGAATCTGACGGCTGAAGTGTGCGACGGCATCCTTTGCCATACAAAAGGGCAGGAGGCATTTACACTGGAGGGGCGTATCATCCGCATTGCCGACAAAATTGCTTACCTCAACCACGACATAGACGACGCCATCCGTGCCGGTGTGATCTATGAAGAGGATATTCCGATCGAGCTGCGCATGGCGCTTGGCATGTCCAAGACGGAACGTATCGACAATATGGTGCGCGATGTGATCGCAAGCAGCACCGACACGATCTGTATGAGTGAGCATATGCAGGTCAATTTTGACGATCTGCACGATTATATGATGGTGGCGGTCTATACAAACCCCGTCTGTAAAAGTGAAGAAAAAAAGGCCGCTGAAATGCTTGGGCTTCTTTTTGCACATTATACGGCCGACCCGCAGGACATGCCCGACATGTATGTTAAAATCGCCCAGGATGAGGGAACCGAGCGTGCCGTTTGTGATTATATTGCCGGCATGAGCGATGTTTATGCCGTAAAAATTTTTAATCAGCTTTATGTGCCGAAATTTTGGGTCACATAATTTTTCGGAGGTGAGACGGTGCCCATTCCCGAGTCTTTTTTGCAGGAGCTGAAATTCAAATCTGAAATTGAAGATGTGATCTCACCGTATGTGCAGCTGAAACGGCGCGGCTCTACACTGGTTGGTCTGTGCCCGTTTCACAATGAAAAAACACCGTCGTTTACCGTGTATCCGCAAACACAGTCATTTTACTGCTTTGGCTGCGGCGCCGGCGGCGATGCGATCACGTTTATCAAAAAAATCGAAAACCTGGATTATGTCGATGCCGTCCGTTTTCTGGCAGAGCGCGCCGGGCTCAATATGCCGGAGGAGGGTGTGGACGACAGTCTTTCTGTAAAGCGCCGCACCATTTTGGAAATCAATCGTGCGGCCGCCAAGTTTTTTTACAGCAGCCTTTATGCTGCAGGCAAGGATGCCGAGACGGCACGACAGTACTATCAAAACCGTAAACTGACTGAACAGACGGTCCGCCATTTCGGCCTGGGTTATGCACCCAATACATGGGACGCGCTTTTGCGCCACTTGACCGCTAAAGGGTACAAAGCTTCAGACGTGGAACAGGCCGGGCTTGCCCGGCGCGGCCGAAACGGCGGGTATTACGATGTGTTTCGCAACCGCGTAATGACGCCGATCATTGACGTGCGCGGCAATGTGATTGCTTTTGGCGGGCGTGTGCTGGATGACAGCAAACCAAAGTATATCAATACGTCCGATACGCTTGTTTACAAAAAAACGAACGCGCTTTTTTCACTGAACTTTGCCAAAGAGAGCGGCGAACGTGCCATTATACTGTGCGAAGGGTATATGGATGTGATCATGATGCACCAGGCAGGCTTTCCCAATGCAGTCGCCGGCTGCGGCACGGCGCTGACGGAAGAGCAGGTGCACCTGATCGCCCGTTATGCTGACGAGGTGATTTTGGTTTACGACGCCGACGAGGCCGGCCAAAAAGCTTTGAACAAAGCGGTGCCGATGTTTCGCAAGACCGATCTGAAAATCCGCATCCCGTCGCTTTACGGCGGCAAGGACCCGGACGAGATCATCAAAAATCTCGGCGCCGACCGCTTTCGCGGTATGATCGAAAAATCAGCCAATGAAACCGAGTATGCGCTTTTAAAGCTGCGCGACCAGTTTCCGCTGGAGACGACGAGCGGCAAAATCCAGTATGTAAATGCCTGCATGCGCGTTTTGGCCGATGTTTCGCCGGTAGAGCAGGATGTCTATCTTTCACGTCTTGCCGACGAACTGCAAATTGAAAAAACCAGCCTGACGGCTCAGCTGCAGGCTTATCAAAAACGCCACACCGGCGGCGAAAAATACCGCCAGAACCGCGAGATCGTGCGCGACAGCATTACAGACAATGTCAAGGAAGCGCACCGGCTCAATGAATCGGTAAAGGCCTACAAGGCACAGGACAGGCTGATCGTTTTGCTGATGCTTTACCCGGACTGCGCACAGCTTCTGGACAAGTCCGGCTTTTCGGTCGAGGCTGTCAACAATGGCTTTTTCAAAACGGTTTTTACATTGCTGGCTGAGCGCATTCAAAACGCACTCGACATCAGTTTGACTTCTTTGTCACAGTACCTGTCGGAGGAGGAGCTGTCACGTCTCAGCCGCCTGGCTGCAACCGGCGCAAAGAGCGACGACCCCAAGCGCGAGTTTTTAGAGTGCTTAAAAACGCTGCAGGCCGAGTACCGAAAAGCACCGCAGGATATTACACATATTTCAGATGACGATTTTCGCCATCTGTTTGATAAAAACAACAAAAATCATACATAAATGAAGAGGAGCCGTATATGGAAATAAATCTTACCCCCAACGCCCCGGTCAGTGAGGCGAAAAAGAACGCTGCGTTCAAAGCGCTGATCGAAAAGGGCAAAGCTGCCGGCCATTTGACCGCGCAGGATATCGACATGCTGATCGTGGATCTGGATCTTGATGTGGAAGAGCTGGAAAAACTCAATGAAATGGTCGAGTCAAACAACATCACGATCATAGACGATTTCTCGGCCGAAGCGCTGGACGGCATCAGTCTGGAAGTAGACCTGCCGAAAGAGACGGACGCGCAGGAAACCGTGGCCACCAATGAGGCAACGGCTATGGATGACCCGGTCAAGGTATATCTGAAAGAGATCGGCCGTGTACCGCTTCTGACCCCGGAAGAAGAGATCGACCTGGCCATGCGCATCTCGGAAGATGACCAAAAGGCCAAGCAGCGCCTTGCAGAGGCGAACCTGCGTCTGGTCGTCAGCATTGCCAAAAAATATGTCGGCCGCGGCATGCAGTTTCTGGATCTGATCCAGGAGGGTAACCTCGGTCTGATCAAGGCTGTGGATAAATTCGATTACACGAAAGGTTTTAAGTTCTCCACATATGCCACCTGGTGGATCCGCCAGGCCATTACGCGTGCGATTGCCGACCAGGCCAGGACGATCCGTATTCCGGTGCATATGGTCGAAACCATCAACAAAGTGAAAAAGGCCAATTCGCAGCTTCTGCACGAAAACGGCCGCGAACCTACGCCGGATGAAATCGCGGAGTATTTGGACATGTCTACCGACAAGGTGCGCGAGATTTTGCGTGTGGCGCAGGAGCCTGTTTCACTGGAAACGCCGATCGGCGAGGAAGAGGATTCTCACCTGGGCGACTTTATTCCGGACGACGAGGCCCTTGCCCCGGCTGACGCTGCCTCTATCAGCTTGCTGAAAGAGCAGCTTTCCGAAGTGCTTAAAACACTGACCCCGCGGGAAGAAAAGGTGCTGCGCCTGCGCTTTGGCCTGGATGACGGCAACCCGAAAACGCTTGAGGAAGTCGGCAAGGAGTTCAACGTAACGCGTGAGCGCATTCGCCAGATCGAGGCTAAGGCACTCAGAAAACTGCGCCATCCGAGCCGCAGCAAAAAATTGAAGGATTTTATTGACGGATGATTACACAGGAACAGATCGAACGCATCAATACGCTGGCGCGCAAGGCAAAGTCTGAGGGCCTGACCGATGCGGAAAAAACGGAACAGGCCGCGCTGCGCCGCGCCTATATTGATGCAATGAAAGCAAGCCTGACCGCGCAGCTCGATAACACATATTACATGGATTCCAATGGGAAAAAGGTCAAATTAAAGAGAAAAGGAAAAAATGGCTAAACTGATTATTTTAGAGGGGCTGGACGGCAGCGGCAAATCCACGCAGACAGCGCTGGCACAGACGGCGCTTAAGCAGATGGGGCTGCGTTTTCGCACGATCAAGCTGCCGGATTATGAAAGCCCTTCCAGTTCACTGGTGCAAATGTATCTTTCCGGTGCATTCGGCAAAGACCCGCAAAGTGTAAACGCCTATGCGGCCGGTGCATTTTACGCGGTCGATCGCTATGCTTCCTACCATTTGGACTGGCAGGCGGATTACCGGCAGGACGATGTGATTTTGGCGGACCGCTATGCAACTTCTAACGCCATTTACCAAATGGTGAAGCTGGAGCAAAGCGCATGGGATGCGTATTTGGACTGGAGCAGTGATTTTGAGTATAAAAAGCTCGGCATTCCTGTGCCGGACGCCGTCATCTTTTTGGATGTTCCGCCGGATGTGTCGCAAAAACTGATGAGCCGGCGTTATGAGGGCGACGAGAGCAAAAAGGATGTGCACGAGCGCAACGTTGCCTATTTAAACGCCTGCCGCGAAGCCGCGCTTTATACGGCAAAAAAACAGGGCTGGTTTGTGGTGAACTGTACCGAAAACGGGCAGATGCGCCCGCCGCAAGCGATCCATCAAGATATCATGCAGCATATAGGATCTGTTTTATGAGGTGAAACATATGGTTTATATTTTTCTGGCAGACGGTTTTGAAATTATTGAGGCTATGTCGCCGCTTGACATGCTGCGGCGTGCCATGGTAGAGGTGCGAACCGTCGGCGTGACCGGCAAAACAGTCACCAGCTCGTGCGGCGTACCCGTAACGGCCGATATTTTGCCCGAGGATGTGCAGCTGGACGACGCACTGCAGGCCGTTGTACTGCCGGGCGGTATGCCCGGTACTTTGAACCTGGAAAAGGCCGCGTGCGTGCAGCAGGCGCTGGATTTTGCAGCAGGGCAGGGGAAGCTGCTTTGTGCGATCTGTGCTGCGCCTTCTGTGCTTGGCCATAAGCATCTTCTTGAGGGCAGGCAGGCCATTGCATTTCCTGGCTTTGAAAACGAACTTTACGGCGCTGAGATCAGCAAAGAACACGTTGTACAGGATGGAAACATCATCACGGCCAAGGGCGCCGGCGTTTCCGTGGATTTCGGCCTGAAAATCGTAGAGGCGCTCTGCGGCAAGGCCATGTCCGACAATGTGCGTGCAGCCATCCAATGCAAGTAAAGGCCGCACAGCGTGAAAAATATAAGGCTGTCCGTAAAAGCATTGCGCACCGCAGCCTTGCCGATCTGCAGATCACAGACCGGCTTTTTTCCAGTGCAGTCTATAGGGATGCAGCGAGCGTATTCTGCTATGTCTCTGCCGGTACGGAAGTAGATACGAAAGATGTGCTGCTGGACGCGCTGACCTCCGGCAAAAAGGTGGCTGTTCCATACTGCACCGAGCAGCCGGGTGTGATGGAATTTTACTTCATCACTTCTTTGTCAGAGCTGGTGCCGGGCAAGTATGGCATTCTGGCGCCCGATGTGCGCGTGTGCGTGCCGGCGGTTTCAGATGCGCGCACACTTTTGGTAGTGCCCGGTCTTGCTTTTGACCGCTGCGGTTACCGTCTGGGTTACGGGCAGGGGTATTATGACAGATATTTAAAAAAATTTCATGGAATATCTATAGGTTTGTGTTATAATAAATGCATTGCGGACCATTTGGCGCATGACATTTATGACCAGCGGGTCGATTATCTGGCCTGTCAAGATTTTATTAGGAAAGCGGAGCTGCATAAATGAGCAAAGATTTTGAATTCCAAGAAAGGCCGCTCGAGCCGCCTAAAATTTATGAGCACGACGATGTGCCGGCATATGACGATACAGCGTCTTCTTCGCAGGAAGACGGCGTAGATCTGTCTAAATTTTCTGACGACAACAACGACGTTTACTTATCGGATATTGTTGACGATACGCCTTATGTGCAAAAATCACCGGAAAAAAAGCCGGCCAAAAAGCAGAGCCGTGCGGTGAAATCTTTCGGCAACGTCAAAAACACATATATCTTCTTTATTATCGTTGTAGTGTTTTCGGTAGCGCTGGCGGTGTATGCTGTTTTTTGCATGAACGACATTCTGGCGATCACAAAGACCAGGTCCAGTGTAACGGTCACCCTCAATGAAGAGGTCGATTCCTCCTCGGAGATGATCAATATTCTGCACGATTACGACTTGATCCAGTGCAAGACTTTCTGCAAAATTTTCGCAAAGATCCGCGCTTCAAAGATCGGGCCGGAATATCCGGCCGGCGTCTATTACCTGAATGGCAAGATGGGTCTTGAGGGTATGCTGATGACCCTGCAGGGGGATACGAAAACGTCTGAAACAGTCAGACTGACATTCCCGGAAGGTTTGACCGTGCCGGAAATCATTGACAAACTCGCGGAAAACGAGGTCTGCGATCGTGCCGCGCTTTTGTCGGTCATCAATTCCACGGAATTCAGTTATTCGCTTGTGGCCGGGCTGACTGCGGACGAGCATGTACCTTACCGTCTGGAAGGCTTTTTGTTCCCGGATACTTATGAATTCTACATTGGGGAAAATGCGTCCAGTGTTATCAGCCGTTTCCTGGAACAGATGGAAGAAAAGTACCCGCAGAAGTACAGGGAACGTGCCAAAGAGCTTGGCTTAACGGATTATGAAGTGATTACCATCGCGTCTATCATTCAGAAAGAAGCCGGTTCCTCTGACCAGATGGCCAATATTTCTTCAGTCATCCATAACCGTCTCAATAACGCCACGCAGTTCCCGTCACTCGGCTGTGAGTCGACCGGCGATTACATCACCAACTTTGTGGCTGAAGCGCTCGAATCTTCTTCGGCCGAACACAGTGCAGACTATTATATGAATTATTACAGTACAATGTCGTCCTCACTTGTTTCTGGTTTACCGGCTGGTCCGATCTGCAACCCGGGTGCTGATGCGATCGAGGCTGCACTGTACCCGTCCGATACGAATTATTATTACTTCTTCCATGATGCAGACGGCGAGCTTTACTGCTCCAGCACGGCTTCCGAAAACAGGCAGAAGATCCAGCGCTATGCGCCGTATCTGGATTTCTGATCATGATAGGAGTAAACAGACCGCTTGAGCTGCTGTCCCCGGCAGGGGACATGCAGCGTTTGAAGTATGCGCTTGCCTACGGTGCGGATGCCGTGTATCTGGCCGGGCAGCAGTTCGGCATGCGCTCAGGCCCCAGCAATTTCACACTTGAAGAGCTGAAAGCCGCGTGTGACCTAGCGCATGAAAAAGGCAAAAAAATCTACCTTACCTGCAATACGCTGCCGCGCAACCGTGAAGCGGCGCAGCTGCCGGACTTTTTAAAAAATGCTTGTCAGTGCGGGGTAGATGCGTTTATCATTGCCGATGTCGGTACTTTGATGCTTGCCAAAAAGCATTGCCCGGATGTGCCGGTGCACATTTCCACACAGGCCGGCATTGTGAACTATGAGACGGCGCGTGCTTTTTATGAGATGGGCGCTTCACGCATTGTCACGGCGCGCGAACTTTCGCTTGATGAAATTCGTGAGATCCGCGACAAAACGCCGCCGGAGCTTGAGATCGAAGCGTTCGTGCACGGCGCCATGTGCATGTCGTTTTCGGGGCGCTGCATTCTGTCGGATTATCTGACGAACCGTGACGCCAATCGCGGCGACTGCGCCCAGCCCTGCCGCTGGAAATACTACGTTATGGAAGAATCCCGCCCCGGCCGCTATTTTCCGGTTTGTGAGGATGAAAAGGGCACATACCTTTTTAATTCGCGTGATCTGTGCATGCTTGAGCACCTGCCCGAATTGGATGCTGCCGGTATTGACTCTTTTAAAATAGAAGGCCGTGCCAAAAGCGAATATTATACGGCGGCGGTCACTTTTGCTTACCGCAGTGCGCTCGACGCGTATTTGCAAAACCGCTCGGCAGATTTTCGGCTGGAACCGTGGATGGTGCAGGAGCTGCAGAAAATGAGCCACCGCCCGTATACGACCGGTTTTTATTTCGGCCCAATGAAAGATGGGCAAACGCTGGACGACGGTGGTTATATCCGCACTTGGGACGTTGCGGCGCTTTACGATTCTTCCTCAGACGGCCGTGTCACTGTTTGCCAGCGCAACCGTTTTTTTGAGGGCGATACGCTGGAGATCCTGCAGCCGGGCTGCCGCCCGGTGCAGTTGGTGGTGCAGCACCTTTACAATGAAAATGACGGCGAATTCACATCGGCTGCCAACAAGGCCACCAACCGTTATTCGTTTGACTGCAGCCTGGATCTGCATTCGTTTTCCATTTTCAGAAAAGTAAGAGATACGTTATAAAATTTCACCCCCGCGGCCATAATAGCCTTGGGGGTGTTTTTTTGCGCTGCAAACGTACTTTGTCGTTTTTGCTTTGCTTTATGCTGGTCATTGTTGTCTGCATCGGCCGGGTCGGCTATGTGGGCCTTTCTAACGATTTTTATGTGTCTTCCTCTTACAATAGCTACACGCTGCTGGTCGATAAAAGGTACCCGACGGTGTATGATGTGCGTTCTGCGCTTTTGACCAACGCATCTGACAGGTACGTTGCCGTGATCAAGCCGGATGAAAAATGCCTGGCCGAGCTGACCAAGCTGTTTGATACACAGGAGATTTCTGACATTACACAGGAATTAAAAATCGGTTATCCGATCGTGCGCGAGATCGACGCAGAGAAAAAAGATGTCACGCTGGAATATATTAAAATTTTAAAATGCAAGGTGCATTACGATACGCGCCAGCTCTGCGCACACCTGATCTCCGGTGTAACGGGCGGTGTGGAATCCCATTTCAGTGAATTGTTTTCGCAGGTCAGTGAAATGTCGGTCAATTATGCCGTAGATGCAAAAGGCCGTCTGCTGGCAGGCGATACGGGCACGGTGCACAATGACGGCTATGCTTCGCACCACGGTATCGGCCTGACGGTTGACCGGGAAATACAGCAGATCGCCGAAAACGCCATGGATACATCGCGCATCGAAAAAGGCGCTGTCGTAATTACAGATGTGGATTCGGGTGCTGTGCGTGCCTTGTGTTCCCGGCCGAATATTGACCTGACCAATGTGGCCGATGCGCAAAACGATTTTTTGAACCGCGCTCTGCAGGCGTATTCGGTGGGCTCTGTTTTTAAAATCGTTGTGGCCTGCTGCGCGCTTGAAAACGGTATGGACAATGTGCGTTATACCTGCCATGGTAAGATCCGCGTGGCCGATACGGATTATGCCTGCCAGAACACCAAAGCGCACGGCGCTGAAACGCTGAAAACAGCGCTTGCCAATTCCTGCAACTGTTATTTTGTGAACCTGGCGCTGAAGCTTGGGGAAGAAAAGCTTTGGCAAACGGCGTATTCATTTGGCTTCGGCGGTGAAACGTATCTTGGCGGTGACTGGAAAGTTTCAAACGGCGTGATCGATGATAAAAGCCTTTTGGCGTCAGACGGCCGCCTGGCGCTGCTGGGCTTCGGTCAGGGGCGGCTGAGTGCAACGCCGCTGATGTTTGCGTCGGTCGTGGCCGCAGTCGCCAATGGCGGACTGTATTATGAGCCGTATATCGTAGATGCGTATGTGGACGATGACGGCACGCGCCGCAGGACACCGGCCTCTGCAGAACCGCAGGGCAAGCGCATCCTTTCGCAGACAACCGCCAAAACGATGCAGTCCTATCTGGAATATGTTGTTACACACGGCACGGGCCGCGCGGCACAGAGCAGCGACGGCCTTTCGGCGGGTAAAACCTCCACGGCGCAGAGCGGGCAGTATGAAAACGGCCGCGAGATCCTGCACACCTGGTTCGCCGGTTACTATCCGTCAAACGACCCGAAATATGCGATTGTCATTATGGATGAAGACGGCACAAGCGGCGGGGGAGACTGCGGCCCGGTGTTTCGTCAGATTGTTGACAAACTGGCCGCAGATTAGTAAAATAAAAGTACCCCGCAGAAATTGACAGATTTAGGAGTTGTCTTTATGCAGCCGGCAAAACTGAAAACTTTGTATATATTGGAGTTTTTAAAGCGCTACAGCGACGAAGAGCACCCGCTTTCTTCCCGCCGCCTGCTGGAACTGCTCGCCGAAAAGGGCGTTCAGGCAGAGCGCAAGTCCATTTATTCAGATATGGAGGCGCTGCGCCAGATCGGGTACGACATCGTTTCGGTGCGCACGCCGAAAAAAGGCTTTTTCATGGCTTCGCGCACGTTTGAGGTGCCCGAGGTACGGCTGCTGATCGACGCGGTACAGTCGGCCGGCTTCATCACGCCCGGCAAAACGCGCGAGCTCACCGAAAAGCTGGAGGGGCTGCTCAGCGAGAACCAGGCCAAACAGATGGTCAGCCAGGTCTACTGCGAAACCGCCGCAAAATGCGAAAACGAGTCGATCTATATCATCATCGACTGTCTGGACCGTTCAATTCAGGAAAAGAAAAAGGTCCAGTTTACATACAAGCGCCGCAATATCGACCGCCTCAATAAAAAAAGCTATTCTGAAAAGATCATGCGCGTGTCGCCTTATGCGCTGTTGTGGAAAGACGACCATTATTACCTGGTTTGCAATAACGAAAAGTACGACAATTTAATGAACCTGCGCGTGGATCGCATCAAAAAGCCCCAGCAGCTTTACGAAACCGCGCGCCCGCTTGCAGAGGTGTCAGAGTACAAAACCACTTTCGACCGTGCGGACTATGCGTCTAAAATGTTCAACATGTTTTCAGGCGAGACAAAGACCATTACTTTGCGCTGCACAATGGATATGCGTGAAGAGATCATGGACCGCTTCGGTTCGTCCGTGCCGCTGACCGCGCTCGACATCAACCATTTTGAAACGCATTTTGACGCCGCCGTGTCCGACGGGCTCGTCAGCTGGATCATGCAGTTCGGCGCAGATGTGCAGGTCACTTCGCCGCCGGAAGTACGTGAAATGGTGCGCAAAAAGGCCGCGGCCATCGCCGCGCAATATGAGTAAGAAAAGGTGCGTGCTCCGGCCGGCTTTTCAACAGTATGAAGGCTCCCGTTGCGGAGCCTTTTTCGTATGTTTTTGCATAAATGTGCATTTGGTGCGCCGCATACCGTGGATCGTTTAACAAAAGAAGTGTAGAATTTTTGGCAGATTTCATAGCCTGTATTTATGCACATTTCACAATAAATGTTCCAAAGAATGAATTTGATGTTATAAAATATGAATTTAATTTGAATAAAATTTGGACAAACCCCTTGCGCTTTTTGTCAGAAACGCTTATAATGTAAACGTATAAATATAGGTGTATCTATGCCTATGCTATGCGCAAACAAAAAAATAGGAGGTATTTATTTTGACGAAGGCAAAACTAACCAGAATTCCCAAAAGAGTCCTGGCCTGCGTTCTGGCCGTGCTGATGGTCCTGAGCTGTCTCACCATGCTCCCGTTCACCGGCTTTGCCGCCAGTTTGGCGCATGCCCAGCTTGTATCGCCCGCAGTCGTGCAGGATGGCAGCAAGTACTACGCTTTTGGCAGCGGTAACGTGCTGTATGAATCCAGCAACATGGCGGATTGGGATAAGGCAGATCCATACATCAGTGCCGATGGTGTACAGGACATTGTCACAACCTATGAGGGAAGACTGGGCGAAACGATTACTGAAGCCGATCTTTCCAGCCCGGAGGTTGTGGAGATCAACGGCACTTGGTACCTTTACATCTCTGCAATGAGCGGCAGTACCAGTATGATCCTGCGTGCAGCGTCCGAAAATGGGTCTGCGGCTGGTCCCTATACTGTATTTGACCCGATCATGGAGACCGGTTTTGAACGCAGAGCGGCTGATGATGTGCTGCAGGGCTATATTCAGGATGCTTACGGTGATTCTGCGATACCGGATCCGGTCTCTGAATGGGGCAAGGGCACCTGCTACTACTACAGCAACTTCCTCGGTCTGAACTATCAATGGTATACTGAGGAATTGCCCCGTGCCTACGCGCCCTCCATTGCACAGGATAATGAGGGCAACTACTGGATGGCCTACGGCTATCGTGACGGCGGTATCTGGATGCAGAAGATCGATCCCGAGACCGGCCTGGTCGACTATACTTGGTCGGGCAACAATTACGCTGCCTTGGGCGGTTGGCAGACATCGCCTTATCAGTATGTGCCTGAGGAAGACTATAACACTTCCAGTGTGGGCGAAGCTCGCTTTGACCCGTACTTCGGCGAACTGCTGGTGCACACCACCGAAGGCGGCGACACCGACACTTTGCTCAGTTCGGTCAGCCGTGCCGGCGAAGAGCCCGAACTTTACTTTGCAGATGGCACAGCTTACCTGCAGGTCACCTACGGCGGCCCGAATAACTCCGATGGTTATAACGTAAGATCGTATAAAAACGATGGCGCGTATCACCCGAATGGAACTACTGATACCTGGAACTTTGTGGATATGAAGGGCGAGTCCGGTGTGAACAATGCGGATGCTGGTATGATTACGGATAAAAGTGATCGTACAGGCCTTAAGCTGATGGGCGATTACAATATGCCGGGTACTGACAGCCTTACATATTATACTTCTCCCGGTGCATCGTCTGTTTCTACTGGTGAAGATGGCTTGACTTTCTACAATTATCAAGTTAAATTCAACAATTCCGCAAATGGTAATCCGGTAAGTAACTCCGGCACGGAAATGCGCACTCATATCCTGCTGCATAATGTAAATGGTGATCCACTTGTCACGCCGTTTGAATACACTGGCGATGCAACTGAATATAATACGGCTGTTGCTTCGCGTTATAATACGGAAGACATTGTTGGTCAATATTATGTGGTTGCTTCCGGTGTGGAAACTTCAACTTCCAAAGAAAGCTACGGGGGTATTACGCTGACGGCTGACGGTGCCGCCATGGGTCTGATTTCCGGTACTTGGGAGTTTGTAGATGGCGATGATTACAGCAACTATGTTGTCATCCACGACGAAGTAAACAATGTGGATTATCACGGCGCTTTCCTGGTGCAGGAAGTGGAAGATGCCAATAGTCTGGGTTCGACTAACGACGGCAATACCACCATGACCTTCACTTTGGTCGGCAACAACCAGACTGTTTGGGGCGCTTGGTATGACAACTACACGCCTTCCGGCGAGAATAATGCTGCTGACTCTGATCTTACAGTTTCCCCCGCGATTTATACGGGTGGTGCTTTGTCACTTAATGCAAATTATAATGGTCAGCTTGGTCTGAAGTGGGGCAACTATATTACTGCGCTTAAATTTGCCAATCTTGATTATTCTGCATATTTAATCATTGACGATCAGTATGAGATTACGGATGTGCGTGATGAGGAAGATACTGATGGCAATGATAACATTGGCATGATTGAGGTTACGGCTAGTAATTTAGATAGTATTGTTAATGAAATGTACTCAAATCGTTCTGTTGATGGTAACGAAGCTGAGATTTCGGGCGAAAATGGTACGCCCGGTAACAATGCCGAATCTGCTCAGGAATTGCGTGAAGCTTTGACCGATAAGATTGCAGAAATGGAAGGAAGCGGACAGAGAGTCTATATTTTAACAGGTTGGCTTGACAATGAACGTTTTGGCAGAAGTGCGGAAGACGGTCAGGATAATGATAAGGGCGATATTGTTCTGACGGTTGAATATAAAAATGCGCAGGGCAATACATATTCCGAACGCGTTTATAGTCATGTTTATCAGCAGCCTGTGCCTGCGAACTTGAGTGGCGCAAGTTATTATTCGTTTGGCTCTACAGAATCCGTTAATACTACTTTCCTTCGTGCTGAAGGTTCCTATTCAACAGATTCTGTTTTATCAGACGGAAGTATAAGAAACCAGACAATCAGAGACGATACTACCAAAAAATTTGCCGCATCTTCTACTTATTCATACTATAATTCTACCCTTTTTACAGATTCTCCGGATTTCGGTGTGGATAGTGAAGAAACTTGGGAGTATTTCCACAACAATTATACTTCAATTTTAAATCAAGGCGCTTATAATGAAGGCTACAGAAATAGTGGTATTGGTGCTGATATCGCTGTTTCTTATGAGTCCACATTTAATGACAGAGATCGTGGCGGTGCTTTTGACGGAAGGTATGCTTTAAATGCCGGCCCTCGTGCTATGTATTATATTGATCTTTCGTCAACTGACACATCTAATATAGCCGGTTATTATGACGCAGATACGCAGCAGTATTCTATTCCGCTTTATTATTCTACGATTACTGCCAATGATTATTATTTAGACCAGTCTTATAAGTATACATTTAATTACTATACAGATGTAAATAATGCAGAGTATACTTCTGGGCTTTATCCGGCAGAACAGTATGGCCTTTCTGCAAGCAATCCGGTCGGCGCAAAAAGTGGCTCTGTATACAATGCTGATGCATCAGATTATGCTTTCAAAGCAGATTTTGATGATGTAGAGTATATGTATGATGGTAACGACAGCGATCGAAATGATGGCGGCGATGGAGAACTGTACAACAACGGCTATAAATGGTCAAACCGCTCTTATACTGCTAATATTTGGATCAATGCCAGCAAAGATGATTTAAATAATAACACAGTGCAACAATATAATCAGGAAAATGTCAATGACTATAACTTCTACGTAAGAACCAGAGTGGAAACCGTTGATGAAATGGGTGACTGGTGGGATACTGGAGATGACGATATTCATCTTCGTTTAATTTCTGACATGGAATACGGTGTTTATGTAAGTGATAAATCATACTTGCGTAATTATTATAATGAAGTTATGGCTGACAAAGCTGCACAAAACTATACGTACTATTCGTGGGAAGAATTCCGTGATGCTACACGTTTGATTGCTGACTATTTGAACAACTACATGGAGTTGGCAGATGCTTATAGCGACCCGACTGGTGGAGACGATGCCTATACGTATGCTGATTATGAACAGCAAGTTGCTGCTGGTACGTTCCCGGATGCTGTTGAAAGATATGGCGGTCTTTATAATGTTCTAACAGACAGTGATTCCCTTGCTGGGCTGTTAAGTGAATATAGTTCACATGTGCAGGATTTGTTCTGTTATCTGTTGACCGCGGCCGAGGAACAGTTGTTTGATTACAACACATTCCAGCAGTATAAAGAAGCCTACGAAGAATATTTGGCCGTCAGTGAAAATTATGACGACTACACGGTGTCTTCTTGGGCACAGTATACCGGTCTTGCTAATGACACGATTGAGGGCACAGATATCACGTTTGAGAACCTGTACAAATATGATGTCGGCAGTAATGATACAGATGTAGATCCCAGCCAAATTTATAATCCGGCCAATGGTAACACCACAGGTCTGAACACTTCGTGGAAAATCATTTATGATAATTATGTTGGCGGCGACGCCAAGCAGGTGTTTGAAAAAGCTATTGCCCAAATCAGAGAAGCCACTGGCGTGCTTCGTTCCAAAGCAAATTACACGAATCTGGATAATGCAATGGACGATGCAAGTGCTTTCAAGACTGGTCGCTTAACTTTGAATGGTACTGACGATCAGTCTCAGTACATGGAGGATGCTGGTATCACTGGTACGGGTCAAGATGCGAATATTTTCTCGATTGACCGTTCCACAGTTGCTGCTCTTGCTGCTTCTAAAAATGTGAGCCAGGGTACCGATTATGTGACGACTAATGACGATGGAGAAAAAACCCAGTACACTGTTTCTTCTGTAGCCGCTTTGGACAAAATACTTGCTCAGGTCTACGATGTTACCAGTGAGGGAAATCCGCATTCGAAGGGTACTTATGAAACTGGTGTTGCAACAGTTGACGCGCTTTCAAACTTGACGGAAGAACAGTATTACAGCAATCTTGTCCGTGACGATCAACAGCGTTACGCAGACGCTGATTCCGGCAATCCAAATGCTGGCGAAGATCAGTCCACCTACAGCACTGTTCAGACTGATATCGAGTATCAGGCTCGCCTGGTCAATGCGGTTCTGAACCAGATGCAGACGCTCGCGGATCCTTCCGAGTATGAGACGTTCGACTACCTGATCGACGTGATTTCCACGATCGACTTCAACGCTTATACGCCTGTGGGGCAGGAATTGCTCTGGAACAAGCTGTCTGAGCTGTTGGTTGAGGGCGGCGTGTACAGTGTAAACCAGCAGATTTTTGCGGAAGATGCTGACGAAAGCACTTCTGAACTGGAGCAGGCACTCTTTGATGGTGACAACCACTACTACACCGGTCTCAACGCCGGCGACGTGGATACGGCTACCACCGAGTTGATGACGCTTCTGACTGAGCTGGACGAAACACAAAGAAAAACATACACAGTTAACTTTACGGTTCAGTATATGAATATTGACGGTACAGAAAGTAACAGTGTTCCCCAATCTTATACCAAGTCTTATAACACGCCTTTGGATCTGAGCATTGAAGATTATGATCCGAACAATATGTATGCTTACAGCTGGGTTGTTAAGACTTATACAGATGACGGCAACAATACGGAGACGGTTTCCAATCTGCGCAACATCGGCAGCACATACACTTATAACAGCAATAATAAGGCAGATATTACGGTGTATGTAACACGTGGTATGGCAGATCCGTCTACGGACAACGATGTCAACATTGTACCTGTTGTTGTTACTACTCGTCTGAACCAGCGTAATGAGGTAGCCATGAATCTGTCTGAAGCAGATCTTGGCAATTACAGTGTTAATGTAAATGGCGATACGTTATCTGTGTACAATACACCTGATGCGAGTGGTGATCCGTTCGCAGTAGTTACTGCCAACCAGCTTCCGTATCACACCTTTAACGGCTGGAGAATTAATTACAAAGTGCTTGGTGATGGTACATATACTTTGGCGCAACTGTACGATGCCGAAGATGGGTATATCACCATCTCTAACTCGTATACTCTGGAAGATTTTACCAATTTGGTAACTGTAAATGGCAAGAACTATGCAGGTGATTCTGCTGCTGACGGTTACGTACAGTTTGACGGTTATGTTGCAATCGACACTGCAACGTATGGCGCTGATATGCCTGGTAAATTCTATGCTTGGCTCATTACCGGCACCGGTGCTGATACTGAGTGGAAGATTGCGGCATATACCGAAAAATACTCCTGTAACGTGCCGAACGGCGGATATGATTTTGTTCAGGTCAACAGTGACGAAGTAGATGGCGAGACTGTCTATTACATTTATGATGCTGAACAGGGTTATCGTCAATTGTCGTCCGATTCACAGTTGGTTAATAAAGGCGATATTCAGGAACTGGATACCAATTCTCTGTATTACCGCTTAGACAATCATCTGCGTGACTCCTGGAGTTCTATCTCTGAATATGATGCAACTTCCAGCAAAGTATCACTGTACAGCCATTTCACTGCTGCGGAAGATGTCCCTGAAGCGGCAACTGTTGTTGAAAGTGGTTGTGTTGCAATGTATGTGCCAACAGGCACAGATGCTGCCGAGTTAAATGAATCTCTTCAAATCAAGGGCGAGGGTGTCAATAAGTTTGTTGCTTCATCGTTTACAAGCGCTACGAGTGAAGGTCAGTATATGATGTCAATTTCATTCCCGTCTGCGGTTGCAGATAATGGTTATGCAGTTGCAATGCGTAGCTTTGTGACCTATTCCTATATGGGCGTTAATGAAAAGGGCGAATATGGACAGATTTATCGTACCGTTTACAGCGATGTAAAATTAGCTGATTTGACAACTACGGCTGAGTAAGGAGGATGTATTTATGAAAAAGAAATATGAAACTCCTTCGATTCAAATCGAAAAGTTTGATTTGAAAGACCCGGATATTGTCGCTTCTTATGATAGCGGTAATAATGAAGGTGGCATGGGGCTGCCTGCACGTTACTTCGAGTTTTAATAAAAAAACCACCCGAGGAGAATCCTCGGGTGGTTTTTTATGTCTTAAAATCAGTCGCCGGTCGAAGCGCGTAAAATAACCTGGTGTGCCAGTGTAATGTTGCTTGGCGCGCTGTTTTTATTTTCTATTTGGTCAACCAGCAGCCGCACGCTGCTTGCGCCGATTTCTTCGATCGGCTGTGCCACGGTCGAAAGTTTTGGCCGCAGAATTTGTGCGGTCGAAATATTGTCAAACCCCATCACGCCAATGTCCTGCGGCACGCGTACGCCGCTGTCTAAAAACCGGTGAATGGCGCCGGCTGCCATTTCATCGCTTACGCAAAACAGCGCCTGCGGCAGCTCTTTTCCCTGCATGATCCGCTCAGCCGTGCATTCGCCGCCTTGCAGGGTGCAGTCATCAAAATAAATCCATTCATCATCAGCCGAAATGCCGTGCGCCTTAAGGGCACGTTTAAACCCCTGCAGCCGCAGTGTGCCCAGCGAATAGCAGTTGTTGAACAGCCCCGCAACTTGCGTTATCTCTTTTTGCAAAAGCGCATCTGTTGCATCAAACGCGGCCTGCTCGTCATCTATCGCTGCACAGGGCAGGGAACAGTCTGGAATGTGAATGCCGCCCAGCACAAGCGGTATGTCGCTTATATCTGTCAGCGCTTGTATCTGTTCCGGCGTGTTTTCGTGCAGCAAAATGATACCGTCCACAAGCCTGCCGCACAGCATTTTAAACGTCTGCTTTTCCTTTTCAAAGTTGTCTGAGATATTGCAGACTAAAACATGGTAGCCGTTTCGTTCCGCTTCGCTTTCAATGGCGGCCGTCATAGCTGCGTGAAATGTAACGGATACGTTTGGCACCAGCACGCCGATCAGGTTGGACTTGCGCAGTATAAGTGACCGTGCCGTAATGTTCGGCCGGTAATTGTACTTTTCTACTGCGTCGATCACTTTCTTTTTCAGCGCCGGGCTGACCGGCTTGGTGCCGTTCAGCACACGCGAAACTGTCGCCGGCGAAGTACCGGCCATTTTGGCAATAAACTTAATATCTACCTGCAATGGATCACCGCCTTTTACAGTTTTATGATAAGCGTGTGTCGTTTTCCTGTCAAGCTTTGTTTGTGTATTTTGCATAATAATTTGGCTGAATCTGTGTTGAATTTGCCAGTTTTGCCGTTGACCCATTGACGGGAAAACGTTTTCCTATATAATGAAATCAGAATATGGAGGTATACGAATGAAACTTGCGGTTTTGGGCGGCGGCGGAGTGCGTTCGCCGTTTTTGGCTAAGTCTTTGGCGGTCGGCGCGGCTGACGCCGGTATTGACGAAGTCGTGTTTATGGATATTGACCGGAACAAACTTTCAAAATACGGCAAGATCGCGCAAAAAATTGCGCATCTTATCGCGCCGGATCTGGGTTTCACACTGACAACCGATGCCCAGGCGGCTCTGACTGGTGCTGACTACGTTATTACCACCATCCGCGCAGAGGGCGACGACGGCCGTGTGTTTGACGAGCGCACGGCGCTTGATCTTGGCCTTTTGGGGCAGGAGACGACCGGCGCCGGCGGCTTTGCCATGGCGCTGCGCAGCATTCATGTGCTTGCCGATTACTGCGCGCTGATGCGCCGTGTTTCCTCGCCGAATGTGCTTGTGTTCAACTTTACAAACCCCAGCGGCCTGGTCACCCAGGCGCTGCGCACCATGGGCTACCACAATGTTTACGGCATTTGCGACGCGCCCAGCGGCTTCGTCCGTCAGCTGCGTGACATGACCGGCCGCCCGGACCTTACTGCCGAGTGCTTCGGCCTCAACCATCTTTCCTGGTTTTGTGATTTCAAAGATAACGGCCAGGATATTTCAGAGCTGGTTTTATGCCACCCGAAGCTTTATAAAGACACGGAAATGCGCCTTTTTTCGCCGGAGCTTGTCCGCATGTGCTCCAATATGCTGCCGAACGAATACCTTTATTTTTACTACTATCGCGAAAAGGCGGTGCAGTCCATTCTGCAAAGCAGCATGACGCGCGGGGAAACGATCCGTGACATTAATTTAAAAATGGACGCGGCTTTAGATCAAATCGATATTGACAACGATTTCGACGCGGCTTTTGACTGCTACATGCGCCATTACGCAATGCGCGAAGACAGCTATTTTGCGATTGAAAGCGGCCATAGGCGCGAACACAAGTGGCCAGTGTTCCATGCCGCCGACTACATAAAACAGCCTGAAAAAGACAGCTACGCAGCGGTGGCGCTCACCTTTATCCGTTCGCTGGCAAGCGGCAAACCGGTTGAAATGGTGCTCAGCGTGCCAAACGAAGGCGCTTTGCCCTGCCTGGCGCCGGAGGATGTGGCCGAGCTTAGCTGTACGGTGGATGCAGACGGCGTGCACCCGCATAAATTCACTTTTATCGAACCGATGCACGCTGTACTCATTCAGGCCGTAAAGCTTTACGAAAACCTGACGGTCCGCGCCATTTTAGAAAAAGACCGTTCACTTGCCGTGCAGGCGCTTACCGTGCACCCGCTGATCGGTTCCTATTCGCTTGCCGAGCAGCTTGTGGAGGCATACTCCAAGCGCTACAGCGCTTATATAGGGGGCTGGGAATCATGAACGGCGTCGGTGTGATCTGCCCGGTTACGGTGGATTGTCTGTTTTCCGGATTTGATACATTTCCCGTACCGGGTGAAGAAAAGTACGCAAAGCATTTTGAAATGCAGCTTGGCGGCGGGTCCACCGTGATCCCTGTCCGCCTGCGCCAGCTGGGCGTGGAAACCAGGCTTGGTACATTTTTGGGGCAGGACACGCTGAGCAGCTGCGCTGAACAGCTTCTGGCGCAGCAGGGCTTTACAGATTATGTGAACCTGTATACAGGCAGCGGCTGCCCGGTCATCATCAGTTCGGTGTTTTCCTTGCCGCAGGACCGTTGTTTTCTAACGTATACCGAGGATTTTACAGATAAAGATCTTCCGGCCGATACGGTTTATTCTTTCCTAAAGGGCAGTAAAATCTGTTTTGCGCCGGAAAGTCCGGCTGTGGCCGAAAAACTGCACCGGGACGGTACGCTTCTGGTCTTTGACGTCGGCTGGCACGATGATCTGGATGTAGAAAATTATAAAGAAATTCTACAGTATGTGGATTTCTTCAGCCCAAATGAAAAAGAAGCGCTGAAGATGACCGGCTGTGAAACGGTCGAGGAGGCGCTCAAATGCCTGCGGCAGTATACGCGCTGCCCGATCGTGAAAACCGGTAAAACAGGTTGTGTGGCGTACGATGGGCAGACATTTATCCATGCAGATGCTGTCAGCAGTTTAAAAGCCGTGGACACGACCGGCGCAGGCGACAATTTCCTGACCGGACTCGTTTATGGCCTTTATCGTGCCTTACCGCTGCAACAATGTATGCAGATCGCAAACATTACCGGCGGCTTGTCCACAACCGGCCTTGGCTGTTACGGGCGCCGTTATACACCTGACGACATTGCGTCTTACCTTTGAGGAATGTGTATGCAGACGCTGATTGTGATTTTGATTGTTTTAGCGGTGTTGCTGCTTTTATATTTTCTGCTTTGTGCGCTGGTCTTTAACCAGATCGCCTGGCGCAGGCAGATCCGTATTCCGTCGTTTTTGACCGATCTTGTTGCCGGCAACGAGGCACCGGACAATTACGAAAAGCTTGCCGCAGCCAAAACAGAAGAACTGCTGCAAAAAGGACTTGAAACGCTGGAAATGCAAAGCGGGCGTGACACGCTGCGCGCCAGGCTGTGGCCGGCGGCAGCGCCAAGCAAAAAAATCGTTTTTGCCTGCCACGGCGCCCGCAGCAGCGGGCCCGGTGAATTCTGTTTTAGTGCAGCGTTTTTACACGCGCAGGGCTATCATTTGTTCATGCCGGATCACCGCGGCTGCGGGGAAAGTGACGGCAGGTTTATGGGCTACGGCACCCATGAATCGAATGATGCTATGCTGTGGCTCGATTACATACTTAAACGCTTCGGGAACGACTGCGAGATCCTGCTTTACGGCGTTTCTATGGGCGCAGCCACCGTGCTGATGATGAGTGGCAAAGAATTGCCGCTCAATGTCAAAGGGGTCGTGTCTGACTGTGCTTATACATCGGCTTATGCTGAATTCGAGTACCAGCTGCACACATCTTTCCATTTGCCGCCGTTTCCGATTTTGCCCACGGTAAATATGTGTTGCCGGCTGTTTGCCCACTACTCTTTTCGGGACGCTTCGCCGGTCGAAGCGATTCAAAAGGCAAAAATCCCGGCCTTGTTTATCCATGGCGGCAAAGATGATTTTGTGCCGACATTTATGGCCGGTGAACTTTTCGATGCTTATCCCTGTAAAAAGTATAAGCTGATCGTACCGGATGCGCTGCACGCGCGCAGCTACTACACGGCGCCCGCAACGTATGAGAAGGCGTTTTTGCAGTTTGCGCAAGAAGTTTTTAGCAGTGAACACGAAAGTGTGTCTTAACGGTGCATTTTGTGTTTGAGTTTATAAATAAAGGGGTTATGAAATGGAGAAAGAAACGCAGGTTCAAGAAAAGCGCTATGTCGGCCCAAAAGAAATATTTCTTTACGGCGTAGCAAACGGCGGCCAGGTCTTCGGTTACAATATTGTGTCGATGCAGCTGTCGTTCTTTTTCACAATGGTTTTTGGTATTCCGTCTGCGGCCGTTGCTGTAATGGTATTTGTGCTTGGCATTTGGGATGCGTTCAATGACCCGATCATGGGTGGGCTGATCGACCGCACGCGTACGCGTTACGGCAAATTGCGCCCGTGGCTTTTGGTCGTGCCGATCCCGCTTTCGATCACGACGATTTTGCTGTTTTCCGGCCCGGTGATCCTGCAGGATGTCAAGAGCACAGCCATCAAGATCGTGTACATGTACATCTCCTATATCATTTGGGAGTTTTTCTACACGATCGGCGACGTGCCGTTTTGGGGCCTTTCCGCAGCGATCTCGCCGAGCACGCGCGACCGCACAAACGCAATCACGTCGGCGCGTTTTATCTCGGGCATCATCGGCGGCCTTGCCAGCCCTTTACTGTCGGTTATGATCGACTTGAGCAACAACGGTGTTATCGGCTGGGATCTGAAAGAGGTCTTCTGCTTTATGGGCATTCTGGCCGGTGCCATGATTTTGCTGCTCTTCAGCCTTGCCGGTACAAAGTGCCGCGAGCGTGTGGTGCAGTCGGAAGAACGGCCAAATCTTTTCCAGAGCTTTGCCAACATGTTCAAAAACCGCCCGCTGCTGATGATTATTTTCAGCAATGTACTGGGTACAGTCACCCGTATTGCCGACGTGTTCAATACATATTTCTATATTTTTGTGCTGGATCTTGCTTCCTACAGCATTATTATCGGCATCCCGGGTACGATCACCGGTTTCCTGGGTTACGGCCTGGTGCCGATCTTGAAACGAAAATTCAGCAACCGGCAGATCATTGCGCTGTGCACGTTTTCCAAAGCGGCGATCAGCGTGATCGTGTTTCTGATCGGTATGAATTATTACGACAAGGCCGCAGTCGTCGTGCCGCTTTTGATGCTGCAGGGCGCTGTAAACAGCCTGTTTACGAGCGTTACCATGGTTGTGCCGACGGAAATGATCGGTGACACGGTCGACTATATGGAATGGAAGACCGGCAAGCGCAACGAGGGCACGAACTTTGCGGTTCTGACTTTTGTCAGCAAGCTGACGGGCTCTTTGTCCACTTCGCTTTCGGCTGCGATCCTGCCGCTGATCGGCATTATCGTTCCGAGCGACGGCACTGACCCATATCTAAACGGTGCAGGTGTGAATACGTCTTTCTGGCTGTGGGGCCTGATCACAGCGATCCCGCCGGTTATTGGTCTTGTGCAGCTGATCCCGTATATTTTCTACGATCTGCAGGGCAAAAAGCTTGAAAAAATACACAGTGACATGCGCATACGCCGTGAGGAGCTTGCGCAGAGCGCCACGGCGCGTGCCGGCAAGGAGGGTGAAGAATGAAAGACAGATGCCCGAAATGCGGCGCAGAGCTCGGCAAGTTTTACTTTAAAGTAAACTGTCCGAAGTGCGGAGTCGATTTAATGTATTATAACATGGAAAGCCGCCTGGATCAGGATGCCGAGCAGGCGGAGAAAGACTGGGAAAAAGTAGACGCTTTTTTGCAGAAGTTCACCAAGATTAAAGACAAGTTCAAAAAGAAAAAGTAAATGGCTTCAGGAGAGGGACAATGAAGAATTTGGGGAAAAAACTGATTTCCGGCGCACTGGCGCTTGGCGTAGCAGCCGGCTGCGCTGCACCTTCCGCTGCACTGGCACAGGAAAATGCCGATGCACAGACTTCCGTGCAGGACACGGCGCTGCATTTTGACGAAAATGGAAAGTTCAAGATTCTGATCCTTTCCGATGTGCAGGATACCAACACACCGCAGAAGGCCACCACGAACCTTTTGGTTGCCGCACTGGACGCTGCGCAGCCGGATCTGGTCGTATTTTTAGGCGATAACATTGCCGGCTGGTGGAAGGGTGTCACGCTGGCAGAAACGGAGTCTGCGATCGACCAGATCATCCAGCCTGTGGACGCGCGCGGTATCCCGTTTGCGATCGTTTACGGCAATCATGACCACGAGGGCTGTGTGATGAAGAAAACGGTATGACCGAGGAAGAGGCAAAAGAGGCGCAGCTGCGGTTTTATCAGAAGTATAAGACCTGTCTTGCCATTGAGGGCGAGGAGATGACCGGCTGCGGCAACTATAATTTGCTTATTCAGGACAGTGCACAGAAGAAAAACGTGTTTAATCTGTGGTTCATGGACTCCAATCCGTACGCGCCTGAGGAAGAAGGCGGCGGCTACGGCTATGTGGCCGAGGACCAGACCCAGTGGTATGTAGATACGTCTAATGCGCTGAAAGCTGAAAATGGCGGTAAACCGCTGCCGTCGCTTTTGTTCCAGCATATTGCCGTGCCGGAGGTCTATAACATGCTGACGGCCGTTTCTGCCGGCACAAAAGGCGCTGTGCGCGGCCACGATGTGTACAGTGACAAACATTATGTTGCGAACAGCGAATATATTGACCAGGGTGCTGTGCGCGAGGGTCCGTGCCCGCCGAACAGCAACCACGGCCAGTTTGAAAGCTGGAAACAGCAGGGCGACATTTTGGGCGCATTTTTCGGCCACGATCATATCAACGACTATTCCGGTGTTTACGAGGGTATTCGCCTGACTGCCGCGCCGGCGGTCGGCTTTTACAGCTATGGCAATGTCCACGGCGTGCGCACGATCGAGATGGATGAAAACGACCTGTCCACATTTACAAGTGAGATCATCTACTATGACGACCTGGTCGATGAGCCGGTCGGCAATTTGATCGTGGAAAGACACGGCTACTATGAATACCGCAATAAATTCCTGCCCGGTATCCTCGGCGGTGTGGCTGGTCTTGCCGTTCTTGGTGGCGCCGTGGCAGGCATCGTCAAACTGATTCGGAAAAAGCGCGGGTCATAAAGTATAAAATGCCAAAAAAGAAAACCTCCGGCCGGAGGCTTTCTTTTTTGGCATAATCTTTTGTTAAAAGTAAAAGCCGGTGCAGTGCACCGGCAGGCAATCTATGTTATGCTCTTTCTACTTTACCGGAACGAAGGCAGCGTGTGCAAACGTTTACTCTTTTCGGAGAGCCGTTGACAATAGCCTTAACTTTCTTTACGTTCGGTTTCCATGTTCTGTTTGAACGTTTGTGCGAGTGAGAAACTTTGATACCAAATTTCATTTCCTTGCCGCAGTATTCACATTTTGCCATGCGCGAACACCTCCTTATAAATTTACAACGCCCATATCATAGCAGATAAATGCAGAAATTGCAAGCACTTTTTTAGAAATTTCTTGAAAATGCCGAAAAAGGTCACTTATTTTAGAATCTGATTGATTTTAAAGCCCAAATCTATTATAATGTTACCAGTATGTTTGGGAGGATTTTACTATGGCTTATGATAAAAAAGCGGCGCTTGAAACAGCGCTCAAACAAATCATCAAGACGTACGGCGACGGCGCGATCATGCGCCTTGGCGAAAACAGCACTTTAAATGTCGCCGCCATCTCTACCGGGTCCCTGACGCTCGATATTGCGACCGGTGTTGGCGGTCTGCCCAGAGGCCGTGTTGTGGAGATCTACGGTCCGGAAAGTTCCGGTAAAACAACACTTGCCCTGCACTGTGTGGCAGAGGCGCAGAAGCTTGGCGGCGAAGCCGCTTTTATTGATGCGGAACATGCGCTTGATCCAAGCTATGCCGCCAATCTTGGCGTAGACATAGACAACCTGCTTGTCGCGCAGCCGGACTATGGCGAACAGGCGCTTGAGATCACTGAACAGCTTGTGCGTTCCGGTGCGATCGACATTATCGTTGTCGACTCGGTCGCCGCACTTGTTCCGAAGAGCGAGATCGAGGGCGACATGGGCGACTCTCACGTCGGTCTGCATGCCCGCCTGATGAGCCAGGCGCTGCGTAAGCTGACAAGTGCAATTTCCAAAGGCAACTGCATCGTCATCTTCATCAACCAGCTGCGTGAAAAGGTTGGCGTCATGTACGGCAATCCCGAGGTCACGACCGGCGGCCGCGCGCTGAAATTCTATGCTTCCATGCGCATCGACGTGCGCAAAGTTGAACTCATCAAAAATTCCAACAACGAATTTATCGGCACCAGAACTCGTGCGAAAATTGTAAAAAACAAGGTCGCGCCGCCATTTAAAGAGGCAGAGTTCGACATCATGTACGGCACCGGTATTTCCAAAGAGGGAGAAATCCTGGATATGGCCGTTAAGCTCGGCATTATCCGCAAGGGCGGTTCCTGGTTCTCTTATGGTGACCGCCGTCTTGGCCAGGGCCGCGACAATGTGAAAAACATCATCAAATCAGAGCCTGAGCTTGCGGCTGATCTGGAAAACAAGGTGACCGTCGAAATGGCGAAACTGGCGCAGAGCACGCAGAACAAGTACGAGGCGAAAGTGGCGCCTAAAGCTGAAACCGAGGAGCAGGATGCACCGGCCGCGCCGCTTAAAAAAGCCTCGTCTTATACAAGAGCTTCTGCTAAAGCCAAATTGGACATTGCCGTTGAGGATGACGACGAATAATGCTTTTAAAAGCGCAAAAAGGCAGGGGGAAGAAGATCCACCTGCTGCTTGACGGAGAATATCAGATCACGACGGATTCTGAATTCTGGACGCTGCACGGCCTGCCGGACGGTACGGAACTGACCGAACAGGAATGGGAAGAACTTGTGCAGCAGATCGAGCGCACAAAGGCCGTCAATAAATGCTATGACCTGCTTTCGCGCCGCGATCATTCTAAAAAAGAACTTTTGACAAAGCTTTTGCGCACGGTCAGTGCAGAAAATGCACGCTATGCCGTGGAGCTGATGGAAGAAAAAGGCTATCTTGACGATGAAAAATACGCCAAAAAGCTATGTGCCTATCTTTTAGAGAGCAAAAACCTTTCCAAACGGCATTTGGCAGCCGAAATGACAAAACGTGGTCTCAACCGCGATTTGATCAGCCAGGTGCTGGAAGAAGTCGAGATCGACCCTGTCGACCAAATCATGCAGCTGCTGCAGACCAAACTTGCCGCTAAGCTGCAGACCGAAAACGGCGAACAGAAGGTAACGGCCGCACTGCTTCGCAAAGGCTTTACTTACGCAGACATAAAATCTGCATTCTACAGATTGGAAACAGACGATTATGCCCTATAGTTGCACAATGATCTCGCTCGGCTGTCCCAAAAATCAGGTCGACGCGGAGATCATGTTGAAAAAATTGGCGGACGCCGGTTTCGATGTGACCGATTCGATCGAATCGGCCGACGTTGCCATCATCAATACTTGTGGCTTTATAGACGATGCCAAAAAAGAAGCCATTGAAACGATTTTAAATGTTGTGCAGTATAAAACAGACGGCAGTCTCGGCGCCGTCGTTGTGACCGGCTGTCTGGCAGAGCGCTACCAGGACGAGATTTTAAAAGAGATCCCGGAGGTGGACGCGGTGATCGGCATCGGCGCCGACAGCGATATTGCCAAAGTGTGCTTAAAAGCGCTGTGCGGCATTCAGACGTCGTTTTATCCAAACAAGTGTAATTTGCCGCTTGGTGATGAAAGACTGGTTTCTGCGCCTTTTCACTGGTCGTATTTGAAAATTGCAGACGGGTGCGACAACCGCTGTGCATACTGCGCCATTCCGTCCATCCGCGGCCGGTTCCGCAGCTGCACGATCGAAAGCATCGTGCGCGAGGCAGAGCAACTTGTTGCCGGCGGCGCACAGGAGCTGATTTTGGTTGCACAGGACACGACGTTTTACGGCTTTGACCTGTATGGCCGGCCGGCACTGACCGATCTGCTGCGTGCGCTGGTAAAGGTGGACGGGTTAAAATGGATCCGCCTTTATTACTGCTATCCGGATCGCTTGAACGATGAACTGATCGATTTGATCGCCTCTGAAGAAAAAATATGCAATTACATCGACCTGCCGCTTCAGCACTGCAGCCAGCCGCTTTTAAAGTCTATGCACCGCTACGGTTCATTTGATACACTGAGCGTTTTGATTGACAAGCTGCGTGCGCGCATTCCGGACGTTACCCTGCGCACGACTTTTATGGTTGGTTTTCCGGGCGAGACGGAGGCGGACTTTGAAGAACTTTGCCGCTTCACCGAACGCTGCCGCTTTGATAAACTCGGTGTGTTCACATTTTCGCCGGAGGAGGGGACACCGGCCTTTGATTACCCTGATCAGATCGATGAATCGGTCAAGCTGCAGCGTTTTGAAACGCTTATGGACATACAGTACTCCATTACAGAGGAAAGTAACCAAAAGCGTGTCGGCCGTGTATACGAAGCGGTGATCGACCGGTTTGAAGATGGGCGCTATTACGCCCGTTCCTATATGGATGCGCCGGAGATCGACGCAGCGATCGTCTTACAAAGCGACCGGCCGCTTGAGATCGGTACATACTGTATGGTCAAAATCACAGATTTTGACGGATATGATTTGATTGGAAGTGTGTTGTCTTGAACTTACCCAATAAAATTACGGTATTTCGTTTGGTGCTGGTGCCGTTTTTTGTGGCAGAAATGCTTTTGACGCACAGCTATCACTTTAGTGTTGCGCTGGTGATCTATTTTGTGGCCTGTATGAGCGACACGGTAGACGGTTCGATCGCACGCAAAAGGCATTTGGTCACGGACTTCGGCAAACTGATGGATCCAATGGCCGACAAGGTGCTGACCACATGTGCATTTTTGTGTTTGGTCAAGCTCGGTTACTGTGACGTGATCGTGGTTATGATCATCATGGCACGTGAATTTTTGGTGGCCGGCATGCGCATGATCGCCGCGTCCAAAGGCGTTGTGGTTGCAGCCAACAAGTGGGGCAAGGCCAAAACATTTTTACAGATGGCGGCAACCGGCCTTACTATCTTGTCGCTGGCGATCGGTGAAGGCCCTGCCATCAATTACGACATTTTGCATACGTTTTCGGGTGCAGCGTTTTGGGTGGTGGCCGTCGTTACGGCCATTTCCGGCATCATTTATGTCAAAGACAACGCCCATGTGATCGAATCAAAATAAGCGTTGCTTTTTTGAAAAATTCTGCTATAATAAATAAAGATAGAAAAAGGCAGTGACCGGAAGAAGTAGGCGACAAGCTTTTTTTCAGAGAGCGGCAGGCTGGTGGAAATGCCGCAAAAAAGCCCGCCAAAATGCATCCGTGAGCCCCTGCGGGGAATTTGAGTATCTGCAGGCGTCTGGCCGCGTTACAGGCTGTTTGAGTATAAAAAGAGTGGAACCGCAGTGAAAATTGCCTCTGTCATTGGACAGGGGCTTTTATTTTTAGGAGGACAACATGTTTGCGGCATTGAAAGAAGACCTGCAAAGCTTTTTGGACCACGATCCAGCGGCCAAAAGCCGTGCAGAAATTTATTTTCTTTATCCCGGTTTTAAGGCGCTGCGCAGCCACAGGCGGGCACAGTGGTTTTTAAAGCACGGCATGCCGTTTTTGGCGCGCTGCATCAGCCAGAAAACGGCCAGAAAAACCGGCATCGAGATCCATCCCGGCGCCACGATCGGCCGGCGTGTGGTCATTGACCACGGCCACGGCATCGTCATCGGGGAAACGGCAGAAGTCGGCGACGATGTGCTGATTTACCAGGGGGTAACGCTTGGCGGTACCGGTAAGGACATCGGCAAGCGCCATCCGACGATCGAGCGCGGTGTAATGATCGGCGCCGGCGCCAAGATCCTCGGCCCGATCACAGTCGGCCATGGGGCAAAAGTCGCGGCCGGTGCGGTCGTTTTGTGCGATGTTGCGCCCAATGCCACCGTGGTCGGTGTACCCGGCAAAGTCGTGCGCATCGACGGCGAACGCGTAGACGATATGGACCAGATCCATATTCCGGACCCGGTCGCACAGGCAATTGCACAGAACCAGGAAAAAATCGCTGCGCTTGCGCAGAAAATTAACGAATTGGAGGAAAGGTTATGAAAATATTTAACACAATGACCCGTCAAAAGGAAGAATTTGTGCCGCTTGATCCGAATGAAGTGAAAATCTATGCCTGCGGCCCGACGGTGTATAACTATATTCACATTGGCAATGCCCGTCCGCTGTGCGTGTTTGATACGCTGCGCCGTTACCTGGAATACCGCGGTTACAACGTAAAATTCGTGCAGAACTTTACAGATATCGATGACAAAATCATCAACCGCGCAAATGAAGAGGGCGTGCCTTACAGCGAGATTTCCGAAAAATACATTCAGGAATTCTGGACAGATGCAAACGGCCTGAACGTAAAAGAGGCGACTGTGCACCCCAAGGCGACCGAAAATATCGACGAGATCATTGCCATCATTCAGACCCTGATGGAAAAAGGTTATGCTTATAAAGCCGGCGACGATGTTTATTTCAGAACGCGCCGGTTCGACGGCTACGGCAAGCTTTCGCACCAGCCGATCGAAGACTTGGAAAGCGGCGCGCGTATTGCCGTTGGCGAGGTGAAGGACGACCCGCTGGATTTTGCTTTGTGGAAAGGCGCAAAGCCCGGCGAACCGTATTGGGATTCGCCGTTTGGCAAGGGCCGCCCGGGCTGGCACATCGAGTGCTCTGCTATGAACCGCAAGTACCTTGGCAACACGATCGACATTCACTGCGGCGGGCAGGATCTGGTATTTCCGCACCATGAAAACGAGATCGCGCAGTCCGAATGTGCAAACGGCGCCACTTTTGCACGCTACTGGATGCACAACGGCTACATTAATGTAGACAACGTGAAAATGAGCAAATCGCTTGGCAATTTTAAAACGGTGCGTGAGATCAGCCAGGTGTATGGCTATGAGCCCATCCGCTATCTTCTGATCTCGTCCCATTACCGTTCGCCGATCAATTACAGCACCGACATTATCGAACAGTGCCAGAGCGCGCTTACCCGGCTTTACACATGCCGCGAAAGTCTGGACTTTGCGCTTCAAAACGCACCGGAAACAGCGGAAAATGACGAGACGGCGCTGCTTGCTCTGTTTGACAGCCGCAAAACACAGTTTATTGCAGCTATGGACGACGATTTGAACACAGCCGACGCACTGGCTGCGGTTTTTGAGCTTGTAAAAGACATCAACACAAAAGTGCTCGACCAGCCGGTCTCCAAAAAGGTTTGCGGTGCTGCCGCGGCGCTTTTTGACGAGCTGACCGACGTTTTGGGCCTGCTTTATAACCGCCAAAACAACGACCTCGACAGTGAGATCGAGGCGCTGATCGCGCAGAGAAATGAGGCACGCAAAAACAAGGATTGGGCCACGGCCGACAAGATCCGCGACGATTTAAAGGCGCGCGGCATCCTGCTCAAAGACACACCAAACGGTGTGACCTGGACAAAAGCATAATTTTTTAGCGCCGTTTCATTTACGGCGCTTTTTTGCGCAAAGCCCTGGGCAGAATGTATAGGAAAATGATTTGTTTTGGTATGGTACTGCAAACGACTTCGTGCTACTATGATGCTATGTTGTGAATATAAATAAGGAAATGAAGTGGTTTGTTATGTTGCCTTTTTTTGCCTCAAAAAAGCTTGCCTCCATTGCACATGACTCTGTGCATGCGGACATCACGCTGGTAAAACGGTTAAATCAGGGATTTTACGGCTATGTCTACCTGTTGAAAGATCGTAAAGACCGCCGGTTCGTTGCCAAAGTGTTTAAAAATATTGGTTATATGGCGCGTGAAGAAGCACAGCTGAACATGCTGCGCAAATATGCGCTTGTGCATGTGCCGGAAATTATAGGCAAAAGCGGCAAAATACAAAACGGCGCATTCGATGTACTATTTATGGAGTATATCCATGGCGTAAATGCGAGCCGGCTTCATCTGCTGAGTGCATCGGACAAAGCACGTTTTGCAGATGAGGTAGTGGACAATCTGCTGGCGATCCACAGCGTGTCCTCACCGCAGGGTTTTGGAGATTTTGTTGACGGCCGGTATTTTGAAACGTGGGCAGAATGTTACCGCGGCCGCATAAATACTTTATATATGGCTTTGCAGCAGAAAAAGCCGCTTCTTTTGTCCGCCTCTTCCAGAAAGCTGATCGATACGCTTTATGCTTCTTTTGAGCGTGTTTTTGCACAGCCCGTTTTAAAGAATGCACTGATCCACGGTGACTACAACCTGTGGAATCTGATGGCGGACCCGGTCTCCGGCCGTTTGACCGGGATGCTCGACCCGATGGGTTGCTGTTTTGCCGACCGGGAATTGGAGCTTTTTCAGCTGGAAAACGCAAATGCCGGCGAATACGCACTGCTCGAAAACTATGCCGGCAAAGTACAGCTTAGCGACCGCTTTTTGCTGAAAAAGAATTATTACCGGTTTTGGGATGATGTTTATCATCTGGTGCACGCCAATTATTGCGACAATAAGCTTTTTCAGCGCTACGGCGGTCGAGTTCTGGAGCTTCTCGATTAAATCACTGGGTATGTAAAGTTTTGCGCTTTGCATGTTCACGACGTATAGAACCTGGCTTTTTACCAATAATAGAAACAGAATCTATTTGCGGAGGTGGCCGTTTGCAAAGCGTGTGGGAAGAAAGCGCCCGAAAACCAAAATTTCCCAGGCTGGCGCACGATCTGAAAACAGACGTGCTGATCATCGGCGGCGGTATCGCCGGTATTTTGTGTGCATATATGCTGCAGCAGGCCGGTGTAGAATATACACTTGTGGAAGCGCGCGAGATCTGCAGCGGCATTACCAAAAACACAACGGCTAAAATCACTTTTCAGCACGGTCTGATCTACAGCCGACTGGTGCGTGAATTCGGCGCAGAAACGGCGCGGCTTTATCTTGAAGCCAATGAACAGGCCTTTGACCGGCTCTGTAGTCTTTGTATGCAGGTTGCGTGTGATTTTGAATATAAAGACAATTATGTTTATTCTGTGGATAACGCTGAAAAAATCGCAGATGAGCTGGCCGCATTGAAAACCATTGGCTACCAGGCGGAAACAGCAAAGCGCCTGCCGCTGCCGTTTGCCGTGGCCGGTGCCGTCTGCTTTAAAAAGCAGGCGCAGTTTTCACCGCTGAAGTTTTTGTACGCCATTGCAAAAAAACTGCATATTTTTGAAAATACACCGGTAAAAGAGCTGGTCGGCAAAACGGCTGTCACCGAAAACGGCCGCATTGCGGCCAACAAAATCATTGTGGCCACCCATTTTCCGTTTCTCAATAAACATGGCTTCTATTTTTTGAAGATGTATCAGCACCGTTCCTATGTGATCGCGCTGGAAAATGCGCAAAACATAAACGGCATGTATGTGGAATGCGAACCAGGCGGTCTGTCTTTTCGAAACTATAACGATCTACTACTGCTCGGCGGCAGCGGCCACAGAACTGGGAAAAAGGGCAGCGGCTGGCAGGCGCTGCGCAGCTTCGCCGGTTTAAATTACCGCGGTGCGCTTGAAAAATACAACTGGGCAGCGCAGGACTGTATGACGCTGGACGGTATTCCATATATTGGCGCCTACTCGTCCGGTACAGACGGCCTGTTTGTGGCGACTGGTTTCAACAAATGGGGCATGACCTCCGCCATGGCCGCAGCTACGTTGCTTTGTGATTTGGTTCGTGGGCAGAAGAATCCGTACACTGCGCTTTTTTCGCCGTCCAGAACAATTTTGCGGCCGCAGCTGGCTGTCAACGCGTTCGAGGCCGCCGTAAATCTGCTAACGCCGACGGCGCCGCGCTGTCCGCACATGGGCTGTGCACTGAAATGGAACCGCTACGAGCACAGCTGGGACTGCCCGTGCCATGGTTCGCGCTTTACCAGAGAGGGGAAGCTGATCGACAACCCGGCAACAGGTGATTTAAAGAAGCAACCATAAAAAGGAAGCGCCAATTTAAGGGCGCTTCCTTTTTATGGTTATAGATTTATAATGAGATGTTTATGTTTTTCAGCAAGATGCTGCGTATATACTTTTGGCTGATCAGAGTTTTTTACAATATGCCAAAGTATAGAAGCCGCCTTCAGCTTGTTATGTATTCTTTCGTTGTTTTTGTCTGCGCAAAAATCTTTAACAAATCGATTCCACTGGCAACAGCAGTCGTCATATTTCGCGTAATTGCTTTTGTTGTAGTATACATCTAACAGATCTTGCAATGTAAAGCTTTTATCACCATCTTGTTTGACTTTTCGCCATGTAGTTGCCATATCGGCCGTAAATTTAAAATTCTTTTTACCGGTTTGTTCTGCAAAAAACGCTCGAAATTTTGCATTAAATGAAAAACCACATTCCAATAAACTATCGTGCAGGGAAAGCAGTTTTTTATCTCGTCTTGGAACAGACAGCTTTTTATTCTTGACGGGCATGCCATTAAAATATGCCTTAATGTTTTCATTTAACGCTTGCTTTGTTCCGGTATGTTCCAGATGAAGTGTTTTACAAATCTGTGCCAGTTCCTTACGGTACCAATAGTATTTAGCAAATTCTTCGTACGAATGCAGCATATAAAAATCTGGTCGATTTATGATATGGTGTTTCTTTTGATCGTCATCCATGCCATCAACGCTTTCTTAAGTTTTTTCTATTGCCGCTGGGGCAGTATTGGCAGTGCGGATCTTTTTATATGTCTCTTCAGAAAACTTTGGCTTGCGGTCGTAGGTGAACAGGCCGTTTTGCTCCTGCTCCACATCGTATAGCTGCGTGTAGCAAAATCCGAGTATTTTGGGGTTAGATGTAATAGCCTCTGTCAGGCCGGCATAGCGCGCGGCAAATTTCGCCTCGCTTTTTACGTCTTTTCCATAGCCCCAGGCCTTGGTGCTTTTGTCTGATTCCCATTTAATGCCGCCGTATTCGCTGATGAATACCGGTTCGCCGCCATACTGCTGCCGGCCGGGGTTGTCCTGCAGCACATGCTCGTAAAGCGTGCCGTCTGTTGCCAGGTGGTCGTAAGAGGCTTTGAAAGCCTCCGGTTCACCGCGGTAGTCGTGCACATCGTAAATGTCGGTCTTAACGTGGAAGTTGCCGCTGGTGTCGATGCAGGGCCGTGTCGGGTCAAGGCGTTTCGTCGCTTCATAAACGGTCAGCAGCAGGGGATCGTACTGCTTTTTGCCGCGATAGTCCCACGTCTCATTAAAGGGGCACCAGCCGATAATGCTGGGGTGGTTAAAATCGCGTTCAACAGCCTCCAGCCACTGCAGCAGAAAAACGCTGACGGCTTTTGGGGAGGCGTAGTCGAGCCCCCAGTTTGCATATTCACCCCAAACGATATAGCCGTACAGGTCGCAGAAGTATAAAAATCTTGGGTCGAACACTTTCTGGTGCAGACGCGCACCGTTGAAGCCAACAGAAAGGGACAGTTCAATGTCTTGTTTTAATTCTTCGTCGTTTTGTGCAGTGTAAATGCCTTTTCGGTAATATCCCTGGTCAAGCACGAGCCGTTGAAATACGCTTTTTTCGTTCAGCAAAAACTGCATACCGTCAAGCCTTATACTGCGCAGCCCGAAATAGCTGTAAACACGGTCCCGACCAAAGGTGATCTCCAGCCTGTAGAGCCGGCCGCAGCCGCACTCCCAAAGGTGTTTTTCACTCAGCGGGATGCTTAAAGTACAGTTGCCGCAGGCGTTTGGCACATTGGCCTGACCGACCGGTTTGTCGCTGTAATACGCGGCAACACTAAGATCGGCTTTGCCGTGCAAAGTAAAAGACACTGTGGCAGTGCACTGGTTAGCGTCCGGAAAGATTTTGAAACCTTCTACATACGCTTGGGGCACAAATTCCAGGTACACGTTGCCCCAAATACCGGTCGTTCGGGTATAGCTGCAGGCGTAGCTGTTTTTGCGCGTGCTCTGCTTGCCGCCGGGCACAAGCGGATCTTTTACGTTATCTTCACAAAGAATAAACAGCTCGTTTTCGCCGTCGCGGACATAGTCGGTTATATCAAAGGCAAAGGATGTGTAGCCGCCGGTGTGCCGGCCGGCACAAACACCGTTTACCAGCACGGTCGTTAAGTAGTCAGCCGCGCCGATGTGCAGAAATACGCGCTTGTCTTTTTTAGCGATTTCCACTTCTCTTTTATACCAAACGGCGTTTATAAAGCCCGTGTAGCCGATTCCGGAAAGTTGGCTCTCCACGCAAAATGGTACGTTGATTTTGTGCGTATAACGCGCCTGTCTGTAAAGTTTCATGGCAAAATCTGCGTTTTTCGAAAAATGAAAAGCAGTCCGCGCTTTTTGGAAGCCGCAGTCCCAGCTGCCGTTTAAGCTTTGCCATTCTTTGCGTTCAAATTGTGGATTTGGGTGGTTGGAAAAAGAGTCCATAAGCGCCCTCCAGATGTCTTTTTTATTATTATAAAGTACAGCGTACAAATAGTCAATTCGGTAAAAATAAAACCGCACCGAAGTGCGGTTTTGCATGGTTAATCGTTTTCGGCTTTAGCAGTAAGATTTTGTTTTGCTAGCTGCATTTCAAATGAAAACTGCTGTAAAATTGCCGGGCTGCCAAAGGCATTGCCCCATTGAATGCCGGGGTAAAACTGTCCGGCGCCTACAAGCAAAAGTGTGTTCGGCACGTTTTCATAACGGCACGTGTAAGCCCAGATTTCAGGACTTTTGGCACGCAGGTGCAGCAATGTGCCGTCTGACAGTCCCACCCGGTAAGAACGTATATTGTTTCGCCGGGTTCGAAAATCATTGCTGCCTGCAGGCACACCCGTTTCATTGGCGCTGCCTAAAAAGAAGTTATGCACATCGTCCTTCCATGCCGCATTGCTTTTTTTGCCATAAACATTGGCCGGTTCGGTATTAAAGTAGGTTGTGCCTTTTGTGCGGCCGATATGATCGCGGGGATACGTGTTATAAATATCGCGGCGTTCCCACTGCACAAAATCGGCGAGCCCCTGTACCTCAAAGCCAACAGATAAGGTGTTCTGTAGGTTTTGCGTCAGTTTTACCGAACACTGCAGTTTGCCGTTTTCGTTTTTCAGCTGTACAGCACAGAAATACGGCTGCCTTTTTGGGCGAAGCCAGACGCAGTAACCGTGCGCAGTCTTTCTGACTGTCTGATGGCAGCAGATTTTTTTGCCATTCTCATACAAAAACGGTCCGGTTACTTTGCGGCGCGGAATATCATCCGTTAGAATAATCGTGCCATGGTTTTTATCTGCAAAAATTCTGAAGACAGAAACGCAGTCTGTATCTGGCCGGGCGACAGGCCGTTTTTTAGAAAGAATGTAGGTGTCCGTTAAAATATTTTGATGATAAAAAGAAAGTTTGACGGCGTTTGTGTTGCACAGCACGTGTGCAAATCGGATAATGCCTTTTTGATGCGGCGCAATACTTGCCGGAATATGGCCGTCAAACAGTTTATTCCCGGTTTCATCTTTACAGATGAGGTGCACTTCATTTAGATTTGTGTGGTCAAAGCGGTTGTGCACGTAAAGGGAAAGTCCGTTTTGTATGCTGCTTTTCTCTTCGTCCAGCAAAATGGGCGTAAAAGCTTTTTTCGTTAAAAATGCTTCCGGCTTTTCGCGGTGGAAAGCGTCCAGCACAGCGCCCCATTCGCCGTAGCCGGCAGCACGACCGCTGGCGTGGTTCTGGTGACGTTCTTTTGTACCATCCGGAATGAAAAACACATCGTCCACCGCCGCCCAGAGCGCGCAGCCCAGCGCACCGTCGGTTTCAAAAATATTGTCCCAGCCCTTTTTTACGCTGTGTCCCCAAAATACACGGCTGCTGTTGTCAAACTGCAGCTCTTTTGTGTTGTAGCAGGGAACGTGTGCAAATTCATCGTGCAGCATAGGCATATCTTTTCGGCCTAAATTTGAGGTCACTTTTTTATAGTGATGACTTCGGATGTCGTAGGGCAGTGGCGTTGTCTTGACGGTGTGCGGATAGCTGAAGATCACCGGTCTGGTCGTGTCCTGCGCTTTGATGTACTCAAATTCCCGGCGAAACGCCGCCGTCTGCTCAAACCCGGATTCGTTCGCCAGTGACCAGATGATCACGCAGGCATGGTTGCGGCTGAACTCCGTCATTTCGGTAAAAGTGTTTATAAAATCCTCAGGCGGGCAATAAATTTTAAAATTGTTCGCACCTTTGAAACAGGCGGAGTTCTCCTGTTCTACATATATGCCGATTTGGTCGCACAGTGCCAGCAGGCGTTCGGGTGCAGGGTAGTGCGATGTGCGGATAAAATTAATATTGTTTCGCTTATAAATATGCAGTTCCTTTTCCAGTTCCCTGTCGTCTACCGAACGGCCGAACTGTGCGGACACGTCATGGCGGCACACGCCGCGCAGCTTGATTTCTTTACCGTTGATATAGATTTTGTTTTTTTCGGTGCCGTGTATGCCGCCGTATTCGATCTGGCGCAGGCCGACCAAATGCACATTTGTCTGCAATATGCGTCCGTTTTCAAGCAGTGAAATTTTCAGTTCATAAAGATTGGGGTGCTCTGCATCCCACAGCTGCGGTTCATCGATCTCCAGACAAAACGCCGCTTCATATATTTTTCCGGCTGGCGAATATACTGCAGGGGGCATGTACCTTTTTTGAAAATGCCGGTCGTTTTCCAAAACATTCCGGCGCACCGTATTGGCCGAGATCGTCATGTGCCGCAGTTCGGTCTGCAGGCTACCTGACTGCATATTTGCCGGTTCATAAGTGGCACTGCAAACGGTTTTGCCGTCTTTTTGCAGCTGCACTTCCAGCTGCAGGTCTGCCCTCGCCGCATCGATCTGCAGGTTTGCGTGCAGCTTGGCACGGCGGTAATCATCTGTCAACTCTGTATTTAGATAGGTGCGCAGGATACGGCTTTCAGGCAGCACAAACAGGGTAATGCCGCGCAGGATACCGCCAATATTGTGGTGCGCGTAGTAACTTGCCCAGGAAGCATCGCTCAGGTACTCGTTTTTCGGATTCCAGATGCCGGATGTCTTACCCTCTATGTCTGCAATGCCGACGACCAGTTCAAATTTGTTTTGATCTATATAGTCGGTGATATCGCAGTCCCACGGCGTAAAACCGCCGATGTGAAAGCGCACGAATTTGCCGTTGACCCAAACGCGCGCGTTGCAGTACACGCCTTCCAGGCGAATATAAAGCCTGCCTTTTGGAAAATCGCTTGGCACCATTACGGTCCTGCGATAATAGTATTCCTTGTTATTTTCAATGTCGAACCCCTGCATGACCAGTTCACCGGGCACGGTGACCGGCTGCCATTTTTCGCTTGGGATATTTTGAAAGTCATAATCCTGCTCTTTACAAAAAGGCGAAGGGATGTCGGCGATCTCCTCAAACAGGAACTGCCAGTCCTTGTTTGCACGGTCGGCCAGAGAGAGACTGGGCTTGTGACAGTCCAGAACGGCCTGTGGAATTGGCGGAAGTACAGGGGTGTGCCAGACGGGATTGTAAAATGCAGAGTGGTTCATCACTTATTCTCCTAACTTATGAAAAACAAACCAGCAGCGCCTGCCCGGGGGTGAGCTCCAGGGTGATTTCGCGGCCGTGCAGCGGCAAGTCTTTTAAATATACATTGCCGTTTGTCGTGATCTGACTGATTTTGGCAGATGAAACCGCATCGCTCGGCACCTTCCATGTGAATCGGCCGCCGTCTTTGCTGTAGGCGATCCATGTATTTTCCTTTTGGATCAGCGGCAAAAAGACATTGTCTTTTTCTTTCAGCACAGCGCCGTTTTGCGTGATTTTCTGCTTGTCCTTATAAGAAACGATCCCGTCGCTGTAAATGCAGCGTTCACGGCGGCCATGGCCGGTGATCGCCAGACGTTTATGTGTACATAAAAAGTGAAACGGCACCTGCACTGTGGCAAACTGGTGCACAAAGTCCTGCGCCCAGTTCGGATTGTCTTTTTTTACAATGTCTTCCGCCTGCATGTTGCCGTACAGGTATTTGGCAAAATGCTTTTCCCGGAACATGCCGCCGCAGTATACCTGGGGCGGCACTTCCACAAGCTCCTGTCTTGTCATACGGTGGCACCACCAGCTCATGGGTATTTCGCCAAGGGTGACCATAGGTGAAGATTTAAAGTGATCGCGCGGCAGGCCGAAAACCGGGTGGTTCGGCAGGACGTCACTCTCTTTATATGTAAACTCAGAGGTGATGTCTACGCCTTTTTCGCGAACGTATGCGATCATTTTCGACCTGGCTTCCTGCATCTGCCGGATCGTAACGTCCGGCGCATAGTTTTTGTAGCACTGAAAGTTGTCCACATGGATCGTTCCGACCTCAATAATAAACGGGAACGTTTCGGCGAACCGGTCAAACTGCCTTTTAAACAGGCCGGATTCCCAGTAGCCTTTATGGCAGGTTTTATAGCAAGCCCTGCCGTTATATTTTTCGATAGGATCGGGTTTACCGTTTCTTTTGCGGATCAGAGCGCCGGCTTTGACAAAATCGTTAAACGACGGCGCGTTGGTGTACGCATCGTTAAAATTGATGTGCACGCTGATCACAGAGTTGTATTTTTTGCCCTCTTCGCACAGCCAGCGGAAACTTTCGGCAGCCGTTTCATCCTGCGGACGCTTCAGCGCTTCATTTACCTCGAAAAAATCGGGGTATTTGTCATCGTGCCCCAGGTACTGCCACCCGACCAAATAATAAATTTTGGTGATGCCCTGTGTTATGGCATCGATCTGCCTTATGTAAGATAAAGCTTCTTCAAAGGTCATGAGCACATGGCTTTTGCCGGCAATTTTCGGTTCCGGGTAGGCCATGCCAAGCTTCATGACCATGCAGCGCGAATAATCATAGCGGTAGTTGGTTTGAATCGTCACAAAAAACACTCCTTTTCGTTTTTACGATACCATGATTTCTAAATACAGCCTTTCAAAATACTGCTGAAAATATTAGAAAACCAATCATTAAATAAGGAATTGTATAAGCATTTTTTCTAAATTTTTTGAGCGCATTTTGATAGAAAAGAACGCCCGTGCTCTGTATACTGAAACTGGAAACACTTATTGTTTTGACCGAAAATGGAGGGGATTTTATGGAAGAGGACCGACTGCACATTCCACATAAGATCAGCCGGTGGGACGAAGGCATACCCATGGGCAACGGCGAGATCGGCTGTTTGCTGTTTGGCTCGTCTAAGCGGCTGGTTTTGTCTCTTGACCGGGGTGATATATGGGACTGCAGCCGTTCACCGGAACAGACGCCCGGATTTACCTATGAAAACCTGGTCAAATGGGCGAAAGCAGGCGATATAAAGTCTGTCCAAAAAACATTTGACCGCCCTTATAATCTGCCCGTGCCCACCAAATTGCCTGCCGGGCGAATCGAGCTTTCTCTGCCGGGAAATGCAGACGTTTGCAGCTTTCGCCTGGATCTTTCTGCCGCGCAGGCTACATTTGAAAACGACGCGGCAAGGGTTTGTACATTTGTGCATGCAACAGAACATGTCGGCATGATGCGTTTGAATGTGTCTTCTGTTCGGCTGCGTCTTGTACGGCCGAAGTTCGGCAAGCGGTCCGGCCTGCAAAAATGGCTGAAATGGCTTTGCGCAATACCGGCAGCGTTTAATACAAACAAGTTGACTTCTGTTTGTTACCCGCAGGCGACGGAAAGGGAAATAGACACCGGCAATATACATATACAGTACTTTGTGCAGCCGTTGAATGACGGCGGGGCATTTGGCATAGCCGCCGGCAGCGCACCTGCCGGTCCGCAGCAGACCGAAATTGCTTATTACACTTATTTCAGTAAGGATGCAGCTACGGTGCCAAAGGTTTTGCAGGCTCGGGTAACGGCTGCGTTAAAAAAGGGGTATGCGGCGCTTTTTGACACGCATAAAGCCTGGTGGGCAAATTATTATGCGCAGTCTTCTGTCCATGTGCCAGATGTGTATATTCAAAACCGGTACAATCTGGGCAATTACCTTTTAGGCTCGGCATCGCGCAGCGGCGGTTACCCAATGCCGCTTCAAGGGCTTTGGACAGCCTGCGACGACAAGCATCTGCCGCCCTGGAAAGGCGATTACCATCACGATTTGAATACACAGCTGACCTATTATAGTTATCTTAAAGCCAACCACCTGGAGCAGGGGCGCTGTTACCTGGATTATCTTGCCTCTCTCACAAAACGTGCACGCGATTTTGCCGCATCGTTTTATAATGCAGACGGCATTTGCCTGCCGTCTGTTATGGATATTAAAGGCTACGCATTGGGCGGCTGGGCTATGTACTCCCTTTCTCCAACAAATCAGCTTTGGCTGTGTCAGGCTTTTGAAAGGTACTATACATATACGGGCGACAAAGTTTTTCTGGAACAGACTGCCTACCCGTTTATGGAGCAGTCGGCGCGCTGCATTTTGTCGCTGCTGCGCGAAGATAATGCCGGTTACTACGTTTTGCCGGTTTCCAGTTCCCCGGAAATTCACGACAATTCCATAAAAGCATTTTTAACGCCCAACTCCAATTACGACCAGGCGCTTTTGCTCTATATTTTTCAGGCGCTTTCCCGTTTGGCGGATGTACTGCACAAAACGCAGGATGCACAGCTTTGGCGTAAAACTCTTTGCAAATTGCGACCGCTGGCAGTAAACGAAAACCATGTGCTGCGGCTTTCGCCGGATGAGGATCTGCTTGAATCTCACCGGCATCAGTCGCATGCAATGGCCATTCATCCGCTTCGGCTGCTTGACCCGGCAGACAAGCAGGATCTTGCCGTTATCGAGTCTACTGTAAACTATACATACGGTCTTGGGCAAAAAGCGTACACCGGCTATTCCTGGACATGGATGGCAGAATTTTTTACAGTCCTCAAAAACGGCAACCAGGCGCTGCACTGTCTGCAGACCTTCTGGAAATATTATTGCGCGCAAAACAATTCATTTCACCTGAACTGGGACAAAAGAACAAACCCATCTGAGCGCCCCTTTACGCTGGAAGGCAATTTCTGTGCGCTTGATGCGCTGCAGGAAATGCTGCTTTACTCCGAGCACGGTGTCATTGAACTGTTTCCGGCTGTGCCGGACAAATGGCAGGATCTGTCATTTAAAACTTTGCGTGCCTGGGGCGGGGTGCTTGTGTCGGCAGAAATGGCCGATGGGTGCCTGCAAAGTGCGCAATTTACCGCACAAAATGATGTGGCTTTTGTTCTGCGCGGTGCATTTGCAGATCATAAGTTTCACGGCGGCCAAGTAACTTTGCAGCCGGACGGTGCGCAGGTCCATATTTCAGCCGGCAAAACCGTTACTTTGGAAAAATAGTTAGCAATAATTTATTATAAGGAGAATGAAAAATGAAATTTTCAAAAATCCTGCTTGCCACGGCAGCGGTTGCTACGGCGGTTGCCGTGGCGGCCGTTTCACTGACGGCTTGCAGCAAAAGTGAAGAGGTTGTGAGTGACAGCGATTACCTGAACAAGGTTTCGCAATATGGTGTTTGGAAGAATACGGTACAGACTTCACTACCGATCTACCAGACTTATCACCATGTGCACGATTTTTTGGATGTCTGCACGATTGAAAACGGCAGCGCAGTCGCACCAAACGGCAAAATACGCAAAGTGCTGTTTTTGGGCTTTGACGGCATGCGGGCAGACGCTTTGCCGGTCATTTTGCAGACGGGCGCAAAAGCCGCCAACAATTCAAAAACCGGTGTCAGCGGCATCAGCGCACTGCAGCAGGCAGGCGGCCTGTACCTGGCCTACTGCGGCGGTGAAACGAATACGGACACGCAGCAGACCACATCTACTTCCGCCAGCTGGACAACGCATTTCACCGGCGTCTGGGGCACACAGCACGGCATCAAAACAAATGACGATGCCAAAAATCTGGATCATAAAACTTTTATGCTGGAGTATGCACAGCAGGGGCTTTCCACAAGCATTGCATTTGACTGGGATCAGTATTTTGATGTAAACTTGAAAGAAGAAATCATGTATGTTATGGCCAATCCGGATGTGGATATGACGTTTTGTGACATTGACCGGGCAAAGGCTGAAAAATTAAAAAAGACTTATGCCGAGACATTGGAGCTATATAATTACGTCGCGCCGGAGACACCGTCTGATTCTGCGCCGTACGACACCGGCATGCGCGACTATGTCCTGCAGCGTATTGAAAACGGGGACGACATTGTGTGCGGCATTTTTCACAACATTGATTCGGCCGGCCATGAATACGGTTTTGGCACCAGCACGCAATATAACGGTGCAGTTATAAACTGTGATCTGTACGCATATTCCGTGCTGCAGGCGATCGAGGCGCGTGAGCAGACGGAAAACGAAGAATGGCTCATTGTATTTGCAAATGACCACGGCGGGCTTGGCACTGGTCACGGAGAACAGACACTGGAGGAAAGAACGACTTGGATCGCGACCAATGTGCCGTTTTCTGAGAAATACTATTCTGACGGCTACGACGGATTCAACGTGAAATAATCATTGCATAGAGGATAATAAAAGGTATGGAGATTTATATTTCTGGAAGTCCGCGCCGGGTAACGGCCGGAGATTTTCATTACGGAAATATTGAAAGCCGGTATGGCGTCAATACGCAGTATTTTACACGCGATGGTGAGCCGTATATGGTCATTGCCGGGGAAATGCATTTTTCGCGCACACCGCGTGCACGCTGGCGTGAAACGATCTTAAAAATGCGTGAATGCGGTATTAATACGGTCGCCACTTACGTTTTTTGGAATTACCACGAAGAAAACAAAGGCGTTTTTGATTTCTCGGGGAATAAAGATATTGCTGCATTTTTGCGCATATGCCGCGAGGCGGATATGCCGTGCCTTTTGCGGATCGGGCCGTGGTGTCACGGCGAGGTCATCCGCGGCGGTTTTCCGAAGCGCATACAAAAAATGCTGAAAAAGCGCTGTGATGACCCCAAGTACTTAAGCGAAGTCCGTGAATACTGGAGCGGCCTTTACAAAGAGGTCGCGCCATTTATGGACGGCAAGACTGTAATTGGCATTCAGCTTGAAAACGAGTATACCGGCAGCACAAAGCACATCCGTACGCTGCGCAAAATTGCAGAGGAGATCGGCTTTAAAACGCCGTTTTTTACCATGACCGCATGGCCAAGCGGTTATCCCGACCGCGACTTCTTGCCGATGATGGGCGGCTATCCGGACGGCCCATGGAACATGGGTAAAAAGGCATTAAAGCCCAATAACCGCTTTGCCATTACCCCCGCTAAAACAGAAAATGAGATCGGCGCTGACCTGCATAAAAATAACCAGACCAGCCACCATGTATACGACGATGTGCCGTACGCAGGGTGCGAGACCGGGCCTGGCAATCAGGTCACCCAGCACCGCCGGCCGTATATTTCCGAAAAAGACGGTTACGGCGTTGGCTTTGCCAAGTTTGCCTCCGGCATGAACTGGCTTGGCTACTATATGTTTTGCGGCGGCCAGAATCCTCACGACCGGCTGATGCAGGAAAACCGTTTGACGGGTTATCCAAACAACTACCCGATCGTGGATTATGACTTTCAGGCACCGATCAGCCGCTATGGTGTCTGCCGTGCGCATGGCGACCGGCTGCGGCTGCTGCATCTGTTTATTCAGACGTTTGATCCGCATGTGTGTACCGAGCAGGCTTATTTTCCGAAATGGCCTTCCGCAGACCCGTACGACACATCATTCCTGAAATGCAGTGTTCGCGCAGATGAAAACGCCAGCGGCTATTTTTTTGCCGGTGCGTATGAAAAAGGACTGACCTATCCGTCCTTTGAACAGGTAAACGTGCATTTGGACATAAACGGGCATACATTGGATCTGCCCGAGATCCGTGTGCAGTCGGGTGCCATGTTTTTCTATCCGTTTAATATGCAGCTTAGCGATGTGCTGTTTGATTACATTTTGGCACAGCCGATCGCCAAGCAAATGCGTGAAAAGGAAACCGTTTGCTGGTTCGCTGCGTGCGAAGGGGTAAAACCCGGTTTTCAGGCGAACGGCAAACGCGTCGACCTGGATTTCAGCGAAAGCGGAACAAAGATCGGCAATGTTCGGCTCATCGTTATTCCTTATGAAAAGGCGAAAACATTTCACTTTATAAACGGCAAGCCGTATTTCCTGCATGGTACTGTGTATGCAGACGGTGAACGGATATTGGAAGAATGCTTGTCGGAAGAAGATTACAAGGCACAATTTACGCTGCAAAAGTGTGAAAAGATGGAATTGCCGTATAACTATTTTCTGTATTCTACCGGCCGGCGCGGCTATTATAAGCTGCATGTGCCAAGCGAACTTGTGAACGCCAGTCATGACATCCGGCTCGAATTTGCATTTGACGGTCTGAATCTGCAGGTCTTCAGCGGCCGCACCCTGATCAACGATTATTTTAACATTGACCGGAAATTTGTTATGCATCTGCACGATTATAAAAAATATCTGCAGGCAGACCCGGTACTGGTGATCCGAACAGCGCCGAAAACCAAATTCGGCATCTCCAATGTGTATAACGAAGTGGCAGTTCCGCTTTACAGCAATCATTTGGCGCTGACCAGTGCGCGGCCGGTCCTTGTAAAGCAGGTCGATCCTGCTTCCTGCGAAGCATCAGAAAATTTTTAGGAGAAAATTATGAAAAAGCAAAACCTGAAATCGTTTCGTTTTGCGCTGCACGTCAACCCGGCGGAAGCAGTGTGCCATGGTGTGCAGGGCGAATGCGTAACCATACCGCACACATGGAATGTGCAGCCGGGGATGGAGGACTACGCCGGCACAGCCTGGTACAGTACGGAATTTGAGGTGGAAACGCCTGCCGACAAAACGGTGCTTTTCTTTCACGGTGCGTACCACGACTGCGCGGTGTATGTAAACGGCAGCGTTGCCTGCATACACAGCGGCAGCGGTTATACGCCGTTTGAAGCGGACGTTTCCCATTTGGTCGTCGCTGGGAAAAACCTGTTAACGGTGTCCTGCAGCAACGCATACTCCGACAAGGCACTTCCGCACCGGAAAGACTTTGACTGGGCAAATGACGGCGGCTTGATCCGCCCTGTGGAGCTGCTGCAATACGATGCCGGTGAAGCAGAACATATCTGCATAGAAAGCATTGTGACGGAATTTTTGCCCGGCGGGCTGGCAGACGCGTGGGTAAACTGCAAGTTTGATTTTTCTGTGTCAGCACCGGCGCAGTATGACGTTCGCGTGCGTGAATATAAAAGCAAAAAAGTCGTCTTTGAACGATCCGGCTGCAGCGGCAGAGAAATCGTTTTCCCTTTGTGCGGCGTCACACTTTGGAACACAGAAGACCCGTTTTTGTATGAACTGGAACTGCGCACACCGGCTTCTGTGCAGACACGCCGTTTCGGCGTGCGAAAGCTGGAGGCACGCGGCAAAAAAATTTATCTGAACAACAAACCGATCCGCCTGCTTGCAGTGGAGTGGATGCCGGGCAGCAATCCGGCGTTCGGCATGGCAGAACCCGAATCCGAACTGGCAAAAAACCTTGCCATGCTGAAAGATTTAAAATGCAATTTCACGCGTTTTCACTGGCAGCAGGACGATTTTGTGTATGACTGGTGCGACGAACATGGTCTTATGGTGCAGGAGGAGATCCCTTACTGGGGTTCTCCGAAAGCCGCCGGCCGCGTGCAGTTCGATGTAGCCGAGCGGCAGGCAGACGAGATGCTGCGTTACCATTTTAACCACCCGTCCATTGTTTGCTGGGGCGTCGGCAACGAGCTTGGTGGCTGGGAAAAAGAAACATGCCTTTATGTGCGGCACATGGTATCGTACTTTAAGCTTCGGGATTCCATGCGTCTGGTGAATTATGTGTCGAACACCGTCGGCTGGAGATCACCACATTTTCTGCATCCGGGTCGTGAAGCAACGACTTACGGCGATATTTGCATGTGGAACGAGTACCTGGGCACATGGTATTCTGTGCCCAAGCGGGGGTATGACAAGGTGTTTCGCCGCGTTCTGAAGTACTGCGGCGACAAGCCGGTCGTCATTACGGAATTCGGGCTTTGCGAGCCGGCGCACAAAGGCGGCGACACAAGGCGAATCGAAATCTACCGCGAAAAGCTGGAATATTACCAAAAGTATGATCTGGCCGGCTGGGTGTATTTTTGTCTAAACGATTACCGCACGCATATAGGCGAAACAGGCGAGGGCAGATTCAAACAGCGAATCCACGGTTCGGTAGATCTGTGCGGTGCCAAAAAACCGTCTTACGCTTTTATACAGGCGCAAAACCTGTCGGCGCAAAATGATGATAAAGGTTGATAAAGATTGAAAAAAGGATCTGCAGTAGTGCAGATCCTTTCAGCGTGTCAAAAAAGGTGTAATGGCAACAAATTATACAATCTGACACGCTGAAAGACTGCCAAAAAGGCGAGCTGGATTTTGTATTTTGCGAATGGGAGCCGTCGTCTAAATGCACGCCGATACGTTCGCAACCGCCTTTTGAATGATTTGTTGCGGCGATTGCTCACTTCAAGCGTGCATTTCTCCTCTCCCCAAAAAGCCATATGGCTTTTTGGGGACCCCCTAAGTACTGCCCCCGAGCAAAAGACAAAAAGCGCAAAAACCGCACTGCTGTGCGGTTTTTCTGCTTTTAAAATGTTTCATTGCTTTTGAAGCGTAACGTGTTTTTCTGTTTAAAAAGCAATAAATGATTTTCCGATTTATTTTCTGTGCGCGGTCCAGCCGGCTTTTTCGAAAGTCTCAAAGGATCTGCAGTAGTGCAGATCCTTTTTTACCGGCCTTAAAATTTTAACCGTCTGAATTTACCCGGGGAAATCCCTTCGCTTTCCGTGAAAAAGTAAATGAAGTTGGATTCGCTGTTGAACCCGGTTTCATAGGCGATGCCGGCAATGGTAAGGTTGGATTTTTGCAGCAAATCTTTTGCGCGGTTTAAACGTGACAAAAGAACGTAGTCATACGGCGAATAACCGGTCTGCTGTTTGAAGATCCTGGAAAAATGCGAGGTGCTCATGTGCACATTGTCCGCCAAAAGCCGCACGCTCAAGCTTTCGCCCAGATGGTCGGCAATATACTCTTTTACCTCCTGAATGCTGTCTTCATAACTGTTCTGGCTTTTGCTCTTCATATTGCGCGGGTTCAGCAGCTCGGCAAACAGCTTGTATATATCCAGCGAAAGGCTCAATTCGGAAGGCGGATTGTCGCTTTGAATGCCGTTGAAAATACGAAAAATCAGCCGTTTGACATGCTCAGTGTCGCTGCATTTGATCAGGTTGCCTTCGTTTTTTTCGATCTCGGTAAAAAGATCGTAGCAATTTGCACCGCTGATGTGTACCCAGATGGACTCCATATAGTCATTTGTGTAATATTCATGCGGCTTGTAGCAGTCTAAAATCACTGTGTTGCCGGCTACTGCCGTTTGGCTTTTCCCGTTTTTTATATAAGTAAAGCTGCCGTCAATGATGTGGGTGATCAGCAGGCTGTCGTAATTTTGACGGATCAGGTGGTAATTGTCCACACAGTAAAAATGCCCTGCGCTGATCGGATAATAATAAAGCCTTTTGGCCGTTTGAGACGGAGAAGAAAAGTACAGGTCAGATTTTTTCAGCACGCCGGTTTCCGTCGATTTCATGGCAATCCCTTCTCATGGTTGAATTTCTAAATTACTTGGTTGATTTTCGGAATCATCACCGTTTAAAAGCATTATATAATCAAAAGGAAGATATGTCAAATTTTCTAAACTTATAGGTCGAGGGATTTACAATGTATGCTTTTAAAAATGTTCGTGTTTGGGAAGAAACGGTACATATTCCGACATACGGTGTCGGAAAGCCGGACAAAAACCCAATGTTTCTTGAAAAACGTGTTTACCAGGGCAGCTCCGGCAAGGTGTATCCGCACCCGGTGATCGACAAAATTTTCGATGAGAAAGAAGACCGGGCTTATCAGGCTGTTTTTCTGGAAAATGATTATTTAAAAGTGATGGTTTTGCCGGAACTCGGCGGCCGTATTCAGCGTGCAACCGATAAAACGAACGGTTACGATTTTGTCTACTATAATCACGTTATCAAACCGGCGCTCGTCGGTCTTGCCGGGCCTTGGATTTCCGGCGGCATTGAATTTAACTGGCCGCAGCACCACCGGCCGAGCACGTTTGACCCGGTTGACTACACCTATTTCAGCAATGCAGACGGTTCCGCCACTGTGGTCGTAGGGGAAATTGAAAACATGTTCCGCACAAAGGGCATGGCGCGCTTCACCCTTTACCCCGACAAGGCTTATATCGAGATCAAAGCACAGCTTTTCAACCGTACGGACACGCCGCAGACGTTTTTGTGGTGGGCCAATCCGGCGTTTGCTGTTAATGACAACACACGCAGCATTTTCCCGCCGGATGTAACGGCTGTCATGGACCACGGCAAACGGGCCGTATCCACATTTCCCATTGCAACAGGCACTTACTATAAAGTGGATTACAGCGCCGGCGTAGACATCTCCAGGTACAAAAATCTGCCGGTACCGACTTCGTATATGGCGGCCAAGTCAGACTATGATTTTGTCGGCGGTTATGATGACGGCCAAAATGCCGGTATTCTGCACGTTGCTGACCACCACATTTCACCCGGCAAAAAACAGTGGACCTGGGGCTGCGGTGACTTCGGTAAGGCGTGGGACCGAAATCTTACAGATGAGGACGGGCCGTATATTGAGCTGATGACAGGCTGTTATACAGACAATCAGCCGGACTTTACCTTTATTGCTCCGATGGAGGAAAAGCGCTTTACCCAGTATTTTATGCCGTACCAAAACATCGGTACTGTGCACAATGCCACAAAAGATTTAGCAATGAATTTTGAAAACGGTGCCGTGCATCTTTACGCCAGCGGTAATCCCGGGCAGCTGACGGTTCAGGCAATTACAAGCGGCGGTGTACAAAATTACGAGGTGCTGCTGGAAACGGCGCAAAGCGCAGAAATCACGGTTAAGGACCCGGATACTGTCGAAGAGATCCGTATTTTGAAAAACGGCAGAACCTATTTAAACTACTGTGTGCACGGCAAAAAACAACCCGTGCCGGAGGCGGCAGCCTGCCCGCCGGAACCACAAGACTGTGCCACTACAGAAGATCTTTATTTATACGGTCTGCATATTGAACAGTACAGGCACGCGACCTATCAGCCGGAAGATTACTATTTAGAGGGCCTGCGCCGTGACCCGACTGATATGCGGCTAAACAACGCCTACGGCCTTTTGCTGCTGCGCAAAGGGGATTTTAAAAACAGTGAAAAGTATTTCCGCACAGCGATCCAAAAAGCCACACGCTCCAATCCGAATCCGTACGACGGCGAGCCTTATTACAATCTTGGCCTTTCCTTATGGTACCAGAACCGTTTAGAGGAAAGTTACGATGCGTTTTACAAATCTGCCTGGTGCCAGGCTTGCCAGGAAGCCGCATTTTATTATCTGGCGTGTATCTGCGCCAGGAAAGGCGAGCCGGAGCAGGCACTGGAGCACCTTGAAAACGCCATCATCCGCAATGCGCGGAATTACAGGGCACTGGATCTAAAGGCGCTGCTTCTTTTGAAGCTTGGGCACACGCAGCAGGCTGTTGCACTGGCCAAACAGGTCGCTTCACTTGACCCGCTGGATGTGATCAGCCGGCGGATCCTTGGTGAAAATACACTCTGCAGGCCAGATACGGCAATCGAGATCGCGCTGGAGTATGCCGCCGGTGGGTTTTACCCTGCGGCCATCCAGATTTTAGAAGAAACGAAAGAGAAAACGCCGCTTGTTTTCTATCATCTTGCGCATTTTTACAAAGAAACCGGTGACGGCAAAAAATGCCATCAATATCTGCAGGCAGCATCCGAGGCCGACAGCTACCTCTGCTTTGCGCACCGGCTGGAAGATATGCAGGTGCTTGAAGAAGCGGCAGACGAGTCGGCGGGCGATGCCATGGCACGCTACTACCTGGGCTGTTTGTATTATGACAAAAAGCGCTGCAATGAAGCAATTTGCGCCTGGGAAGCCTGTACGGCGCTTTTACCGGATTATCCAACGGCATACCGCAACCTTTCGATCGCATACTACAATAAACGTCAGGACATACCAAAAGCGGTTTTGGCACTTGAAAAGGCGTTTGCACTTGATCCGTCAGACAGCCGCGTGCTGATGGAACTGGATCTTCTTTATAAAAAGACCGGGCGTTCACCGCAAAACCGGCTGCACTTCCTGCAGCAGCATCTGGAACAGACCGTGCAGCGCGACGATCTGTACACCGAATACATAACGCTGCTCAACATGACAAAGCAAAGTAACAAGGCACTGCAGTGCATAGAATCCCACCATTTCCATCCATGGGAAGGGGGAGAGGGCAAAATTTCAGCCCAGTATGTAGCAGCGCTTTGCATGCAGGCAGACGAAAAGCTCCGCAGCGGCGAAGCGCAACAAGCTGTGAAACTGCTGGAGAGAAGCTATACCTATCCGCAAAACCTCGGCGAGGGCAAGCTGTACGGCGCGCAGGAGAATCTGCAGAATTATTTGATGGGCCTTGCCTATGAACAGCTTGGGCAATCGGCTGAAGCACACCGGTATTTTGAAAAAGCCTCGTCCGGCCTGTCGCAGCCGCAGAGCGCGGTCTATTACAACGACCAACCGCCGGAAACGATCTTCTGCCAAGGTCTGGCACTTTTAAAGCTTGGCAAAACAGATGCGGCGCAGACGAGGTTTGAAAAACTGATAGAATATGCAGATGCTCATTTAAACGACAAGGTAAAAATCGACTATTTTGCCGTTTCTCTGCCTGATTTTCTTGTTTTCGATGAAGATCTGCAAAAGAAAAACCGGGTGCACTGCCTGTTCATGAAAACACTTGGCTGTGCCGGTACAAAGCGAACTGCCGAAATGCAGGCGGCTTTTAAAGAGGCCGCTGCACTGGATCAAAACCACTTTGCCATGCAGCTTTATAAAAATCTTTTTAAATTAGAGGGGTAAAGATGAAAAAGTTTTTTACAAAAAAGCCGGTCGTCATCATTTTGAGCATTATCCTTGCCATTTTGGCCGTTGTGGCGTGCTGCAACGCCTATTTCGCTTCTGTTGCGCTGGAAGAACAAAAAGGTGTTGCCGTGTGTGAACCCTGGTCAGAAAGCAACCCGTATACAGCAGATTATGCGCAAAGCATTGAAGTTGGTGAAGATGACTTCAAGATCCTGTGCCTGACCGACATCCATATTCGCAACCACGCCACATTTGCGGCTGAATTCGGTGTTAACTTTGTTTTAGACGGCCTCAGCCGCATCCAGCTGAAAAAGCTGATCAATGAAGTGCAGCCGGATCTGATCACAGTCGGCGGCGACGTTGTGCTGACCGCCTGGAACGACATCTGCATACAGCAGTTCTGCGATTTTATGGAACAGTTTGAAATCCCGTGGGCGCCGATTTTCGGTAATCATGATTATGAGGGAAGAGCCGATAAGGCAAAATTGGCAGAAATCTACGAAGCAAGCGAACATTGCCTTTTCAAGAGCGGCCCGGAGGGCATGAACGGTATGGGCAACTATATCGTCAACCTGACCAAAAACGGCACGCCGGTCTACTCGCTGTTTTTCTTTGATGACGGCCAGTTCAGAATTACAGACGGCCAAATCACGGACGGCGGTATTAATGCCGATCAGATTGTCTGGTACCAGTGGGCTGTAAACGGTATGGAAAGCCTTTACGGGCAGCAAATTCCGAGCATGGCGTTTATGCATGTGCCTGTACCGGAGTATACACAACTCACCGACAATTTCTTGATGGGACAGCGCGGCGAAGATCCGTGTGTTGCCAAGGTCAACGACGGCTTTTTTGAAGTATTTCGCCAAAACGGCGGCACGCATATGTTTGCTGGTCATGACCATCTTAATAATTTTATCACAGAATACGAAGGCGTTACATTGGGTTACTTCACCAAAAGCTCCTATAACTGCAATTTCGATTTCGATATGCTTGGCGGTCTGCTTTTGACAGTACACCAGGACGGCCAGGTGGATATGGAAATCAAACCGTTTTGATTTTGCGACGATTCGGAGGACATTTTTTTGAAAACAAAAGCTACATATTTTCAAAACAGTAATACGGCGCCGCTGTGTTACGGCGAAGTGGAACTGATCAATCCGCCACGCAGGCGCTTGCGCGGCGAACCTGAAAAAGAGGGTGTTGAGGCTATTCCGGTTTTCTGCGGATTTTGCGGTACAGATTTTGAGCTGATGCATATGGGCCGCGACGGTAACTTGGACGCCAAATTTCCGCCTGGGCAAACCCGGCTGATCAACGGACATGAGGGCGTTGTGTGGGTGCCGTCTGAAAATCGTTTTGCCATTGTTTTGATCCGCGGCGGCAACAGTTATGACCCAACACGTTTTACAGAGGAAGAATCGTACTTTGAGTACGGCTGCGACCAGGCGGACGGTATATTTTGCGATTTGGGGTATTTTCATCCGGATATGCTGCTGCACTTGCCGCCGGCGTATGAAGGCCTGCAAAAATTACCGCTTTCCCTAGCCAAAAAGCTGGTTTTTTCCGACCCTTATGCCTGCGCCATCTTTCAGCACGAGCGCATGTGCGATCTTGGGCGTGCGCAGAATTTTCGCGTGGAACTGGCCAAGCGCCGTTGCAGTGAAGCAGAGGCCTTTGCCGCGGCTGAGGAAAGCACGTTTTGCCGAAGCGTTGTTTTCGGCCTTGGTACGACCGGTCTTTTTATCGGCGACCAAATTCGCCGCAAGCATCCGCAGGCAAAGTTGCTTTTTGTCGCGCGCAGCGATGATAAATGCGAAAAGGCGGCGTTTGTTAAGGCCAATTTGCAGGCAGATTATCTGTCTTGCGGCGGCATGTCAGAACAGGAAACGGCCGACGCGATCGTGCGCCGTCTTGGCGGACGTGCCAGCGTTTTTATTGCGACCAGCGGCACAGAAGTGGAAAGCCGCATCGCTTTTCAACACGGTGTGCTGGGTTGCAACGGCATATATAACAGCTTTTCGCTTGGCCCGCGCGTACAGTTTGACTCCATGCCGTTCGGTTTTCAAAATCAAGTCGTTTTTTCCTCCATCAACTTCACGCAAAAGCACATGGAGGAGGCGATCAAACTGCTGTGTGACAGTTCCTTCGACACGCTTGTGCATTTGATCGACAAGGACGTCTTTACAGCGGATCCGATCGGTTGCTATGAAAAGAAAATCTTTTCCAAATCGGCGCCGCTCAAAACGGCTGTGATCTGGAACAAAACACGGATAGATGAGAATGCATAAGGAAGGGTACTATGAAAGCCATTGAAATCACACAGCCATATGAAGTACGCCTGATTGACCGGGAAGTGCCGGTGCCGCAGGAGGGGGAAGCGCTGCTGAAGGTACTTTACTGCGGCATTTGCGGTGCGGACGTTGCGTCTTACACTGGTAACCAGCCGTTTACAACTTATCCGCGCACGCCCGGCCATGAATTTTCTGCCCGCATCGTTCAAATTTCGCAAAACGACTGCGGCTTTAAGGCCGGCGATCTTGTGACGGCCAACCCGTATTTCAACTGCGGGCACTGCTATGCTTGTCAGCGCGGCCTTGTAAACGCCTGCACTGACAATCGGACGATGGGCGTGCAGCGCGACGGCAGTTTTCAGGAATACATCACTATGCCGATCGAGCGTCTGATCGACGGGAAAGCTCTGTCTGCCAAGGAGCTTGCGCTGATCGAACCATTTTCCATCAGCTGCCATGCACTTTCGCGGGCGCCGATCTGCCCGGGCGACAATCTGCTGATCATGGGCGCCGGACCGATCGGTCTGTTTGCACTGATCAAGGCCAAATCCATGGGCGCAAATGTCGTGATCGCCGACCTGTTGGAAAACAGACTGGAACTGGCAAAAGCATTCGGCGCCGATCTGACCATCTGCGTAAAGACACAGTCTTTGCAGCAGCTTGCAGCGGATTTCACAAATGGCAACGGCTTTGACGTGTGCGTGGAAGCCTGCGGCGCGCCGGAAACTTTTCTGACTTGCATTGACGAAGCTGCGCATGGCGCGAATATCATCTTGATCGGCAACGGTAAGCGCGAGACCACTTTTGTGCACTCCGTAATTCTGAAAAAAGAGCTGAATGTATTTGGCAGCCGCAATGCATATACCAAAGATTTTGTTTCATTAATTGAACTTGTATCTGAAACCAAACTTGATATAATGAACATGGTAAGTGATATTTATAAAAAAGAGGATGCACCGGCGGCTTTTCAGGCCCTGGCGCACAACGATGGTTCGCTTGCTAAAATACTGATAGAATTTGCAGAGGAATAGAGCATGAAAGAAACGATCATCCAGTTTGGCACTGGCAATTTTTTGCGCGGGTTTGCGGAGGACTTTGTGGCGCAGATGCACCGAAATGGTGTATACAGCGGAAATGTCGTTATCGTTTCTCCCACGGATTCAGCGCAGATCGCCGTACTGAATGCCCAACAGGGCCGTTACAATTTGTATCTGCGCGGCATGGAAAACGACAAACCGGTCAGCATACGGCGTGAGATCGGCGTGATCAGCCGCAGCATCAATCCGTATCAGGATTTCGATGCGTTTTTAGCATTGGCCGAGAATCCGGACTTTCGCGTCATCATTTCCAATACTACGGAAGCCGGCATTGAATATGTGGCAGACAACAGTTTTTTGGACCGGCCGGCACACGCTTTCCCGGCAAAGCTGACACAGCTGCTTTATGCGCGCTACAGACTGCAGCTGCCCGGATTCATCATCCTGGCGTGCGAGCTGGTCGACAAAAACGGTGAACGCCTGCAGCAATGTGTGTTACAGTATGCAAAACACTGGGAACTGCCTGATGCTTTTTGCGACTGGGTAACAAATAGCAACCACTTTTGCAATACGCTTGTGGACCGGATCGTGTCCGGCTACCCGCACGAAGAAGCAGAGACGATGCTGCAAGAGATCGGCTGGAAGGACCGGCTGTTGGACACGGCCGAGCTTTACGCTTTATGGGCGATCGAAGGCGATTATGAAAAAGAATTTCCGCTTAAAGCCGCTGGAATAAATGTGCAGTGGTGCGATGATGTTTCTGTTTTCAAAAAAAGAAAAGTGCGCATTTTAAACGGTTTACATACAGCAATGGTTTTCCCGGCACTGATGTGCGGCCTGCAGACGGTAGGCGAGTGCATGGAAGACGTGCAGTTCAGCATATATATCCGCCGCTGCCTTTATAATGGGATTTTGCCGGTGCTTGGGGAAACACAGGAAAATTTGGATTTTGCTGCTTCCGTGCTAAGCCGTTTTGCCAACCCGTACATAAAGCACCGTTTGCAGTCCATTGCTTTAAACTCGGTCAGCAAATTTGCGGCGCGGGTTCTGCCGACTTTGCTGGAAATACAAAGCTGCGGCATGCAGCTGCCGAAAACGCTTATTTTGTCGTTTGCCGCTTTGCTTGAATATTATAAAAATCATTCCGTTTCCGACGTACCTGTCTGCATTGAAAAGATCCGAGGCGGCAGCCTGGCCGAGATCTTGGGCGACACGTCGCTTTGGGGAACGGATCTGACCGGGCTGCTCGAGCCGGTCGGCAGGGCAGTGGAACGCGTGCAGCGCGGCGGTATGCGCGCGGCGGTCGCCTGGAGCATAGAAGACTGATTCATTATGATGCAATGAGGATGAAACCATGAAGATAATCGATGCACATGCACATTTGTGGAAACCGCAGCACGGCCGTGTAAACGGGCGCGCGGTCAGACCTCTGGAAAACGGACGCAGTGACTTCGGCGGTGAAGTGCGCCAAATGATGCCGCCTTATATGCTGAACTGTGAGAACACGGCCGAAATGCTGCTTGCAAACATGGATTACGCCGGTGTCAGCAGCGCTGTGATCACGCAGGAAGAGATCGATGGCAACCAGGACGCGTACTTATGTTCAGTCAGGCAGCAGTACCCCGACCGTTTTCGTGTATGTAGTTTGTATGAAGAAGGGCAGGCGTACACACTTGACGGTGTTGACGGCATCAAGCTGTGCGGCGGCCGTTTGTCTGAACAGGATCTGACTAAGCATGCAGGTGTATTTGCGGCTGCATCGCATGCCGGCAAATTCGTTTCGATCGATATGGCAGACGGCGACCGGCAGACAGCTTCTCTTTTGGAGATGATCCGGCAATTTCCGACACTGCGTATTGCAATCGGTCATTTCGGCATGGTCACAACGCCAAATTGGCAGGCACAGATCCGGCTTGCCCGGCACAAAAACGTTTTTGTGGAAAGCGGCGGCATTACCTGGCTGTTTCATAAAGAGTTTTATCCTTATCCCGGTGCGCTTCGGGCTATTCGCGAAGCTGCCGAAATCTGTGGCATAGAAAAACTGATGTGGGGCAGTGATTACCCGCGTACCATGGTGGAAATCACCTATAAAATGAGCTTTGATTTCATTTTAAAGTCTTCAGAATTTACAAAAGATGAAAAACATCTGTTTTTATGTGGTAACGCGCAAAAGTTTTACGGCTTTCAAACACTGCCGCAACCGCAAATCATAAAAAATATGCTGGAGGACTAAATATGAAAATCCTAAAAGCAAGCGATCATGGTATCTGCCCGGAGCAGGAAATCACGGCACAGCTCTACAATTTAATCGACGCGGCAAAAAAGGAGCCCGGTAAAAAAACAATTTGTTTTGAAAAGGGCACCTATTATATCGACAGCGAAAAATGCCGCAATTACATGCTCCATATCACCAATACGGTAGGGGACAGTGAATTTTCGCCAGATGAAACACCTCATATAAACGGCGTGCCGTTTTATTTTGGCGACATGAAAGATTTGACTTTTGACGGCGGCGGCGCTTCTTTTGTCATAGACGGCAAAGTGACGAATGCGGCCGTGGTATGTTGTCAGAACATTACTTTAAAGAACTTTGAGATCCGTCATGCGCACCCGGATATGCACATGCTGGAGGTTTTACGGGTAACACCATTTTATGTGGATTTTGAAATCGACCGCGACACGCAGTATAGAATTCAAAACAACAAGCTGTACTTTTACGGCCGGAATTATACGGTCGCAGCAGATAAGAATGCACCGAACGCGTTTTGGATCGATCTTATCCGCGCCAAAACACCGGAAAAGATCCAGCGTGTGTCGCATCCTCTGTTCGGCGCTTTGAAAATCACGCAGCGTGCCGGCCGGTGTATTCGCGTACATTTTACAAACACATTGCGGTTTAGAAAGGGCGACTGCTACCATATTTTTGACGTTCGCCGCCAGTTTGCCGGCATTTTTATAGACCGCAGTGAAAACGTTGTTCTGGAAAACATCCGCCAGCGTTTCAATTACTCGCTGGCGCTCGTCGCACAGGACAGCGAAAATATTGCCATGCGCGGCTGTGAATTTGCGCCCGAAAAAGGTTCGGCGCGGAAAATGGCTTCTGTTGCAGATTTCATCCAGGTCTGTATGTGCCGCGGCAAATTTACGGCTGAAAACAATTTATTCGACGGCGCCGGCGACGACTGCATGAACGTGCACGGTGTGCATTATAAAATTGTAAAGAATGACGGCAGTCAGCTGACACTGCGCTATATGCACCCGCAAACGCATGGCTTCAACCCCCTGCGTACCGGCGATACGGTCGCTTTTATAGACCCGAAGTCTATGTTGGAAACAGGAAAAGCGACCATTACATCATCAAAACTGCTGAATGAATATGAACTGCAAATCACCGTTGACACACCGGGTCGCGCACCGCCCGGGGGGGTTTTAGAACACATCAATGCCGGCCCTGATGTAGTTTTTCGCAACAATACCCTTACGCGCATCATCACGCGCGGGCTGCTGCTGACGACCAGGGGAGATGTGCTGATTGAAAGCAACCGTTTTATTTCAACAACGATGAGCGGCATTCTGCTTTCGGACGATGCCAAAAGCTGGTACGAAAGCGGCATGTGCCGCAATGTGCGGATTTTGAACAATACTTTTGATTACTGCGGACAAACACCGGTTTTGATCAAGCCGGAAAACACCGTTCATAAAGGTCCGGTGCACAAAAACATTGAAGTTTCCCACAATGTCTTTCAAAAATACAGCGGTTACTGTGTGCAGGCCAAATCTACAGACAATATTTTGTTGAAAGGCAACCGCTACAATTCTTCAAAAATCATCAAGTAGTCTGACTGTACGAATGTGCGGGTGATCAAGAAAAATGACAGCTGAACAAAAGCAGGCATACCTGCGCCGTATCGAAGCGGTAAACGATCAGGGCGTTTATAAGCCGGACTGGCAAAGTCTGGCTGCCTATCCGGTGCCGCAGTGGTACAAAGAGGCAAAATTCGGCATTTTTATCCATTGGGGCATTTACAGTGTGCCGGCTTATTTCAGTGAATGGTACTGCCGGCTGATGTACTACAAGGGAAATCCGGTACACTGGCACCATTTGCGCAAATACGGCAAAAATTTCAATTACCGCGATTTCATTCCTATGTTTAAGGCGGAAAAGTTTAGTGCCGAAGAGTGGGTCAAACTGGTCAAATCCAGCGGCGCCAAATTTTTGATGCCCGTCGGTGAACATCATGACGGCTTTAAAATGTACGACAGCGACCTCAGCGAATGGACTTCGGTGAATATGGGGCCAAAGCGCGATGTGCTGGGCGAACTGAAAAAGGCCTGTGATGAAAACGGGCTTATTTTTTCCACGTCCAGCCACCGTGCCGAGCACTACTGGTTTTTAAACGGCGGCAAAACCGTTGGTTACCCAAACGAAACACAAAATGATGCTTACCGGTCGTTTTACGGCCCGTGTCAAAATGTGCATAAAGCGAACAATCTCTATACGCTTTTAAAGCAGGAGCACGGCATCGAACCGGAAGCGTGGTGGCTGGAGGACTGGCTTGTTTCCTCCTGTGACCTGATCGACCGTTGCCAGCCGGCGTCACTCTTCTTTGACTGGTGGGTCTCTTACAAAGCGTTTCGGCCATATATGAAAAAGTTTCTGGCCTATTATTATAACCGGTCATTAGAGTGGGGAAAAGAAGTCTGTGTTTATTACAAGTCAGATGCAGTCATGTACAACTGTGCCATTTTCGACCGCGAACGCGGGCAGCTGGCCGGAATCAGTCCCTACATCTGGCAAGGGGAGACTTCAACTGCCTACAACGCCTGGAGTTACTGCACAACAAACCATTTTAAAAAGCCGGAAGTGATCGCCTGTAATTTCCTGGATGTTATTTCCAAAAACGGCTGTTTCGTATTAAATCTTGGCCCAAAAGCAGACGGTACTTTTTGTAAACAGGAACAAGACATTATCTTAGAGCTTGGAAACTGGACAAAAACGAATGGGGAAGCGATTTGGTGCACCGAGCCCTACAAAGTCTTCGGAGAGGGAAAAAAACAAAAGGGCGCTTCCTTTACCGAGCATTTTCACTACACCGCAAAAGACTTTCGCTTTACATATAAGACCGGCGTTGTGTATGCGTTTTCCTTAAAACCCTACGGCAAAAGCCGCTTTTGCATCAAAACGCTGGCAGACACGATGGATACGTTCCACTGCGTGATCAAAAATATCCGCGTTCTTGCCGGCAATAAGATTTCACAGTATAAGCAAACAAAACGCGGTCTGGAGATTCAGCTTGCTGAAAAAGCAGCGCAAAAGATGCCGCTGTGTTTTAAAATTGAGGTAGAGTAATGAAAAAAAGCAACATTATATTAAGGCAAAATGAGCTGACTGGTGACTACGAGATTTTGCATAACGGTTTTTCCTGGGTCAGCGACGGCCGCCGGCCATACATCATTCTGCGTAAAAAGGCAGGCAAAAAATACATCAGTACATACCGGCCGCTTTTTAGCGCGCTGCAAAAACGCTTTGAATACGGCGACGACAAGATCACTGCCTATCTGAGCGATTTTGTTGCCTTTGGCCAAAAGCTGGATTTTACACTTATTTTAACGGCCAAGATCACCGGAACAGACACAGTGGAGTTTGCACTGCGCGCGGAAAATGAAACGGATTACAGTATACAGGCCGTATATTTCCCGGCGCCGTTCAACACCAAAAAACGCTGCAAAAACGCATATCATGTAGATGCGATGCGCCAGGGCTTTTTGCTGCCGGACGGGTATAAGCAGAACTTCCTTTCCACATTCGGCTTTGCGCACTATCTGCGCAAGATCAACACAGGCGACTGCTATATGCCGATCTGGGGGCGTGTCTGTGATGGTCACGGCTTTACTGCGATCGTCGAAACACCGTATGACGCCTGCATGTTTTCATCCTTTGGCCGGCGCTCCAGCTTTGTGAATTCCGTGCACTGGTCCTCCTCGCTTGGCAAACTGTCTTACACAAGGAAAATTCGTTACATATTTCACGATACCTGCGACTATAACACCGTTGCGCATGACTACCGCAGTTATCTTGACGAAACCGGCCGGCTCATCACGCTGAGCGAAAAGATCAAAAAGAACCCGAACATTAAAAATTTGATCGGCGCGCCGGTGCTGCACCACAAAATTTACTCTCAGGTGCAAAAAGCATCTAAGTTTTACGACAAAAATGGCCAGAACACCCTGCTTTGTGCAACGTTTGAAAAGCGGGCAGAGCAGATGCAAAAGATGAAAGCACTGGGACTGGAAAAGCTTTATGTCCATACTGACGGCTGGGGAGAGCAGGGTTATGACAACAACCACCCTTATATCTTACCGCCTTGCCCGCAGGCTGGCGGATGGGAAGGGCTGAAGCTTTTTGCCGACACTTGCCGCCAGGCAGGCTACATTTTTGCCCTGCATGACCAGTACCGCGATTTTTATTACACCAGCCCTGTCTTTGACCGGGAAAAGGCTGTAACCAAAATCGACGGCACGCACCCGTACTGCTCTATATGGGACGGCGGCGAACATACGTTTTTGTGCGCATCCCAAGCGCCGGCATTTGTCAAAAAAACATATGATGAGCTGAAAGCGCATGGTATTGATGTGCAGGGCGCCTATCTGGATGTATTTTCCGTCGTGCCCGGCGATGAGTGTTTTCATCCGCAGCATAAAGTCACACGGGAAGAAAGCATACGATACCACGCCGAATGCTTTGATATGCTGAATGCTCAGGGGCTCATTATGTCTTCGGAAGAGCCGGCTATGCAGCTTTTAAACCATATTGCACTGGTGCACCACGGTCCGTTCACGCTGCGTCCGCAGGAAAACGGGCAGGCAGTCGGCATTCCGGTGCCGCTTGCGAGCCTTGTTTTTCACGACTGCATTATGATCCCGTGGAACTGGTACGGCAACTGGGGTATTCCAAAAGGCGAAGACGGCGATCTTTACTGCGCTATGCATGCCGGCATGCCCTACATCCATCCGTTTGGGGAAACGGTCGTTAAAATCGGGAGCGACAACCGCACTGCCGATGCAGAGCTTTTAGACGACAATGCTTTGCAAAAGGAATTTGACCGCATTCGGCCGCTTTGCGACCTGCAAGCGCATCTTTATGACAAGAAGATGGTCAAACATGAATTCCTGGGCACCACACGCCGCCAGAGAACGACATTTGAGGACGGCACAGCCGTTACCGTTGATTTTGACCAAAATACCTATGAAATTCAGGAGGGCGCTTCCTATGCCAAGGCTTGAAAAAAAGAAATACCGTGTCTCTTCTTTCGGGCAGATCAGCGACCTGCCGGCACTGACCTGCGCGCGCCAGCCACACCAGGCTAAGTCCGTCATTGACGATTACGAAGGTCTGTTTATCGATTACGGCTGGCGTGAGACGGCTTACCCTTATACAATGCAAAATGAGTATTTTGAGGAGTCTGAGCGCGAGATCCAAGTGGCTGTCCTGGAAAATGACTGCCTGTATGCCGAGTTTTTGCCTGATTTTGGCGGACGGCTCTGGAAGCTGTACGACAAAAAGCGGGGCAGGGATGTACTGTACACAAACGATGTGATCCGTTTTCGCAACCTCAGCATTCGCAATGCCTGGTTCTCAGGCGGTGTAGAGTGGAACTGCGGCCTGATCGGACATTCGCCGTTTACCTGTTCACCCATGTACTGTGCGTTTGTGCAGGGCAGCAATGGGGAAGAGGTGCTGCGTTTTTACGAATTTGAACGTGTGCGTGAAATTTACTACCAAATGGACTTCTGGCTGGAAGGGGATCGGCTGCTCTGTTCTGTACGCATTGAAAATCAAAATTCCACAGTCGTGCCGATGTACTGGTGGTCCAACATGGCAACGCCGGAATATAAGGGCGGTCGCATAGCCGTTCATGCAAATCGCGCCTACAACAATTCTGACGGTATGGGCATCAAAAAATCCAGCATTCCGTTCGACGGAGGCGTAGATGTATCATACCCGGAAAATATTCCCGACACGATCGATTATTTTTATGACATTGATGCAAAGGCCGACAAATTTATTGCAAACGTTGATGCTGACGGCTTTGGGCTTTTGCAGTACTCCAGCCACAACTTAAAGGGCAGAAAGCTTTTCAGCTGGGGACACCGCAAAGGCTCTGACCACTGGCAGAAAATGCTGACCGATCAAGCCGGCTCGTATGTGGAGATTCAGGCCGGCCTCGGAAAAACACAGTATGAATGCCTGCCCATGCCGCCAAAATGCGTCTGGCACTTTGTGGAGTGCTATACGCTGGCCGATATTGGTGCAACAGCCGTGCAGCAGCCATATGACACATTTGTAAATGCCGTACAGGCACAGGTGCTGTCTGCCGGCGGCAGCGCCGGTCTGGATGCGCGCCTGAAAGACATTGCAAACACGATCTGTCTGCAAAAGGGCAAGCTGGTGCGCGCCGGCAGTGGCTTTGGGTATTTAAACAGCATGCTCGGCGGCAAAATACCGGCACAGCTTGAATTTTTGCCGCAAAGCGATGTAAAGCCCTGGCTGGCCTTGCTGCAAAACGAAACAGATGGCAAGCTGACATTCGCCTATGGGCCGAAAATGGAAGCGCTGCTTTTACAGAAAAAAGAGTGCTGCCGCTGGGATGTTTTGTATCAGTTAGCGCTTTTACATTATGACAGACGCGACTTTGAAAAAGCGCGTGTATATTGTGCCGAAAGCATTTTGCTCGAAAGCAATTATAAAAACAACCATCTTTATACGTTTATCCTGTATCAGCTTCAGGACAGGAACTGTCCGTATTTTGCGCAGAAAACACTGCGCATGTGTACAGAAAATTACAGTCTTGCCGAAAGCATTTTTGTTTTGCTCTTGAACCTTGGCGCATACACCGTGCTGATCGATGCATTCAAACAACTGCATGCACCGCTTCAAAACAGTCCCAGACTGCGCATGTACCTTTCGATGGCGTATTTAAAAGCCGGCGATGCAAAACAGGCAGAGCACATTTTGCTGGATGACGGGGGACTTGTTTTACTGGATTTCCGGGAAGGGGACCGTTTTCTGGATGAACTCTACCGCGGTATACGCCTGGCGCTTTACCACGAAACAGAGGTGACTGTGCCGAAACAGTTTGACTTTATTGTTGCAGATTTCAGCGAAAAGGGGAGTTGTAAAAATGCCGAAACAAGGTAAAATGAAAAAATGGGTAAAGGCGCTGCTTTGTGTTTTGCTTGCAATTGTGTTGATCGTTGTTTCTGTACTTGCCTTTGTAACATTTTACGGAAAATCTTATCAGGAGGCGGACGATACGGCTTTTAAAGTGCTTCAGGTAACAGATGTACATATTTTAAATGATGAAAAAAAGGACGCCAAAGCTTTTAAAACAATAACGGCTATGGTCGAAACTTCTGATCCGGATATGATCATTGTGACGGGTGACGTCACCAGCGAAAAAGAGAATTTTACAGCTTTTAAAACATTTTGCACGTTTATGGAAGCTTTTGAAATTCCATGGGCGTTTACATTCGTCAATCATGAAGGACTGGATATTGCTTATGAAGAAGGGGAAGTGCTTGACCCTGAAAAAATTGCCGATAAGCAGCAGTTAAGCGATTATCTGGAATCTTTAGAGCATTGCATTTATGAACGCGGTGACGAAACGGTCGATGGTATGGGAAATTACTATTATAATGTTAAAAATGCTGACGGCAACGTACTCATGTCGCTGATTATGATGGACAGCCACAGTTATGATAATGAAAACGACGGTTATGACCATTTTCACGACAACCAGGTAACCTGGTATGAGAACACGATCAAATCGATTGCCAAAGAGGTAAACGGCGACGAAACAAAGGTCGTACCTTCGCTGGCCTTTTTCCATGTACCCATGCAGGAATACCGCGCCGGTTATGATGCAGCAAAAGGCACGGACGATCGCATCTGGGGCTATCGGTTTGAAAAAGAAGGCTGTCCCGTTATAGATGACCAGATGTTTGAAACAATGGTCAAACTCGGCTCCACAAAAGGCTGCTTTGCCGGGCACGATCACATGAACAATTATTCTGTGGAATACCAGGGAATCCGTTTAACATATGGTCTTTCCTGTGACCATAATATTTACGTTGTGCCGCTGCGCGGCGGCGTTTTGATCAACATTAAAAACGATGGCACGTTTACAACACAATATTTGATCCGCCACCGCGGACAAAACACGATTACCGTAGGCAAAGAACAGTAACCGGTAAGCAATGCACAATAAATAGCAGCCCTGCGTGTTTGAACACAGGGCTGCTATTTTTCCCTTAAAGGGCAGACTTGACAACCGGTTTAAAAATTGATATAATTATAC
>ERZ1090878.19-NODE-19-length-84405-cov-12.400047_pt1 | contig 84405 bp, 74 predicted proteins | sample MGYA00478473_ERZ1090878 | MGnify/ENA primary metagenome ERZ1090878 (study PRJEB33644, sample SAMEA5815720) | chicken gut metagenome | biome: Chicken; feature: Gastrointestinal Tract; material: Caecum | place: Ireland | collected 2019-01-01 | study: A study of the... | reverse complement strand
GTAGAGCAGTAGACTCTTAATCTATTTGTCCAGGGTTCGAGTCCCTGAAGGCGCACTAAAAGCACTGTTTTCGATGACGATAAAGAGCACCGGGGACGGTGTTTTTTTGCGTTTAAAAAACCGGGCGCCCTGTCCTACGCGCGGAAAATTTTTCTGAAAATTCTTTTCTCCGCATCATGTTTCCCCGCAGATTTCTCCTCTTTTCCCCATAATTTGACTTTGGATTTGTCAAGCTTTTTCTCCACATTTTCCACCCCCAAAAACTGATTTGGGACATCTCACCAAAACATCCGTTTTGATTTTTCTTATGTAAATTGAAATATCCACAGGTTATTCCTGTGGATAATGTGGATAACTCGGTGCATAACTTAATTTTACAGCCTTTTTCCAAAAAAAGAATGTGGATAACTTTTCCGGCTATCCACACTCAAAAATCTCTCAAATCCGACCTGCCTTGACAAACTTTGTGCAGTATCACGAATTTGAATTTTTTCACACAATTACCGGCAGCTCAGCAAATACTTCTGCACGGAGGTGACGCAGTTGGCGCCGTCTGCCGCCGCTGTTATAATCTGCCTCAGCTGCTTGGTCCGGATATCACCCGCCGCGAACACGCCGGCCACGCTGGTAGCTCCGTCTTCCCCGGCGCAGATATATCCTCCTTTATCCATCTCAAGTTTTCCGGCAGCCAGTTCGCTGTTGGGCTTGATTCCCACAGCGATAAAACAGCCGTCCACCGGCAGATCTCCGGCCTCTCCCGTGCGGACATTCTGAATCTTCAGGTTTTTTACCTGGCCCTCTCCCTGAATTTCTGTTACCACGCTGTTCCACACCGGTTCTACATTCTCCAGCCCCAGAACCGTCTCCTGGAGGATTTTCGCCGCCCGAAGTTCCTCTCTCCGGTGAATCAGGTATACCTTTCGGCATCCTCTGGCCAGAAAAACAGCGTCTTCTGCCGCTACATCCCCTCCGCCTACCACCGCCGTGACTTTATCCTTAAAAAAGGCTCCGTCGCAGGTGGCACAGTAGGAAACGCCCATGCCGGCAAATTCCTCTTCCCCGGGCACGGAAAGCTTCCTGTGTCCCGCGCCCATAGCCAGAATCAGCGTCCTGGCCTGATACTGATTTTTCCTGGTTCTGACTGTTTTGATTTTTCCCTCCAACTCCAGTTCCAGCACCTTTTCCCGGGCGAACCGGCTTTCCAGCCTGTCCGCATGGGCACGCAGGGTGCTGCCCAGCTCCATGCCGCTGATGCCGGGAAGCCCCGGATAATTGTCCACCTCGTAGGTATTTACCACCTGGCCTCCGCTGACATAGCTGGCCTCCAGAATCAGCGTATCCAGCCGGGCCCTCTGGGCGTAAATGGCCGCGCTCAATCCTGCCGGACCGCTTCCTATAATAATCAGATCATATACGTGTTCCATCTTTTTCCTCCTGCTACTCTTCTTCCAGGATCTGCTCTTCCAGATCCCTGTCACGATTGCAGACTACCTTCATCTGACAGACCAGACCGGTTGTCTGATCCACTTTTACTTCTGTATAGTCCAGTCCGGCCTCATTCCTGTAAAACCGGTAAAGTACCGCCTGTTCTTCCTCCAGAAATTCTTCTTCTCCGGGCATATGGCCTGCGATTTCCAGAAACTCTTCCTCTTCCATCCCCAGGAAAACGCCTCCCGCCAGAACCATGGAAACCTCCGCGGCTCCCTCCCCTGCGGATACTTCTGTCACCAGACACTGGGAAAGCTTCGCCGCCGAGCTGCCCGGGTTGCGGAAAACGGTATAAAACCTGGCGCCCTCCCGTTCCAGAATCCCGGCCCCGTACTGGCCGCCCTCCACCGTCTGCTCCGATTCTTCCCTGCGGATGTGCCATCCGTTTTTCTCAAAAGCAGAGACAGGCGCCGGGATCCGGTACAGATCTCCTCCGAATTCCACCACAGACTCAGCAAAGCTTGTTCCCGGCCTTTCAGGCTCCCGATACTCCTTCGCGCCTCCGGAAGAAGTCTCTGCCGTCTCTTCTCCTGTTTCTTCTATATAAAACAGCTTCAGGAACCGAAGGATTCCTGTCTCTTCGTCAAACCCCAGCTGTACGCTGCGGTAAACGCCGGTTCCATAGGTAAGAAATACCTTTTCCTCTTCCGCGTACCGGTCCGCAGGTTCTCCGTAAGCCTCCCTGACCTCCGTCTCTGTGGCGTCTCCCAGCGAAATACCTCCCGGAAGTTCCGCCTCCAGCTGACGGTTCCCGGGCAGGCTTCCGTCAAATTCCAAGCCGGCAATCCGGCAGTCCGCGGCCCTGGAAGCTTCCCCAGCCTCGTTCAGCACCGCGGCAGCCAGAACCATGTCCTCTTTTTGGAAGATTTCCCCCTCCACAAAGGAGTCGGAATCAAAAACCCGTTCCGGATCTCCCTGATATTCCCAGCCCCGGTCCGCAAGGGTTTGAAAATCCGCTGGCAGCCGGTAGGTTTCTCCCTGAATCCGGATCTCAAATTCTCTCAGCTCCTCCGGCAAAGTTGCGTCCTCATAACCCGATTCATCCCATATGGTTCCGGATCCCTCTTCCCGATCCATTCCCTCCCGGGAAGAGCTTTCCAGAGCAGATACCGGTATTTCCTGCCGCTCCGCGCATCCCCCGCACAGGCTCAGACATGCCGCCAACGCCAGAGCCGCCATGCCGCGTCTCATTTCAATCACCCCCATGGCATCTTTACTCTCTTCATCCGCTCTCATTGTAACACAGCGCTCCGGTACTTTCCAATCCTCTTCCCTCATAAACTGTAAAAAAGAGAACACAGGAGTTTTTATGAAAAAACTTCCATCCCGACGGCTTCTCCTCCCTCTTCTGATTCCCTTTCTGGCCGCCGCCCTTCTGTTTATTCTGGCGAGATGCCTTACAGGGCCGGATATTCAGAACCGGGAATTTCAAAAATTTACAGAGGATTTCTTTGGGGAAGAAATCTGTTCCACCACCATAAACCTTCACTATACCCTGGCGGACCCGGGCGCTGCCGGGATCCGGGATTACCCGATCACTCTGGGAAGCATTGATCTTACCTCCTCTGCCGACCCTGCGCTGCGGGAACTGGAAACTTTTCTGAAAGATCAGGATCCGGAAGTTCTGACAAAGGAAAATCAGCGGATCCTGAAACTGATGAAAGACGACGCCCAGAACCGGGAAGACCTCTCCCGCTTCGGACTGATCCAGGAAGTTCTAAGCCCTTCTCTGGGCGTCCAGGCCCAGCTTCCAGTCCTGCTCTGCGAGTACACCTTCCGCAGCCGGCAGGATATTCTGGACTACCTGGGGCTTCTGAAAGAGCTCCCTCAGTATTTTTCCCAGATACTGGCATTTGAACAGACCAAATCCCAGGCCGGCTATTTCATGAACGATACCGCTGCGGAGGGCGTCATCGACCAGTGCTCCGCTTTCCTGGAGCATCGGTCCCCTTCTGTGCTGGACTCCTCCTTCCGCCGCAGATTAGAGGAATTTCCCGGCCTGTCCCGGGAAGAGCAGGCGGCCTGCCTGGCTGTCCACCAGAAGCTTCTGGAAACCTGTGTGTATCCGGCCTATCAATCCCTCATAGACGGACTGGACGCCCTGCGGGGAACCGGAAAAAATCCCGGAGGACTGGCAGGCTTTCCGGAGGGAAAAGACTACTACCGCTGGCTTCTCTGCTCCCAGGTAGGCACCTTGGACACCCCGGAACAGATCCGCCGCCGGCTCCTTTTGCAGCTTCAGACGGACGCCCGGGAAATGCAGGCTCTGCTGTCCCAGAATCCCTCTCTTCTCACCCAGGAGTCTTCCTTCCCTCAGCAGACCCCGGAAGAAATCCTGGACACTCTCCGGGAACGCATGAAAGAGGATTTTCCGGAACTCCAGGTGGAGGACTGCGAAGTCAAATATGTGGACGAATCCCTGGAGGATTATCTGAGCCCCGCGTTTTACCTGACCCCGCCGGCGGATACCAACAGTCCCAACTCCATTTATATCAACCGCGCTTCCCGGCTGGAGGGCATTGAATTATTCACCACGCTGGCCCACGAAGGGTTTCCCGGCCATTTGTATCAGACCGTTTACTTTTCCTCCACCCATCCGCCTCTGATCCGCAGCCTCTATGAACCCGGAGGCTATGTGGAGGGCTGGGCCACTTACATAGAATCCTTTGCCTATTCCTATGCGGAGGCGGATCCGGATCTGACCCGGCTGCTGTGGCTGAACCGTTCCCTGAACCTCTGCCTCTACTCCCTGCTGGATCTTGGGATTCACTACGACAGCTGGAACCAGGAGGAAGTGTCTGCCTTTCTGGAACCTTTCGGAATCACAGATCCGGAACTAATCGGGGATATTTTTCAGTATATCATCGAAACCCCCGCCAACTATCTGAAATACTACTATGGATATCTCAGCTTTCTGGATATCCGCCAGGCCTCTGAAACACAGCTGGGGGATTCCTTTAACCTGAAAGAGTTTCACAGACAGATCCTGGATCTTGGGCCTATGCCCTTCTATCTGCTGGAGGAAGAACTGGGGCTGACTGCGTGACGATCCGCCGCGCGCCCGCGAAAAAACGCCTCAAAAAGACCCGGACTCTGTCATTTCTGACAGGACACAGCTCTTTTTGAGGCGTATGATTCATCTTTTACTTCTGCTGTTCTTCCACTGCCGCCACAGCGAACCTGGCGGCTTCCATGGCGTTTTCCGTATAGGCGTCAGCTCCGATCTCCCGGGCAAATTCCCGGGTTACAGAACCTCCTCCGATCATAATCTTAAAGCGCCCCCGCTGCTCCAAACCGTTCAGGGCCTGGACAATATGGCGCATTTCCGGCATGGAAGTGGTCAGAAGCGAAGAAATACAGACAATGTCCACCTTCGGATCCTTCCGGACCGCGTCCACAAACTGCTCCGCGGACACATCCACCCCCAGATCCCGAATCTCAAATCCCGCGCAGCGCAGAGTAATGCTGACAATGTTTTTTCCCACATCGTGCAGATCCCCTCCGGCTGTGCCGATCAGCACTCTTCCCCGGTTTCCCCGCACGCCCTGTTCCAGAAAAGGCTTCAGCTTCTCCAGTCCCGCTTTCATGGCGCGGGAACTGGCCAGCGCCCGGGCCACATCCCTGTCATCTCCAAACCGGAGACCAATCTGCTGCATGCCGCCCAGGAGCCCCCTGGCGAGAATTTCGGCGCTGTCTGCTCCGTTTTCCAGGGCCTCCTCCACCAGCTTTTCCGCCAGTCTAGGTTTTCCCTGAATCACTGCGTTCTGTATTTCGTCTAAAGTCATATATGACGGGCCTCCCAGTTTACTGTTTGAGTACCATCATATCATCTTTCGACAGCTCTTGCAAACTCTAATTCATCTACAAACGTATCCTGGAATTCATTTTCTGTGGCCAGCTCGATGAATTCCGCTTCCTTAGCCAATCTGCAGGCATACTCGTACTCTCCCCGGTTCACCACTGCCAGCTTGGAGCCTTCCCCGGCCGCGTTTCCGATGGGCGTGATCCTGTCTTTCAGCGCGTAGGGAATCAGACCGATCTCGCAGGCATTTTCCGCGTCCATATAGTTTCCGAAAGCTCCCGCCAGGTATACCTGACGAATGTCCTCCGGCTGAATGGAAAGCTTCTCCGCCATAATACGGATGCCCGCGGCGATGGCCCCTTTGGCCAGCTGCACTTCCCGGATATCCTTCTGACTGATATAGATATCCTCCCCGCTGGCGGTCTCCTCTCCCGGTACCAGCACAAACACCGGTTTGCCGTCCCGCTCTTTCAAACGCCAGGCCAGGGTCTTTTCGAATTCTCCCGTCAGATCCTCCGGATCGCAGAGGCTTCCGTAGCTGTCCAGAATCCCGTAACGGATCATAAAGGCAATCCCGTCAATGAGGCCGGATCCGCAGATTCCCACCGGCTTTACGCCCTCAATGACTTCCAGATCCAGTTTTCCATCCTGTACGGTAATATGGCTGATGGCTCCCCTGGCTCCCCGCATGCCGCATTCAATCTTGGCTCCTTCAAAAGCCGGTCCCGCGGCGGTGGAGGTGGTCACCATCTTATGGCGGTTTCCCATAACCAGCTCCCCGTTGGTGCCGATATCGATCATCAGCGTCATATCCTCCAGGCGGTCAAAGGCCACCGAGAGCATGCATCCCACCGTATCTCCGCCTACAAAGCCGGCAATATTGGGCAGCAGAAGGAGTTTGCCTCCTTTGGCGATCCGCAGTCCGCACTCCTCCGCCTCCAGAATCATTCCGTCCTTTACCGCCGGCACATAGGGCGCCAGCACCAGAGATTTGGGTGAAATGCCCAGAAACAGATGATGCATACAAGTATTTCCCACAATAGCAGCCTGCAGGATCTCTTCCCTTCGCACCCCTGCCTCCTGACAGGCCTGTCCGATCAGCTGGTTCAAAGCTTTCCGCACTACCTGCTTCATCTCTTCCCCGCCGTGTTCCAGCACATAATTGGAGCGGGCAATCACATCCGCCCCGAACTGATGCTGGGGATTCATGGTGCTGGCCAGACTCACTTCTTTTCCGGTCTTTCCATCCAGCAGGTATCCCACAATGGTAGTGGTTCCGATGTCAAAGGCCATCAGATAGAAGGGTCTCCCGGCGTCTCCCTCTGTCCATCCTACTCCCGGCTCTACGGGCACCTGCCTGGAAAGCCCATCTGTAAGAATACGCTGTACCTTTTCCTGGTACAGCGTATCCACCTTCATATCACAGTCCACCGGGGTCTGGCAGGCCAGAACAATGCCCTGCCGTTCCCCCTCTGTAATATTCACTTTGCACTTTCCACAGGTACCTTTTCCGCCGCAGGGGGCATCGGGCTCCAGCCCAGCCATCTGCTCAGCCTGAAGAAGGGTTGTCCCTTCTTCAACCTCCAGAACAATATTCTGGGGCAAAAAAGTAACTGTATATTTTTTCATTTCTGATCTGCTTTCCTCGTCTGCTTATTTAGCCAGAGATTTTGCCAGAGTAGCAGCGGAAGCTGCGTCCTCAGAATATCCGTCAGCGCCGATCTCATCAGCGAAAGCCTGAGTGATAGGAGCGCCGCCGACCATAACTTTGATGTTGCTGCGGAAAGGAGCTGCGTTCAGAGCGGCTACAGTGTCACGCAGAGACGGCATGGTGGTGGTCAGCAGAGCGGACAGAGCAACGATCTTAACATCCGGATTCTCGTTTACAGCCGCGATAATCTTGTCGATGGGAACATCAACGCCCAGGTCGATTACTTCGAAGCCTGCGGACTCGATCATCATGGCAACCAGGTTCTTTCCGATATCATGAAGGTCGCCGGCAACGGTAGCGATGATAACTTTTCCAAGAGCTCCGGTGGATCCGCTGGAAAGATGGGGTTTCAGAACCTCAACGCCAACCTTCATAGCTTTTGCGGCTACCAGCATCTCGGGAACGAAGATTTCGTTATTTTTGAACTTCTCGCCTACAACGCCCATAGCGTCGATCATACCTTTGTTCAGGATCTCAACGGGATCACATCCCTCATCCAGAGCAGCCTGTACAGCGGCGCCGATCTGTTTTGCTTTACCCTTTTCTACCAATGCAGCAACTTCATCAATTTTTGACATACCTTTTTCCTCCATTTTTATGTACTTGAATTTTTATCTAATACAGCTTTCTTTCCGCCGAAAGCTATATTAATCGGTTTAATATGTGTCTCTGCCGGTCCGGGTTCCGGAACTTATTTCTTCGGTCCGAACAGGCCGTCTCTGTACGCGGAGATATACTCCATACAGAAATCATCCAGGCCCAGCATAGCCTCGGTGGCATAGATGATGCCCAGCAGGTCCCGGTTGGTGGGATCCAGAATAGCGCTGTCCAGTCCGGCCTTCATAGCCAGCACGGTGAAGCTCATGTTCAGCAGCTTACGAACCGGCAGGTTGAAGGAAATATTGCTGACAGCAGCCGTGATGTGGATATCCGGATACTGTTTGCGGATGGTGCTGATGACTTCCTCATTCATGGCGATTCCGTCCTCGGAGGTGCAGAGCATCTCTACCAGAGGATCGATGTGCATACGGCTGGGTTTGATGCCGTACTCTTTCGCCTTGGCCATCAGGTTGTCAAATACACGCAGACGGTCAGCGGCGGTTTTGGGAATACCGGTATCATCGCTGCACAGAGCAACCACTTCCCACTCGGTGTTGGCGATAGCCGGGAAGATCTTGTCAACCTTGTCCCCCTCCATAGATACGGAGTTGATCAGACCGGGGCGCTTGCAGTAGGGGAATACCTGGATCAGTACGTCCGGGCTGGGGCTGTCCACGCTGATGGGAAGATCGGTGACCTCCTGAATGCAGTCGATCATCCATTTCAGAGTTTCAACCTCCTCTGCCTCCGGAACAGAAGCACAGCAGTCAATAAAAGTAGCGCCGGCCTCTGCCTGTGCGATGGCGCGCTGTTTGATAAAATCAGCATCCCTTTTCGCGATGGCTTCTGCCACAGAAGGGATCGAGCCATTGATTTTCTCGCCGATAATAATCATTTCTTTATACCTCCGATTCAAATATCGATTTCCATTGGCCTTATTATACCAAAAAAAATCCCGGGTCTGTATCCGCAGAACTATTGACTTTTTGTCTTCTTTTTCCTACACTATGTATGAAGATTGGAGGTGCCTTCATGAAACTTAGTCCGCAGATCATTCTGAATGCTCTGAAACAGCGTTTTTCCATAGAAATTCCCCGGGCGGCAGGTACTTCCCTGAGCCTGGGCCGCCCTGTATTTCTCACAGACCCCGCCTCCCCGGCTCCCGGAAGAGTCAGTCTGTGCCGGACCCGTCCGAACCTGTCCGCCGCGGAGTCCTGGACATTTCCCTTTTTGACCCTGTATCAGGACCCGGAAGAAGAAACAGAAGAGATTCCTTCCGACAAAATGCTGAAGCTTCCCTCTTCCTGCGGTCTGCCGGAGGTTTTCAATCTGCTGCAGGAGCTGTTTGACCGGTATGACGCCTGGGATGAAAAGCTGAATACCCTGACCCGGCAGGACTCCAACATCCAGGAACTTCTGGACGCCAGTTTTCCCATCTTCGGCAATCCGCTGCTTCTGCGGGCCGCTGATTTTTCTCTGCTGGCCTGTTCCAGCATGATCGACGCGGACCCGAAGCTCTCCCATCTGACCGACCCGGAAACTTCCTTTGAGACTCTTAGCATCTGCAAGCTGGATCCTCTTTACATGAACGCCGGGACATACCGGAAACCTTTTTATCTTCCCGAATATCTCTCCGGCTCCAGAGAACTCTGCGTCAACCTTTTTCAGCACGGCAATTACTCCCACAGGCTGATCCTTTCAGAGGAACTTACGCCTCTCGCTGAAGAACTTCCTCCCCTGCTGGAGCATCTGGCCGGCTATGTGCAGACAGCCTTAAGCCACAGTGACCAGGGGAATCTCAGTTCCGGCTACAGTCTGGAGCACCTGCTGGCAGATATTATCAGTGAAAAACAGACCAACTATTCCCTGATCGACAGCCGGCTGTCAGAGTTCGGATGGTACTCCTCCCACAGCTACTGCTGCATGAGCCTGAAAGTAACTTCCCTGGATCAGCAGAACCTGACTACCAGGTATCTCTGCAGCCATTTTGAAAAAACCGTGCCCGGTTCCTGCGCCTTTCCCTACGGGGAGGAGCTGGTGATCTTTGTAAACCTCACCCGCTATGACGGCACGGTGGATCAGATGGTCAACCGGATTACCTTTTTTCTCCGCGACAACTTCCTGAAAACCGGGGTCAGCAGTCCCATTCAGGGAACCATGGAACTGCAGCACTGCTATACCCAGTCCCGCATTGCCCTGGAAACCGGCAGCAAATATCAGACCTACCGCTGGATCCATAAATTTGAGGATATCTCTCTTTATTATCTTCTGGAATGCTGCACCAGAGAGCTGCCCACTTACATGGTCTGCTCCCCCAAGATCCTGGCCCTGAAGTCCTATGATATCCAGCATCACTCGGAATACTGCAAAACTCTGGAAACCTATCTGGACACCCATCTGAATGCCGTTCAGGCGTCTCAGAAGCTGTTCATCCACCGCAGTACCTTTCTGTACCGGCTGGACCGGATCCGGGAACTGATCAATATTGATTTTGACGACAGCAGGCAGCTTTTCTATCTGATGCTTTCTTTCCGGCTCCTGGAACTCAGAAAAAGCGCTTCCTCTGAAGCGATTGAGCTGCACAGCTGAGGGGAACCGTTCCTTGGCGGCCGCGCAAAATAAGCCCGCTTTCGGCGGGCTTATTTTATGTGCCTGTATGAGATATTGTTCCGCTGTTCTTTAATCCACCGGGCTGAACTCGTCTTTTCCCGCGCCGCAGATGGGGCACACCCAGTCATCGGGAAGATCCTCAAAGGCTGTTCCCGGGGCGATGCCGTTGTCCGGATCTCCTACAGCCGGATCATATTCATATCCACAGGGATCGCATACATATTTTTTCATTGTCCGTACCTCTTCTTTCTTCAAAATCAATAATAGTAATCTTTACTGCATTTGAATTATATACCAGACCTTCAGAAAATGCAAGCATTTTTATTTTCCCCGAGCCCCTTCCTTTTATACCTGCTTCGCGCCGGCAAAGTCCTGCAGATAGGCCCGCAGTTCTTCATGGATCCGGCCGTTGGTGGCCAGCACCGCCGACGGTCTGGTGGGATCCGGGAACTGACCGCTGAAATCCGTGACAACTCCCCCGGCCTCCTGAACCATCAGCAGGCCTGCCGCGTAATCCCAGGGCTTCAGGTACAGTTCATAGGATCCGTCGCAGCGTCCGCAGGCCACAGAGGCCATAGCCAGCGCCGCGGAGCCCATCCGACGGATATCCTGACACCTCAGGAAGATCTCCTTTGTCTTCTGAAAATTCCAGTCCGCATGCTCATGGTAGTAAGGAGCAGTGCCGAAATCCACTATGCCGGAAGCCAGCTTCTTTGTCCGGCTCACATGAACCGGCTTTCCGTTCAGAAAGGCTCCCTTGCCCTTTTGCGCCGTAAAGATCTCCTCGGTATAGGGATTGTAGATAACCGCGGCCGTGACCGTCCGTTTCACCGACAGGGCCAGAGAAACGCAGCTCATGGGGTACCCGTGGATCAGATTGGTAGTGCCGTCCACAGGATCCAGAATCCAGAGGCTGCCCTCCGGATCCAGGCTGCTGTTGTCCTTCTCCTCCCCCATAAACTGTATTTGCGGATACAGGCCGGTAAGCTCCCGATACAGATATTCCTGCACCCGGACATCCACCTGGGTCACAAAATCCACCTGTCCTTTCTGATGGATCTGCCCGGCCGCTTCTGAATCCTCAAAAAATCTCTTTGCCTTTTTCACGGTTTCCACAATTTTCTCCATGGAAACCTCCGGAAATTCCCTGCCGCTCATGACGCTTCCTCATTTCTGCTTTAAATTCGGAACCCCCGCCCTGCCGCCGGTGTTCCACGACCAGTATACTACAGAAGCTTCCGCAAAAACAAGCCTTATGCCGCCATCGCTCCCGCCAGCAGCAGGCTGGCCGCGATTCCCGCTGCCGTGGCAAGCAGGGCCCCCGCCAGGGTGTACCGGGTTTTTGAAATTTTGGCCGCCACAAAGTAGACGGACATGGTGTAAAACACTGTCTCTGTGCAGCTCATCATCAGAGAGGCCGCCGTGCCGATGAAGGAATCCGTGCCGTATTCCTTATAGAGATCCAGCAGAAGCCCGGAGGCGGCGCTGGCGGAAAACAGCCGCACCAGGGAAAGGGGCACCAGGGCCGCGGGAAAACCGGCTTTCTCCGTCAGCTTTCCCAGCTGCTCCGCCGCCATATCCAGAAAACCGGACGCCCGCAGGACCCCCACCGCCGTCATCAGGCCGATGAGGGTTGGCAGGATCTTTGCCGCGGTGCGCAGCCCCTCTTTCGCCCCCGACGTAAAGTCTTCATAAACCTTTTTCCTGGCCGCGAGAGCCGTTCCGCCAATAAAAAAAATAATGCAGGGGATCATCAGATCCGACAGCAGGTAAAGGATCTTCATCCGCTTTCCCCATTTTCATGACATTGTCCTCAGAATATGTTACTATAAAACCAGTTCAAAAATACCTAGGAAGGAGCGCGCAGCATGAAATTTCGTCCCTGCATCGATATACACAACGGAAAAGTAAAGCAGATCATCGGGAGTTCCCTGAAAGACGCCGGGGATCAGGCGGCAGAAAATTTTGTCTCCCAACAGGACGGGGCTTTCTATGCCCGGCTGTACCGGAAATACGGACTGGAGGGCGGGCACATCATTTTGCTGAATGCCGCCTCCTCTGAATATTATGAGAGTACCAGACAGCAGGCTCTGTCCGCCCTGACCGCCTGGCCCGGCCATCTGCAGCTGGGGGGAGGCGTGAACCCGGACAACGCGCCGGACTTTCTTCAGGCAGGAGCCAGCCATGTCATTGTCACCTCCTATGTATTCCGGGACGGACGGATCAACTACGAAAATCTGGACCGGCTGGTTCGCCGGGTAGGACGGGACCGGCTGGTTCTGGACTTAAGCTGCCGGAAACGGCAGGGACGCTATTATATTGTCACTGACCGCTGGCAGAAATTCACAGAGGAAGAAGTGACGCTGAAGCTCCTGGAGCGGCTCTCCCGCCAGTGCGGCGAATTTCTCATCCACGCAGTGGATGTGGAGGGGAAAGCTTCCGGCATTGAGACGGAACTGGTACGGCTGCTGGCTCAGATGGAAGGGTTTCCTGTCACCTACGCCGGAGGCGTCGGCAGCTTCCGGGATCTGGAGCAGCTGAAACAGGAAGGCCAGGGCCGGCTGGATGTAACCATCGGCAGCGCCCTGGACCTCTTCGGCGGTTCTATGAAATTTCAGAAAGTCATTGATTTCTGCCGTCAGTGATCCTCCCCGCCCTGAAAAGCCTGCTTCAGGAAGGCGATTTCTCCGGCGTAGCCCGGCAGTTCATTGGGAGTCTCCAGATAGACGGGGATTCCCCGCAGCCGGGGATGGTTTAAGATCCGAACCAGCGCTTCTTTTCCGATGGTTCCCTCCCCCAGCTTTTCATGCCGGTCCTTATGGCTTCCCGGGGGATTTTTGCTGTCATTCATGTGAATGGCTTTCAGACGGTCCAGACCGATGACCGCGTCGAACTCTTCCAAAACTCCATCCAGATCGCTGACGATGTCATAGCCTCCGTCATGGACATGGCAGGTATCCAGGCATACCCCCATATGCTCCCCCAGCTCCACCCGGTCCAGAATAGCCCGCAGTTCCTCAAACCGGCCTCCTATCTCCGTGCCTTTTCCGGCCATGGTTTCCAGCAGCACCCTGGTGGTCTGCTCCGGACGCAGGATCTCATTGAGAATCTCCGCGATTTTTTTGATCCCCTCTTCTGTTCCCTGGCCTACATGGCTGCCCGGATGAAAGTTATACAGATTGCCGGGGAGAAATTCCATTCTCCGCAGATCATCGGCCATAGTCTCCCTGGCAAACTCCCGGACATGGGCGTCCCCGGAAGCGGCGTTTAAAGTGTAGGGCGCGTGGGCCAGAATCTGCCGGATATCCTGTTCTTCCGCAAACTCCAGAAACGCCCGGATATCCTCCGGGTCCAGCGCCTTCGCCCTGGAACCCCGGGGATTTCTTGTAAAAAACTGAAAGGTATTGGCTCCTATAGATGCCGCGGTCTTCCCCATTTTCAGGAAACCGCCGGCAGAGGACAGATGGCATCCTACTCGCAGTTTCATATGCTTTCCTCCTGCAGCTGTACTTTATGATAAGGTATGGATAACTGTTTCAGTATCTGTTCTTCCCTGCTCTGGCAGGTAAAAAGCAGCACCTGACGGCCCTGATCCGCCAGAATTTTCAGAGCGCGGCCAAGCCTCCGGTCGTCGTACATGGCAAACACCTCGTCCAGCAGCAGGGGCAGTTCCTCCTCCGGGCAGAGAAGCTCCGCCGCCGCCAGCCGCAGCGCCAGATAAACCTGTTCCAGTGTTCCCCTGCTTGCCTGGTACAGGGGGACGTAGGTGTTTCCGCTGTACAGGCCCAGATTCAGGTCCCCGTCCACAGACACGGAGGTATATCTGCCCTCTGTCAGGGCGGACAAAAGTTCCGACATTCTCTGCCGGAGACCGGCACCGGCCTTCTGTTCCATGCCGGATGAAAGCTCTTTCAGCGTTTCCAGCGCCAGATCCACCCCGGCGATATCCGTCTCCAGCGGGTCCTGTTCTTCGCAGGCCAGACAGTATTCCCGGTATTCCGTCTCCGCGTTTTCCGCCGCTGTCTTTTTTTCCCGCAGATCCCGGGACAGAAATTCTATGTTCCACTGAAGCCTGGAGATCTGTTCTCCGGCCGGATCCTCCTTGGGCCGGCCGGGCTGGATCCGGCGTCTCAGAAAATAACGTACAATCCCAAGAAGCAGCAGAGCGGACAGCGCCAGGCCGGCAAGGAGCAGCGGATGGAAGCCCTGCAGCATACACAGGGCGCAGACACAGGCCAGCAGCAGAACCGCCGCTGCCGCCCCGGCCGCTGCCATACCGCCCCTGGATTTCTCCCCGGGTCTTTCCGGAGCGTCTTTCCCCTGCTGCATCTGCCGCTTCAGATTTTCTTCCGCTGTTCTTAAATTCTCCTCCAGATTTTCACACTCCCGGCGGACATAGGAAAGCTTCGAGAGCAGCGCCTGTTTTTCCGCTTTCTGCCTTTCTTGTTTTTCTCTTTTGGCCGCCCCCAGCCCGCTTCTTTTTTTCTTTAAATATTCCTCCGCCGCCGCCAGATCCAGAGCGCCGTCCAGGCCTCCCTGGCAGTTGGCCATATAATTTTTCAGTTCCTGTGCCAGGCCGTCTCCGGTGACGCTTTTCAGCTGGCCCACGGACACTGTATTCTCAAAAATATTTTCGCTGATTCCTCCCAGCAGCATATTCAGATCTCCGTCCGCCACTGAAAGAAGCTCCCCGTCAGTCTCACAGATCAGACGCTCTGAAGCCTGATTTCTGCTGAAATTTCTGGAAATCCGGAACCGCTTGCCTCCGCTTTCAAAAACCAGTTCCCCGGAATAGAGGGCGGGATCCTCCCAGGGCTCATAGCGGCTGTAGGTGTCTGTCCGGGAAGCTCTCCCCCGCATCCGGCGCAGACCGAAAAACATGCCGCGGATGAAGGTGTGCAGGGTGGATTTTCCGCTCTCGTTCTCTCCCGCCACCAGATTGATCCCGTCCCTCAGACAGATCCTGGCATTCTGAAATTTTCCGAAATGTTTTACCCGCAGTTCTCTGATCTTCATAGATCCCTTCTGGCCTCCATCAATGCTTCTACTCCGTAAAACAGAGCCTTCTGTTCCACCGGAGCGTTTTTTCCCCTGAAATGATCCACATACGCTCCGATCAGCGTCCCCTGGTAGATTCTGGACAGCTCCTCCAGATCCCAGCCCGGCCTGGTCTCATCCAGTATCTCCGTCACCTTTCCGGTTCGGGCCAGGCCTTCGGCGGAAAAGTTTATCCGGGGATCCCGGGTTCCCGTAAGCCGCAGCCGAAACAGATTCTGCTCCCCCGCCCGGCGGATCCCCTCCGCGCACTGTTCTTCCAGAGCAAACTGCGTAGTTTTTTCTGTCACCGGTATATCCAGGGTCATATAGGAGCGGGAAGCGAAGGGCACAAACTCTCCATAGACAGAATCCTGCCTGCATTCTACCCGCATATAGCCATGGGGGCCCTCATCCCCCCGGTCAATGGGCTCCAGGGCTCCGCTGTATGCCATCCGGCCCCGCTGAAAAATCCGCGGCCTGTGAATATGCCCCAGAGCGGTGTAGGTAAACCCCGCCCCGGCCAGTTCTTTCAGATCCAGGGGACTGTGAGACGCGTCTCCCCCATGGGCCAGCAGCAGGTGAAAGACCTCCTCTCCCTCCGGCCGCAGTCCCGCGTACAGATTATTCCGGATCTCCCGCTGATGATAGCTGCACCCGTAAACAGCGGTATGTTTCCCGGGAACGCTGATTTTTTCACAGGCTTCGCTCCAGAGGCCGATGACGTTTTTCTCCCAGAAAAACCCGGGGTAGTAGGAATCCCGTTTCAGATAATCGTGGTTTCCCGCCATGAGAACCACTGTGGTGTCGGGAATTGTGGAAAAAAGATAGTTTACTTCCTTTAACTCCCGCAGCAGAGGCTGCCGGTGAAAAAGATCCCCGCTGATCAGCAGAAAATCCGCCCGCTCCGCCCGGGTCTGTGCCACCAGACGGCGGAAGGTGTCCCAGATGTCCTGCCCCCGCTGCCGGCTCCAGGGAAATCCCAAATCCGGCTGGGCTCCCAGATGAATGTCCGCCGTGTGAATGATCTTCATGAATTCCTCCTCTAAAATTCGCAGGTTCCGGCAGTTCTGGGAAAGGGAATCACATCCCGGATGTTGCCGATGCCGGTCAGATACATAATGCACCGCTCAAAGCCCAGGCCGAAGCCCGCGTGGCGGGTGGTGCCGTACTTTCGCAGATCCAGGTAAAACCCGTACTCTGCCGGATCCATAGAAAGCTCCTCCATTCTGCGCAGCAGTTTCCCATAGTCCTCCTCTCTCTGACTTCCGCCGATGATCTCCCCGATGCCGGGCACCAGACAGTCCATGGCCGCTACCGTGCGGCCGTCGGGATTCTGCTTCATATAGAAAGCTTTGATCTCTTTGGGGTAATCCGTCACAAAAACCGGCCTCTGAAAGATATTTTCCGTGAGACAGCGCTCGTGTTCTGTCTGCAGATCCGCGCCCCAGGAAATCCGGTACTCAAAGGAATCATTATAGGGTTCCAGCAGCTTCACCGCCTCTGTATAGGTGACCCGGGCAAAAGCAGAGTCCGCCACATGGTTCAGCCTCTCCAGCAGCCCGGGATCCACAAAGGAATTGAGAAACTTCAGTTCCTCCGGGGCCCGCTCCATCACGAAGCGGATCACGTACTTCAGCATAGCCTCCGCCAGTTCCATATCGTCCTCCAGATCCGCGAACGCCATCTCCGGCTCGATCATCCAGAACTCCGCCGCGTGCCGGGGAGTATTGGAATTCTCCGCCCGGAAGGTGGGGCCGAAGGTATAGATTTTTCGGAAAGCCTGGGCAAAGGTCTCCCCGCTCAGCTGGCCGCTGACCGTAAGGGAAGTCTTTTTCCGAAAAAAATCTTTGCTGTAGTCCACCCGGCCTTCTTTATTTCTGGGAGGATCTTCCGGGTCCAGGGCAGTGACCTGAAACATCTCCCCTGCCCCCTCACAGTCGCTGCCGGTAATCAGCGGCGTATGCACATAGACAAACCCTTGATCCTGGAAAAAACAGTGAATGGCGTGGGCCGCCAGGGAGCGGACGCGGAACACCGCCTGAAAAGTATTGGTCCTGGGCCGCAGATGGGAGATCGTCCGCAGATATTCCAGAGAATGGCGTTTTTTCTGCAGGGGATAATCCGGGGTGGACGCTCCCTCCACCTCCACGGCCTCCGCCTGGATCTCAAACGGCTGCCTGGCCTCCGGGGTGGGCACCAGCCGTCCCCGGACAATAACCGCGGATCCCACGTTCAGCCGGGAAATTTCCTGAAAATTTTCCATATGATTCCCATAGACTGCCTGCAGCGTCTGAAAGCAACTTCCGTCCTGCACCGTCAGAAAGCCGAAATTCCGGGAGCTCCGGTTGCTCCGCACCCAGCCTCCGATCTGTATGTTCCGGTTCAGAAAAGATTCCGGATCTTTGTATATTTCCTGTACTGTATGAAGTTTTTCCATGCTGTTTCCTCCTGCCGTGATGGGGGAGCCATTTTCGCGGCTCCAACCTCATTCATTATATACTTTTCCTCAAGCAGCGCAATACGGTTTCCTCCGAAATCCGCTGCCTTTACTCCCCTGCATAAGATATTTTTCCTGCATTTATCGAAAGTTTTGCAATTTTTCCTGCATTTCCTCCCGAGACGCAGCGGAACACCGCCTCCTGCCCCTCCAGCGAAACCTCTGTTCCACCCGCAAAAATCAGTTTTACATCCGTGAATGTATGGGAATCCTGCTCCCCGGAGACAGTGAGAAGATAGACCTCAGGTCCTCCGCCCCAGAGCAGCAGACAGTCTTCCAAAGGCACCGGCCCGCCGTTTACCTGGGGAAACCACTCTTTTAAGCCTTCCCGGCCCAGCAGGTCCGCCCGGCTTCCCTCCGGCCGCGTCAGGGCAATTTCGGTCAGCGCATACGTAAATCCTTCCGCGGCCGCGGTCTGCCGGTATCCCTCTTCTGTATCTGTGCCCTTCTCCAGAAGATCATACAGTTCGCCGTAGCTTTCCGCCATGCGGAAGGTTCCGGAATTTCCTTCCGCCGCGGCGATTCCTTCGCTTGGAAGGGATCCGGACTCTGTCCCCGGTTCCATGTCTTCCCCGGTGCTTTCGGGCGCCGCCGCTGTTCCTGATTTCTCCGGGGCGGCAGCAAAATTCTCATTGGCCCCGGCCATTTCCGGAGCGGAGGAATCGCTGCCTCTGTTCCTGTCTCCGGCCAGAGAAGCGGCCAGAAAAAGCCCTGTGCCGCAGAGAACCACGCAGGCTGCCGCAGCCAGGATACTCCGGATTCTTCTGTGGGTTTCCCCTCTGCGCTTTTTTTCCGCCCTCAGTCTCTCCTCTATTTTTTCCGGCAGAAGGCCGTCCGGCACCGCCAGGGTTTCCCCGGACTGCTTCAGCGATGCCCAGATTTTTTTCTCATCCATGTTGGGTTCCTCCTATTCCTTCAGCATGTCCGCCAGTTTTTTCAGCGCCCTGCTCTCTCTGGAACGAACGGTATTCTCGTTCATATTCAGTTCCCTTCCAATTTCCCGGCTGGTGTAGCCCGCGAAAAGATGCAGGGACAGGATCAGACGGTCCTGGGAATCCAGGGCAAAAAAGGCGCTGCGCACCGCGTAGTTTTCAAAGAGTTCCTTTCCATCCCAGGGAATCTCCTCCGGCAGCTCCCGGGTCTTCCGGAGATATTCTTTCAATTTTCTCCTGCATTTATTGGATAGGATCCGAAAGATCCAGGGCCGGAAAGCCCCGGCGTCCCGCAGTTTTTTTATGGAAGCAAAGGCGTCCGCCACCGCGTCCCCCACCGCGTCCTCCGCATCCTGGGGATTTTTCAGGGTGTACAGGGCAAAGCGGTACAGATCCTGATACACCTGCCGGTAAAGTTCGGCAAAGGCCTCCGCGTCCCCGGCCCGGGCCCTGGCAGCCAGACTGTCATTTGTACTCATCATTTCCACCTCTCATCAACGCGTTCTGTATCCGGTGTTTACTGATACAGTGTAAGGGAAAAAGGGAACTGTTGCAATAGGCATTCTTTTTTCTTTCCCTCTACATTTTGTAGTGTTTCTCTTTTCCCCTGCGCTTCAGATCCATGGTTTTTCATTTCCGGATTGACTTCCTTAAATCCCCGTGATACTCTTTTAATTGTAAGATAATATAATATATTTTTATATTTATTCTGTTTATTTTTTCACAAATACTGTTTTTTGTGTCTTTTATTGTGATGCTCATCTTTTGATACAACTACATTTTGTTGATTGATAGATACTTTTTTGGCTGCAGCTTTGAAAGGAACGTAGGAAATTTCATTTGAAAGGAGAATCAGTATGGCTTATAAATCAGATATCGAGATCGCCCAGGAGTGTACCATGGCTCCTATTACAGAAGTTGCGGCAAAAGCGGGGATCGACGACCGCTACCTGGAACAGTACGGAAAATATAAGGCGAAAATCAACTACAGCCTCTTAAAAGAGTCCGAGGCCCCGGACGGAAAACTGGTGCTGGTAACCGCTATCAATCCCACTCCCGCGGGAGAGGGAAAGACCACCACCACCGTGGGGCTGGCGGACGGCCTGCGGAAAATCGGCAAAAAATCCGTGGCCGCCCTGCGTGAGCCTTCTTTGGGCCCTATTTTCGGCGTCAAGGGCGGAGCCGCCGGTGGAGGATACGCCCAGGTGGTTCCTATGGAAGATATCAACCTTCATTTTACCGGAGATTTTCACGCCATCAGCACCGCCAACAACCTCCTGGCGGCTATGGTGGACAACCACATCTATCAGGGCAACGCCCTGAACATAGATCCCAGGCGGATCACCTGGCGCCGGTGCATGGATATGAATGACCGGCAGCTCCGCAATATCGTGGACGGTCTGGGCGGAAAGAGCAACGGAACCCCCAGAGAGGACGGATATGACATTACCGCCGCCTCGGAGATCATGGCCGTCCTCTGTCTGGCCAACGACATCGACGACCTGAAATCCCGGCTGGCAAAGCTGGTGGTGGGCTATACCTACGGAAAAGCCTCGGAGCAGAAGCCGGTGACTGCCGGCGATCTCCACGCGGAAGGCGCCATGTGCGCTCTGCTGAAGGACGCCCTGAAGCCCAATCTGGTACAGACTCTGGAGCATACTCCCGCCATTATCCACGGTGGCCCCTTTGCCAACATCGCCCACGGCTGCAATTCCGTCACCGCCACCCGCATGGCTCTGAAGCTGGGGGACTACTGCGTCACAGAAGCCGGCTTCGGCGCGGATCTGGGGGCGGAGAAATTCTTTGACATCAAGTGCCGTATGGCCGGACTGACCCCCAGCGCGGTGGTGGTAGTGGCCAGCGTCCGGGCTCTGAAGCACCACGGCGGAGTTGCCATTAAGGATCTGAATGAAGAAAATCTGGAAGCCCTGGAAAAAGGCCTTCCCAACCTGCTGAAGCATGTCAGCAATATCCGCGGCGTCTATCATCTGCCCTGTGTGGTGGCGGTCAACGCCTTCCCCACAGACACAAAGGCGGAACTGGATCTGGTGGAGCAGGAATGCCGGAAACTGGGGGTAAACGTGGCTCTGTCCCAGGTCTGGGCCAAGGGCGGCGAGGGCGGCATTGCCCTGGCAGAGGAAGTGGTTCGGCTCTGCGAAGAGGATCACTCCGGCTTCACCTTCTCCTATGAGCTGGAGGGAAGCATCCAGGATAAACTGGATCAGATTGTGCGGAAAATTTACGGCGGCTCCGGAGCCATACTCACCGCTTCCGCCAGAAAGCAGGCGGAGCAGCTGGAGGCCCTGGGCTACGGCAGCTGTCCCATCTGTGTGGCAAAGACCCAGTACAGCCTTTCCGATGATCCGGGCAAGCTGGGTGCGCCCGGGGATTTTCCCGTAACGGTGCGGAATCTGAAGATCTCCGCCGGCGCCGGATTTATCGTGGCTCTCACCGGCGAAATTATGACGATGCCGGGACTTCCCAAATCTCCGGCAGCGGAGAGCATTGACATTGACAGCACAGGACGGATCAGCGGCCTGTTCTGATACTCCTTTCACCTGACAGCCGGAAGGGCCGTATGGGTAAATCCCCATACGGCCCTTCCGATTCTCAGGCTTATTCGATTCCCTGAATTTCTCCCTGAAAGACCGTAACCGCGGGCCCGGTCATCCAGACCCGGTCCGCCCCCCGATCCCAGAAAATTTTTAAGACTCCTCCCCGCAGGCGGACTTCCACCTGATCTTTCCGGACTTTTCCCAGGAGAACCGCCGCCACCGCCGCGGCGCAGGCCCCGGTGCCGCAGGCCAGAGTCTCCCCGGAGCCTCTCTCCCAGACCCGCATCCGCAGGCTGTCCGGCCCCGTCACTTCCGCGAATTCCGTGTTGATCCGATCCGGAAACGCCGGATAGTGTTCAAACTCCGGCCCCAGTGTTTCCAGATCCAGCTTTTCCACCGGTCCCGCGAAAACCACCGCGTGGGGGTTCCCCATGGATACCGCCGTATAGCGGTATTCCTTTCCCAGAATCACAGCAGGGACGTCCACCGCCTGCTCTTTCTCTGCCAGAACCGGAATTCTGGCCGCCGCAAGCTCCGGACGTCCCATATCTGCCTGTACCTCATAAACCTTGTGATCTTTTACCTTCATCCGGAGATCCCGGATCCCGCTTCTGGTCTCCACCCGGATCTCCGTTTTCCGGGTAAGCCCATGATCGTATACATATTTTGCCAGGCACCGGATGCCGTTGCCGCACATGGCCCCTTCAGAACCGTCGGCATTGTACATCTCCATGGCAAAATCTGCTCTTTTGGAAGGCTGAATCAGGATCAGTCCATCGGATCCGATCCCGAAATGGCGGTCGCTTACGATCTGTGCCGTCCGGGCCGGATCTTCTATCCGCTCCCGGAAACCGTCCACATACACGTAATCATTCCCGCATCCCTGCATTTTCGTGAATCTCATACGCCCTCCGCGGATTTTTTATTTTCCTTTGCCCTCCTTTACCCGGAAGTATATCTGTTTCTGGCCGCCTCCGTCGGACACCTTGTTGATCTCATAGCATCCCAGAGATTTCATAAAAGGCGTCAGCTTGGAAAAGCCGAAATTCCGCACATCAAAATCCGGCAGACGCTTGGAAAGCTGATCCCCCAGTTTTCCGGAAAAAATCCAGCCGTCGTCATCGGAAAATTTCTCAATAATAGTGTTAATGGTCTTCTTTGTCTTTTCCAGTTCCTTCTGAGGCTTGTTCTTCTCCCTATGCGCCCTCCGTTTGGCCTGGGGCTCCGCCGCCTCTTCCGCCTCCTCCTGCTTCTTCTCATAGAGAAGATCCAGATATTTGAACTGGTTGCAGGCGGAAATAAAGGGCTGCGGCGTCTTGCTCTCCCCCATGCCGATGACCTGCATGCCGGCCTCCCGGAGTCTGGCCGCCAGACGGGTAAAATCACTGTCTGAGGAAGCCAGACAGAACCCGTCCACATGGCCGGAATACAGAATATCCATGGCGTCAATAATCATGGCGGAGTCTGTGGCGTTTTTCCCCGTGGTGTAGCTGTACTGCTGCATGGGAATAATAGAATTGTCCAGCAGCACAGATTTCCAGGAGGCCAGCTGAGGACTGGTCCAGTCCCCGTAGATCCTCTTGTAAGTGGCGATGCCGCTGTTGGCCGTTTCCTCCAGAATAATCTTGATATATTTATCCGATATATTGTCCGCGTCAATGAGAACGGCAAATTTTAATTCCGTTTCCATATCCTTCCCCCTCTTCTTCTAAGGTTTCTTTCCCTGTTCTTCCTCCGGCGCCCAGGAAATCTGCGTTCCCTGCTGATCTATGTAGAAATCCTCCCGGTACAGAAGCTCCCACATACCCACCAGTTCATATCCCTGTCCCCGTATCTCCCGGATCAGATCCTCCAGGGCCTCCGCAGTGTCCTTGGCGTCCGCTCTGCAAAGGACAATGCTCCCGTCCCGAATCCCCTGGGAGCCTGTCAGACGCTCCACCACAAAGTCCGCTCCATACTCTTTCCAGTCCAGACTGTCCACATCCCAGGCAACTGTGATCAATCCGCAGTCCCCGGCACTCTCTACCAGCCGATGGCCGGCCCGGCCCTCCGGCGGCCGGAACAGAGAAATCTCCTGACCGCTTATGTCCTCCGCCTGTTCCCTGACTTCCTTAAGTTCCTCCCTGGCTTCCGCGCCGGAAAGTCCCCGCATATCCCGCCAGACGCGGCCGCTGATTCCCAGATCCTGTCCGGAGGCCGCGATCTTCCTGACTTCTTCCGGATACTGCTCCGCCCAGTCCCCTGTGACAAAAAACGCGGCCCGCACCTGTTCCTGTTCCAGAATTCCCAGGATTTTTTCCAGATTTTTGCTTTCCCTGACTGCGTCAAAGGTAAGAACCGCCTGCTTTTCCCTGCCCTGTACCCGGCGGATGGGCACCTGATATTCTCTGGCCGTACTGCCGCTGACTTCGATCCAGCTCCTGCCAAGATCCACTCCGTAGAGCAGGGTCAGAGAGGCTGCTGTAGCCAGACCGAACAAAAACACACCCAAGGCATGGCTTTTCATTTCCGCAGGTCCCCCATACCGTTTCCGTCTATTATATGAAGCCGCGGAATGTCCCTATTCTTCGTTTGCCGAAGGCAGCCAATGTTCCAGAAAATCAATGAGTTCCCGCATTTCTTCCCTGGTGCCGATGGTAATCCGCAGGTAATTGCTGATCCTGGGCTTCCGGAAATACCGTACATAGATATGCTGTTCCCGCAGCGCCTGAAAAATTTTCTCTGCCGGCACCCTCTCATGGGCAGCAAAGATAAAGTTGGCCCTGGAGTCTCCGAAACAAAATCCCAGCCGCCGAAGTTCCCCTTTAGTCCACTCCCGGGTATCCATGATCTCGCCTCTGGTCCTGTCGAAATACTCCCGGTCTTTTACCGCCTCCGCTCCCAGGATCAGCGCGGTCTGATCCATGGTGTAGGAATTAAAGGAATATTTCACGTCATTGAGGCAGCGGATCATCTCCTCGCTGCCCACGCAGAATCCGATCCGCATGCCCGCCATGGAGCGGGATTTGGAGAAGGTCTGCACCACCAGCAGATTGTCGTACTTTTCCAACAGGGGAAGGGCGGATTTAGCTCCGAAATCCACATACGCCTCATCCACAATCACCACGGAATTCCGGTTGTGCTTCAAAATCTCCTCAATGGCCTCCTGGGGCAGCTCCTCCCCTGTGGGGGCGTTGGGATTGGGGAATACAATGCCTCCGTTTTCCCCGAAATAATCCGACGGCCGGATCTGAAACTTCTCATCCAAAGGAACCTGGCGGTAGGGAATCCGGAACAGCCCTGCCCAGACATCATAAAAGGAATAGGTAATGTCCGGAAACAGAATAGGCTGCTCCGAGTTAAAAAAGGTGAGAAACGCCATAGCCAGCACATCATCGGAGCCCACCCCCACAAAGATCCGGGATGGCTTAACCTTGTAATACTCTGCCAGGGCATCCACCAGGATCCCGGCCTCCGGGTCGGGATACAGCCGCAGCCGGTCCGCGTCCAGCTCCCGCAGCGCCCTCTCTACTCCCGGCGCCGGCGGATAGGGATTTTCATTGGTATTCAGCTTAATCATTCGTCTCTCACTGGGCTGCTCACCCGGCACGTAAGGTTCCACCCGGCGGACTCCCTCTCTCCAGTCTCTCATCTGTCTTTTCCTCTTTCTTCCCTCGGCAGCAGTCTCCCGGACTGTCTGCCGACTGTTGGTTTGCCCTCCCATCATAGCATAATTCTTCCCGTTTTTCAATTTGCATAAGACAAGCGCCAAAAGGGCATGCGGGCTGCGCTGGCGCAGGTAAGCATGTCTTTATGGTGCGTAAACCACCGAAAAGGAGCCATTTTTCGCAGAAAAATGAGCGGATTTGAGGTGTTTTCAGGATTGCGGGAGCACGAAGTGCGGAGCAATCCGTGTCTCATATCTATTTGTTACTCCGCATATTGGGGCGGATTGTGGGAGCGCGCAGCGCGGAGCAATCCGCAGGCACCGTATTAAACGCCAAAAAGGCATGGGGCATAATCCCCGAAACCTCTGAATAAGGTAAAATAATCCCCGGAAAAGGCTTTGTTATGGATAATCAAAAAATTGAAAATCTCCTGAATCTGTCTCTCTGGGCTTCCCCGGAGGAACGAATGCGCTCCGCGCCTCTGGGAGCGGGATACGACCCGGAAGATCAGACCTTTGAAGTGGTGATCCGCTACCAGGGAGATCCCTCGTTTTTAGCGGAGGCGGCTCTTTCCTCCACTCTCCTTCTGGGAAATTACGCGATTCTCCGCCTGTCCCGGGAAGCCCTGGAAAGAGTCAGCCTTCTGCCCCGGGTTACCTTTATGGAGATGCCGAAAAGTCTGTATTTCGCGGCGGCTGACGGCCGGGCCGCCTCCTGCATCAACCCGGTGCAGAGCGGTTCCGCCGCCGGGGTACCTCTCACGGGAAAAGGGGTTCTCCTGGCCTGTCTGGACTCCGGCGTGGACTACACGCACCCGGATTTCCGACGGCCGGACGGCAGCACCCGCATCCTCCGGCTCTGGGATCAGACTGTCCCCGATGGCCCTCCCCCGGAAGGCTATCATCTGGGAACCCTCTATACGGAAGAACAGATCAACGCGGCCCTGGCTTCCGCAGCTCCTCTGGAACAGGTGCCCAGCCGGGACGCCTCCGGCCACGGCACTGCGGTTCTGGGCGTTGCCGCCGGAAACGGCTTAGCCAGCGGCGGGGTCTTAAAAGGCGCTGCCCCGGAAGCCAGCCTGCTGGCCGTCAAACTGGGAACGCCGAAACCGGGGGATTTTCCCAGAACCACCCAGCTGATGCAGGCCCTGGACTATGCGGTGCGCTTTTCTATCCAACAGGCCCTCCCCCTGGCAGTCAATATCAGCTTCGGCAACAGTTACGGCTCTCACAGCGGGGATTCTCTGCTGGAAACCTACATAGACGCCGTCTCCGGCCTGGGCAGGAATGTCATCTGTGTCGGCGCCGGCAATGACGGGGAAGGCCGCACCCACCATACCGGCCGGATGGTTTCCGGCCAGACCTCCGACACAGAATTTTCCATAACTCCCTACACCCTGGGCACCAGCCTGCAGATCTGGAAGCAGTATGTGGATGAAGCGGATGTATGGCTGATTCACCCGGGCGGGGAAAGCGCCGGTCCCCTCCGTCCCGGTCAGGGGCCTCTCCGGATCCGGCTGGCAAATACGGAGGTGCTGGCCCTTTACGGCATGCCCGGCCCCTTCTCTTTGCTGCAGGAAATTTTTCTGGATTTTCTTCCGGCTCCCGGCGCCTCCTACGTGGACAGCGGCGTCTGGACCCTGCGCCTGACGCCCCGGCGGATCACCCACGGAACCTTCCACATGTGGCTTCCGGGCAGCGGCTCTGACAGCTCTGCCGCCTTTTATCTTCCCTCCCCGGACGCCACCCTGACCATTCCCTCCACCGCAGGCCGGGCGCTCACCGCAGGCGCCTACAATTCCGGTCTTTCCTCCTACGCTCCCTTCTCCGGCCGGGGGCAGGCTCTCCTTCAGAGCGGCCCCAAGCCGGATCTGGCGGCTCCCGGGGTAGACATTCAGGCTCCCCGGCCCGGAGGAGGCTACGGTCTCTTTACCGGAACCTCCTTTGCCGCCCCCTTCGTCGCCGGCTCCGCGGCTCTGCTGATGGAATGGGGCATTGTCAGAGGAAACGACCCCTTTCTCTACGGAGAAAAACTGAAGGCCTACCTGCAAAAAGGCGCCAGACCTCTGCCCGGGATCAGCGAATATCCGGATCCCAGGGTGGGGTACGGAGCTCTGTGTCTCGGGGAGAGTTTTCCGTAACAGGAATAGGAATTTTTCCGCATCCATGGTAGAATAAAGGCACTACCAATGAAAGGGGGTTTTTGCATGGCAAAATACAAATGCAGCGTCTGCGGCTTTGTCTACGATGAAGAAAAGGAGGGGCGCCCGTTTTCCCAATTACAGGAGTGCCCGGTCTGCCGCCAGCCGGCTTCCGCCTTTTTCCTGTGGGAGGAGGCGGATACCCGGACTTCGGAACCCGAAAAGCAGGAAATTTCTCTTGAATATCCCCGGGAACTGGTCCGGGCCGATGAAAGCTGCCGCATGATGGCGGAGATCCACGAGATGGCCGTCTCCGGCAAAACTCTCTCCGCCGCCATGGGAACCCGTCTTCCCATGCCCGGATGGGACGACATCTTTATCCTGGGAGCGCAGCTGGATCCCATGCCCCTGGACGAGCATGCCCCTGTGGACACCCGCACGGTCATCGGCCCCCGGGCAAAACAGCCCCTGGTGCTGGAAAATCCGGTATACATCTCCCACATGTCCTTCGGCGCTCTCTCCCGGGAGGCCAAAATCGCCCTGGCAAAGGGCAGCGCTATGGCAGGCAGCGCCATGTGCTCCGGGGAAGGCGGCATTCTGCCGGAGGAAATGGAGGCCGCCGGAAAATACATTTTTGAGTATGTAGGCAATCTCTACAGCGTCACTCCGGAAAATCTTCAGAGGGCGGACGCCATTGAGATTAAGATCGGCCAGGGCACTAAGCCCGGCATGGGCGGACACCTGCCGGCGGAAAAAGTCACCCCGGAAATCAGCCGGCTCCGGAACCGCCCCATGGGTCAGGATATTATCGCCCCTTCCCGCTTTCCCGGCATAGAGACAAAGGAAGATCTGAAAACCCTGATCAGCCAGCTGAAAATGGCCTCCGGCGGACGGCCGGTGGGAGTCAAGATCGCCGCAGGCCATATTGAGGCGGATCTGGCTTTCTGTGTCTTTGGGGAACCGGATTTCATCACCATTGACGGCCGGGGCGGGGCCACCGGATCCTCTCCCAGATTCCTGCGGGATTCCGCCAGCGTTCCCACCATCTACGCCCTGCACCGGGCCAGAAAATATCTGGACAGCATAGACTCCGGCATCAGCCTCATTATCACCGGCGGCCTGCGGGTTTCCTCTGATTTCGCCAAGGCCCTGGCTATGGGAGCTGACGCTGTGGCCGCCGCTACAGGTCCTCTTATGGCGCTGGGCTGCCAGCAGTACCGGATCTGCGGCTCCGGCATGTGTCCTATGGGCATCGCCACCCAGGATCCCGACCTGCGGTCCCGGCTGAAAATTGAGCCCGCCGCCAGGAGAGTCGGCAACTACCTGAACACTTCCCTGGAGGAGCTGAAAACCTTCGCCCGGATCACCGGCCACAGCCGGCTTTCCGATCTTTCCGTGGAGGATCTGTGCACCGCCAGCCGGGAGATCAGCGAGTATACGGATATTCCCCACGCGTGATATTTTAAATCTTATGCTTGCATTCTCTCCCGGACCGGACTATAATAGAGTTTGTAAAAAAATTAACATATCGAAGATCTTCAGGGCGGGGCGCAATTCCCCACTGGCGGTACAGTCCGCGACCCGCTGCCTTCGGCGGCGGCTGAACCGGTGCAACTCCGGTACCAACAGTTACAGTCTGGATGGAAGAAGAACGAATCTTATTTTTGCGCGCAAAGCCCCGGGATCTGTGTCCCGGGGCTTTTTCAGATACGCGCGCCATCATTCGTCCCAAGCACGATGTAAGATCTTCAGAAAAGAGGGAGAATTATGGACAACAACATCGCGTTAAAAAACAGACCGGCGGCAGCAGGACAGCTCAGCCGCACCAGAACCATGATCCAGATCGCCATGCTTTCTGCTGTGGCCGCGGTACTGATGCTGTTTGATTTTGCTCTGCCCTTCGCTCCGGGCTTTTACAAACTGGACTTCAGCGAAGTGCCGGTGCTCATCGGCAGTTTCGCCATGGGGCCTTTTGCCGGAGCCTGCATCGAATTCATTAAGATTCTGCTGAATCTTGTAATGAACAGCACAGATACCATGTTTGTAGGCGAGCTGGCCAATCTGATTATGGGCTGCGCCTTGGTGGTTCCCGCGGGTCTCCTCTATCAGCGCCATAAAACCAGAAAAAGAGCGCTGGCCGCTATGGCCGCCGGCACCCTCTGCATGACCGCGGCGGCAGTATTTATCAACGCCTATATGCTGCTTCCCGCCTACGGGGCGGCCTTCCACCTGGACACCGCCGCCTTCGTCGGCATGGGGCAGGCCATTGTTCCGGCAGTGGACAGCCTCCTGAAGTTCTGCCTGCTGATCGTGGCCCCCTTTAATCTGGTAAAGGGTATTGCGGTTTCCCTTATCACTCTGCTATTATATAAGCATATCAGCCGCCTTCTGAAACAGCGGGGCTGAATTTCACAAAGGGAGTGACAGAACCATGGCACAGATCCGCGAGGTAAAACAGCTGACGGAGAATCCCTTCGTCAATCTGTATCAGGTAAACGGAACCAATAAAAACGGAAAGGCCACCCGCTATTTCGTGGCCTCCCGGGCAAAACAGATTGAAAATCTGAAACTAAAGACTCACAAAAACACCCCCGATGGGGTAGTGATCTACAGCCTTTACGGGGAAAAACATGACCAGGTGGTTCTGGTGCGGCAGTACCGGTACCCCATTGACGGATATATCTATGAACTGCCGGCGGGGCTGGTAGAGCCGGGGGAGGACTATCACAGCGCTGCCATCCGGGAACTCCATGAGGAGACCGGCCTCACCTTTTCCCCCATCCAGGCGGATCCCATGTTTGAAAAGCCCGGGTTCACCACCATCGGCATGACGGACGAGTCCTGCGCCACCGTCTTTGGCTACGCCTCCGGCCAGATCAGCCAGAAATTTATGGAGGAAAACGAGGAAATCGAAGTGGTGCTGGCGGACAGATCCGAAGTCCGCCGGATTCTGAAAGAAGAGCAGGTAGCTATTATCTGCGCCTATCAGCTCATGCATTTTCTTAGCGATGAGGAACCCTTCCGTTTCCTGACCCAGTAACAAAAAGCATAAAATCCCTCCCTGCGGGAGATACTGAAAATGTGTATCAAACAGCAGGGAGGGACTTTTTATGGTTCAGAATTTTATGGAAAGCAAGACAAAAGACAATCTGATGCGGGCCTTTGCCGGGGAAAGTATGGCCAGAAACCGCTACATTTTCAGCGCCAGCCTGGCAAAAAAGGAACATCAGCATGTGCTGGAGCAGCTGTTCCGCTTTACCGCCGGACAGGAGCAGCAGCACGCGAAAATCTTTTACAATCTCATGAAAGATCTCAGCGGACAGACCGTCATCATCGACGCCGGCTACCCGGTAGACCACGATCCCAGTCTGGACCGGCTGCTGCGGGCAGCCCAGAGCCATGAGTATGACGAACACGATTCCATTTACAAGGACTTCGGTGAAACCGCCCGGCAGGAAGGCTTCGACGGTGTGGCCTCCTCCTTTCTGCGGATCGCGGAGATTGAAAAAATCCACGGAGACCGTTTCGGCCGCTTTGCCAGCCTGCTGGAAGAAGGGAGCCTCTATGTCTCCGATCTGGAGATTGACTGGATCTGCCTGAAATGCGGCCACGTATACCACGGATATGAAGCTCCCCGGGTCTGCCCGGTCTGCGGCCATGCCCAGGGATATTTCATCCGCATGGATCTCTGCCCCTTCCAGTGAGTCATCATCTCAGAGAATCATGGACAGGGAGATCCGCTTTTTCGCGGGATCTACGCTGAGAACCTTTACTTCCACAACATCCCCTACGCTGACCACCTCCAGGGGATGCTTTACAAATTTCTTATTTGTCAGCTTGGAAATATGCACCAGCCCGTCCTGATGGACGCCGATATCCACAAAAGCCCCGAAGTCAATGACATTGCGCACGGTTCCCTTGAGGATCATGCCCTCCTTCAGGTCTTTGATATCCAGCACATCGCTGCGCAGGATGGGCCTGGGCATATCCTCTCTGGGATCTCTTCCCGGCTTTTTCAGCTCTTTTACAATGTCTTTCAGGGTGATCTCACCGATTCCCAGCTCCGACGCCAGTTTTCCGTAATCCGGAATATAGAACAGGGCTGTGCCGTCCAGAATCTGCTCCGTTTTCATCCCCAGTTTTTGAAACAGCTTTTCCACCGCCGTATAGGTTTCCGGATGCACGCTGGTGGCGTCCAGGGGATTGTCTCCGCCGGTGATCCGCATAAAACCCGCGCACTGCTCATAGGCCTTGGGCCCCAGCTTTGGCACCTTCAGAAGTTCTCTCCGGCTGCGGAATTTTCCGTTCTCCTCCCGGTATGCCACAATATTTCTGGCAATGGTTTTGGTAATGCCGGAAATGTATTCCATCAGCGGCGCGGAAGCTGTATTCAGATCCACTCCCACCCGGTTTACGCAGTCCTCCACCACGCCGGTGAGAGCGTTCCCCAATTTTTTCTGATCCATGTCATGCTGATACTGTCCCACGCCGATGGCTTTGGGGTCGATCTTGACCAGCTCCGCCAGGGGATCCTGCACTCTCCTGGCAATGGAGGCCGCGCTTCTCTGGCCCACATCAAATTCCGGGAACTCCTCCGCGGCCAGCTTGCTGGCGGAGTAGACGGAAGCCCCCGCCTCGTTGGTGATCACATATTGAACCTTTTCCGGGATCTCCTTCAGCAGTTCCACGATTATCTGCTCCGACTCCCGGGACGCGGTGCCGTTTCCCACAGAGATCAGGGTAATCTGGTGTCTGCGGATCATTTTCTTCAGGGTTTCCTTAGCCGCCCGGATCTTTGCCTCGTTGGTGGGCGCGGTGGGATAGATCACCGCCGTGTCCAGCACCTTGCCGGTAGCGTCCACCACCGCCAGCTTGCAGCCGGTGCGGAAGGCCGGATCCCAGCCCAGCACCACCTGCCCGGCAATGGGAGGCTGCATCAGCAGCTGTTCCAGATTTTTTCCGAACACCCGGATGGCTCCGTCCTCTGCCTTTTCTGTCAGCTCACCGCGGATCTCCCGCTCAATCGCCGGTGCAATCAGCCGCCGGTAACTGTCGGCAATGACTTCCCGCAGCAGAGGGGCAGTATAAGGATTTTCCCGGAGAATCACCTGTTTTTCCAGATAGCAAAGAATCTCCTCCTCCGGAGCCTGCAGCTTCACCGTCAGAAACTTCTCCTTTTCTCCCCGGTTCACCGCCAGGATCCTGTGCCCGGCAATCTTTGCCGCGGGTTCTTCAAACCCATAATACATTTCATAGACGGAAGGAACTTTCTCGTCTTTGGCCGCGGACTTCAAAATGCCCTTCTGAAAGGTTCTGCGGCGGATTTCCTTCCGGTAGGCCGCTTCATCGGCGATCCGCTCCGCCAGAATATCCCCGGCTCCCGCAAGGGCCGCTTCGGCGTCCGCCACCCCCTTTTCTTCCGACACATAGGCTTCCGCCGCCTCCTCCAGGGGACGCTTCGTGTTCTGCAGCCAGATCAGATCCGCCAGCGGCTCCAGCCCCCTCTCCCTGGCAATGGCAGCCCGGGTTCGCCGTTTGGGCCGGTAGGGCCGGTAAAGATCCTCCACCGCCACCAGCGTCTCCGCCTTTTCCAGCTCCTGTTCCAGCTCTCTGGTCCATTTTCCCTGCTCCTCAATGCCGGAACGGACCTGCGCCTTTCTTTCCTCCAGATTTCTCAGATAATTCAGCCGCTCATACAGGCTCCTCAGCACCTGGTCGTCCAAAGATCCGGTGGCTTCCTTTCTGTATCTGGCAATAAACGGAATGGTATTTCCCTCATCGATGAGCTTTACGGCAGCCTCCGCCTGTTCTCTTCGCACCTTCAGCTCTTCTGAGAGTTTCCTGATGATATCCATGCTGTCTTTCCTCCTCACCCGTGAGGGTATCAAAAGGGGTTGAATTTGTCAACCGCTTCCTGTATGATGAAAACCAGAGCGGAAAGCTCCGGCTGTCCGCGGAAAGGAGTATCCTATGCATTCATATACAGACCAGAAGGGCCGCGGTTCCGCCTCGCTGGCAATGGCTTCCATGATCCTGGGTATTGTCTCTGTTGCCCTGTCCATGACCGGCCTCTCCATTTTTATAGGCGCTCTCGCCGTTATCCTGGCCCTTCTGTCCCGGGGCTCAGGTCCCATGCTCTCCCAGGCGGCAGCCGGGATGATTACCGGAATCGTGGGCATCTGCCTGGAAGCAGGCATTCTGGCCGCCTCCCTGCTGCTCATGTCCTCAGAAGACTTTGAGCTCTACAAAGAACAGCTTCAGGAGATCTACCAGGAATATCAGGGAGAATCCGCAGACTCTCCCCTTTCCTCCCGGGCGCTCTCTCCTGTGGCCGGCTGTTCCGCTCCCCTTTCAGAGTGGACCTGTGACGATCTTTTCTTAGAGGAGGCTTCCTATGCACTCATATAACGCCCGTTTAAAGACAAGGGCCCGGATCACCCTTCAGGGCCGGTACGGAATGTTTTCCGGCGGCTGTCTTCTGATTCTGCTGATCAGCGGGGTACTGGAGACCCTTCCCGTCTCCCTGCTGGGACAGGTGCCGGGAACCGCCGGGATTCTGCTGCGGCTGGCCCTGGCTTTTTCTATTTCAGTTTTCACCAGTATGCTGATGGTGGGGCTCTCCCGTATGGCGCTTCTGGCCTGCCGGGGACAGGAGATCACTTTTTCCGACCTTTTTTACGCCTTCAGCACCCATTCAGACCGGCTGCTCTGGGTAAAAACCATCCTGGCCCTGATCACCCTGGTCCTGGAAATTCCGGATTTTATCCTGACCTGGCTGTATCTGCGGGAAACCTTCACCCGTCCGGTGTATCTGGCTCTCACAAACGCCTGGGGATTCCTGTCCGTGTTCCTTGGCTGCGTCCTCACCATGTGGTTCGCCCTGTCCATCTACCTGCTCATGGACTATGAATCCCTCTCCGCCGGCGATTCCCTGAAACAGAGCGCCGCCCTCATGCGGGGACGCAAGGGGCGGTATCTGTATCTGCGGTTCAGTTTTCTGGGCATGTATCTGCTGGGAATTTTAAGCCTCTTTATAGGATTTCTCTGGATCATACCCTACCAGGAGACGGCCCTGGCGCAATTCTATCTGGAGATTCAGCAGGGAAAACAGCACGCATAAAAAACCCCTCCTGGAGCCCGGCTTTTCACAGCCGAATCCTCCAGTGGGGGTATTTTTCTCAGGCCAGCTCCCTGGCCTGTTTTCCCGTCATATGCTCTACGCGGATCTCCAACATGCATAGAGCCTTCCATTCCCTGTCGATGGCCTCCTGCCATCCGTCCCTCTGGGAGGGACAATATTTTTCCGCCAGCAGCAGAACCGCGGCCCTCTTTTCCTCCTCCGCTTCCAGGATCCGGGCATTTCCGAAAGCGATGACGCTGCGGAAATAAGTGGTATACTCCTCCGGCTTCACCTGATCCTGATCCACCACGCAGAAGGATACTTTCCCGCAGTGTTTCAGCGCTTCCAGCTTATGTCCGCTTTTGGCGCAGTGGAAATAGATCTTTCCGTTTCTGTAGACATAGCTTAAGGGAACCGCATAGGGATATCCCTCATCTCCCAGAACTGCCAGCACTCCGGAAGTCCCTCTCTCCAGCACGGCAAGGCTTTCCTCTTCCGAGAGCTGCTGCCTGTTCCGTCTCATCTCTCTGAACATCTCTCAGCCCTCCGAAAACAGGTAGCCCATCAGGTCGCAGCCTCTGTCAATGCGGTTGCCGCTCTCCGCTGCTTCCCGCTCATTGTAATGCCAGGAATGATTCTGCTTTTTGCCGCTGTCATAAAGCAGGTAAGGCACCGGCTCCGCCACATGGGTCCGCAGGCGGATGGGCGTGGGATGATCCGGCAGCACCAGCAGGCGGTACTCTTCCCCGGAGGCATCCATGGCCTCGCGGATGGGCTTCAGAATCCGCTGATCCATATTGGCAATGGCCTGAACCTTCCGCTCCACGCTGCCCTGGTGTCCCATCTCATCCGGGGCCTCCAGATGAATGTAGGCAAAATCATAACCTTCTTTCAGCAGGGCGTCCAGGGCTGCCTGGGCTTTTCCCTCGTAATTGGTATTCAGTCCGCCGTTGGCGCCCTCCACCGTCTTATTGTCGATGCCTGCTCCCACAGCAATTCCCTTCAGAAGATCCACCGCGGAAATCATCACGCCCCGCTTATGGTATTTCTCATAGAAGGAGGACAGGGCCGGCTTTGTCCCGGCTCCCCAGAACCAGAGGCTGTTGGCGGGATTCAGTCCCTTCTTTACCCTTTCTATATTCAGCGGATGCCGGGAGAGGATCTCATAGCTCTTCTCCTGCATCTCCCGAAGCCTGGCGTCTTTGGGCAGATAAGCGCCGATGACCTGCCCCAGCACATCGTGGGGAGGCGTCAGCGGCACCACAGAGCCGTTGGCCCAGATCAGACAGTGCCGGTAGCTGGTTCCCACATAGAACTGATAAGTCTCATTCTGAAGGACTTCCGCCGCTGCTTTCAGCAGCACCTCCGCGTCCTCTGTGGAAATCTCATCGGAGCTGTGATCGATGATGGTTCTCTGTTCATAGGGAATCCCCTCTTCCTGAGAGAGGGTGACGATGTTGCAGCGAAGAGCTACATCCGTCTCTTTCATTGGCACTCCGATGCTCAGAGCCTCCAGAGGGGAGCGGCCTGTATAGTACTCCCTGGGGTTATATCCGATCACCGAAAGATTGGCCGTGTCGCTGCCCGGAGACATGCCCTCCGGGATGGTGTCCACCATTCCGATCTCCGACCGGGGCGCGTAAGCGTCCAGGGTGGGCGTATCCGCATACTCCAGAGGGGTCTTTCCTCCCAGGGCTTCTATGGGTTCATCGGCCATGCCGTCGCCCAGCATCACAATATATTTCATAATAATTTTCTCCTCCTGCAGATCCGCCTCTTAAAATCTGGCGCGGATCATGCTGATGATTCCCTTGGTCTCTTCCGCCCTCGCCTTATATTCCGCCTCAGGCATTTCCCCGGTAATAAAGGCAAACTCCCCGTCCACGCCGGGAACGGTAATAGTCTCTACCTGGCCGAACTGCTTCTCCAGCTCCGGCAGACGCTCCGCCAGGCTGCCCTGCACCCGGACGAAGAACCGGTGTTTCACCTGGCCCAGATCCATCAGAGCCATCCTGCTGTCTCCCCAGCTGATACGGATATTTTCACCCTGATGCGTCGCGCAGTCCACCACATCGGCGGCCACCGCGCTGGCGGTGGGAAGCTTGCCTGCTCCCTGTCCGTAGAACATAGCGTCCCCCAGCATATTTCCGTGAACCAGAATGGCGTTGAACACGCCGCAGACGCTGTACAGGGGATTATCTGTGCCGATCATCACCGGGCTCACCATGGCGTACACGCCGCCCTCTACCTTGCGGCTGGTTGCCAGCAGCTTAATGCTGACTCCGATGGCCTGAGCGTACTTAATATCCTCCGCTGTGATTTTGGTAATTCCCTCCGTATAGATATCCTGATAGTTTACCTGGCTTCCAAAAGCCAAAGAAGACAGAATGGCGATCTTTCTGCAGGCATCATAGCCTTCCACATCCGCCTCCGGGTTTCTCTCGGCATAGCCTCTGTCCTGGGCTTCTTTCAGAGCGGAGGCAAAATCTGTCCCGTCGGCAGCCATCTTGGTCAGGATATAATTGGTGGTGCCGTTGAGGATCCCGCTGATCTCATCGATTTCATCGGCAGTAAGGCTGGTGCATAAAGGCCGGATAATGGGAATGCCGCCGCCGCAGCTGGCCTCATACAGATAATTGACCCTGTGTTCTCTGGCAATCTGCATCAGCTCCGCTCCGTGTTCCGCCACCAGGGCCTTGTTAGAGGTACATACGCTTTTACCCGCCAGCAGAGCCTGTCTGGTAAACTCATAGGCCGGTTTCAGTCCGCCCATGGTTTCCACCACCACCTGTACTTCCGGATCCTCCAGGATCACCTGGTAATCATGGACCAGAATCTTTTCCACCGGGTCTCCCGGAAAATCCCTCAGATCCAGAACATATTTCACCTCTATCTCTTCTCCCGATTTCCGGCAGATGCTTTCCCGGTTTTTCTCAAAAACCTCCACCACGCCGGATCCTACGGTTCCGTATCCTAACACTGCAATCTTAACCATTTTTTCTTCACTCCCTGCCTAGTATTTTCAAATCATGTACGCCGGTTCTGGCCTCAATGTGGTCTACCATGGAGGCAGCGTCCCCCAGCTTCGGCGCAATGTCCACGCTGATGGTCAGCGTGGCTACTCCGTTGATCGGAATCGACTGATGAATCGTCAGGATGTTTCCGTGATATTCCGCGATAATTTTGAGAACATCCGACAGAATCCCCGGCTCATCATCCATCTGGAGAATAAACGTGATGGTCTTTCCCTTAGCATTGTCGTGAAAGGGAAAAATATCATCCTGATACTTATAGAAAGAACTGCGGCTGATTCCCACCTGCTCCGCGGCCTGCTGAACCGTCAGGCGCTTATTGGCCTCCATCAGCCGTTTGGCTTCCAGCACCTTCAGCAGAACCTCCGGGACCGCCTTTTCTTTCACTACATAATATCGTTCACCCATGGCTTTGTCATTACTCCCGATTTAAAATTCCCTTGAATGTACGTCAACGAAAAACATTTGTACTCACAGAAAAGATAGTACCATACTCCGCTTCTTTCCGCAAGACTAAAATGCAGCAGGGAGAGATTTCCCTGCTGCGTTTCTGTTCTTATCCGCTATTTTTTCAGCGCGGTCCACTTCAGATAGGCGTTGATAAAACGGTCGATATCCCCGTCCAGCACATTGTCCACCTGTCCGGTCTCCTCATTGGTTCTGTGATCCTTCACCATGGTGTACGGCTGCATTACATAGGAACGGATCTGGTTGCCCCAGGCAATATCCGTCACCTCTCCCCGGATTCCCGACAGCTTGGCGGCCTGTTCCTCCTGGGCCAGCATGTACAGCTTGGCCTTCAGCATCTGCATGGCCTTCTCTTTGTTCATATGCTGAGAGCGCTCATTCTGGCAGGTTACCACAATTCCCGTGGGGAAATGGGTAATACGGATGGCCGATGAAGTCTTGTTGATATGCTGTCCGCCGGCGCCGCTGGAACGGTAGGTATCGATACGGATATCCTCGTCCTTTACCTCGATGTCAATGTCGTCCTCAATATCCGGCATCACGTCGCAGGACACAAAGGAGGTCTGCCGTTTTCCGTTGGCGTTGAAAGGAGAGATCCGCACCAGACGGTGTACGCCCTTCTCCGATTTCAGATAGCCGTAGGCGTTTTCCCCGTTGACCTGGAAGGTGACAGATTTGACTCCTGCCTCCTCTCCTTCCAGAAAATCCAGCTCTTCCACGGCAAAGCCCTTGCGCTCCGCCCATCTGCGGTACATCCGGTACAGCATGCCGCACCAGTCCATGGCCTCGGTGCCGCCGGCTCCCGCGTTAAGCTTCAGGATGGCGTTGCATTTGTCGTACTCCCCGGACAGAAGGGTTTTCACCCGGATGGCGTCGAAATTCTGTTTGAACTCCTCCAGCATCTCCTGAATCTCCGGGATGACGGAAGGATCGTTCTCCTCATATCCCATTTCAATGAGGGTTTCCATATCCTCTTTTGCTGTCTCCAGTTTCTTGAAGGTATCCCGGTCCTCCTTCAGATCTCCCAGCTCTTTCATCTGCTCCTGAGCCTTCTCGGGCACATCCCAGAAATCCGGTTCCTCCATCTTTCTCTCTAATTCTTCGATCCTCTGCTCCTTATTAGCGAGGTCAAAGTGAATCCCTCACTTCCACTAATGGTCCCTCGTAAGCATTGAGCTCAGCCTTAAACTGATCAAGTTCTACCACAAGTTTCACCCACTTTCTTATTTTTGATTTTATCTGCTGAAGCCGGCTCATAGGCGGCTTCCCGCATTGCATTTAAAAGGGTCAGCCGACTTTCTTACGCCCGCAGCACTGTTTATATTTCTTGCCGCTTCCGCAGGGGCAGGGATCGTTGGGATAAATCTTCTTCTCTGCTCTCTGGGCGGGCTTTTTCATCACGCTGTCATCCTTGTTGGTGCCCGTTACCTTGGCAACCTGCTCTCTCTCCACCTTCTGCTCGATCCGCACATGGTACAGGAGGCGCACCGTATCCTGCTGGATAGAAGCGATCATCTCATTAAACATATCGTAGGCAGCCATCTTGTACTCTACCTTGGGATCCCGCTGGCCGTAGGCCTGCAGGCCGATGCCCTGGCGGAGCTGATCCATATCGTCGATATGATCCATCCATTTCTGGTCGATGACCTTCAGAAGAATCACCCGCTCCAGTTCCCGGATCTGCTCCTCCTGGGGGAACTCCGTCTCCTTCTCCTCGTAGAGTTTCACAGCGCTCTCTTTCAGCTTCTGCTTCAGATCGCTCTTCTTCAGGTTCTTTACCTCTTCCGCCGTCACCGGCCGCAGAGGAACCACCGGAATCAGCAGACGGTTCAGTTCCTCCAGATCCCACTCCGCGGAATCCGCGTCGTCGGAAATGCACATATCCACCGTGCCGTCCACTGTATCGTAAATCATCTTGAAAATGGAATCCCTCATATTCTCGCCGTCCAGCACCCGGCGTCTCTCTTTGTAAATAATCTCTCTCTGCTCGTTGTTGACCTGGTCGTAGTCCAGCAGATTTTTACGGATTCCATAGTTATTGCCCTCGATCTTCTGCTGTGCCTTCTCAATGGCGGAGGTCAGCATCCGGTGCTCGATCTGCTCATTTTCCGCCACCCCCAGGGCACGGAACATACTCATAAGCTTCTCGGAGCCGAACAGGCGCATGAGGTCGTCTTCCAGGGAGATATAAAATCTGGACTCTCCGGGATCTCCCTGACGGCCGGAACGTCCCCGGAGCTGATTGTCAATACGCCTGGACTCATGGCGCTCCGTGCCGATGATCCGCAGGCCTCCGGCAGCCCTGGCCTCATCGTCCAGCTTGATATCTGTACCACGTCCTGCCATATTGGTGGCGATGGTCACCGTTCCCGCCTCGCCGGCATGGGACACGATCTCCGCCTCCAGCTCATGGAACTTGGCGTTCAGCACCTGATGAGGGATGCCCTCTCTCTTCAGCATCTTGCTCAGAAGTTCGGAAGTTTCAATGGTAATGGTACCCACCAGCACCGGCTGCCTTCTGTCGTGGGCTTCCTTGATCTCCTCTACCACAGCCCGGAATTTTTCCTTCTTGGTCATGTAGACCGCGTCCTCATAGTCTACGCGGATCACGGGTTTGTTGGTGGGGATCTCGATGACATCCATGCCGTAAATATCCCGGAACTCCTGCTCCTCAGTCAGGGCGGTACCGGTCATACCGGCTTTCTTCTCATATTTATTGAAGAAGTTCTGGAAGGTAATGGTAGCCAGAGTCTTGCTCTCCCGGCGGACCTTCACATGCTCCTTGGCCTCAATGGCCTGATGAAGTCCGTCCGAGTAACGGCGCCCCGGCATGATACGTCCCGTAAACTCATCCACGATCAGAACCTCGTCATCCTTTACCACGTAGTCCTGATCCCGGAACATGAGATTGTGGGCCCGCAGGGCCAGGATAATGTTGTGCTGGATTTCCAGATTTTCCGGGTCGGACAGGTTCTCAATGTGGAAAAATTTCTCCACCTTCTTGACGCCCTCTTCGGTCAGGGTCACCACTTTATCCTTCTCATTGACAATGAAATCCCCGGTCTCTGTGATCTCCTCTCCCAGAATAGCAGTCATCTTGGTAACTTCTCCGGAAGCCTCCCCCCGCTTCAGCTGCTGGGCCAGGATATCGCAGGTCTCGTACAGTTTGGTGGATTTTCCGCTCTGTCCGGAAATAATCAGAGGGGTACGGGCCTCGTCGATGAGCACAGAGTCCACCTCGTCGATGATGGCGTAGGCCAGTTCCCTCTGCACCAGCTGCTCCTTGTAGATGACCATGTTGTCACGCAGGTAGTCGAATCCGTCCTCGTTGTTGGTCACATAGGTAATATCGCAGGCATAGGCCGCCCGGCGCTCGTCGTTCTTCATGGAGTTCAGCACCACGCCCACTGTCAGGCCCAGGAACTCGTGTACCTGTCCCATCCACTCTGCGTCACGCTTGGCCAGATAGTCGTTGACAGTGACAATGTGAACGCCTCTTCCCGTCAGGGCGTTCAGATACGCCGGCAGCGTGGAAACCAGGGTTTTTCCTTCACCGGTCTTCATCTCGGCGATCCGTCCCTGATGCAGGATAATGCCTCCGATGAGCTGCACCCGGTAGTGCTCCATGTTCAGCACTCGTTTGGCAGCCTCCCGGACAGCGGCAAAGGCTTCCGGCAGCAGGTCGTCCAGAGTCTCGCCTTTTCCCAGACGCTCTTTAAACTCTCTGGTCTTACCCTTAAGCTCCTCGTCCGTCAGCTTCTGCATGTCCGGCCGCAGAGACTCGATTTTATCCACGATGGGCATAATTCTCTTCAATTCCCGGGCACTGTGGGTGCCGAAAATTCGCTCGGATAATTTCATTCCTAAATCGCTCCTATTGCTTTTCATTCTCCGGCAGCGCCCTCAAAAGACCCTCCGCCGGCATACAGCACCTATTCTAGCACTTTCTTTCCTATTTAACAATGAATTTTTCGTTAACAATTCATGAGATAAACGGCAAAAGGCCGCGATTCCCCGCCGGTCCTTACATCAGCTTCAGGCCTTTCGCGACAATCATAATAAAATCCTGCACATTGGTGACGATGGTGGTGGCAGCCAGGCTGCCCCGGTCCAGAAGCTTGTTCACCACAAACTCATCCGCGTCCACGGTATACAGGAACACCGGCCGCACCGTTCCGTCCTCCAGCACCCGATAGGAGGGAGTCATATTGCCGGCGGCGATGGTGTGGAGCATGGTGGCCAGACAGATTACTGTGGTGGCTTTTTTCACCATATTCCGCATGGCAGTCTGCCCCTCATAGGCATTGCCGATGACTTCCGGCAGAGGGCCGTCGTCCCGGATGGAGCCGGTGAGCACAAAAGGCACCTGCTGTCTGACACAGCTGTACATAATGCCGTTGTCGATGTGGTAATCCTCAATAAACCGGGGAATGGATCCGCTTTTCCTCACCCGGTTAATCACGTCCAGGTGATTGTAATGGCCGTTGGGCTGGGATTTCTGGGTGTAGATATCCTGCCCCAGAGCCGTGTGGAACATAGATCCCTCCAGATCGTGGGTGGCCAGGGCATTTCCCGCCATCAGTCCGTCCACATAGCCGTTTTCCACCATGACCTGCATGGCCCGCCTGGCATCGGCGTCAAAGGCAAAGGCCGGCCCCATAACCCAGAGGATATTTCCGTGCTCCTTCTCATACCGGAGCAGTTCAAAAAGCCGGTCATAATCCCTGGCAAAAGACGTTTCCCGGCTGCGCCCCTGGCGGAAAACAAACTGATCCCCTCCTTCTTCCTCCGGATCCTCAAAGCCGGTGCTGTGAAGGTAGATGCCCTCCTCCCCGTTCTCCGTTCTTCCGATAATCACCTTATCGCCTATCTCCAGATTCCGGTTCTCCACCACCCGCAGTTCTCCATCCTCTCCCAGGACTACGCTGGAATCCATGCGGCTTTCTTTTGCCAGCTTCCATTCTCCCCGGATCTTAAAATATTCCGGGTACATGGAAGTGCTGTGGTACTGTTCCGGGGCTACGCCTTTTATGGATACGGTTTCCCAGACCGCGTCCGGGGCCTCCGCAAATTTTTTCTGCGTAAAATCAGGTTCTCTGTATTTCGGCATCTGAAACATTTCTATTGATCCTCCTGTCTGCGGTATACGCATTCTCCGCCTATGTAAGTTTCCATGACCCGGATCTGATCGATCCGCTCCGGATCCGCCTCAAAAATATCTTCGCTGAGCACCGCGAAATCCGCCCGGTATCCCGCCGCCAGCATTCCGGAGCCTTTCATCCCGGCAGCCCGGGCCGCCTCTCTGGTATACAGCTGTATGGCTGTCTCCGCCGTCACCGCCTGAGCGGCTCCGCAGTCTGTCCCCTCCGCCGCCCGCCTGGTAACGGCCAGCTTCAGTCCCGGGAAAGGATCCGAGGGCACTGCCCAGAAGGTCGCCGGGGCGTCTGTGGAGAATCCCAGAGTCACGCCCCGGTCCAGAATCGTCTTCACCGGATAGCACTGTTTCAGCCGTTCCGGCCCCAGATTCGCCAGGTAGCTGGCGGTTTCCGCGTAAGGGAAAATAGGCTGGGTGACAAAGGCGATCCCATGCTCCGCGGCCAGCCGCATGCTCTCTTCCGAGGGCAGGGTCACATGCTCCACCCGCACATAGGGAATCCCCTCTTCCGTCCAGGAAGCTTCCCCGGCGGCCCGGCGCACCATGCGGTCAATGGCTCTGGTACCCATGGCGTGCATGGAAAGCTGGCAGCCCTGTTCCCGGCAGAAGCGGATGGCGGATTCCAGCAATTCTTCTGAGCATACCGGAAGGCCGAAATCATCCTTGGACCCTTCGTAGGGCTCCGCCATCCAGGCCGTCCGTCCGGAAACACTTCCGTCCCCGATGAGCTTCAGCCCCGCGGCAAAAATCTGCTTTCTCCGGTCTCCCCGGCCTTCCAGGAGATGAAACTCTTCCGGATGATCCCCGAAAAAATCCCACATATAATATACTCCCACTCTCTGGCGGAATCCCCTGCGGGCCGCCTCCTCGTAAATGGGAAAATTGTCGCTGCTGTCCAGATTCCCCATATCACAGACAGCGGTAACCCCCTGGGAGGCGAGAAGTTCTCCCAGCTCCAGAAGATTTTCCACCTGTTTTTCCCGGGGTTCTGCCGGCAGATAGGGAGCCAGCAGATTTCTGGCGTTCTCCTTCAGCACCCCTGTGGGTTCACCAAAGGCGTCTCTCTCGATTTTTCCTCCGGGAGGATCCGGGGTATTCCGGTCAATGCCCGCCAGCTTCAGAGCCATACTGTTGACACAGCAGATATGGGCGCAGGTTCTCATAATGGAAACCGGCGCGTCACTGCAGCCCCGGTCCAGATCCCAGCGGTTGGGAGAGCGCTTCTCATCCAGCGCCTGCTCGTCATATCCCCAGCCCCGGATCCACTGTCCCGGGCCCTGCTTTCCGCGGCAGTCCCGAACCGCCTCCTCCAAATCCTTCAGCGACCGTATCCCGGGGGGCATTACAGCGATCTTTTTCTGGAAATCCGCCAGCATCACCGGGTGCATATGGGCATCCACAAAACCGGGAATCACGCGCCTGCCTTTCAGATCTGTCACCTGCCCCTTCCGGTCCGGAAGCTCCTTTCCGGATCCTATCCAGACAATTTTTCCGTCCTCCGCAATCATGGCGTCCGCCCAGGGACGGCGGCCGTCGGAAGTAAAAATTTTGCCGTTGATAAAAATCTGTATATCAGACATTCTTTTCTATCACGCTCCTTTATCTTTTATGATAACAGAAGCACCGCGGTTTGTCAGGAAATTTTCCGCAAAAACCCGGCAATTCCTTGCATCTTTTTCGGAAAAGTAGTAAGATAGGCATAATTATTCATCCATTATACTCACATGACTCCGAGGATGGAATCTGCCATACCCGGAGATTTTCCTTTTTAAGAGAAAGTTTACCGGAATTATCTATGCAGGATTTTAAAAAAATATGCAGGAGGAATGAAAGATGCGCGTCACTGCGGAAGAGATAAAAAAAGAAGCGAAAGCCCTGGCTCCGGAAATTCTGAGAGACCGGCGGCGGCTGCACCAGTGTCCCGAGGTAGGGACGGAGCTGCCCGCCACCTGCGCCTACATCCGGCAGCGGCTGGAAGAAATGGGAATTCCCTGGCAGGACTGCGGGGGAGAACTGCCGGAAAAAATGACAGAGGATTACCTGACCGCCGGCTTTCCCCGGATGGAGCGGGCCACGGGCCTTACGGCTCTCATCGGCAGGGGAGAACCCTGTATTCTCCTGCGGGCGGACATGGACGCCCTGCCCATCCGGGAAGAAAACCACCTTCCCTTCCGGTCCTCCGGAACCTGTTCTCACATGTGCGGCCACGACAGCCATGCCGCCATGCTGCTGGGCGCGGCTCGGATCCTGAAAGCCCACGAAAATCAGCTGACCGGAACCGTAAAGCTTATGTTCCAGCCCGGGGAGGAAACCGGCGCCGGCGCCAGGCTGATGGTGGAGGCGGGGGTTCTGGAACATCCCCGGCCCCAGGCGGCTTTCGCCCTCCACGTTCAGTCCGTGGAAGAGACCGGAACCGCCTGCTGCGCCTTTGGCGTCAATTCCGCCTCTCTGGATACCTTCATTCTGAAAATCCGCGGAAGAGGCGGCCACAGTTCCCAGCCCCAGCTCTGCGTGGATCCCCTGATGATCCTGAACCAGGTCTATGGGGCAGTGAATCTGCTGGCCGCCCGGGAAGCGGATCCCGCCTCCATGGTAACTCTTACCTGCGGCGTGGCAAAGGGCGGAACCGCTGTCAACATTATTCCGGACGAAGCGGAGCTTCACATCGGTCTGAGGACCCTGGATCCGGCGGCGGCAGCCCATCTGACCCGTCGGATCCAGGAGTTGATCCACCATTATGTAAAGGCCTGGGGCGGAGAATATGAGCTGACCGCTTTCCACACCCCCTGCACCAGCAGCGACCCGGAACTCTGCAGCCGCCTCCTGCCCCATGTCCGGGAGATCACCGGACCGGAGCGCGTAAAAAAAATTCCGCCCATGACCGGCACAGAGGACTTCGGCTATGTCACGGAACAGATTCCCGGCATGTTCCTGTTTCTGGGAGCCGGGAAACCCGGCAATGCCCCTCTGCACAGCCCCCGGATGGTGCTGGATGAAAGCGTACTTCCCATAGGCGCTGCCATCTACGCCAATCTTGCTCTCCAGTGGCTCTGTGACATGGCAAAACGAGAAGGAGGAGACCAATGAAACCGAACGCAAAAAAAGCCCGGGGCTTTCATATGCCCCATGTATTTATCATCCTGCTGATTATCATGCTGTTTGTGGTGATCCTGTCCTACCTGGTGCCCAGCGGCTCCTATGAGCGGGTAGTGGACGAAGCGGGAATTTCCGTCATCGACCCGGACACCTTCCGGTACGTGGAAAACGAAAATCCCATTTCCTTTATGGATTATTTTGAAGCTATTTACAACGGCTTTGTCAGCGGCGCCACTATTATGGGCACCCTGTTTATCAGTTCCGGAGTCATTTACCTGCTGGAAGTCAGCGGCGCCTTCGGAGCCGGGATCAGCGCCATTCTGAAAAAGACAAAGGGAAAAGAATTCTCCGTGGTCTGCATTTTCTATACCATCTTTGTGGTTTTCGGCGTTCTGGGCTACGGGGAGGCCGCCTACCCCTTCTATCCCCTGGCGGTCACCATCGGCTTCGCTTTGGGATATGACCGGATCGTGGGAACGGGGCTTGCCATTGTGGGCAGCACCGTGGGCTTTACCGCCGGTCTTATGAACACTTTTACCACCGGCGTGGCCCAACAGATCGTGGGACTTCCTATGTTTTCCGGCATCGGCTTCCGGGCGGCAGGGCTGGCGGTGTTCTACTGCATCGGTCTGGTCGGTCTTTACAGCTACTGCCGGAAAATCAAAAAGGATCCCTCCGCCAGCCTGGTCAGCGGGGAGTACCTGAATCAACGGCAGGAGGACCACACCTCCGGCATGGAGGAAATGAATCTCAGGCGGATCTTAGGCCTGCTGGTCTTCCTGGCTATCATCGTCATTCAGGGATACGGATGCATCCGGCTGAAATGGTCCTTCCCCCAGATCGCGGCTATCTACGTCATCATGGGAATCCTTCTGGCCCTGATTTTCCGCATTGGTCCCAGCCAGGCCTGCCAGCTTTTCTGCAAAGGGGCAGTGCGGGTGTTCGCCGCCGCCTTCGCTGTGGGAATGGCCCAGGCTGTGGTAGTTCTTCTGAATCAGGCCTGCATTATGGACACCATTGTCCACGGCCTGTCCCTTCTTCTGAAAAACAAGAGCGCTCTCCTGGCCCTGCTGATTATCTTTGTATTTGTAACGCTCTTTAATTTCCTGGTAGTGTCCGGCAGCGGAAAGGCAGTCATCGTTATGCCCATCCTGCAGCCTCTGGGAGACATTCTGCACATCAACCAGCAGGTGCTGGTGCTGGCCTACCAGTACGGGGACGGCATCACCAACAGTTTCTGGCCCGGCAGTTCTCTGGTTCAGCTGTCCATGTGCGGCGTGGATTACGGAACCTGGCTGAAATTCTGCTGGAAAATCTATCTGGGACTCATGGTCAGCGCCTTTGCTCTGGTCATGATCGCCCACGGGATCGGCTACGGACCGTTTTAAGCAGCTGATCCACGGCGCCTGTGAAAAGGGCGCGGTTCTGGAATCTGAACATCCGGAACCGCGCCCTTTTCACATTCTATTCATTTTCAAACAGGGGGGTACTGAAGTACCGTTCCGCCGTATCCGGCAGCACTGTCACCACGGTCTTTCCCTTCCCCAGCTTCCGGGCCAGCTGAATGGCCGCCGCCACATTGGTACCGCTGGAAATCCCGCACATGAGGCCTTCTTTCCGGGCCAGATCCTTGGCGGTACGGATGGCCTCCTCATCGGAGATAATGCAGATATCAGAGTAAATGCTCTGGTTCAGATTGTCGGGGATCACTCCGTCCCCGATGCCCATCTGCAGGTGGGTGCCGATATTTCCCCCCGCCAGAATGGCGGCGTTCTCCGGCTCCACCGCCCAGATCTCAATCTGGGGATTCTGGGCTTTCAGCACTTCCCCGATTCCGGAAATGGTTCCGCCGGTGCCTACGCCGGAGCAGAAGCCGTCGATGGGGCCCTCCACCTGCTCCAGAATCTCCACCGCTGTCCGGTAACGGTGGGCGTCATTGTTGGCAGGATTGGAAAACTGCTGGGGCACATACACGTTGGGATCCTCCCGCGCCATCCGCAGGGCCGTCTGCAGGCACTCCTCAATGCAGGCGCCGATATCCCCGGCGTCGTGGATCAGGATCACCTCCGCCCCATAGTGGCGCACCAGCTTTCTCCTCTCCTCACTGACAGAATCCGGCATAACGATAATCGTCTTATACCCACGGACCGCTCCCACCAGGGCCAGTCCGATGCCCTGATTTCCGCTGGTGGGCTCCACGATCACCGTATTCTCATGGATCAATCCTTTTTTCTCCGCCGCCCGGATCATATTATAGGCCGTGCGGCTTTTAATGGAGCCTCCCACGTTCAGCCCTTCATATTTTACAAGAATTTCCGCTCCGTCTTTGTCTCCCATATGGTTCAGCCGGATCATCGGCGTATGTCCCATCGCCTCAAGCACATTATTGTAAACCATGACAAACCCTCTTTTTCTCTTTACTTTCTGCCAAAATACGGCAGGATTACTCTATCTTATGCATTATACAGAAGATTGTGACGTTTGGCAACCGGGAGCGAAAAAATGCCGCCCCGCCCATGACATTTCACAGGCGCGGCAGCATTCCGGCAAAACAGATTCATTCTAAACTTCCGAAAGCTTCCACTTCCCCGGCCCAGGGGATGGAATCGGCAGCTCCTTTTCTGGACACGGCAATGGCTGCGGCTTTCGCCGCGGATTCCAGACTTTTTCTGACAGAATCCTGACAGGCGATCCCGTGGATAAAATATCCGGTAAAGGTATCTCCGGCAGCTGTAGTATCCACCGCCGGCGCCGGAAAGGCCGGCTGGCAGATTTTCTGCCGGCTGTCCTGATAAACCGCTCCCTGGCTGCCCAGAGTCAGCACCACCTTTGCTTCCGGAAAGCGCCTTTTCATATAGGAAAGAATTTTTTCCGGTTCTCTGCTTCCGGAAATCTGCTCGCCTTCCACTTCATTCAGCAGAAAAAACTCGATCTTATTTAAATCACTTTCTTCCACCTGGCTGTTATAAGGGGACGGATTCAGCACAATCCTCATGCCGCGCTCATAGGCTCTGTCGATCAGATAGGGGAGTTCATTGATTTCATTCTGGAGAATCAGCAGATCCCCCTCTTCAAAAGATTCCAGCACCTGATCTATGTGCTCCCGGCTCTGCCGTTTATTTGTACCGCTGTACAGTACAATACAGTTTTCACTGGAAGAATCCACCTGTATAAAAGCGCAGCCGCAGGCGCCTTCCATTCTCTCAATAAATTCTGTACTGACGCCGTTAGCGGCGCAGAACTCAAAAAACCGGTCTCCGTCGCTGCCTGCGGCCCCGCCCTGATATACCCGGCTCCCCGCCCGGGCTATGGCTACAGACTGATTCAGTCCTTTTCCTCCCAGATGGCACTCCATCCCTTCAGCTGAGATGGTTTCTCCCTCCGCGGCAATATGGGGAACCGTATACACATAATCATAATTCAGCGATCCGTAATTTAAAATCTTCATCATTCATCCTTTTTCGCGCACCAGCTGAAAAGATTCTTCCAGAGGGCTTTATTATTATCCGATTCACAAAATTCCGGAGGCATCCAGTGGGGCGCGCAGTCAGAGGCCCAGGCGAAGACTCTTCCTTTCCCGTATTCGCCCACCGCCAGGATCGGATCTCCCTGATATTCCAGGATCAGCTTTGCGGAGTCCTTCAGGATCAGCTTATTGTAGCCCAAAAGTTTTCCCCACTGGCCGCTGCAGTCTTTCAGAAAGCCCTCAGCTCCGGGGCAAGCCTGAAAAGAGATTCCTTCCGGATGTTCTTCCCGGTCGTCTCCTTCCAGAAGCGTTACCGGCAAAATTTCTTCCACTGCTGTCCGCTTGTAAGCTCCTTTCGCTTCAAACCCCATGTAGGACAGGTAGCCTCCCATCATGCCGAAAGCCCCGCCCTCCGCTACGTAGTCCGCGATGACCCGCAGCTTATTGGGCGCTTCCTGGCTGTTTAAAAATGTTTTCGGCGGCAGCAGAAAAGAATTCGCCCCCACATCGCTGAGCACCACCAGATCATACTGCTGTAATGCTTCTTTGGTTTCCGGAAAACCTTCCATTACCATATGTGCCGGCACATGGGTGATTTCCGCGTATTCCCGGGTAAAGGAGCGCACCCTCTCTATCTCCGTCTCATATCCGCTGACCGAAAACTGATCTACGCCTTTTGTTTCTATTTTGCAGTAAAACCAGGATTCCCCGGCAAATAAAACCTTTACTTTATCCATATTCCCTCCCGCTTTTATTTTGTCCAATCCATGATAATTCTCGCGAAAGCCTCGATGGCCCGCAGAAATTCTTCTTTCGGCAGAAATTCATTGACCACATGGGCATGATGGCAGGTTCCCGGCCCAAATACGATTGTGGGAACGCCCGCGATGTCGCAGAGATGCCTGGCATCGCACCCGCAAGATAATCCGCCGATTTCACTTGTGCCGCCTGTAACAGCGCCGGCTGCCACCAGCGCGCACTTTACAATAGGGTGCCCTGGATCCGTCTCATAAGGCGGGCAGTCCTGATACCAGCTGAATTTCAGAGGATGATCTTTCAGCCATTCATCCCCGGAAGCCATCCGGTTCAGGTACTCCTCTACTTCCCGGGCCACTTCATTTTTGTCTACCCTGACCATCTTTCCCTCAATGGTCTTCTCCGAAGGATAAAACTCCACATCAAATTTCAGCCGGCAGCTCTCAGGTACTGTAGAGGCCGCGACCCCTCCCTCGATGCAACCGATATTTATGGTGGGCGGCTGCAGCAGCGGATGCACCTTCGTAGCCATCCATTTTTCTTCCAGCTCATGCAGGGCCCAGATCACTTTTACCGTCTTATCTATAGCGTTTTCCCCGAAACCTTTCAGGCTGGCGTGGATCGGTTTCCCTTCCACCTCCACTTCCGCCAGCCAGGCTCCCCGGTTGGCCGTGTAAACATTCAGCAGAGAGCCCTCGGCGATAATAGCGGCATCCGCCTTGTATCCCGCCGCCGCTGCGGCCAGGGATCCGTTTCCGCCTCCCTCCTCATCCACAACGGATTCGATGATGATATCGCCTTTCGGCTGAAATCCCAGGGACAAAGCCAGTTCCAGCCCCAAAATCTCCGCGCTCAGTCCGCCTTTCATGTCATCAGCGCCAAGCCCGTAAAGTTTTCCGTCTTTTTCAGTCAGGGTCCAGGGATCCGTATCCCATTTTTCCAGACTGCCGGAAGGCATAGTATCTATGTGTCCGTTAAGGATCAGGGAGCGGCCGCCGCCGCTTCCTTTGTAGACGGCCACCAGATCCGGACGGCCTTTGTAGGAATGCCCCGGGTTGTAGCTGGGATAGTCCTTCATAATCTCATTGTCCGGCTCAAACATGTGGATCCGACAGCCCATTTTTTCCAGATAGCCCGCCAGAAATTCCTGGGCCTTCTGCTCCTGCCCGTCCTCTCCGTGGCGGATCACGGAAGTGTCAAATCCCACCAGTGTTCCCAAAAACTTCACATACTCGTTTTCTCTCCGGCGTACTTCCTCTCTGATATCTTTTTCCACTTTTCTTTCCTCCGACTTACTTTTCTCTGATGGAATCCAAACCTACCGCGATAATAATAATGGCTCCTTTCACAATATACTGCCAGTTGGTGGAAATGCCCAGCAGCGTCATGCCGTTATCGATAATTCCGATGATCAGAGCTCCGATGAAGGTTCCCCACAGTCTTCCCTTTCCTCCGGTAGTGCTGGTTCCTCCGATTACGCAGGAGGCAATGGCATCCATCGTAAATGATGAGCCGGAGTTTGGCTGCCCGGAAAACAGCCGGGATGACAAAATAATTCCCGAAATAGCTGCCGTCACTCCGCAGAGTGTGAAGATAGCGATTTTGTTTTTCTTCACGGTGATTCCGGACAGTTTCGCCGCGTCCTGATTGCCGCCGATGGCAAACATATTTCTTCCGAATTTTACGTATTTCAGGCAAATGATTCCTGCCGCGTAGCACACCGCCATGATGATGACCGGTACCGGGATCACGCCTACATATCCTCGTCCGATAACCTTAAATCCCTCCGGAAGGCCCGTGATCGGATAGGCGTTGGTGATGACCAGAACGATTCCATAGGCAATATTATCCATGCCCAGGGTGACGATAAAGGACGGTATTTTAAACTGAGTGTTAATAAATCCGTTGGCAAATCCCAGAAGCGCTCCTACCAAAAGCGCCATCAGGCAGGAAAGAGGAATCCCCATGTTCAGCGTCAGGCATTTCGCCACAATAATCCCGCTGAGGCAGGCAATATGGCCCACGGAAAGATCGATCTCCCCGATAATCAGCACAAAAGTCATGCCGATAGCCACAATGGCCACCATAGAAATCTGTCTGGCGATATTCACCAGATTATCCATTGAAAGAAAAACCGGATTCATGATCGTCAGCACGATGATCATCAGCAGAAGGACTGCCAGTATCGCGAAATTCCCCCAATCAACCGAACGTTGTTTTTTTGCACCCATCTTAATTTCCTCCCATCGCGTAATGCATGATGCTTTCCTGATCCAGTTCTTCCCGGTCTAACTGCCCGGTAATTCTGCCCTCGTACATGACGTAAACCCGGTCGCAGAGTCCGATCACTTCCGGAAGTTCCGATGAAATAACGATCACAGATTTTCCGCTCTCTGCCAGATCCACGATCATCTGGTATATCTCGCTTTTGGCGTTAATATCGATCCCCCTGGTGGGCTCATCCAGGATCAGGATATCGGAATCGCAGTTCAGCCATTTAGCCAGCACTACCTTCTGCTGGTTTCCGCCGCTTAAAAATTTACATTTCTGAAAAATCCCTGTTGTCTTGATCATCAGGGAAGAAATAAAGCGGCTGCTGATCTCTTTCGCCTTAGAAGCCGAATAAAAGCCTTTTTTCATGGCATTTTCCATTTTTACCATCACAATATTGTCCACCACCGGCAGGGAGGTCACCAGTCCTTCCCGTCTCCGGTCTTCCGGCACATAGCCCAGCCCGCAACGGATGGCATCTTTCGGAGATCGGATATTAACTTTTTCCCCTTTCACATAAATGTCGCCTTTCCGCCTGCTGTCATAGCCGAAAATGGCCTTAAAGGTTTCTGTTCTTCCTGCTCCCATAAGGCCGGCAAATCCCAGAATCTCACCTTTTTTCAAATAGAAGGAAACCTCCTTTACCTCCGCCCCGTTGCTGATGTGTTCCGCCCGCAGAACCTCTTCTCCGATGCGGGGCTGATGCTTGGGAAACACCTGGGACATGTCATGGCCCACCATGTTTTTGATCAGTTCATCCAGATTCGTGTCCTGCAGCTGTCCGCTCTGGATCACACTTCCATCGCGCATGACTGTATAGGAATCGCAGATTTCAAAAATTTCATTCATTCTATGGCTGATGTAAATAATGGTGATCCCTTTTTCTTTTAAACTGCCGATCAAACCAAACAGCGTCTTTGTCTCCGCGTCAGTCAGAGAAGAAGTGGGCTCGTCCATGATCAGCAGCTTTAAATCCTTGGACAGGGCTTTGGCAATCTCTACCATCTGCTGCTGCGCTACGGTCAGACGCCCTACCAGTTCCTGGGGTTTTAGTTTCAGTCCCACCTTCTCCAGCATTTCTTTCGCCATGCGGTTCATCTTTTTCCAGTCTACAAATCCGTACTTTTCCGGCTGTCTGTGAAGATAAATATTTTCCGCGATGCTGATCTCAGGAATCAGATTTAATTCCTGATAAATAATAGATATTCCGAGTTTTTCAGAGTCATTGGTATTTTTCGGCGCGATTTCTTTTCCGTCAAATGAGATCGTGCCGCCGTCTTTTGTATAAGCTCCTGAAAGAATTTTCATCAGGGTAGATTTCCCGGCTCCGTTTTCTCCCAGAAGCGCATGGACCTTTCCCCTCTCTACAGAAAAGCTGATATCATTTAAAACCTGCACCCCTGAAAAAGATTTTCTGATGTCCTTAAACTCCAGAACATATTTCTTCTCCATATGTTTTTCCCCTTTACTTGTCACCCGGCAGGCGGCCAGAGCCGCCTGCCGGACAGTCACTTACTGTTCCAGATCAGAAGCGTATACAATGCCGTCCGCAGTGTAAACGCCCACCTCTACTCCGATCTCATTTTCCAGAGTTTCTCCGGACAGCGTGCTTTCTACCGCCTCCACACAGGTTTTTCCCAGTTCCTGGGGGAACTGAATGATGCTGGCTTTATAACAGCCATTTTCTCCGATAGCGGTCTGTTCCTCCGCGCTGGCATCAAAACCGATGATGGATACTTCTTCTCTTCCTGCGCTTTCAATGGCATCGTAGGCTCCCAGGCCGCCTGACTCGCTGTAGGCAAAGAAAAGATCCAGATCACTGTGGGCCGTCAGAATATTCTCCGCAGTTGTCATAAATTCTTCTCTTGTGTTTCCTGTTTCCTCAGCCACGATCTCCACATCCGGAAGGAGTTCCGTGATTTTATCCTTAAATCCGGAAATTCTTAAAGTCGCCGCGGAGGAATTCGAGTTGGTCAGCAGCGCGATAGAAGGAGAATCATTGTCCGCGAACAGATTCTGGACCGCCCACTCTGCAGCCAGTTCTCCTCCAAGATAGTTGTCTGACCCGATATAAGTGACATAGCTTCCGCTGGTGGGCTTCATGTCTACGCAGATCACCGGGATTCCCGCTTCCTCTGCTGTGTCCAGAGCGGTAACGATTCCCTCCGCGTCTACCGCGTTCAAAATAATCGCGTCCACCTTATTGGCGCAGAAATTTTCCACCGCTGAAAGCTGCTTGTTCAGATCGTTATTGGCGTCATTAAAATCGACCGAATACCCCTCCGGCAGGTTTTCTTCGATACCTGCCCGCAGATCCTGGAAAAATTCCGCCTGAAGGTTCATGATGGAAACTCCGATCACCTTCTCTCCGCCTTCATCCCCTGCTGCGGATTCCGCTGCCTGGGCAGCCTGAGAACCGGCCTCTGTTCCCGATGAGGAACCGCTGCCTTCTGATTTGCCCTCTCCGCATCCCGCCAGCATCATACCGGCTGTCATCGCCGCTGTTAATGTCAACACCCACATTTTTTTCATTTTCATCTGCCTCCTTAAATTTTTTCTATCACTTTTAACTGTTCCAGCAGGTTCAGTGACAGTCTGGTCATAACTTCCATGTTCTCAATAAGACTCTCCCGGTAATCATCTTCCGGCGAGTGCAGGATCCCCTGGTCGTTGAAGGTCAGCATGCACACCGGTATCCCCCCGTCATAATACGGCGCGTGATCGCTTCCCGGCGGCGGCGGACAAATGTAAACCGCCTCGAATTCTTCCTGGCTTTGATCCAGAATTTTCCGGATTTTTCTCTCAAAAGGTTCCGGCCCGCTCCAGACTTCCAGGATTTTCTGGCGCCCTACCCCATCGATATTCAGCACCATACTGATCTCCTGTCCGGCGCATTTTCGGTACCGGTTCCTGGCTCCTTCCAGGTCAAATTCTTCCCCGTCTGTGAGAAGCAGTTCGATTTCCGCATGAAGCCGGTATTTTTTCAGCCGTCTGCCCAGTTCCAGCACCACCGCTGCCCCCGCCGAATTGTCATAGGCACCCTTGGTGGCATAGACTGTGTCATAATGTCCGCAGATCACAACCTTGCGGCTCCCCTGGCCCAGATGCCCCACAACATTTCTGCACTGGGCTCCCGGTATCCAGCGGGCGGCCGCGTAGCCTTCCAGAACTGCTCCTGTCCGGCAGGCTTCCTCCAGAAAATTTCTTTCCTCTTCTCCCACCAGAAAATGCGGAATCCGGCTTTTGCCCTGGAACAGCATCTGAGGAATCGCCTCTTCTCCTCCTCTGACAGTCACGTAGGCGCAGATCCTGCCCTCTTCATCCAGAACCATATAGCGGTCCCAGACATACATGTTCCAGATTCTGTTTTTTCCGGCGTATTTTACGGTACCCCGGAACCCTTCGCTGGCGCCGCTGTTCAGAAACACATAGGACTTGATTTCACGCCGGATCGGCTCCGCCTGTTCCAGCTTCCATCCGGTTATCTCCCAGGCTTCCGCCGGGTCTGTATCCACATACGCTCTGTCCGCTGTTTTTTTCAGTTCTTCTGCCAGATACTCGCTGCATCTGCGCAGATTCTCCGAGCCGAAAGGTCTCGGCCCGTAATCAATGATCCGCTTCCAGCTTTTCACCAGCTCCGAATCCAAATCGTACTGCAATGCCCTTTCCTCCCTTACGTTGTTTTTCGTATGATCAGTTCCGGCTTCAACACCAGATGCTTTCCCGGACCTCCCTTTTTCCCGATCCTTTTCAAAAGCATCTCTGCTCCCTTCTGGGCCAGTTCCAGAACCGGCTGCCGGACAGTGGTCAGCGCCGGCGTCACCAGCGAAGCCGCATCGATATCATCGTATCCCACGATAGCCATCTGTTCCGGTATCCTGCAGCTATGTTCCAGCAGATATTTCATAGCGCCAACCGCCATCAGATCATTGGAACAAAATACTGCGTCCGGCGGGCTGGGAAGCCTGCAGAGCCCTGCCATAGCCTGGTAGGCCTGTTCCATGCTGTAATCCCCCTGCACAAGGTACTGATCTTCCGGAATCCTTCCGTGCTCCCGCATCACTTTCAAAAAAATCTCCGATCTTTTTCTGGATATTTCCGATTTAGCGCTTCCTGCAATGTGGGCAATTCTGCGCCGGCCGCTTTCCAGAAGATGTTCCACTGCCATCCGCACTCCCAGTTCATCATCGATCATGACACTGTCGTATGGAGTTCCGTCGGCAGAGCGCTCAAACAGCACCACTGGCACATTTACATTCATATCCGCAATATGAGTCACATCCATATTCATGCCGATAATGATCAGACCGCTGATCTGCTTCTGCAGCAGCATCCGGACCAGTTCCGTTTCCTGCTCCGTGCTCATATTGGAATTGCAGATCATCATCTGATATCCTGCTTTCTGCAGTACCTCCTCAATCCCCTTCAGCATGGGCAGAAAAAAGATATTGGAAATATCATTTACAATCACTCCCACCACATCCGTCGTCTTCCGTTTCAGACTGCGGGCCACGTCATTGGGGCGGTAATCCAGATCATCAATGGCTTTTTGAATCCTTTTCTGGGTATCCGGAGAAATATGTCCTCTGGCTTCCCCGTTTATGTACCTGGACACTGTAGTCTTTGAAACGCCTGCTCTTTTAGCAATTTCCATTATAGTCGCCATATTTTTCGCTCCTTTTTCTCATTATCATTCCGATTTTATCTTTTGTATACCGCTTATTTGTCCATTATATGTTAGTTTTGTCGGAATTTCAATGGATATCTTTGTAAATTATCACGGGGAACGTTCCCCTTTCGTGACCATTTAAAAAGGAGTCTCTCTCTCCTTTGAGCTGGCTGACGATTCTGTTAGGGAAAAGATTTTCCTAAATAATTTTCCTGTTTCTAAAATACTATTATCAGCAAGATAAGTCAATAGCTTTTTTTATTTTTTTTAAATTATTATAATTTTCACAGATCTGATTCAATTTCTCAAACAACTATAAACTTCATCTTTTCAAGCCTTTGCAGAAGTAGTAAAATAAATACCACAGTGCCGCCGGAAACCAGGAGGGCCCTCTTGCCCTTTTCTCAGCCGCGGCGCAGCAGAGGAGAAAACCTATGAATATCAAAGAGTTCGCAAAATTAGCCAACGTTTCTATATCCACCGTTTCAAAAATCATGAATCACAAAGACGAAAGCATCAGCCCCGCTACCCGGGACAGGATCCTCAGTCTTGCAAAAAAATATAATTATATTCCCTATGCTTCTGTAAAACGCTCCGGAAGCCGGACTATGACCATCGGCGTTCTGGCCTCCTGCAGCCGTATATCGGACGGAACCCTCTCCGGCATTATAAAGGCTGCAGGGGAACAGGGATATCTGGTCACTGTCTGCGGACAGGATCCTCTGGAAAATCCTGACGGAACTGCCCGGCACATCGAATCACTGCTGAGCCGTGGCGTCAGCGGCCTGCTGTGGGAACCTTTATCCCGGGAACTTCTGGGCAGCGATCTGCTCCAGGAAGCCGGTATCCCCTGTCTGACCTTTGGCTGTTTTTCCCGGGATAACGTCTGCATTCCCTATGACGCCCTGGGATGCAAAGCCGCCGAAAAACTCCTGGAACTGGGTCATAAAGAAATCGCCTGCCTGGCTCCTGCCCAGGGGGAACTGGCTGATTTTACAAAGGGATATAAAACATGCCTCTTTGAACACAATCTCCCTCTGGACTGCGATCTGCTTTTTCCTTCCGTGACGAATTCTCTCCTCTCAAAAATTACCAGCCGCGCTGTTACTTCCGCTATCTGTTCCGATGCGGATACGGCGCTGAAGCTCTGCGCGAAACTTTCATCCCTGCACTGCGGTATCCCCCGGGACTTTTCTGTGATCACCCTGCTGGATGATCTGCGTCTCCTGTCGGGACACGCCGGTCTTTCCGCTCTGCCGGTTCCCCATGAAGCTTTCGGCTGCTATCTGGGAGAAGAGATCATTCATCTGATCGAAGACAGCCCGAAGCCTGTCCGGGCTTTCACATTTTCCCCGGAACTTACCTCAAAAGGCTCTATCGCTCCTCCGGCCGGCGAACAGTCGAAAAAAATTCTGGTGATAGGAAGCATCAATATTGATAATTATTTCAATGTCTCTTCCCTTCCCAGATCCGGAAAAACAGTAAGTTCTTCCCTTTCATCCGTCAGTGTAGGCGGAAAAGGCATGAATCAGGCAGTGGGGATTGCCAAGCTGGGACAAAAAGCGGCGCTTATCGGCCACACTGGAGACGATATCCCCTCCGACACAGTTTTTTCTGTCCTGAGGGCTCATGACATCATTGATTCCGGCGTATTCCGCTGTCCCGATTATCCCACGGGCCAGGGATATATCTTTATCCAGCCGGACGGGGAATCCATGATCTCCATCATGTCCGGCGCCAACCAGTCAATGACAGGAAAGGATATTCTGGACAATGCCCGGTTATTTGAAGACGCTTCCTTCTGCCTGATCCAGACAGAAATCCCCATGGCCGCGGTCAGGGCCGGCCTGGAGCTGGCAAAAAAGCACGGGATTACTACCCTTTTGAAACCCGCGGCCTGCGGCAGTCTGGATGCCGCCCTGCTTCCGTACATTGATATTCTGGTCCCCAACAAAAATGAGCTCGCGGAACTGTGTCCGCAAAAAGGATCGCTGGAGCAAATGGCGGACTATTTTCTGGACCGGGGCGTAGGCCATATGATCATTACTCTCGGAGAAAAGGGCTGTTACATAAAGGATTCTTCTATTTCCTGCCGGATACCCGCGGCGGATTTTCCCGCTGTGGACAGCACCGGCGCCTGCGACGCGTTTATGAGCGCTCTGGCCGCCTACCTCCAATACGGATATGACCTGGTCTCAGCGGCTCGGATTGCCACCTACGCTGCCGGCTTCAGCGTCTCCCGGATCGGTGTTATCCCCTCTCTGATCAGCCGGACTTCTCTAGAGGTTTATCTGCGCCAGAAGGAACCCTATCTGCTGAAGAGCTGACCTTAGTTCACCGCCATCACAAAAAGGGCCTCCCTGTATGGGAGGCCCCGATTTTTCCGCCGCTGTATTCAGTGCTCCGGCTCGATCAGGCCGTAAGTATTTCCCTTTCTCTTATATACCACGTTGACTTCGTCTGTCTCCGCATTGCAGAATACAAAAAAGTTATGTCCCAGAAGCTCCATCTGCACACAGGCATCTTCCGGATACATGGGTTTGATATCGAATTTCTTTGTCCGGATAATCTGAATGTCCTCGTTTTCCATATAGTCGTTCTCCATGTACGCCTTCTGGAAATTTCCTCCGGACTGATGCTTGTCCACAATCTTATTTTTATACTTGCGGAGCTGTCGCTCAATAACCTCCTCCACCAGATCGATGGATACATACATGTCATTGCTGACCTGCTCCGAACGGATGATGCTGCCTTTTACAGGGATTGTAACTTCTATCTTCTGTCTTTCTTTTTCTACACTGAGGGTTACGATGACCTCGGTCTCCGGTGTGAAATACCGCTCCAGCTTGCCGAGCTTGTCATTAATAGCAGCTCTCAGGCCGTCCGTAACCTCAATATTTTTACCGCTGATGGTGATATTCATAACATCAACCCCTTTGCTATAGATTTTACAGCGGCAATGGACGCCGCCTGTAAGTAGCTTTATTATACCAATGAACCTGCTGAATTGCAATCCTTCCGCCGCTTTTACTCCACGCTCTTCAGGGACTCGATCATGTCGATTTTCTTCAGGTTCCTGTACATGACCAGATTCACCAGCACAGAAAAGATCAGGGTGATCAGACCGCTGAGGAGATAGCTGAAAAAGCTGATCTGCCTGCCGAACATCATCAGATCCACCTCCACGGTCTGGATAATAAACCGATGCAGAAACGCCCCCATCAGGGCTCCTGCCCCGATGCCGATAATGGTCAGAATAATGTTCTCCCTGTAGACGTACATGGCCACCTCAGAGTCATAGAATCCCAGCACTTTCAGGGTCGCCATCTCTCTTCTTCGCTCTGTAATATTGATATTATTCAGATTATAGAGAACCACAAAGGCCAGCAGCCCCGCTGAGAGAATCAGCACGTAAATCACGATATTCAGCGCCTGCAGCATATCCTGGATCTGCTGCTCCAGATCCGTCACAAAGGTGATCCCCGCGCAGGCCCTCTGGTTCATCATATCGCTTCCCATCTGCCTCTGGACGCCGGCAGAAGTGTCCTCATAGTTCAGCTGCAGCTGATTGTAGTCCGGTTCTTCCCCGAAGGATTCCTCATACTGTGCCGGGGAGAGAAACATATAGTGCATCACATAGTTTTCCACGATCTCCACCACGGGAATCTTCGCGGTCCATCCGTCCAGATCCGCTTCCACTGTATCTCCCACGGAGACTTTCAGCATCTTGGCGGTTTTTTCCGAAAGAGCCGCTCCCTGAAGGGGATAATCATATTTTTCCTGAGACACCCGGTCCTGCAGGGTTACGAAATCCTTTGCCTGCTCCGGATCCTCCGGGACATAGATCTGAACGTCTATAGAGTTGTCCCCGTTCTTCAGTTCCGCGTTTTCCATAGAGAGTTTCAGGGTCTCGTCCATACCCGGATAGCTTTCAGCGTAATCCGCCAGAGCTGCCTTCTGTTCTTTCGTGGCGCTGGAATCCAGAGATACCGCCGCATCATAGGTAAAAATCTCCACGTACTGGCGTTTTGCCATGGCGGTGATGGAGTCCTGCAGGCCAAAGCCCACCAGCATCAGTCCCATACAGCCGCCGATACCGATAATGGTCATAATAAACCGTTTTTTATAGCGGAACAAATTCCGGAAGGTTGACTTTCTGTTAAAAGACAGATGCTTCCAGATAAAATGGATTCTCTCCAGCAAGATCCGCTTGCCGTTCTTCGGAGCTTCCGGCCGCATCAGTTCCGCCGGCTTTGCCCTCAGTTCGTGGAAGCAGGCCGCCAGGGTTGCGATGCCTGTGCTGGCCGCGGAAGCTGCCAAAGCCATAGCTCCCTGATCCCAGTTAATGGGAGTGCAGTAGGCCGGAAGGCCAATGTACATCATTCCATAGGCATCCATAATCACATAGGGCAGGGCCTTCTCGCCGATCCAAATTCCCAGAACCGCTCCCGTCACGGTAGCCAGCATGGCATAGCTGAAATATTTCATCGCGATCACGCCGTCGCTGTATCCCAGGGCTTTCAGCGTACCGATCTGGATCCGCTGTTCCTCCACCATCCGGGTCATGGCGGTCAGACTCACCAGCGCTGCCACCAGGAAAAAGAGTACCGGAAACACCTCGCCCAGATTCTTCATTCTCTCCGCGTCCTGGCTGAAGCTGGCCGCGGAAGCGATCTCGCTCCGGCCCAGCACATACCACTGCGGAACTTCCAGGTCATTCAGTTCTTCCTCTCCATCGGCGATCTGCTCTCTGGCGTCCGCCAGATCCGGCTGGGCTTCCTCCCGGGCATCCTCATATTCCTGTTCCGCCTCCTGAAGCTTCTGCCGGTTGTCTTCCAGTTCTTCCCAGCCCTCTTCCAGCTGTTTTCTTCCGTCCTCCAGCTGCGCTCTGGCATCCGCAAGTTCTTCCTCGCCCTCAGCCAGCTGAGCCTTTGCCTCCTGAAGCTGACTTCGGTTGGCCTCGATTTCCTGCCGGCCGGCTTCCAGCTCGGCTTCTCCATCGGCAATCTGCTGTGCCGCGGCATCCAGCTCCGCTTTGCTGGCATCCAGCTGCGCGCGGCCCTGTTCCAGCTGCGGCGCGGCGGCATCCAGCTGCGCCTTTACCTGATCCAGCGCCGACGCGGCGGCGTCCAGTTCCGCCTTTGCCGCCTCCAGTTCCGGTTTCGCTGCCTCCAGCTGGGCTTTGGCGGCATCCAGAGTGCCGCGGGACTCCTGCAGAGCCGCCTGTCCTTCCAGAAGTTCTCCGGCCTGCTCTGCCGCAGGCTGCAGAACCGCGCAGGATTCCACAATCTGCCGATATTCCGGATCCTGCATCCACTGGGAAGGATCAACCCCCTCCGCGGCAAACTGTTCCTCCAGCTGCCGCCGCAGGGCATCTGTCTGTTCAAACAGATCCACCGCCGCCTGGGGCTCCATCCCGGCCTGATTTACAAAAGCGTCCCATCCGGCCTGAAACACAGACTCCTGCCGGGCGTATTCCTCTTCTCCCTGCTGATAAGCCGCCGCGCCGGCGTCATACTGGGCCTTTTTCTCCTGGTAAGCCGCCAAACCCGCCTCATATCCGGCCCGGTTTTCCTCATAAGCCGCCGCGCCGGCATCATACTGGGCCTTCTGTTGCTGCCAGGCTGCCTCGCCGGCCTCATACTGCGCGAGACCGTCCTGATACTGAGCCCGGGCATTTTCCAGCTCCGCTCCGCTCTGCACCAGAACTGCTTCTCCCTCTTCCAGCTGAGCCTCGCCATAGGCGATTTCCTCTCTGGCGCTTTCCAGCTCCGCTTCCCCGTCTGTTAGTTCACCCTCTCCGTCCGCCAGCTCCTGCTGTTTCTCCTCCAGAGTTTCTTCTCCGTCCGCCAGTTCTTCCCATCCGTCGGCAATCTCCCGCTCCGCGTCGGAAAGTTCAGTCTCCCCCTCCTCCACCTGTTCTCTGGCATGGGAAAGTTCAGCCTCCGCGTCAGAGCGAATCTCCTCATATCTCCGCTGGCAGGCCGCGTCCGCGATCTCTTCCAGCCGCTCCTTTACAGGCTCTGTCAGATCGTCATACTCATCACTGTAGCTGAACGCGGCCTCCGCTCCCTGCACCTGCACATAGGCTTCCGTGTAGATATCCAGAGAAAATGCCTCCGGCTTCACCAGCACAAAAGCGTCCATGTTGCCGTCGCCAATAGCGCTGCTGTCCCGGGTCAGCTCCATATAATAGGGCAGGGTGCCCCGCCCGACAATGGTGTATGTATCATAATTCAGGGCATCCTCCAGGGAATCCTCCGTGCCGGAGCGGACCGTGATCTGATCCCCGATCTCAAACCCCAGTTCCGTGGAGGCCAGCACATCCACCACACATTCATCCGCTGCTTCCGGCAGGCGCCCCTCCTCCAGGGTCACCCGGTTTACATCCTCCGTCAGGGCAATGAGTTTCAGAACGCTTTCTGTATCCCCGGTGTCGCACAGCACTTCCTGGGTATATCCCCCGGTCACACGCTCCACGCCTTCCACCTGACGCATATCCTCCAGATCCGCCTCGGTCAGTCCCAGAGTGCCCAGCACCCGGAAATCCATCAGGGCAGACTCGTCATAATAACGGTCCGCGGAGTACTTCATATCATAATTCGCGGAACGGATTCCGGAGTAAAAGGCCGCTCCCAGAAGAACTATAAAAAATATAGAAATAAATCTTCCTGAATTTCTCCGGATTTCCCGGAAAAAATCTTTTTTCAGCGCACTTTTCATTGTTCTTTACCACTCGATTTCTTCCACAGGCACAGGGTTTTCATTGTCTTCCATTTTACTTACCCGTCCGTTCCGAATGTGAATCACCCGGTCTGCCATGGGCGTCAGCGCAGAATTATGCGTAATCACCAGCACTGTCATACCCTTCTGCCGGCAGGTATCCTGCAAAAGCTTCAGAATCGCTTTTCCCGTTACATAGTCCAGAGCCCCTGTAGGCTCATCGCAGAGAAGCAGCTTGGGATTCTTCGCCAGCGCCCTGGCAATGGCCACCCGCTGCTGCTCCCCTCCGGAAAGCTGTGCCGGAAAATTATCCATCCGGTTCTCCAGCCCTACTTCCCTCAAGACGTTTTCCGCATCCAGAGGATTCCTGCAGATCTGCAGCGCCAGCTCCACATTCTCCAAAGCCGTTAAATTCTGCATCAGATTGTAAAACTGAAATACAAAGCCGATGTCCTCCCGGCGGTACTGGATCAGGCCTTTTCCCCTGAGCCGGCTGATTTCCCGCCCATCCACAAAAACCTGTCCCTCCGTAGCTGTATCCATCCCCCCCAGAATGTTCAGCACCGTGGTTTTACCCGCCCCCGACGGGCCTACAATAATCACAAACTGCCCTTTCTCTATTTCAAAATTAATTCCATCGCAGGCCTTGATGGAGACCTCCCCCATCTGATAGACCTTGGTCACGTCCTTCATTGCCACATAAGCAGACATACCTGTCCTCCTCGCTTCTGAATCCGGCCGCTGCCGGACTTTCTTACTCATTCATCATAGCATACTTCTTTTTGCATGTATCTGAAAAAAATATTAAATTTGCAAAACATACTGTTAATTTCATGATATGATAGTGCCGTAAATAAAAGTTGCGAAGGGAGAACAAAGATGATTGTATTTGTATGTGTAGATGAGCGGAACGGCATGATGTTCAATCACCGCCGGCTGAGCCAGGACCGTGAACTGCGATCATATATTCTAAAGCTTACAGCCGCTTCCAGACTGTGGATGAACCAATACAGCCGCAGCCAGTTTCCGGAGGATGCTTCCATTCAGGCAGATGAAAACTTTCTTTCTCTGGCGGGAAGCGATGATTACTGCTTTGTAGAAGACCAGGATCTGACGCCCTGGAAGAATAAAATAAAAAAAATCATTCTGTTTCGCTGGAACCGCAGTTATCCGGCGGATCAATATTTTAATCCGCATCTGCTGGAGGGGCGGACGCTGGTATTTACTGAAGAATTCAGGGGATTTTCCCACGAAAAAATCACTCGGGAGGATTATGAATAATGGGCGGCTTCAAGCAGTTCTATTCCCGGATTCTGATCCTGCTTCTTGCCGGAGCCCTGCTGTGTTCCGGATGCGCGGGAACAGCCGGAACACAGGACGCCGAACTATCTCCCAGCGGATCCCTCAGCGTTTCCGGCACGCCTGCGGAAGAGAACCCTTCTGCCGTCTGGAACGGGCAGCCATATGCCGCCGTCAACGGCAATGTTCCCGGCTTTTCAGAAAAAGATCTGACCGCAGCTTCCTTCGAAAGCTACAGCGAACTGGACTCTCTGGGGCGCTGCGGAACCGCCTTTGCCTGTCTGGGGCAGGATCTTATGCCCCGGGGTGAGCGGGGGTATATCAGCGGAATTCACCCAACCGGCTGGCACAGTGTACAGTATGACTTTATAGATGGAAAAAATCTCTACAACCGCTGCCATCTCATTGGCTGGCAGCTCTCCGGCGAGGATGCCAACCGGAAGAATCTTATTACCGGAACCCGATACATGAATGTGGAAGGCATGCTTCCCTTTGAAAACATGGTAGCAGATTACATCAAAGAGACCGGCTGCCACGTCCTGTACCGGGTCACTCCCGTTTTTCAGGGCAGCAATCTGGTAGCGGACGGAGTTCTTATGGAGGCTATGTCCGTGGAGGATCAGGGAGAATCCATCTCCTTCTGCGTTTTTGTGCCCAATGTCCAGCCCGGAGTCTCCATTGACTATTCTGACGGAAGCAGCCGTCCCGCTGATTCACAGTCAAGCCCGGAAAATGAAGAAGCTATCTATATTGTCAATACCAATACCCGCCGCTTCCATCTCCCTTCCTGCTCCAGCGTCCGGGAAATGAAGGAGTCCAACCGGGAAAATTTCACCGGCAGCCGGGAGGAACTCATCGAGGAGGGATATATTCCCTGCGGAAAGTGCAGGCCGTAGAAAAAACAGAGGGGTATGGGAGATACGCAAAATATGTACCCATACGCCTCTGTTCCCTCTGTTTTACTTCTGTACAGAAGATGATTCCCGAGTTCTGTAAAATTCCTCCAGTTTATCCAGAAATCTGGCTCTGCTCTCATCCTCAAAGCCTCGGAATACTATCTTTTCTATATTATCATCGTTAAAAAGGAACTGGGTTTTATTTCCCACATTTCCTTCCGGGTACAAAACGCCTATATAATCGTATTCTACCCCCGTTTCCTGATTCGTCTGACGGATTCCATAGATCATCAGGGGTTTCTTTCCCCCTTTCAGCACCACCACGCTTCCAATGGGAAGCAGCTCCTTGACTCGCGCCATTGTCTTTCTCCTTCCTCCATGTTTTCTTTAATCCCAGAAAGAATTCCACCAATCAGACACACCGGAACTGAACTCTCCCCAGGCAGTAGTAATACCGTCCCAGGCCGCGGAAATTCCCCCGCCAATCTCATCAATGATGAAATCGGTTACTATTTCTGTCATATCCCTGCCGGAAACCGCCTCAATGACTGTATCAGCGCCCCACCATAGTACAGATATGACAACCGCGCCTGCTGCCGCGGGCGCTCCAATAAAACCGGCTGCAGCGCTCCCCACTACCGGCAAAGCCCAGTCTGCCGCTACGTCAATGACTGTCTCCAAAACTGTTTCCGCGCTGCCGCGCCAGGTAATTCCGCCAAATTCATCGTAATTCTCTGAAACATTTAGAAGTCCGGTAAATGTACCGCTGAGTCCTGCACCGATTTTCCCAAGAAATCCCTTTGATCCTCCGATCTTTTTTAAAACAGCTTTCAGCTGATCCTCGTCCACATCAAGCTTTTCAGCAAGCTTCAGAATATCCTCTTCACTTAATTTTTCTGCCGCCTCGCCCAATTTACCCAGAACTTTTCCCAGATCTTTTCCTGCGTTTAATCCGGGAATTTCATCCATAACCCCGTAAAGAAGCCAGTTGACAACCAGCGCGGCGGTTGAACCGGAAACTCCCAGCTCGCCGATCCCCTTAAAAATCCCTTCCAGCGTCTTCGCCCACCAGTTTGTTTCTTCGCCCGCGGGTCCCGTGGCAGGATCAACGTTCGGCGCAGCCTCCCCCAGTCCGTACCCGGCCGCGGTTTCTATATCCAAAATGCGGTTCTCTGAAGTCTGGTAAGCCGATGCTGCCCGCGCCAGTGCCGTGCTCAGCTGAAACGCCCCGGAGGACTCTCCGGCCAGCGCATGGGAGATCTGAGAAACCTGCTCCCGGATCGCTTCCCCTGAACCTCCCTTCATCTGGATTCCGTTTCGTATCTGCAGCAACTCGCTGTGCAGATCACCGACTCTCTGTCCATATTCCTGAAAGCTTCCGGCAGCTCTTTCCATTCCTGCTATTCTTACGCAAAATTCAGCCATATGTACCTCCCTCATCCACTTGAAAATTTCTCAGCGGATTTCAAAAAAATATTCCGTGGAGCCGATCTTCAGCCTATCGCCTCCTCTGAGCGGCACTATTCCCTGAACGAGCTGCCCGTTCACGAACGTCCCATTGGTAGAATTCAGATCTTCCGCCCAAAATCCGGCGGCATCGGTAAAAATTCTGCAGTGATTTCCGGAAACAGCGGGATCCTGTATTTTCAAAAAAGGAATCTCCTCCTGCCGGGGAGCCTTTCTTCCGATCACAAGCTCTCGCCGGAAAACGGCACAAAACACATTGCCGCTGAGGGGATCTCTGAGAACAATGTTTTTCTGCTCCATTTTGTAGTTCTCACTTTCTCTTCCTTCTATCCGTATGGTCTGAATTCTCTCTCCCGGCATTCCATTCAGATAGCTGGCTCCTCCTCCCAGCTGCCCGCTGCGCACATCCACGCCTTTCTCACTGACGGATATATCCCGGCGGCTTACAGTTTTCTCTTCCCGATTCTTTTTTAAAAATACCAGAAGTAAAATCACCGCCGCCGCGGCAATAAGGGCGGCTGCTCCTACTGCCGCCCAGATCATCTCATGCCTCCGCCGCCGTAGCTTCTGCGGTCAGCTAATTCCTCCGCCCGCTTTTCAGCCTGATACAGCCTTTCCGCGGCATTTCTCAGATTTTCAGCGGCGATTTTCAGATCCGCGGCCGTCTGAACCATCTGTTCTTCCAGCCTGCCGCCCTTCTGAACAAACATTCCCGCATTATCTCCCTGCCATGCCTGAGAAAGATCTGATAATGCTCCGGCTATCTTATTTCTTGCCAGACTTTCCAGCTGCAAAGCAATTTCCTCAATCTGATCCGCCTGCCCTTTGGCCCGTCCCAGATCTGCTTCGATTCTGCCCATATCTCTTCTCCTCACACCAGCACCTGATCCGGCAGGCTGTCCGCCGCCGCTTCAACCGCCGCTTCTGTCTGCTCATATACCCGGGCCGCCGCCTTTAAATCCGCCACCTGTTCTCCCAGTTTCCGGAAAATTTTATCAATCTCTTCTTTCTGCCGGCGGTACAGCTGACGGTGCGTATCTCCCGCTTCACCGATCCAATATCCTTCCGACCGGCTGACCGCGCTCTCCACCGCGGAAAATTTATTCTGCATCGAGGTAATGTGGCCCTGCACAGATTCAGCTTCAGCTGTTAATTCTTCCGGAGTAACTCTCAGCGTAACATCCATATCCATGAGTTTTCCCTCCCCGATTACTATATTTGAACAGCGGCAATATACTCCGCTACATGATTTTCACATTTTTGATACTCTCTGCTGGCATATTCCATATGCTCCGCATAGTCCGTCAGATGATTTACTACTTGTTCCATGTACGCGCAATCTTCTTCAAACTGCGCCAGAAACGCCTGTCTGGCCGGCCCTTCCCACATGGCGCACAGCCTGTCCATCTCCTCCCGCAGCAGGCCGATCTCTTCCCGGATACTCTGAAGCTGCAGAGACACCGATTCGTGATCCGCGTCCAGCGCTTCTGTGGATATTCCAATTATGTCTATGGCCATGTCGCTACCTCCTGATTTTACCGGAACTCTAATTCTCTCATCCAGTCGGGCGGTTCCGGCACCCACACCAGAAACGGATCGGTCCTGTCCCGCGGCAGCCGGCTTCCCTCGTACTGATCTATAATCTTCTGCTCTGCCTCCCTATACAGACTGAAAGTCAGGGCCAGAACCCGGATCATCTGTCCCAGCGCCTCTGCCTCCTGTCTGATTTCCTCTGCCTTCTGATCCAGCAGATATACTGCTGTCTCCCATCCGGAAAAATCCTTCAGAGAATCCGCCGTCCCGGCCAGATTCTCTGAAAGTTTCCCCATATGCCGCCGCTGCCGCTGGAATTCCTCACAAATTCTGTTTAACTGCTCAAGCTTTATATACACTGATCCTGTCCTCCGCGGCTTCCGGCTGGTCTTCTCAGATAATTACATCGGAAGAAAGTCCGCTGATGCTCTCCATATTTGTGGTCTCCGCTGAAGAATAATTTCTTGCCATCTCCTGAAGATCCGCGGCGTGCTCCTGCACCATACGGATCATTCTCTGGATATCATCTTCCAGCCCCTGAAACTTCGACACGTAAGAAGCGGCTGCTTCGCCCTCCCATGCACTGGCCATCCCCGTCACCTGGCTGGTCATCTCACTGGTAAGGCTGCTGATGGAAGACGCTTTATTCTCAAACTCTGACGCTGTCTGGTTTAACTGCTCCGGTGTTACTCTGATAATTCCTTCCATGATTTTTACCCCTTTCTTCTAAATCAATAATTTCTGGTATTCGCTATTTCTATATTGGCATTTTCAGCCTGCGCATACGCGTTAGCCGCCTCATCCAGCCTCTGGGCGTACACCTCAATCGCGTTATAGAAGTTATTCATCTGGATTTTGTCGCTGTTGAAAGCATTGCGGAATGCCGTCTGGGCAGAGCCCTCCCACATCGTGGCCAGATTGCCTTCCAGTGTTTCCAGATCGGTGATCGCTGTTTTAAACTTGGAATTCAGATTCCTCAATTCCTCCGCCTTTGCCCTCATTTCCGATGATGTTACTTTAATTTCTGCCATTTCAATTCCTCTCTTTCTATCTTTTTGTATGAATGAGCATTTTCTCCTGATAGGATGTATCCTATCAGATTTGCCGCGCATCTTGCGCAGTTCCTGACAAACAGCAGTTTTTATGGGATAAACGGCATGCTCCCCTTTCATACCAGCATCAGCTTTTCCCCTGACAACACCTGATTTTCCCGCAGTGTAGCCGCCTTTGGCAATTTCAGGGCCTGTTCCAAACGCCACAGTGTAAGATCGGCTGTCTGCCCCTCCAAATGGCACTGCTCCTTCTGACAGATTGCCTCGGCGATCTCTTCCACCAGGCTGCCCACAGCCATATTCTCATCCAGCCGGAAATCATATGTTTTATCCATGGCCGGAACCCAGATATCCACAAGTATCATAAAAGCTCTCCCTTCCTCCATTGTTCCAGAAAAACCGGCAGTTTTTCCGGCTCGCAGGCCGCTTCCCGGATTGTTTCCCCTTCCTCCCATCTGCAAAATACGGACAATCCAAGGGCCGTCTGTGTCAGCTGCCGCAGTTTCCTTCCGCTTCGGTTGCAATATAGCGCCGCCGAGCATTCCAGACCCGGAAGTCCTGAAAAATATCCATCCTCCAGAAGATCCATGGCCCATTCCCAGGACTTGCAGCTCCAGACACATACGGTATGAGGACGCAGAGGCTGAACTTCCCAGACTGCCGCTTCTTCTCCCGCCATATAGATCATCCTCCCGGGACATTCCTGCGCCGTTACCAGCAGCGCTTCTTCCGCCTTTCCTGTCAGATCCAGGCAGCGGGATAAGTCTTCGTAAATTTTAAAAGCCTCTTCCTCCCGCCGGATCAGTCCCTTTTTCATCAGGCGGAACAGACATTGTGTTCCCCGGCTTCGATCCATGGGAGCAGATGTCTCCGAAAATCCATAATAACAGCGGATCCCTCTGGCCATCATCAAAAATTCTCTTTCCTGATCCGTCAGAAGAAACGCCTCTTTCATCTTTTCTTTCATACCAGCTGCTCCCTGATCCGTCCCCTGTAGCTTCTGGACACCGGAATTTGGCTCTGATCCTGAAGTTCCACCATATTTTTCCCCGGCAGGTACCTGCGGATCTTGCGCCGGTTCACCAGAAAACTCCGGTGGCATCTTACAAATTCCTCCGACAGCTCCTGCTCCAGGCGATCCATGGTATCGTAAAAAGAAATCTCCCGGGAATCCGTACGAAGGCAGATCTTTTTCTCCCTGGATTCAAAATAATTAATCTGCCCGTAATCAATCCTCCATCTCCCTTCCCTGGTTTCCACCACAAAGGACGCTTTCCGGTCTTCTCTTTCAAATTCCCTGCAAAACTCCCGAAAAGCTTCTCCCAGCACCCGGCGGATCTGCTCCAGGCTCAGAGGACGCAGAAGCAGGGACCCTGCCATGATTCCCGGCCGCATATACAGAGCCGGAGAAATCCCCTGATCCGCAATAAGAATCAGATACGCGTGCCGGTTGCGCTGCCGGACCTTTTCCGCCCGCTCCACCCCGCCTTTTCCGGCAATATCCATGCAAGCCATGTCCAGCATCGGATTTTCCCTCAGAAAATCCTCCGCCTCCCGGCTGGATTTCAGGCAGTGATAAACCCATTTTTCCTGGCTCATCTTTCCTGCCAGTTCTCCGGAATACTGGCGCAGAACCACAACCTCCTGTTCCCTGCGGGAAAAAATCATCATATCGATCATGCCTTCTGCCTCCTGGCCAGCGGAAGCACGATTCTTCTGGCCTCCGTCTCATCTTCCTCCTCCGGCACCAATCCCAGCCCTTTCTTCATTGTCCGGTTCATCTCCCCGTAAGGAATATTTCGGAAGCTGAAAATTCTCTGGGCCGCCGGATTCCCCCCCAGCAGCACTCCCCGCTTATATCCCGTAAACAGCCGCGCCGCCCGGTATCCGGAAATTTCCGCTGCCGTCTCCGTATTCATACACGCGAAAAAGTAGATATTGTGCAGGCTCCCTTTTTCAAAAATGTTTTCTATAAACCCGTGCATATCCCCTACGCCCTGGTTTTTTCCATAAATCATTTTGATAAATCCGGCCAGATCCGCAATAAAAATACAGCGGGTCTGTTCTTTTTTCATTTCCCGGAAAATTTCCTCATCCGACATGCCTTCCGCGAGAAATTTTTGTTTTTTCTTGTTTCTCTTTGCGAATACCGGCAGCAATTCTTTCAGAACCTCAAAGACCTCCGCCGGGGACTGCGCGTACCGAATCCCGTACTCCGCCGCTGTTTTCCGCAGCTCCGCGCCTTCTGTCTCAATCAATGCCACCTCGGCCTCCTGGCTCCAGGCCGCGTGCAGCAAAAGCTTTAAGGCATTTGTCTTTCCCGTTCTCTTCCGTCCATAGCATCCGTAACAGTAGCTGCCAAATAATTTCAGGCTGTATACCGAGGCATCCGTCAGATTGTAGGCGTAAGGCATGCTTTCTCCCGGACGATTCTCTTCCTGATATTCCTCCAAGGCTGAAAACTCATCCAGCACAGGTTCCTGGGGAATTTCAGGTATTCGTTTGGCGCGGTTCCCTGTCCAGTCCCGCCCCATAGCGCAGGCTGCCTCCTCTATACGCCTGCCTCTCTCAAAATCATCTTCCGCTTCCACTGCCAGAGCTGTCTGAAATTCCAGCAGTTCCCCATTCAGACAGGCCAGGCCTCGTCCTTTTTTATTAATTTCCGGCAGCACCGGAATATGGGTGGTCCGCAGGACATCCATATATTTGAATTTGTCCCCCATTTCCAGGCTGATCACCGTCCGGATATGATCTCCGATCCGGTTCTGGATCTCGGACAGGCCGAAACCGCCGGATGTAATCAGCAGAAAAATACCATGGGCCACTCCCTCTCTGGCCAGCCGGATCAGCGGATCCTCATAGGCATTGGAAGTTTTTTCTTTAAAGCCGGCAAAATTATCAATCACCAACAGCACTGCCGGCAGTTTTCTCCCGTATGCCCGGACATACTGCGCGTAATTGCCGCCCTGAAACAGTTTCTTTCTCTCCTCCAGAAATTTCTCCATCAGATGAAATAGGCGTCTTAGTTTTTCTTCCTGATTCTCATATACAATACCGCCTGTATGAGGCAGCTTCTCAAACGGGGCCAGCATGCGGCTACTGAAATCCGCCCCGTAAATCTGCAGCGCTTCCGGACTGTATCTGCTGCTGAGGGAATACAAAAGAGTCTGGAGAAACGTGCTCTTTCCGCTGACCACCGTTCCGCAGACCGCGCAGTGCCCTCCTGAGGCGAAATCTACATTCATAGGAATCTGGGCCTGATGGAAGGGATCATCAAACAGACCTGCCAGAGCTGACAGTTCAAAAACGCCCTCCTGTCCTTTCCAGCCTCCCTGAAAATAATCCTGTTCCTCAAAGCCGGACAGATCCTTCAGATACAATTTTTCCGGCAGTACCGGAAGCCACAGTCTCATTTCTCTGTCATAGCCATTCTTTACCGCGATAGCCCGGATATAACGCACCAGGGCTTCCAGCTGGGTCAGATCCTGGGGTTCCGCCGCATGCAGGCAGGAACGCCTTTTTCTCTGTTTTCCTCCCCCTACGACAGCCGCTTTTCCTGTTTCGGTGAGCAGAACCGCTGTCTGATCGTTCCCGGAGGACAGCATGTCCTCATCATAGGGGGCTCCGCTCCAGCCAGACTGAAACAATTCATAAATTTCATCATTTCCCACCTGGAGATAACAGCGTCCGGCCTGGGTGATGTAGGCGGCGTCCGGTTTATGCAGCATATCATTGCTGTCCTGCCGATCCTGCACCCGCAGGCAGAGGCGGAATTTCGCGTTGCTCCAGATATTGTCATCTACCGTACCGCTTGGTTTCTGAGTAGCCAGAATCAGGTGAACCCCCAGACTGCGGCCTACCTGAGCCACACTGATCAGTTCCTGCATAAACTCCGGCTCTTCCCTCTTGAGTTCCGCGAATTCATCGATAATAATCAGCAAATGCGGCACCGGCTGCGGCGCTTCCCCGCTTTTATAAAGCCGGGTATAAGAATTGATATTATTTACTCCGTACTCGCTGAAAATCCTCTGACGGCGCACATTCTCACTTTTAATAGAAATCATGGCCCGGCGAATCTGATTTCCGGAAAGATTCGAAATCTGTCCCGCCATATGGGGCAGCCCCTGAAACAGATTGGCCATACCGCCTCCCTTAAAATCAATGACAAAAAAGGCGATGTCATCCGGACTGAAATTCACTGCCAGGGAAAGCATGTAGGTCTGCAGGGTCTCACTCTTTCCTGATCCTGTGGTGCCGGCCACCAGCCCGTGAGGACCGTGGTACTTTTCATGAATATCAAGAAAACAGTCCGCGTCTCCCATCTTTTTTCCGATCAGCACTTTCATGCTGTTGTAAGTACGGTTTTTGCGCCAGCGATCCAGTACCTGCAGTTCATCCAGAGAGGCCGCCCCGTACATGGACAGGAAATCCAGGCTCTCCGGAATTTCCGCGTTGTTTTCTACTTCATTGACCCGCAGGGGACAGATCCGCCGTCCGAAGGCCTCCAGATCCCGGCTGGAAACTGTATCAAACTGCACCTCCTGGCGTTTTTCCAGAGCGTCCATAGCGTTAAAATATCCGCAAAACTGCTGATCCCATTGAATGATGTCCTCACATTCATTCGGAAGCTGCTCACAGGTTTCCGCCATTAAAAATACGGTAAGTCCGTATTCCTCCCGGTAATTATAGATATATTTCTGGATCAGTTCCCCCTCCAGAATTCCCGCGTCCTGGATAAACAGCACATAGTGCGGCTTAACCCGCCCCTTCCTGGCGGCGGACGCTGTCTGCTCATCCCTTACCCTTAACACATTGGCCAGCTCATAGAAAACATCTCCGGCTTCCAGGGCGTCCGAAGCCATGTAGCGGGTTCCCCGGTCCTCCGACCATACATGCGGAAACCATTTCATGCATTCCCAGTCCCGGGGATTTTCTGTTTTCTTTCTGTCATAAAGAAACGCCATTTTCACATCGGTGTAGCAGTTATTTGCCCCGATTTCCGCCGCCAGTACATGCATCAGTTCTATGCTGCCGCGCTTTCCCGGACCTCCCACCAGGCCCACCAACGGTTTCCGCATCAGATCAATCCCCACCGGCACCTGATGCAGAGTGGTATATTCCTCCTGGATCATCGCGGGTTTCTCCGACAGAGAATCATAAATCAGAGAGAATTTTTCTTTAGGGACCGCGATCTTCATCTGAAAGGGAAGATCTCCCAGCCCCAGCCGCTGAAACAAAAAATCTTTATGAGTGTAATTCCGGTTCCAGAGATTCGCGCTTCCTTCCCCGTACCGGCAGCATTCCTCCGCCGGCGGATACATCTGATGCAGGGCTTCGCAGTTCTGCCGGTAATCCAGCTTCAGCTTTTCCGCGATCTTGATCAGATAATTGCCGTAGGCATTAAACCGCTGCTCCTCTTCCTCTCTGCTGACTCTCCGGGCATAGCGCAGGTTCATCAGCGCCCAGAACACTCCCAGCACCGCGGAACCCACCGCGGTAATCAGGCCGGTATACATAAAAGTACCGGAGCTTCTCCCGGAAAGTCTGGAGCTTAAAATCATCATCCCGCACCCTAAAAGCATGGGAATCGCCATAGTAAAGGCCGGTCCGATGGTAAGAAACAGAGGCCTCTCCCGGCTGGCCTTCGGAGAAGGCGGCGCCTCAATCTCCACCTGGCCGTGGGGAATTGCCGGAAGATTTCTGGGGGAGCGGTTAAAATATTTCTGTTTTTCCGTCTGACTGCGGCGTCCCTGCTGAAACTCCTCCCTGGGCAGGCACAGAGCGGCCAGCGATGGATCCATCTCAAAGCTTCCGTAACTGGCTCCCACCGCAAGCATCTCCCCCAGATAAATTATTTTCAGGCCGAACATCTGAATTACATCCCCAAATTCCAGCTTCTTCCTTCCGCAAATACGCTGTCCTTTAAAAAACACGCCGTTGGCGCTTTTGTCCTCTATGTAAAAGCCGTCCGCGTATCTTTGCAGCACCGCGTGGGTCCCGGAAATCAGCGACTGAAAGCTATAGCGGATCTCATTTCCCGGATATTTTCCAAATCTGATATAATCCAGTTTCCGCAGATCCAGTTTTTTCAGAACCGGAAATTTCAATTTCGCTTCTGTCACCAGAACTTCGATCTGTTTTCCGCCTTCCAGAACAAAATCCAGAATATCTCCTTCCCGGATGACCTTTTCCGGCACCTGCACCCGTCCGGCCCGGATCCGGTATTCTCCGGATTCCACAAACCTCCAGCCCCGCTCCGTAATGTCCATTTTCAGCTCCACATCTCTGGGAATCTGAAACAGATCCCGTTCTACCAGAATGGAATAGTCCGCGTTCAGGATATTCGGAAGCTGATATTCTTTATAAAACTCTGTTCCGTAAACAATAATAATCACTTAGTTTCCTCCTGCCGGCCTCCCCCTACAGAGACGCTGTATTACATTCAAATACCGTAAGCTTCAGACAGATATTTCCGATATAAATCCGATCTCCGGATTCCAGGGCCTCCGACTCTCCTCTCAGCCACCGCACCGTTCCTCTTCCGTGGCGGATTCCCGTCCCGTTGGAGGAATCCAGATCCTCCCCGTAAAGGCGGCCTTCATACATAAAAAATCTCATATGGCATCCTGACACGGCGGCATCCGGCAGACAGAGCTCATTTTTCTTTCGGTTTCTTCCCACATTGACGATCTGCTCCGGGTCAAATACAAAGGCGGCTCCCTTTTTATGTTCCTCTTTCAGGCAGATCATTGTCTTCCTGATTTCCAAATCTGTATCCTCCCAGGGAATATTCCGCAGAACCTTGTTCAGATATTCTTCCTGCACGATCCGGCAGGCCGCGTCATAATACTGCTGTCTCTCCTTCTGTTTCCGGTTCCGGAGAATCAGCGCTGCAATGACTCCGGCTGCTACTGCCAGAATCAGCAGTATGATCCATATACTGCCCATATACTCAATCCCACCAGTCCGGCATCTCTTCCGTAATCTCATTGATCAGATTTACCTGGCCGTTTTCAATCCGGCATACAGACCAGAAATCTCCGTCCCCCTGGGGCACCTGCACTGTAACCGGGTTTTGGCCGGGCATATAGATCGTAACTTCCGCCCCGGAACTGCTCAGACTGCCCGTGCCGGCAAAACGGTGTACGCCGAAATAATAACTTTCTCCAGAATTGTAGATGGTGGTGGTCTCCGGCCCGTAGCCGTTTCTGTCGTCCAGATCCAGTTCCGCCAGCGTCTCTCCCTGGCTGGTAAGCGTACTGCGGCCGAAATACAGATGGTTCCTGGAACTGAGAGAGTCCGCCACCAGATGGGAATCCAGATCTCTGGGGTTCGCGCCCCAGGTCAGAACGATGCGGATCTCTCCCTCCGCCAGTTCCGACGATAGAGCAAATTCCTGATCTTCCTGCAGCATCCCGTCCTCCACCGTAACCTCATCCTCAAAATCATAATAGCCGTCCCGGCTGATTCTCAATTCATAGGTGCCGTCCGGTATCTCAATGATATAGAAGCCGTCGCTTCCGCTCTCCGCCTCATACTCCGCTCCGGTTTCCGCGGACGTCATCAGGATCTCCGCTCCGTCAAGTCCCTGGCCGGTCACAGCGTCCAGAACTACTCCCTCTACCTCTTCCGCTTCCCCATCCGTCTGCTCCGGCAAAGTCAGAAGGCAGGTGTCGTCCCCGCCGATATTTCCGTTTTCATCACAGGTCAGCTGAAGGCCCAGATCACGATACGTAAAACGGATCACAAAGCCGTTCCCCTCATCGGCAGCATTGGCTCGGCGCCCCATAAGACTGCACAGCCGGTCATAGAGAAGCACATCCCGGAAATTCCGGAAAATCAGGCTCAGATCCTCAATCTCGATGCGGTCAGGTACGGCATCAGCGGCGGGCTCGCCGGTACTTTCCATGGCATCTTCTCCGTAATGAAACACGGCGCCCACATCGCTGTAGGTCACCCGGCACCCTTCCCCTTCCGCCTCTGCAGCCCCTGTTCCGTATTCTCTTTCATATTCTTCAAAAGTATAGTTCTGAAACTTTCGAAGGGCAGATACATCCAGAGTTGTTTTCCCGGAGCGGAGGCTCTTTTCCTCCTGGGTCAGCTCCGCTGTTTCTCCCTCCGGTCCGGCGTCTGTCTCCTTTGTTTCCAGAAAACGGTTCAGCAGCAGCTCCAGTCTGGCGCTTCCCAATTTTGAAACCCCCTTTTCCAGAAGAAGCTGCGCGCGGATGTCGTATCCAGCTCCGGTCAGAGCGTAGTAGAGATTTACATAAGCCTCCTCCGAATCCGGATTTTCCGCCAGCGCCAATTCAAACTGCGCAATGGCATTTTCATAGTCTTCCTGCTCCAGATACCTCTGGCCCTGAGCCGCGTAGGCCTGATAGCTTTCCTTCCGGCTGAAATTTCGTATCAGCAGAACCCCGATTACCGCTGCAGCTGCCAGAACCACACAGATGCAGACAAGGATCACCCATCGCTTTTTTCCTCCGCTTCGTTCTTCCACTCTGTTTTTCCTCCTTTGTTTGCTTTGCCGCCGTTTACAGGTTCATAACTACCAGCACCGCCAGTTCAATAAGATTAAGACTGAGAAGCCCTCCCAGAATTACATACAAGATGCTGTTCCGATATTTCTCGTTCCTGCGTTTTTCCCATTCATAGGCCTTCCGGTAATAATCCTCCGTATTTTCATAGATATCCCGCGCCGGATAATAGGTTGGCTCCGCTCCTGCCTGATTCTGTCTTAAAAACTGGCCGATATCATAGCCGCAGTACTGACAGATCCCTACATTGTTTCCTACTACAGAATGGCAATTCGGACATCTCATATCTCTTCCTCCCTGTTATACATAGTTTCGTATTCTTTTTTCCACTGTTTCATTTTTCTGTACAAAAGAATCCTGGCAGTCAGAAACACCGCGCAGCCGGATACAATCAGAAAAATCCCCAGAATATATATGGCGTGTCCGCTCATGAAATCACTCCTCCGCTCTTTAGAGCCTGCGTCAGCTGATCCATAGCCGTGTCTTCCGGACTTCCCGCCTGCCGGTAAAGCTCCTCCGCTTTCCGGTAAACCGCTTTCAGATCGCCGTAATCCCTCTCTTCCTCCGGCTGTTCCAGGAGCTGCCGGCCATACAGGTAAGCCAGATGGAGGTACACCCGGTAATCCTGCCTCTCTTCCCGGGACAGCTGCTTAAGGACTCTCAGCGCCTGATCGGTATTTCCCATCTGCTCCAGAAGAATGCCCTGATTCAGCCGGTCCTCATAGGTCATGGCTCCCGCTTTCTCCAGCGTCTGATAGCAGTCTTTCGCGTATCTGAGAAATTCCTGTTTCTTCTGCCGGTTTCCGGTTTCCCCGGCCAGCTCCATATAGGCCACTCCCAGTTTTCGCGCCCAGTTGCCGCCGGGAGACAGCGCCCTGGCCTGCCCCAGAAACTTCTTCTGTCCCTGGGTATCTCCCAGATTTTCGCAGGCCTCCGCTCCCAGAAAGGCAGCCCTCAGCCCCAGATCCTCTCCGGCTCCCGCCGCCTGCCCGGCACAGTCCGCCGCCCGCCTGTCATCTCCGGAAGCCAGAGCGATTTCCCCCTGAACCAGCAGGAGATTTGCGCTATCCAGACCGGCGGCATCCGCTTCCGCCAGGATTTGTTCCGCTCTGCCCAGGTCTCCTTCTCTGGCCGCCGCGATGGCTTCATCCCGATAGTAACCTGGTTCCTGCGGCTGTTTTTCCCTGGCATAAGAAAAATACCGCCTGGCCTCCCCATAATTTTCCAGATTAAAAGAGGCATCCCCCACCTGATAAAAAATCTCCGCCTGATCCCTGGGATTTGCTTCCAGAATCCGGCTGTACCGGTCTTCATTTAAGATCTCCAGCCCCCGGCGGACCACCTGTTCGTTATCCGAAAGGTTCGCGCTGTCCTGCAGCTGCCGGTAATCCGCCTGGTACAATTCCCTGGTTTCTTTCTCATACCCGCAGACGGAGACCAGCACGCCGGAGAGGATCAGCGCCCCCGCTGCCGCGTACAGGGCAAGCTTCCGTTTCCAGAGCCGGTGATACGAGGTATCATACTGATACATCCGGTCCAGTGCCGCCTTCATAGCTTCCGCGCTCTGAAAGCGTCTTCGGCGGTCCCAGGCCATGGCCTTATCAACGATCCGCCGCAGTCCGCTGCTGTAGGGAAGCTCCATTTCTTCCAGCGGGATATTCTCCCCCCGCTTCGGGGACGGGAGCCGGCCGCTCATAAGCCGGTAAAAAACGGCCCCCAGACTGTAGAGATCCATCCGCCCGTCCAAAACCTGATCATCCCGGATCCCTGCCTGAATGGCTTCCGCTTTGGCGCACTGTTCCGGCGCTCCATACTGCCAGCTTACTCCCTCCAGTCCTCTGCTCTGACTTTCATCCAGGGAGATATTGAAATCAATAAGGCACACATTTCCTTCCGGCGTGATCATAATATTTCCGGGTTTAATATCACAGTGGAGAACCGCCGGAGTCTGGCCGTGCAGATAACTCAGCACTTCCAGCAGCTGGCGCAGCCATAAAAGCAGCCGCGTCTCTCCAAAGACCCATCCCTGATCCAGATAACTTTGCAGATCGCACCCTTCGATGTAGTCCATAACCGTATATACGCTCTCGCCGTGCTGAAAGAAATCGTATACCTGCGGCAGAAACGTATGGTGGAGGCTTTTCAGGATATCCACCTCCCGCCGTACCTGGATGCGGCCTGCAAAATGATCCCGGATCCGTTTGATAACCACATATTTCCGCAGGCGGAGATGCCATGCCAGATAGACCACGCCGGTGCCGCCTCCGCCGATCTCCTGAATGATCTGATAAGCGCCGTCCAGAATTTCTCCCTGATAAAAAAACACTTTCTCACCGCCTCTCAGAAAATCAGGGCTGCTGCATCCCGCAGCAGCCCTGCCTTCTCAACTTCTCTTCTTCTATTCCCGTTCCGGTCAGACGATCGGATCCTGTCTCCTTTTCCTCTTGAACAGGATAACGATCAGCACAAGCAGTGCCAGCAGTCCGATGATCGTTCCGTAAAACAGCGGTTTGTTCATAAAGAACTGAATCATGATGTTAGAGGTTACCAGAACCGACAGAATGATGTCGACCCCTTTATCTCCCGGCGCTTCCTGCCCCAGCACATTGCCGGCGGCATCCGCGGCCGTAATCCGAACCGTCTGATACCGGTCAGAGCTGGAGATCGGCCGGCTGATAATTCCGTCTGCCTCTCGAAGCTCCTCCGCCCTGATAATTTCCGGCTCTCCGTCACCCACGGTAATGCTTACTGTATCCAGAGCCAGATTGTCCTTCACGTCCAGCATCATATTTCTGCTGTCCGCCATGTAGCGCCCTCCGTTCTCAATTCCGGATACCACTACTGTGGGCGCTGTTTTGTCAATGGTAAATTCAATGGGCAAGGCCCCGTCTGATTTTTTAACAGTTTGGTTGTTCACCTGGTTGGCCGCCTTGTCCCTGGAAGTGATGGTTACGTCATAGTTGCCTTCCTCGGCAAAATTTTCAGCCTTAATATGGTAATAGTTCACCCTCCAGGCTGCTTCATTTCTGGTTTTCTTAACCTCAAATTCGCTTCCCTCTTCCAGATTCTTCAGTTCGCCGTCCCGGTCCACCGCAATACTGTACGCGTCGATCTCATCCACATTGATCTCCATGACGCCGATCTCTGTCTCCTGATTGGCGTATCTGTATGCCGCGCCTCCCTGGTGAAGCCACTCATGGGAAGCTTCGTCCAGCACAAATACCGAACCGTAGCGGTTGACGGAGAATCTCACTGCTTTTTCCGTAAGGTTTCCGGCCAGGTCTGTGATCTTCGCCGTCAGGGTATACAGATCGTCCATCTCTTCCGTTCTGGCAAAATCACTGTACTGAATTCTCTGGCCATTCTCGATGGAGCTGATACTGCTTTCCACGTTGGCATCACCGCTGTTGGCTCCGGTCAGAGTAATCTCCACGCCCTCCGGATCATAGTTAATATCCGTATACTCCACGCCGGGGGCTACCCTGTCTCTGTTGGCCGACTGATCCACGATATCAAAAATGTTGACCTGCGGCGCTGTCAGATCCACGGTAAAGTGATCCGGAATATACTCCTGAGCCGGATTTCCGGCCAGGTCGGTATACTGTATATCAAAGGTATACTCTCCGTCCGCGTCGTAAACCACGGTAGCTGTGTGCACGTCGCCGCTGCCGGAAAATCCTCCCAGAGACGGGGCAGCGATTCCCTGTCCTTCCAGAGAGGCCGTAATAGCCGTCTGCACGCTGGCCGCGTCAAAATTGTGTTCATTGATTGTCACCGCGGCGGTGCGTGATTCTTTATAGTAATTTCCGTGCCGCGCGTCGTTGTTGTCATAGGCTACGGTAATCACCGGCGCCGTCTTATCAATGGTAAATTCATCGGTCTGTCCGTACGCGGTGCTGTTGCCTGCCAGATCTACCGCATTCAGCGTAAAGGTATAATCCCCGTCCTCCGGGAAGGACACCTGGCAGACCGCGGAAGCGCTGTCGGAAACGCCCATATCCTGGCTGACCGTCCAGCCGCCGATGCTGGCGGGCGCGCCGTCTGTGTTGGTAATGGAAAGCTCCGTCCGGTTCGGATCAAAGTTCCGGTCCGTAATGGTCACTGTAGCAGTACGGGTGGCGTTGTAATATCTGCCGTTGGCGGGATCGTTGAGATCCCAGGATACAGAGATGGACGGGGCCGTCACATCGATCTGAAGCGGTATGGCCTGGGCTGTGCCTTCGTTGTCTGCCCAGTCTGCGGCGCAGGCAGTCACCCGGACATCGTTGCTGTTATAGGTGTCCGCGTCCACGGTAATCTCCTGACTGAAGGTTTCTTCCCCGTTCAGGAGCCAGTTCCCTTGTCCGCTTTCATTGACATTTCCTGCCGCGGTAATTTCATACCATACCTCTCTCAGTCCGGCACAGGTCTCCCCTGCCTTTGGATCTTTCACGTCAATGCGCAGGCGCACATCCTCATTAAAAATGCCGTTCTCAGCATCCCCCGGATTCAGGACAGTCACGGTCACCTCCGGAGCAATGTTGTCCAGAATGAAACCATCGGAGCTTAAGTAGCTTACTCTCTCCGCGTAATTCGTTATTTTGGCGTAAACCACGCACTGCCGGTTGGGGGACAGAGTTTCCTCCAAAGCTTCCGCGGCGACTCCCTCGCCGTAATTCTCTGTAGTCCAATCTATTTTTCCGTCAGCATCCATATTCCGCAGTTCCGTCTCAGTCAGACTTTCTCTCTTCACAACATACTGGATGGATTTAATTCCGGATCCCTCATCCGAACCGCTGGATACTGCTGTTTCATTGTGATTGGAAAACAGCCCGAAGGTAATGGCCTCTACAAATCGATCCCACATACTTTCTTCCAAGGTAATGGAAACATTTCCTCCGGGATTTGTTTGATCCACTGTAAAGTCAAAGGGAACAACTCCCTTTATCGCAACGTTTTCCGCAGTCCCGCCGTTTTCCACGTCAGCCGCTGCTGTCCGTTCCGCCAGATCGCGGCAGACCAATTCCTCAATGACATAATTCGCGTCTCCCTTAAATGTAAAATACACAGTTACAGCATCCTCTGCGGCTTTTGCTGTCTCAGCGCTGAAATAATCATTGGAGTAACCCTGGTTCTCCAATGAAAAGGTCCATTTGTCTTCCAGCCCTGCTAAATTTTTCACAGCTACCGTAATCTTTGTATTCTTTAAATCCAGATTCCGGTCCGTTACCGTCAGCTCAGCTTCTCTTCCCGCCTGGAAATATTTTCCGTTATAGCAGGTGTTTCCGCTGTCATCATAAGTCAGCGACAATTCCGGGTCTACAGTATCTACAGTGAACGCATAGGGCGCCGCGCCGGTAATCTGTACATTCTCCGGGAGGCTCTCTCCCTCTGTCACAACCGCTTCCGCGGACCGTTCCGCCATATCTTCCATATAGACTGACTTGATTTCGTAATCCGCGTCCTCTTTAAAGTTCAGGGCAATGGTAAACGCTTTTCCCTGCTCTGTCTCCTCCTCACTTACTTTCCGGCTGGTAAAGAACTCATTGCCTGCGCCATCCAGCAGCTCCTGCACGGTGTATGGAATCTCTTTTCCGTCTGCTTCCTGGTTCCCGGAACGTGAGATGGAAATTTTTATCTGCGATTGGTTGAGATCCAGGTTCCGGTCCGTTACCGTCAGCGCGGCTTCTCTTCCTGCCTGGAAATATTTTCCGTTATGGCAGGTGTTTCCGCTGTCATCATAAGTCAGCGACAATTCCGGGTCTATGGTATCTACAGTGAACGCATAGGGCGCCGCGCCGGTAATCTGTATATTCTCCGGGAGGCTCTCCCCTTCTTTCACAACCGCTTCCGCGGACCATTCCGCC
>ERZ1090878.16-NODE-16-length-88171-cov-8.162490_pt1 | contig 88171 bp, 81 predicted proteins | sample MGYA00478473_ERZ1090878 | MGnify/ENA primary metagenome ERZ1090878 (study PRJEB33644, sample SAMEA5815720) | chicken gut metagenome | biome: Chicken; feature: Gastrointestinal Tract; material: Caecum | place: Ireland | collected 2019-01-01 | study: A study of the... | reverse complement strand
ATATATAATTACATATGGGCGCCGCCGAATTCGCTCAGGCGCAATTCCGGGTTGTGCTCTTTTGCCCAGTCAATATTCCACTCGCTGGAAAAGAGCAGCAGGGGAGCACCCTTCAAATCCTGAATCCGGCGGGTATCGCTTGTCAGGTCCAGCGTTTTGGGGTCAATCCCTTCATTTTCAATCCACCGGATGTATTGATAGGGCAGGCCCTCCATCCGGACCAGGACATTGTATTCGTTTTTCAGGCGGTATTCCAGCACTTCAAACTGCAAAACGCCGACCACTCCGACGATCACGTCTTCCATACCGCCGTTAAGTTCCTGAAAGATTTGAATGGCGCCTTCCTGTGCAATCTGCGTCATGCCCTTCACAAACTGTTTGCGCTTCATCGTGTCCACTGGAGAGACGCGCATAAAATGTTCGGGCGCAAAAGTCGGAATACCGCCGAACTTGAATTTTTTCCCCGGCGCGCAGATCGTGTCGCCGATCGAAAATACCCCGGGATCGAATACACCGATAATGTCACCTGCATAGGCATGGTCAATGACCTCGCGCTGCTCGGCCATAATTTGCTGCGGCTGCATCAGTTTCATCTTGCGGCCGCCCTGCATGTGCATTACCTCCATGCCGCGGTCGAACTCGCCGGAACAAATCCGCATAAAGGCGATGCGGTCGCGATGCGCCTTGTTCATGTTCGCTTGGATCTTGAACACAAAGGCGGAAAAATTGGGATCCATCGGGTCAATCAGGCCGCAGTCTGCCTCACGGGCAAGCGGTGGGGTGGTCATCTGAAGAAATTCCTGCAAAAACGGCTCAACGCCAAAATTCGTTAAGGCAGAGCCAAAGAAAACGGGGCTGAGCCTGCCCGCTCGCACATCCTCCAAAGAAAATTCTTCGCCTGCGCCGTCGAGCAGCTCCACATCATCGTGCAACGTTTGCAGCAGGTCGCTGCCGAGCAAATCCGCCAGGTTCGCGTCAGACAGATCGCTGGCCGCCTCCGCCACCTGATGGGCGCCATTCGCCGTCTCTTCTGCGGTAAAAGTCAGAATTTTTTTGCTCGCACGATCGTAGACGCCTTTGAAGTCACGCCCAGAGCCAATGGGCCAGTTCATAGCATAAGTCTTGATGCCCAACTCATATTCGATCTGGTCCATCAGGTCATAAGGATTACGGGCGTCGCGGTCCATCTTGTTGATAAAAGTAAAAATCGGGATGTGCCGCAGCGTGCAGACCTTAAACAATTTGCGGGTCTGCTTCTCAACGCCCTTGCTCGCGTCAATGACCATGACGGCGCTGTCCGCAGCCATCAGCGTGCGATATGTGTCTTCCGAAAAATCCTCATGGCCGGGTGTATCCAGAATGTTGATGCAAAAATGATTGTATTCAAACTGCATCACAGAAGAGGTGACGGAAATGCCACGTTGCTTTTCAATTTCCATCCAGTCGGACACTGCGTGGCGCATGTTGCGCTTTCCCTTGACCATGCCAGCCTGCTGGATGGCGCCTCCGTAAAGCAACAGCTTTTCCGTGAGGGTGGTTTTGCCGGCATCCGGATGCGAGATGATTGCAAACGTGCGGCGCCGTTCGATTTCCTGTTTATAATCCATAAAAGAAAAATCCTCCATCCTGTCTATCTGCGTGTGATAACACCTAGGCTTTCGCGGCGCAGCACAAAATGCTGTTTGCGGATTCGTTCCTATCGCTTGCAGCAGAACACACATTTTTCGATGGTTCCGGCGGCCTGCCTTACAGAACACGCAGTAACTTATATTTTATCAAAAAAGCGTCTTTTCTGCAAACCTTTTTTGCTGCTGCGTCGGCCAAGCGTATAGCGTTGACTTTGCCACAGGCAGCGTCTATAATGACGATATGGATATGATTAGGTGGCAGTCTGCCGATTGAAGCAGAAAGGCAAAATTTTCCCATCATTGCGGCTCAGGCAGAGGAGGCTTTTTATGAAAAAAGTAAAAATTACCGTATTAAAGACCACGCTGGATCAAACACTTGCCCGTGAATATGGCGTGCCGGGACTCGCCGCCTGTCCCATGATGCGGGAAGAGCAGGTTTTCTATGCGGATTATGCGAAGCCAGAGGGCTTTTGCGACGAAGCATGGAAGGCGATTTATCAATATGTGTTTGCACTGGCGCACGGTATGGAAAATGAGCTCTTTTACTATGGAGATTGGATTCGCAAGCCAGGCGTCGCGATTTGCAGCTGCAACGACGGCCTGCGCCCCGTCATCTTTAAGCTGGAGGCCACGCAGGAGGACGCTCGGATGAATTATACGCCGGTGCGGTAAAAGGATAGCCTGTAAACACGGTTTCGCTTCCGGATTGGGGGATAAGCGGCCAAGGCTTCGGCCCGCATAAATCTTATAAATTTTTGAGCTTGATTCAGTTTGGGGGATATACAAATGCATGCAGTCATTTTGGATATGGACGGCACGATCTTTGACACAGAACGCGTTTATCACGACGCGTGGATCGCGGCCGGCGTGCCAGAGTCGCTCTACTTCCGGCTGATCGGGCGCGGCCGCAATGAGATTGTATCGATCTTTCGCAAAGAGTTGACCACTCCTCCGGAGGTCCTGTTTGATCGCTGCAATGCCGAGCGGGACAGAATCTTATCGGCCGGCATTCCGAAGAAACCGGGCCTCGATGTACTCTTGAAATACCTCAAGCAGAAAAAATACCGCGTGGCGCTGGCAACCTCCAGTCAGACACCAACAGCAGAGCGCAATCTCACGCGTGCCGGCGTGCGGTCGACTTTTGACGCAGTCATTGGCGGCGACCAGGTGGAGCACGGCAAGCCTGCTCCAGACATCTATTTAAAGGCTGCGCGGGCAATCGGCTGTCTCCCGGCAGATTGTGCGGTGGTCGAAGACAGTTTCAATGGCGTGCGCAGCGCCCATGCAGCAGGTATGTATCCAATTATGGTGCCGGATTTGGAAAAGCCGGATGCGGAAATGCAAAAGCTTGCCGCCGCCATTGTTCCGTCGCTGGCAGATGTCCCCGCGGTGCTGGAAGCGCGTGCTTGACTTTTGTGGGATTGCCTCCTATAATGGAAACAGAATAGGCAAGGACGGGGAAAAAGGCAGTGCGGTCTGGCGCTTTATAGAGAGCGGACAGCCCGGTGAAATGCCCGCGCGCAGCGCATTGCGGATAAGTCGCCCCTGAGCCGCCCATCTGAACCGCTTTGGCGCAGTAAGACGAGCCGTATTCCGGCGTTAACGGGAAAGAGGGCTGCATTGCAGCCGAATGCGGGTGGTACCGCGGATTTACACACAAATTCGCCCCGGTCAGAAGGATGCTTTCCTTTTGACCGGGGCTTTTTCCGCCCCGCAAAAAACACAGGAGGAAAAAGAATGAGCAGGGAACTCGCAAAAATTTACAACCCCGGCGAAGTGGAAGACCGCATCTACGACTTCTGGATGCAGGGTGGTTATTTTCATGCACAGCCGGATCCCAACAAAAAGCCATATACAATTGTCATCCCGCCGCCAAATATAACGGGACAATTGCATATGGGCCATGCCCTGGACGAAACGCTGCAGGATATTCTGATCCGCTGGCGCCGCATGCAGGGGTATAGCGCCCTGTGGGTGCCCGGCACCGACCACGCCTCCATTGCGACGGAAGCCAAGATCGTCGAGGCGATGCGCAAAGAAGGGCTGACGAAAGAACAGATTGGCCACGACGCTTTCTTAAAGCGCGCCTGGGCCTGGAAAGAAAAATTCGGCGGCCGCATTGACGAACAGCTTAAGAAGTTGGGCGTTTCCTGCGACTGGTCACGCGAGCGCTTCACACTCGATGAGGGCTGCAGCAAGGCCGTTCGGGAGGTCTTTGTGCGTCTGTACGAAAAGGGGTTGATCTATCGCGGCGAGCGCATCGTCAACTGGTGCCCGCACTGCAAGACCACCATCTCAGACGCAGAAGTTGAATTTGAAGAAAAGGATGGCTCCTTCTGGCATCTGCGTTATCCGCTGAAAGATGGAAGCGGCTATCTGGAGCTTGCTACGACCCGTCCGGAAACGATGCTGGGCGATACAGCTGTGGCCGTGAACCCGGAAGACGATCGCTACAAATCGGTTGTTGGCAAGACGCTAATTTTGCCGCTGGTTGGCCGAGAAATTCCAGTGGTGGCAGACTCCTATGTGGATATGGAATTTGGTACAGGTGTGGTGAAAATTACACCTGCTCACGATCCAAACGACTTCGAAGTGGGACTTCGCCACAATCTGGCTGTCATCAATGTCATGAACGAGGATGGCTCCATCAACGAAAACGGCGGCAAATACGCCGGCATGTCCGGATTAGAAGCACGCAAGCAGATCGTGAAGGACCTCGATGAGCAGGGGTTCCTCGTGCGGATCGAACCGATCAAGCACAACGTCGGTACCTGCTATCGCTGCCACAGCACCATTGAACCGCGCGTTTCAAAGCAGTGGTTTGTCAAAATGGAGCCGCTGGCAAAGCCCGCAATCGAAGCTGTGCGCAACAAAGACGTCCGCTTCATCCCGAAGCGCATGGAAAAAGTTTATTACAACTGGATGGAAAACATCAAGGATTGGTGCATCAGCCGTCAACTTTGGTGGGGGCATCGCATCCCGGCGTGGTACTGCGACGACTGCGGAGAAACAACCGTTGCGCGTGAAGCGCCGGCCACCTGCCCGCACTGCGGTGGGCAGCACCTGCACCAGGATGAAGATACGCTGGATACGTGGTTCAGTTCTGCCTTGTGGCCGTTTTCGGTGTTGGGCTGGCCGGACAAGACAGAAGACTTGGCATATTATTACCCGACGAGTACCCTGGTCACAGGCTATGACATCATCTTCTTCTGGGTGGCCCGTATGATTTTTTCCGGCATCGAACAGATGGGGCAGGTGCCGTTCCATACAGTCTTCTTCCACGGCTTGGTGCGCGACAGCCAGGGCCGCAAGATGAGCAAAAGCCTTGGCAATGGTATCGATCCCCTGGAGGTCATCGATCAATATGGCGCAGACGCACTGCGCTTCACGCTGGTCACAGGCATCAGCCCCGGCAACGACACCCGCTTCTCTGATGAGCGCGTGCAGGCTAGCCGTAACTTTGCCAATAAAATCTGGAACGCATCGCGCTTTATCATGATGAATATTGACGGCAAGGACGTGCCAAACCGCCTGCCGGAAACGCTCGCGCCGGCCGATAAGTGGATTTTAAACACCTTCAATACACTAGTCAAAGAAATTAACGACAACCTCGAAAAATTCGAACTGGGCATTGCCGCACAGAAGCTGCACGATTTCCTGTGGGATCAGTTCTGCGACTGGTATATCGAAATCGCAAAAATCCGCCTCAATGGCAACGATCCGGCAGCGGCACAGCAAGTGCGTCAAGTGCTGGTTTGGGTGATGAGCCGCACGCTGGCATTGCTGCACCCGTTTATGCCATATATCACGGAAGAAATCTGGCAGAGTCTTCCGCATACGGGAGAGGCCTTGATCACGGCACCATACCCGACCTTTGACGAAACACTCTGCTTCCCGGAGGCAGCCGCTCAAATTGAGAGCGTCATGGCCGTTGTACGCGGCGTGCGCAACCGCCGCTCGGAAATGAATGTCGAACCCAGCCGCAAGACGGTCCTGCACATCGCCTGCACAAATGAAGCAATGTTCCGCGATAATGCAAAGATCTTTGAACGTCTGGCCTTCGCCAGCAAAATTGAGGTTGCCCCCTCCTTCGATTTGGATGGTGCCGTAACCATTGTGACGCCGGACGCCAAGGTCTATATCCAAATGGATGAGCTGGTGGACAAAGAGGCGGAGCGCAAACGCCTGACCAAAGAGCTGGAGACCGCACAAAAGGGCTACCGGAATGCACAGGACAAGCTCCAGAATGAAAAGTTCATGAGCAAAGCACCGGAAAAGGTCATTGCCGGCGTGCGCGCAAATGCGGAAAAACTGAAGGAACACATTGCCCTGATCCAGCAGAGCCTGGATGCGTTACAATGACCTACGCACAAGCGCTGGAAGCCATCCACAGCCTGCACCGTTTTAAAAAAGTACCCGGACTGCTGCATTTGCGCAAGCTGCTTCATGCGTTGGGCGATCCGCAGGACAAATTGCAATTTGTCCACGTTGCAGGAACCAATGGTAAAGGATCCACCAGCACCATGATTGCAGAAGTCTTACGAAAGGCACGCTATCAAACGGGGCTGTTCGTTTCTCCGTTTGTCACAGATTTTTGCGAGCGGATCCAGTTAAATAACCGGCCCATCAGCCATCGGGCGCTTACCCAGGCGGCCGAGGATGTCCTGCCGCTGATCCAACAGATGGAACAGGCGGGGGAGGAGCTTTCGGAATTTGAGGCGGTGACTGCGATTGGGCTTTATTGGTTTGCGCAGCAGAAATGCGACGTGGTGGTCTTGGAGGTTGGCCTGGGTGGCCGCCTCGATGCCACGAATGTCATCGACGCGCCTCTGTGCGCCGTGCTCACGCATATTTCCTATGATCATACTGAAATTCTCGGCGATACGCTGACGCAAATCGCGAGCGAAAAGTGCGGCATTATAAAAGAAGGCTGTGACGTTGTCTGTGCGCCCGGACAGGCGGAGGAAGCTTTGAATGTGATCCGTTCCACCGCAGAAAAGCGGCATTGCCGCCTGTTCGTCGCCAGTGAAGACAACCTGCATGTGATGGACACCAGCCTGCGCGGCACGCGTTTCGGCTATCGGGATCAGCTCATAGAGCTGTCGCTTTTGGGACACCATCAGGTGTACAATGCCGCCACAGCGCTTTTGTGCTGCGAAGTGCTCGCCCGTAAGGGTATGCACATCAACACGCGGGCCATGGCAGCCGGTCTCTCCGCCACCAAACTGCCCGCCAGGTTTGAGTTGCTGTATGACCAGCCCATTGTCCTTGCAGATGGTGCGCACAACCCGGATGGCGCGCAGGCGCTTTCCCTGTGCCTGCACCAATACCTGTCCGGCCGGCCGCTTATCGCGCTGACCGGCATGTGCGCCGACAAAAATATAGAAGGTTTTGTCGAAAAGCTCGCGCCTTTGTTCCGCGAGGCCGTCACCTTGCCCGTGCAAAATCCTCGCACCATCGACCCGCAGGCGTTGGCCTCGCTCTGGCAGCGAGCCGGTGTGCATGCACAGGCGGGTCAATCTCCACAGCAGGCCCTAGCGCTTGCCGTACAGCTGGCTGGCAAGGATGCTGCAATCATAATTTGCGGCTCCCTTTACCTGGCGGGGGAGATGCGCCCAATTTGCGCAGAGGTTTTGCCCATGCTTTGCGGCGGGCTGGGCGTTTCTCTGTCGTGAAGCACTTGCATATTGCGTGTATCTGCGGTAGGATAAGATAGATGGCTTTCAATCGAAAAACGCATGACGTGTGTGGCGTGTAGGAAGGGGTGTCTTTTGCATGGATGAAATTGCAAAGCTGCAAAAAATGTTGGATGAAAGTAAGCGGGTCGTCTTTTTCGGTGGAGCGGGTGTGTCGACGGAAAGCGGCATCCCGGATTTCCGGAGCACCGACGGATTATACCATCAAACCTATCAATATCCGCCGGAAACCATCCTCAGCCATTCGTTCTACGAAAGGCGTCCGGAGGAGTTTTTCCAGTTCTACCGCGATAAAATGCTGTATTTGGATGCCCAGCCCAATGCCGCGCATAAAAAGCTGGCGGAGCTGGAGCAGGCTGGCAAGTTGACCGCTGTTGTTACACAGAACATCGATGGTTTGCACCAGAAGGCAGGCAGCAAAAACGTGTTTGAGCTGCACGGCAGTGTGCTGCGCAATTACTGCGAACAGTGTCACAAGTTTTACACTGCGGAGGATATCCTCCATAGTACTGGCGTGCCGCACTGCACCTGCGGCGGACACATTAAACCGGATGTGGTTCTTTATGAGGAGCCGTTGGACCAAGACGTAATCGAAGGTGCAGTCGAGGCGATTTCTCAGGCGGACATGATGATCGTCGCTGGTACATCGCTGGTGGTGTATCCGGCAGCCGGCCTGCTTCATTATTTCCGCGGCAGCCGCCTGGTGCTGATCAATAAATCCGCGACCTCCGCAGACCGCGAGGCCGCGCTCGTCATCCGCCAGCCGGTCGGCGAGGTCTTGGAACAGATTTCGGTATAAAAACGCAAAAGCGCAAAAATCTCCCGCCTTTCTCGAAAGAGAAAAACGGGAGATTTTTTTGGCCGGTTTCAGCTTGTCATTTTAGCGCATCTGGAACGTATGGCACTGGGTTTCAGACTTGCTGGACGCGTTGGAGCCGTTGCAGCCGCAAACCTTTATGGCATTGGCCACACATTCACCCTGCGTGTTATAGGTGCAGTTTTCGGCCTCGCAGCGGACATGCAGGGACGAATTGGGAATGGAGCAACCACAGCTATTCTGAGCCTGATTGCCGGATTCGGAACGGTTCTGAAAGTCCGCGCAGCTGGTCTGCTCGCTGCCGCAGGCGGATTTACCGCTGACCAGAATGTCCGGGCGGCAGCAGTATTCCTGGTCATTGTTCACGCACTCACAAACTGTGCAATGCAAATCGGTCATCGTCATACACCTCACTTTATTTTGGGAGTACGACGGTAGTTTACGCGCAAATACGTTCTTTATGCACGCCGCATCGCAAGCATTTTTGTCCAGATCCTGCCCGCGGTTTCATATTTCGATAAGAGTGGCAGCTCCTCGCTGCCCGCATGCGTCAGCAGTGTCATAACATTTGTTTCTGTGCCAAAACCAGCGCCCGGCACACGCAGATTATTGGCCGCAATCAGATCCGCGTGCTTTTTATCCAATTTTTTCTGTGAATTTTGGACCAAATCACGGGTCTCCATGGAAAAACCACAGAGGATCTGCTCCGGCCGCTTGTGTTCACCAACATACTGCAAAATATCATGTGTGGGGGCTAACTGGATTTCCCCAAGCGCTCCGGCACTCTTTTTGATTTTGTCGGCCGCCTCCTGTGCAGGGCGGTAGTCGGCGACTGCGGCGGCAAAAGCCATCAGATCCTGCTCAGGAGCAGCTTTGATCACTGCCTGAAACATTTCCTCCGCCGTGCGGACAGCAATCGTCTTGACGCCAAGCGGCGGCTCCAGGGTGGTGGGGCCGGTCACCAGCGTAACCGCCGCACCGCGCCGCGCGGCATTTTTGGCCATTTCATAGCCCATACGTCCGGTTGAATGATTCGTCAGGTAGCGCACCGGATCCAGCGGCTCCTGGGTCGGGCCGGCTGTTACCAGAACACGCAGGCCTGCCATGTCTTTTTCTTCTGCCAGTGCCAGCAAAACATGCTCCACGAGTACGGAAGGTTCGGGAAATTTACCCGCGCCGACATCCCCGCAGGCCAAACGCCCGCAAGCCGGATCAATTACCGTCCAGCCGTATTTGCGCAGCGTTTTTAAGTTGTCCTGGGTGATCGGATTTTCGTACATACCTGTATTCATCGCGGGCGAAATCATCTTCGGACAGCGGCAGGCCAGTACCGTTGTGGTCAGCATATCGTCCGCCAGCCCATGCGCCAGCTTGGCGATCACATTGGCTGTCGCGGGAGCGATCAACACAAGGTCGGCCTGCGTCGCCAACGCAATGTGCTCCACACTGTACTGAAAATTGCGATCAAATGTGTCCACAATACACTTGCGCCCTGTAACGCCTTCAAACGTGACCGGCGTCACGAATTTTGCGCCGTTTGCAGTCAGCAGGGTATGCACGGCCGCGCCCTGCTGGGTCAACTTGCTGGCCAATGCAGCGGCCTTATAGGCGGCAATGCTGCCAGAAACGCCGAGTAAAATCGTTTTCTTTTCTAATAACACAAGCCCAATCTCCTTTGGGATTCTTCTCACCATTTCGGTATCGATGACATCAAGTCGTCTCATCGCATGATCGTTTTTATTATAGCGTGGTTCCGCACAAAAACGCAAGGGCGGATTTTGGGAAATCGTCATAAATTCTAAAAAATCTCTTGATTTCACTGGAAATCCTGATATAATGATTACGGTTCAGTCGGTTTTGTAAATACTGGATTTTGGCGCACCGGCGGTAGCAGGAGGTTTTGTAACATGAAAAAGGCCAAATACCTGAACTTTGTGCTGCTTGCACTGTTTGCAGCCATCACACTGATTTTGGGATTGACACCGTTAGGCTATATTCCGCTTCCATTTATCAAGCTGACGATTATTCATATCCCGGTGATTCTGGGCGCCATCTTGCTGGGACCGAAATACGGCGCTGCGCTGGGGGTTTTGTTTGGCCTGACCAGTTTGATCAACAACACCATGCTCCCGGCGATCACTTCGTTTACTTTTTCGCCGTTTATTCCGCTGCCCGGCACGACACATGGTACGCCGGTTGCGCTGCTTATCTGCTTTGTACCGCGCATTCTGGTGGGCGTTGTCCCCTATTATGTCTGGCGCGGCCTACAGCATGTGTTCCAGAGAAAGGACAAAGATGTCGTGTCGCTTGCGGTAGCCGGTATATCCGGTGCGATGATCAATACCGCTCTCGTGATGGGGCTGATCTTTTTCCTGTTCCGCGACGCATATGCTGCGGCAAGGGGCATTGCACCCGATATGGTTTCGGGCGTAATCATGGGCATTGTCGCTTTTAACGGTGTAATCGAAGCGATCGCTGCTGGCATTATTGTAGCGGCAATCGGAAAAGTGTTGCTACATTTGACCGGCCGCGACCGCGAGACGATTCGGAAAAAATCACAGATAAAATAGGAAAGAGAAATTGGATATTTGAGGCGCGTCGCGCGCTTTTTCGCGTCGCGCTTTTTTAATTTTGGATTGGAATGCCTGGCGGCATTTGGAGAGGCGGTAAGCGATTTATGATTTTGGCAATTGACGTAGGAAACAGTAATATCGTTTTGGGGTGCATAGACAAGGAAAACACCTATTTTACAGCACGTCTGTCGACGGACCCCAAAAAGACAAGCGATGAGTACGCACTGATGATCCGCAATTTGTTCCATTTGCACGGACTGGACCGGCATGGGGTAGAGGGCGCCATCATCTCGTCTGTTGTGCCGGCGCTTTCGCAGCCCTTGCAGGAGGCAGTTCGGCTGGTGACCGGAAAAAGCAGCTTGATTGTTGGCTCCGGCGTAAAAACAGGTCTCAATATCAAGATGGACAACCCTGCCCAAGTGGGTGCTGACTTGATTGTGGATTCGGTTGCCGCCTGCGCCAAATATGCCAAACCAATCTTGATTATCGACATGGGGACGGCTACCACGATGTGCGTTGTAGATGCGCATGGCAATTATCTGGGCGGACTAATCATGCCAGGCCCGATTGTGGCGCTCAATGCACTCGCCGCACGGGCCAGCCAATTGTCACATGTCAGCTTGGAAGCACCGCCACATGTGATCGGGAAAAATACGACTGATTGCATGAAAGCGGGCGCGGTTTTTGGCCACGCCGCCATGATCGATGGGGTGATCGATCGTGTGGAGGAGGAGCTCGGTATGCCCGCCGGTACAGTTGTCGCTACCGGCGGCCTGGCGCACATTGTGGTGCCGAATTGCCGCCGCAAGATTGTCCTGGATGAAAATCTGATGCTGCATGGCCTTTTGATCCTTTACGACAAAAATGTTCCACGTAATCAGAATTCGTAAAGCGCCAAAAAGGCAGCTGCCGGAATTCACGGTAGCTGCCTTTTTAAGTTTTTAGCGTGCGAACTTTTTATCTTTTGCAGCCAGCGGCGTGCAGAATGATGTCAACCGCACCATCGATGCCCACAGAAGCGGTGTTTAGGCATAGATCGTAATGCGTTAGGTCATTCCATTTTTCGCTGGTATAAAAGCTGTAGTAATTAGCGCGCCGCTTATCCGTCTTGGTGAGAATATCCTCCACCTTGGCCTGGGGATCGCCATATTTCTCGACTGCGCGTTTGCTGCGGAATGCCATGTCAGCATACAGAAAAACTTTGAATACATGTGGATGATCGCGCAAAATGTAATCGGCACACCGCCCAACGAAAACCGCGGGCCCCTTTTTCGCAGCTTCGCGGATGATATCTACCTGCAACAAAAAGAGTTGATCATTGATGGGAAGATTTGTGGCGCTGTCATTCGTGCCAAAGCTGTAATTTCCCATGACCAGCGAGTAGAGAAGGCTGCTGGCATGGCGTTCATCTGCCTTGCGAAAAAGTTCTTCACTGATGCCGCTCTTTTTGGCAGCTAGAGCGATGAGCTGCTTGTCATAAAAGGGAATGTTCAGCTGTTTGGAAATGGACAGGCCGACGTCGCGCCCCCCGCTCCCATATTGACGTGCAATGGTAATGCTATTCATAACAGCTCCTCCAGTTCATATAGAATGTCTAGTTTATATGAGTATATTATAGGTCTGGTTGTGTGAAAAGTCAATTACTCGGCTGCGTCCGGCCGGAAAATAAAATTTTGTCTCGTCTTTCCTTGACAAATTCATCTAGGCGGCATATAATGAAAAAAATGAATCATTCAAACCGATGAGAAAGACGAGTACGTAAACGGGTGTCGGCGCAGAGAGCCACGGTAGGTGAGAGCGTGGTGCGATATGGTTTACGGAATGGACTTTTGAGGGCAAACCCAAAGCCAAAAATTAAGCAAGTAGGGGCGCCGGATTCTTCCTCCGTTAAAAGGGAAGCGCGCATGTTGTGCGCGAGTGAGTGGGCGCTGTTGTGCGTCAATTTGGGTGGTACCGCAGGAGTATTTTGCTCTTGTCCCTGTTTCCGAGCAGGGACAAGAGCTTTTTTATTTTTAAGACTGATGATTGTTGGAGGAATCGCGTTATGAAACAGTATCGTAAGAAATTGATCGCTGGCATTCTGGCTGCAGCATTAGCAGTTGCAGCGGTTGGGTGCAGCACAACCGGAACGGATTCTGCTACAGCCAGCACGGCGGGCGGCAGCCAGACGTCAGGCGCTCCGGCCGCTAAAAAGATTGGCGTCATCCAGTATGCGCCGCATCCTTCCCTGGACAATTGTTATGAAGGCTTTAAAAAGGGCCTGGCAGACGAAGGATATGTCGAAGGCCAGAATCTGACCATTGATTTTCAGAACGCGCAGGGGGAGAGTGCCACAGCAGATACAGAGGCACAGACCATGGCGGCAAAGCAGTACGACCTGATCGGTGCGATTGCCACCCCAGCTGCGATGAGCGCTTACGCTGCAACCAAGGCGGACGGAACGCCCATGACCTTTATATCGGTCAACGATCCGGTTGCCAGCCAGTTAGTCAAAAGTCTGGAAAAGCCGGGCACAAACTGTACGGGCAGCAGCGATGTTCTTCCGCTGGAGAGTCAACTCAAGATGATCCGCGCGTTTCTGCCAAATGCAAAAAAGATTGGCGTGCTTTATACCACCAGCGAGTCGAATTCCGTGTCCGTTTTGGCGCAATTCAAAAAGCTGGCCCCGAAATATAATTTTGAAGTTGTCGAGCAGGGCGTGACCAATTCCAGCGAAGTGGCCTCTGGTGCAGAGGCTCTGGTGGCCAAAGGCGTCGATTGCTTCAATAACTTCACGGATAACAACGTTGTCAATAACCTTACCAGTGAGTTACAAGTCACCAATAAGGCCAAGATCCCGGTCTTTGGTTCTGAGATTGAGCAGGTCAAAAATGGCTGCATCGCTTCTGTCAGCATCGATTTTGTCGCTCTGGGAGAAGAAACTGGAAAAATGGCGGGAAAAATTCTGAAAGGCGAGTCGAAGCCAGAGGATACGCCGGTCTATGTGGTACAGGACGGCACGCCGGTTTATAACAAGGCCGTGATGCAGCAACTCGGCATCACCTTGCCGGCAGATTACCAAAGTGCACAGGCAGTGGAAGCCAACAGTTAAGGAATTACTTTAATTTGGCGTGTCGACCAAATATTTTTCAGTGTTTACACGTCCACGGAAAGCGGGGAACAATTTGGATATTCTAATGAACCTTGTGGAGATCGTCTTGCGGGAAGGGTTTATCTACGGCCTCATGGCCATCGGTGTCTACATCACCTATAAAGTGCTGGACTTTCCGGACCTCACGGTAGATGGTTCCTTCCCACTGGGCATGTGCACGGCAGCATCCCTCATCTCGGCAGGGGTGAATCCATGGGTCGCGTGTCTGGTGGCCTTTGCGGCCGGCGCTGCGGCTGGCTGCGTCACCGGCCTGCTGCATGTAAAGTTGCACATTACGGACCTGCTTTCCGGTATTCTCGTGATGACAGGGCTTTACAGCATCAATCTGATGATTACCGGCAAAAAGGCGATTGTTCCAATTCTCAATAAACCCACGATTTTTAATAGCGGTCTGGGCGGCTGGCTCAATGAGGTTCTCGGGAAATGGGGCTGGCTTGTCATGGCTTTGATCGTTTGCGCGGTGGTCAAAATTTTAATCGATCTTTATCTGAAAACACGCTCGGGCCTGCTGCTGCGCGCATCCGGCAACAATCCGCAGTTCGTGACCGCCTTGGGCCGTAACCCCGGTAATATGAAGATCCTGGGCCTAGTGCTTGGCAACGGTCTAACCGCTCTGTCCGGCTGCGTGCTTGCCCAACAAAAGGAGAGCGCCGACATTTCGGCTGGCACCGGCATGGTGGTTATGGCGCTTGCCGCTGTCATCATCGGCACAGCGATTTTTGGCCGTGTGCGTTGGATGCGCCCAACCTTGGCTGCTATCATCGGTATGATCATTTACCGCGCCTGCCTGACAATCGCCATGCAGCTCGGCCTGGATACATCTTATCTCAAACTGTTGATGTCGATCATCTTTGTCATTGCGCTGGTCGTCACACGCGTTGGAACAAAAAGGAGGGTCCGCAATGGCAGCATCATTAACCGCAGCAAAATCTGAGCCAATTGTTTCCCTGGAGCATATTTGCAAAACCTTTAATCCCGGCTCTGTCAACGAAGTCGTTCTGTTTCAAGATTTTAATCTGACCATCGATCGCGGCAGCTTCGTTTCAGTTGTCGGCAGCAACGGCTCCGGAAAAACGACGATGCTCAATCTCCTGTGTGGCAGTCTACCTATTGACAGTGGTGCCATTTTCGTCAATGGGAAGGATGTCACGAAGCTGCAGGAGCATGAACGGAGCCGCTTTTTGGGGCGTGTGTTCCAGAATCCCGCCGCCGGCACATGCCCGGAGCTGACAATCCTGGAAAATATGGCCTTGGCCGATAACAAAGGCGGCAGCTATGTGCTCCAGCCTGGCGTCAATCGGAAGCGCACATCCTATTATCAGGAAGAACTTTCTTTGCTGCACCTGGGGTTGGAGGATAAGCTTGGCATTCCAGTTGGCAGCCTTTCGGGTGGCCAACGGCAGGCGCTGGCCCTACTCATTGCCACCATGACGCCAATTGATTTACTGATCCTGGATGAGCACACGGCTGCATTAGACCCTCATTCCAGCGAAAATGTGATGGAATTGACGCGCCGTGTGGTCGAGGAAAAGCACATCACAACGCTGATGGTCACGCATAACTTGAAGTTTGCCATCGGCTATGGAGACCGCCTGCTGATGATGCACCGCGGCCATGCGGTCTTGGATGTTTCGGCAACCGATAAACAGGCGCTGAACGTGAAAGACCTGACTGATAAATTCAATGAAATCAGCATTGAAGACGGCAACTAAAATTGTCAAGTCAATAAAGCCAATGTCCCGCCCTTCTTTCCTCTGTGGGAGATGAGAAGGTCGGGACATTTTTTGAATAGAAATGTTGATGTACTTTTTATATTTCCTATGGAAGCAATGAAGTGAAGTGATCCAGATCGTTTCATTAACGCTTATACCGGTGACGATTGTCCGGTATACGTTTATTATTACGGTTATGTCCAGGAATGGGCAGTTTAGCTTTCAGGCGTTCCGGCATGACCTTTTCGATGCTCTGCAATAGTGGCTTTGCGTTCATGCCGATTGTCAACGCTGTCAGTAAGGTGCACCAGAGCGCCCACAGTTTCACCTGCTGGATCATCAGTATGCTTTCGGCCGTCACGATGACAAAATCCGCAATCAAGCGCAACGGGCTAAAGTAAATCCGGATAAAGCGCCGCGTGTCGATCAGCCGGATCACCAGCATGACTATATAGGCAATCAGTGTGGCGATCGCCGCGCCGATGGGGCCAAATTTAGGGATAAGCATGAAATTAAACAGAATGTTCAATCCTGCCGCAATCAGGGTAGTCACCATGTTATTGACGCTGCGCTTTTCCACCATATAAACGGTTCCGATAAAGCTGCACAGGCAGGAAAACGCGGTAGCCAACACAAGGAACGGGATATAGATCCAGCCTTCATGGTAATTACGGCTGGTCAACATCGAAAGCAGTGGACGGCACAATAGAATGATGACCGCACTGCCAGCAAAGATCAGCGCGGCCATGGCGCGAAAAACCTTCGTGAAAAACTGCGGGCGATTCTTTTCTTCGGTAATCGAGGACATCTGCCAGGCATCCATAAAGACACCGCTGACCAGTGAGATCAGGTTTGGGATCTTATATGCCGCCGAAAAGACACCGTTGAGCGCTTGACCGCAGAGATTGATCACCATAATACGGTCAGAGGTATTGGTCACCCAGAAGGCCACCTTGTTCGGAATCAAGGGAACCGCATATCGAATCATCTGGCTGGCTGTCAGACGGCTGAGTCCGCGGAAGCGAATAAAGTGATGCAGGTTCGCCACCCAAAACAGAAACACAGCCGCAAGCATATCCGGCACAATGATACCTAGTAAATAGCCGGTGACGCCCAGCTTCGCCGGATAGAGGAAAATCAGCGTCAATGCAGCCGTAAGCACGGTGGTCAGGATACCATCGAATGCATACAGCTTGACCATGTTGCGCGCCCGCACAAACTGGCTGCAAATGCTATGGAACGAGGACGCGAACACAAACAACGCGACCAGGCTGCTTCGGCCCTTGATAAAATAAAGAAAGGATATATTTTCCAACAGCGGAGATGCCACCAGCATAATTGCTGAACCGATGCATACTGCAATCAGGCTGACCGTGAAGACATCCTTTTTGTTATACCGGCGGTCCAATCCAAAGCGTGTGATGGCATCAATGATCTCCAGGGAAAACACGGGAATCAGAATATTGCTGATATCCTGCAGCGCAGTTGCCGTGGAATAATCGGTCTGCGACAGGGCGCCCGTGATAAAGCGGGTCATGATGATCGTCAGAATTTTGGAGCTGAAAGTGCCAATGGCAAAAATAATCGTATTGTTGAACAGGCGTTTATACTGATTCAAAAAGCAACTCTCCTGTATAGGCAATCTCAATTCTGTATTATAACATATCAGCTTGCAAAAGAACAGGGGGCACTACGTCAGAATTTATGACTCTGCGGCGAATCGGATCAAATGGATAAATTTTCTGCCCGACGCTTCTGTAACTTGCCGAATCTGTGCTATAATAAAAGAAAAGCAAACTTTGCTCTATTTTTTGATTGGAAGGGGTGCCAGCATATGGCAGAGTCTTTGGAAGAATTGCGCACACTAGCCGCACAAGCGGCGCAGGAGCTGCTCGCTGTGGCAAAGGTACGTCCCGGCGGGCTGATGGTGGTTGGCTGCTCTTCAAGTGAAGTGGGTGGCCATCACATCGGCAGCGACAGCAACGTAGAGACTGCAGCCGCAATTTTCGACGGTATCTATGCCCAGACACGTGCAGCCAACCTCTATCTTGCGGCGCAGTGCTGTGAGCATTTGAACCGCGCGCTGATTATTGAGCGGGAGGCCGCTGAAAAGTTTGGTTATGAACCGGTCAATGTGGTGCCCCAGCCTAAAGCGGGTGGTTCCTTTGCCACTACAGCTTATGCCCGATTTGCGGATCCGGTGGCTGTGGAGCATATTCGCGCGGACTGCGGGCTGGACGTAGGCGGCACACTGATCGGCATGCATCTGAAAGAAGTTGCCGTGCCGGTACGCCTGTCCATCGATCACATCGGCGAGGCCATTCTGCTGTGTGCGCGCACACGTCCGAAATTCATCGGCGGTATTCGAGCCCATTATGACGAAAGTCTTTTATAAAATACAGAAGTTTTGCATAAAATTTCCCATATAATATTCCCATTTTATTATGGAATTGGGAATTGACTTTTCCTTGATAGGCTGGTATACTTTGGACATAGCAAGTGAAAGTGGATTTTAATCAAGTCGACAATGACGTCGCACGGTTTCCGTGCGGCGTTTCTTTATTTTGTTTACAAGTTTTTACATACAAGCCTCTCTTTTCTTACATCTGCGCGAAGGCGCAATTCTCCGGCTTAGCCAGCCGGAGAAATTTTTTTGTTTTCTTTGGGATACTGCCAGTCAAAAGGATACCAGCCCAAAAACCTGGCCATACTAAAAGCAATGCAAAATAGCACTGCTCAAAAAGCGTATACGCCGCATGCAGAACAAAGGGATTCAAAGAAAAGCGACCAACGGCCCGGCAGCGGTTTCTCCGCTACCCGGCCGATTTTCTGCCTGTGTGTCCCATATATCTGCTGCCAACAGTGCTATCCAGAAAAGGGGGAAACGCATATGGATTCTGTCAAAAAACTGGTGCACACACATCGCTGGGCATACAGTCAGGCCGATATCGTTTGGGAACGGCTCGGCATGTGGCTGATGGGCGGCGGACTATATTGCCTAGTGGAAACAGCGTGGCGCGGGTGGACGCATTGGACAATGTTCCTGGCGGGTGGCACATTATTTCTACTCGTAGGCCTGGAGCGCGGCAAGCAACCTTGCCGATGGTCACTGGTCAGTCAGGCAGTGGTGGGCGGACTGACCATCACGATCGGGGAATTTGTGACGGGCTGCATTGTGAATCTGTGGCTCGGTATGCAGGTCTGGGATTATTCCGATAAGCCCTATAACTTGTTGGGCCAAATTTCCTTGTCCACTACTGCGTTGTGGTGCGCTGTCGCCCTGATCGCCGTACTGGTTTATGACCTCGCGCATTGGTTGATCTTCGGCGGAGAGCGGCCCCGTTACCGCCTTTTATAGACTTTTACCAATAAAAACAGAGGCATCCTGCGTTTATCTTGCGGATGCCTCTATTTTATTCGATTGATTGTCTAAATAAAATGGGGCGAGATCAGAAAATCTGCCATAGCGCGCCGAAATAGGGGGGAAGATCCGTCCCTCCGCCAAAGTCGTGCACTTTCCCCGTAATGAGGTCGCGCGCGCGGCCAGCATCTGCGTTAAAATCCACATGAACAGCTTCGTCCCCCGCATTGATTGCGACCAACACACGGTCTTTTTCTGACTTGCGCTCAAAAATGCAATATTTATTTTGCAGCACCAGAGACTGGAAGCTGCCATTACACAGGGCGTCGCTTTCCCGGTGCGCCTTGGCGCAGGCTGCGACCCACTGGGTCAAGTCGTTTTCTTTCGGCACGTCAAAGCATGGACGCAGCGCCGGATCTCCATCCTCTTTTTTCCCGGTTGCGCCCCATTCGCTGCCATAATAGATGCAGGGGATACCCGGCATGCCGGCCAATAGTGTATAAATCAGCGGCAAATGCTTGGGATTCTGCAAAATGGAGGCGACTCGGGTCACATCGTGGTTATCGACAAAGGACAGCGGGTGCATGCCCCGATACAACGCCCATTGCTCCGGGCCAAACTGTCGCAACAGCGAATGGACGATCTCAAACAGGTTCATGCTATTCAGGCTGGAGTACAGGCCCTTATAGCACTCATAATTCGTCACGCTATGACACATTTCCTCGTTCATCGTGGTCTTGTAATCACCACCGAGCACCTCACCGACCAGGAAAAACTCCGGCTTCAGCTTTTCAGTGAAGGAGCGCAACTGCCGTAGAAAATCGTGGTCCAGTAGATAAGCAACATCCAGCCGCAATCCATCGATGTCGAATTCCCGTACCCATTCCGCAATGCAGTCAAACAGGTGTTTGATAACATCCGGATTGCGCAGGTTAAGCTTGACCAGCTCATAGTGGCCCTCCCAGCCCTCATACCACAAGCCGTCGTTGTAGTTGCTGTTGCCGCCAAAGTCGATGTGGAACCAGTCGCGATAAGGGGACTGTTCCCGGTTTTTCAGCACATCCTGAAACGCCCAAAAGCCGCGCCCGACATGGTTGAAAACACCGTCGAGCACGACCTTGATTCCGGCTTCGTGCAGCGCCTGGCAGACTTCGGCAAAATCCTCGTTGGTGCCCAGGCGGCAGTCGATGCGGCGGTAGTCACGTGTGTCATAGCCGTGCGCGTCGCTTTCGAACACAGGGGAAAAATAGATCGCATTGCAGTTTAACTTTTGAATGTGCGGAATCCAGTCTTTTACCTTGCCGATCCGGTTGACCGTCTTGCCATCATTGGTAGCCGGCGCGCCACAAAACCCAAGCGGATAGATTTGATAAAATACAGCACGATACGCCCACATAATTTGACCTCCTCAATCATCTTTTCAGAACCAACAAAGTGTAAGAACGCCTTCTATACGGACACGCACGCAAGATGCCGTGCGTTATTTTTCGCCGTGTTGCCGCCAGTAATCCAGCAGCGCAACTTTTTCATTGGGGCATTGTTCCTCTATGACTGCATTGAGCAGGTAATCCAAAGCCCGGCCAATCGCCGGGCCTGAAAGTCCCAGCTTCACCAGGTCGTCGCCCTTGACCGCCAGTTGTGCGCGGGAGAAGCAGGCATCTTCAGCCACCAGCGCCCGCAAAATCGCCTCGCTCTGGTCGAGCAGCCGCAGACGGCTATGCACAGCAGGCGGTTGCGCAAGGGTATCGGCCCGTTGGACGGCCAACAGCAGAAGGCAAAAATCCAGGCCAAACTGGTTCAGACGCCGGCGCAACAGCCGCCTTTCCGGCGGCATCGGGAGCATATGGCGCGCCACCGCCTGTGACACCGTCCGCGTTTCCCGGCTGGAAAGCCGCAAGCGGTGTGCCGCCTGCTCGGCCAGGCGGGCGCTTTCGCGATCGTGCCGGTAGAAATGGTCTATGCCGTCTGGACCAGTGCTCCGGCAAGCAGGTTTTCCCGCATCATGCAGCAGTAGGATCAGACGCAAAAGGGGCTGTGCCGGGGCCGCCTCCACCGAACGGACCGTGTGCTCCCAGACGTCGCAGTTGTGGTAGGGGTTGTGTTGCGGGCACCCTGCCTGCGCAGAAAGCATGGGCAAAATCGTAAACAGGACATCTGCATATTGCCGCAAAATGCGCCCCACACCCGGCCCGCAGAGCAGTTTTTTCAGCTCCTCGGAAATGCGTTCCGCTGCAATATCTTCCAGCAAGCCACGCAGCCGGTGCACCGCCAAAGACGTTTCTGGCGCGAGCGTAAAATCCAAAACACTGGCAAACCGCAGGGCGCGCAAAACACGCAAGCCGTCCTCCTGGAAGCGCATTGCCGGATCTCCGACACAACGAACGATGCCCGCCTCCAAGTCCGCACGGCCACCAAACAGATCGACCAGACCGTTGTCCCACGCCATGGCGTTGATGGTAAAGTCACGGCGGCGCAAGTCTTCGGCCAAGTTGCGGGTAAAGGTGACAGAATCGGGCCTGCGGTGATCGGAATAGCTGCCGTCGATACGGAATGTGGTAATTTCCACCGGATGTCCATCGGAAATGGCCGTGATCGTCCCATGCCGCATGCCGGTTTCGAGGCAGGAGAATCCCGCAAGCGTTTGTTCGGTTTCCATCGGCAGCGCGCTTGTCGCGATATCCCAATCGTGCGGTACTTTCCCCAGCAGGCTGTCGCGCACGCAACCGCCAACCGGACAGGCTTGGTAGCCGGCGCGGCGCAGCACCTTTAAAATCACCTGCACATAGGCGGGAATGGCAACTTGCAGGGACACCGGCTCTCCTCCTCACTCATTTTTTAAATTGGAGTGTAATCGATTTTGGCAATTGGAAATATTTACGCAGGTCTCTTTCGTAGGCGGCAGAAAAGGCATTGTAATAGGCATAATCAAACTGGAATTGTGTGCTGTCAAACACCACCACATTGGTCTCGCCGCGTTTTGCCGCCTCCACCTGCACGGTGATGCGCTGATAGGCATCATAATTCTCCGATGCCGCGTGAATGGCCGTGCACATCATGCAGACTGCCACACCCGCTGCGGCAAATTGCATTCCCCAAAGCCACCGAAACTGCATATCATGCAATATGCACAGGGTGATCAACAGCGTCAGCACGACCCACGGCAGCATCGGGCGTCCAGTGGAGCCAATAACCGCGGGGATTGCCTGCGAGGCCCACATGCCGATATAGAGCACGGACAAATAACGGAAGGGGTTGCTGCCCCTCTCCGGCGAATGCTTGCTCGATGCGCACCAAAGTAGAATGTAAAGGATTGCCAAAAAATAAAGCACCCAGAAAGCAGCCAGCGCAATCTCCGCCAAGTTGCTCAGCTTGCTTCCTGAAAAGGGCTTTTCCTGCATCGTCGGCAGCGACAGCGCCTCGGAAAGCGGCCCCAGCAGGATGCCAAAACCGACAAAGCAGAAAATAAACGCATTTCGCTTGGCTGGATACCGCCGGTTTGTGCGCCACAGCAAACACAATGCGACGGCACCCAGCGCCGCAGTCCATGGCCAATATTCCTTGCCAAATGGCGATAGGTAAATCAGTAGGTTGCTCAGCATTTTTTGGGCCGATTCCTTTGTTGGGTCAGCGTTTGCAGTGCCCAGGCGGTAATAGGCGCCGGGGCACGTCAGCATATAGATCAAAACGGCCACGGCCAGCACGGTTAGGACGATCAAATAAATGGAGCGCGGCCTTTCCCGATGCAGGTATAGTACGGTCAGGACGCTCATCACTGCCAATAGCATCGCGACCTGTTCATGCAGCAGCCCCGCGGCTACAAACCATACGGGCGCTGTATAGCGGAAGAAACGAGGCATATGCCATCCGCGCAAAGCACAATAAAACGGAACAAACCCTGCCAGTGCTAACAGCATAGGATACAAGTAATTGCAGGACCCATCCATCCAGAGAAACGTGTCTCCGAACAAATGCCTTGCAACCGGTATAAACCCTGGAAACAATGCGCAAACACAGGATAACGAAATATCCCGGCAGGTTGGACGGCCTTCCGTTCGGCAAGTGCCAGCCACATAATAATAAAGCAACAGGGAAATACCTGTGATGACAAACGGCGTAAGCCATCTCCAGATCTTCAACTCGGCCAGCAGCAGAAGAGCAGCAAACAGATTGGCCATGCGCGCACCGGCATAGGTGTAGTAGTAAATATAATTGTCCCAAATCCGCTTCAATGCGCCGCTGCCGCGCACCAGAAAGCTATAATCATCCCCTTGCAAAAAACTGAATGCATACATGCCGATCCAGAAACAAAGTGCAAGGAGAAATGGCAGATAAAGCAGGACGGATTTCCGGCTTTTCACCCGATCAATTCCTTTCGAATTGCAATTTTAGCTTACTCTTGGAAAATTCTGAAAATATCTAGAGATACGGCTTTAGTATACCACAGTGACACTCGCACTTCAACTCTGTATAACCCTCCTTATCTCTGGCAATACTGGAATTCGTAAGGAGGCGGTTGGATTGCAAAACAACAAGGTTGAGATTTGTGGCGTGAACACCGCAAAGCTGAAGGTCCTTACGGAGAAAGAAAAGATGGATCTGCTCCGGCGTATGCACAATGGGGACAAGCACGCGCGCGAAGAACTGATCAAGGGCAACCTGCGCCTGGTGCTTAGCGTCATTCAACGGTTCACAAACCGCGGGGAGAACCTGGACGATCTGTTTCAGGTCGGCTGCATCGGCCTGATGAAAGCAATCGATCATTTTGACATCAATCAAGGTGTCAAATTTTCCACGTATGGGGTTCCGATGATTATCGGAGAAATCCGCCGCTACCTGCGGGACAACAACGCGATCCGTGTTTCGCGTTCGCTGCGGGACACCGCGTATAAGGCCATGCAGGCGAAAGAGCGCTTCATCAACGCGCACGGCCATGAGCCGAGCGTGGACGAGATTGCAAAGGAATTAAACCTGCCCCGCAAAGATGTCGTCATGGCCATGGAATCGATTGTCGATCCCATCTCCCTTTATGAACCGGTTTTTTCCGATGGTGGAGACACTATCTATGTGATGGATCAAGTGGGCGACCACAATGACGACAGCAACTGGCTCGATGAAATCGCCCTCAAACAGGCCATCCGTGGACTCAATGACCGGGAAAAGCATATCCTGTCTATGCGATTTTTCCAAGGAAAAACCCAAATGGAGGTAGCTGGTGAGATTGGCATTAGTCAGGCACAGATCTCACGCTTGGAAAAGGCAGCTTTGCAAAAGGTTAAGAAGGAACTTTAATCCAGAAAATTTTCAAAAGATATACACAGAATAGTCACAGGGAGTATCACACAAGCGGGCTATCCTACCGAACAGATATTTTTGTTGAGAGGGTGGTCGCGTGCGCGTGTGGATAAAAAGAGAAATAGCGTTTAAGCGTTGGGCACATCCGTAGTTTTTTGCTGGCCGGAAGCCTGGCGCTTTCTTTTTTCCTAAATTTCTGGAATATCGATCAAAATGGGACTGGGAATGCATACTGCGCGGCGGCCATCAAGAACATGACCCAGAGTTGGCACAATTTTTTCTATGTCAGGTACACTGTATTGATTCTCCTGACGCGTCATCTTACAAAATGAAATAATAAAAGAAAAGTCGAAAAAGGAAGGAACCTCCGACAACAGCCCGCTTTGGCTGTCATCGGAGGTCTCCTTGTTATAAGATGAAGTTGAGGGCCTAATTTATTTGCAGAATGCTTCCAGATAGCGGTCGATGCAGGACTGCACGATCTCAATGGCAGATTCGTGGCCTTCCACGCCCTCCATGCTGGTTTCCTTGCCTTCCAGTGCCTTATAGACAGAGAAGAAATGGCTCATCTCATCAAAGATATGCTTGGGCAGTTCGCTGATATCTGTATAGCTGTTGTATGTAGGATCGTGGAACGGAATCGAAATGATTTTTTCGTCGTTTTTGCCGCTGTCGATCATTTTGATGACGCCGATCGGATAGCAGTTCACTAGAGACAACGGATGGATATTTTCACTGCACAGGACCAAAACGTCGAGCGGGTCGCCGTCGCTGGCCAGCGTGCGGGGGATAAAGCCATAGTTGCTCGGATAATGGGTGGATGTATAAAGAATCCGGTCCAGCTTCAAAAGGCCGGTCTCTTTGTCCAATTCATATTTTGCCTTCCCACCTTTGGGAATTTCAATGACTGCCTCATAATTGTCATTCCGGATGCGCTTGGGGGATATGTCATGCCAAATGTTCACGTTTAACACTCCTTATTTTATAAAGCCTATGTTGCTCTGTTTTTAGTTTATCACCTCAGCCGCCAGATTGCAATTATTGTTATTCATTTCACAATTCTGGCATTCCGAATTTTTTCCACTTTTCAGAAAGCGACAAGATTTGCCGCATGTTTTTGATATATTTATGTTGGGAGGGATCCAGTTATGCAGTCTATCGCGCAAAAGGAAAACCGGCGGACTGCTGCAACCAGACGCCGAGGCTGGGGGACAAGTCTCACCCGGTGCAGGAAGCTGGCGCGCGTGTGCTCCAGGCTGGTCACGGCCGCTCTGGCTGCAGCAGTCGGCGCCGGCTCTCTGGCGCTTGTCGGCGCCACGGCCTTACCCCAGACCGCTTCTTCCAACACGCAGACATCACAGGTGGCGAAAACCGTGCAGTTGACCGTACCCTATATCAGCCAGGAAAATTTTTTGCCCACTGGGTGTGAAACGGTGAGCGCTCTCATGCTGCTGCACTATTGGGGAATCCCCGTCAATGCCGAGGGATTCCTAAAACATCTGAAGCAGGAACCTGTGCAGGAACAGGACGGCCTTTTGGTTGGCCCGGACCCCAACGAGGCCTTTGCCGGGGACCCACGAGAGCCGAACGCATTTGGCTGCTACCCGCCGGTTATCGTGGAGGCGCTCAAGCCGCTGCTGCCCGCTTTATTGAGCGTGCATGACACGACTGGCACGCCGCTGGACCAATTGGCCAAAACCTGCCTGCCAGCCGGAGAGCCTGTGCTCGTCTGGGCCACTATCAATATGCAGGAACCGGTACAGGATGTCACATGGACTGTGCGCGACACCGGGAAAAAATTCACATGGCTTGGCCGGGAGCACTGCCTGGTGCTGCGCGGATACGACGAAACAGGTTATTGGTTCAACGATCCCTATGACAGCAACGGCATCGTGCACTGGGATAAGCAGACCGCAGAACTACGCTACCAGCAGATGGGTTCGCGCAGTGTCGCTGTGGTCAAGGGAAGCAAATCGCCCGTCTAGAAAGGCCGCGCATGCTTTGCCCCTTGCCCGCATACAAATGGGGCAGGAGGTGGGCACATGCGCAGCCGTGTGTTTGATTTGCACCGAAAAGAAGTTGTCAATATACGGGATGGCACCAGGATCGGAAACGTGGGGGATGTGGAGATTGATACCGCCACCGCGTCCGTCCTGGCGCTTGTTATTTACGGAAAGTTGCGATTGTTCGGCCTTTTAGGACGGCAGGAGGACCGTGTCATCCCCTGGACTGAAATTCAGATCATCGGGGAGGATATCATCCTGGTGGATTCCCCGCCAATGCAAAAAAACAAACGCAAACGTTGGTCCACAACGGGACCGGGCCAACCGCAAAAGGAGGCGCAGCCATGACGCGCCCTCTGATCGGTATCACGCCGCAGATTGACCCGGAAACCGGAAATCTGCGCCTGCATCCCAATTACTTTTCTGCACTTCAACGCAGCGGCGCGCAGGCCGTGCTGCTTCCTCAAACAGAGGACTCCGCGCAGATCGACGCTTTTGCCGGGCGCTTGGACGGATTTTTATGGAGCGGCGGCCCGGACCCGCACCCGGGGCTTTTCGGGGAGGAACCACTTCCCGGCTGCGGGCGAATCGACCTGTCGCGTGACCGGATGGAGTGTGCCCTTTTGCAGGCTGCATTGTGCCGTGGCAAACCGGTGTTGGGCATCTGCCGCGGGATCCAAATTCTCAATGTGGCGTTGGGCGGAACGCTGTGGCAGGACATTGCCACCCAAGTACCGCAGCCGGTCCTTCATGACCAGCAGCGCCCTTACAGTACGCCCGTGCACAGCGTGGAATTGTCAGAGGGCACGCTCCTATCACAATTGGTACAAAAGCCGACACTGCTTGTTAATAGTATGCACCACCAGGCCATTCGCACGCCGGCACCCGGCTTGTTGATCGCAGCCCGATCTGCCGATGGGCTGATTGAGGCGGTTTGTGGGAAAGGACCGGCCTTTTTTCTGGCGGTCCAGTGGCATCCGGAATATCTATTTGATGTTCAACCTGCGGCGCGCGCCATTTTCCGCGCTTTTGTCCAAGCCGCCTGGCCGTAATCCCGAAAAAGCCTCTTCCGGTATGCGCAGATGGAAAACCGTCAGTTCCCCAGGCGCGCGCCAGCGCAAGGGAACATCCGATGCACCCAAACCCATATTGACATACAATAGCCCGCCGCGTACGCGGTAGAGCCCGGCCGGATAGTGTTTGCCAAGTTCCGGAAGCACCACAGCGCCGCGACCGGGCAGACGGATCTGGCCGCCGTGCGTATGGCCAGCCAGCGCCAGGTCAAAACTGTAGGGCGTCACCTGATTCAGTAAATCCGGCTCATGCAAAAGCAAAAGACGGAACGGCACCTGCACCCGTTCCAGCAACCGCACGTTTGGTATGCTTGCAAGGCCGTCTGCCAGTCCGCCAATGACCGGCCCTCCCGGCCACAAAACCGTTTTGGCGTTTTCCAAAAGGCAAAAACCACCCGCTTTTATGACCTGTGGAAACAGGGAAGGGCTGCCGAGGCAATCGTGGTTGCCCCAGATTGCAAATTTCCCAAAGGGCGCCGAAAGCCGGTGCAACTGGACAGCCACTACATCTGCATACCAGCTCAACGGCGCCATACCAGTTAAATCGCCTGTCATTACATAAAGGTCTGGGTGTATCGCCGCCAGGCGGTCCACAGCGGCGGCAAACGCCCGTGGTCGAAAAGCTGGTCCGATGTGGATGTCTGAAAATTGTGCAATGGTCAACCCCTTTGCGGCGCGGCGCCCTGCAAAGTCCAATCGCACGTGTGTTGTGATGATTGGGTTCATAGGGAAGTCTCCTATTCTGTGCGGCGTGCCGTGTCCTTTGGCATGCTTTGACTTTCATTATACGAAAATAGTACGACAAAGGGAAGTGGATTTTTTGAATATTTTTCTGAAACAGATCCGCTTGAACTGCCGTTTTCTAAGGGAACGGCTAAATGTAAAGTAAATATTTTATAAAAAGTTTAAAATAGAGGGAACTTTTCCATAGAAATCAGTTGCAAATTATCCCAATTCTATTTATAATAAAAACGATCGTTTTATAGGCTTTGCACAGATTGAGGTGGGGTGGTATCCCTGTGATTGAAGGACGTGCAGAGAGGAGACAGAACAATGAAGTATAATTTTCCAAAAGTGGAACTACATCTACATTTGGACGGATCTCTGGACCTCTACGAGGCGCAAGATATGGCGCTTGCACAGGGCCTGATGCGTCCAGAGGAAGGAATCTTGGCGTTGCGCCGTCGGATGGAAGTTCAGCCCGACTGCCAAAGCCTGGAGGAATATCTGCGTTGTTTTCGCCTGCCAGGACTGCTTTTGCAAAGCGCAGAGGCGCTGGAACGCGCGTCTTATCGCCTTCTATGCAATTGCGTAGCCGATGGTGTGGCATATGCAGAAGTGCGCTTTGCACCACAACTGCACATGCAGGCCGGGCTCAAACAGGAAGACGCCATTGAAGCCGTGCTGCATGGTATGCAGCGCGCCTGTGCAGAGCTGCCGATTGATGCGGGCCTGCTGCTTTGTGCCATGGTCACTGGCGGAGAAGACGTCGACAAGCAGAACGCCCTCACTTTTGAACTGGCTGGCGCATACCGCAAGTCTGGCGTTGTCGGAGTAGATTTGGCTGGCGCTGAAGGAAAGCGGCCGATGGAAGATTTCCGGCCGCTGTTCCAGCGGGCTACCCATCTGGGAATCCCGTTCACGATCCACGCGGGGGAGGCTTCTGGTCCGGAAACGATCCGCACCGCGGTTTCCTTTGGCGCCCATCGCATTGGGCATGGCTGTAGCGCCGCACAATCCGCTTCCACCATGGATTTGCTCCGTCGAGAGGGCATTACGCTGGAAATGTGCCCGACAAGCAACTTGCAAACACATGCTGTGCCGTCTTTGGCACAGCACCCGATCCGCACTTTCTATAAATTTGGGATTCCTGTCTGTGTCAGCACGGACAATCGCACGGTATCCTGCACAACGCTGGAAAAAGAGTATGAAAAGTTGCAATCTATCGGATTTAGCCTAAAAGATCTTGTGTATCTAAACTGCAATGCAGTCAATGCCGCATTTATGCCGAAAGCAAAAAAGGACGCGCTGCTTGCGCGTCTGGAGACCTGGCTTTGAGCCGGGTCTTTTATTTGCATTTAAAGAAAAGAACCCCCGCAATCATCAATCCAACGCCGACATATTTCTGCCATCCAAAGGCGACCCGCTCTGTGCCAAACCAGCCAAAGGCATCGATAAGCGCTGCGACCAGCAGTTGCGCGATCAGGATGACGGAAATCGCCACTGTCGGCCCCATGCCCTTAATTGCCAGCATGACCGTGATCGTAATGGCCAGTCCCAGCACGCCTCCCAGTAAATAGAGACGATTTGTTCCCGCCAACGCGGAGAAATTTCCTTTTCCCAAAAACAAGACTGCCACAGCCGACAGCGCAAAGGCTACGCCCTGCACCAGCAGATTCGATTCATACAGGCCGATTTTCCCGCTCAAGCGCGTGTTCAAAACACCTTGCAGACTCATGGCAGCGCCTGCGGCAATGCTCCATATAATTCCCCACACAGTGATATGCCTCCCGATAAAATCCAGACAACGAACGCATGCGCAAAACGAGTAGAATGATGGGCGGCGCAGCCTTAGCGAGCCATTGTAAATGAGATTGCCTGGCTCCCCAAATCGTCCCCGCAGCAGCGTTGATAATGTATAACGCGAGGCCGCTTGCTGCCAGCCACGCCTTTCTAGTCTTTGCAACTGGAACGCTTTTTATGCGCTGCCAGTCTTCCAAGCAGAGCCCGTAGTCAAAATGCAGCAGATGTGTTATACTAAATCGTATCATGCTGGATGGAAGTTGAATCGTGCGGGCCTATCCGATTGGATGCGTCTCGGCGTTGTGCGAGGAGGAAGCGATGGACCGTAAACATTTTTTGCCTGTATCAAGAGAGGATCTGCGGCAGCGCGGCATTGACCAGTTGGATTTTATCATTGTGACGGGGGACGCCTATGTTGACCACCCTTCGTTTGGCACAGCGTTAATCTCCCGCTGGGTGGAGCACCTGGGGTATACAATTGGCGTTATCAGTCAGCCCGACTGGCACACGGATGCCGACTTTCAGCGCTTGGGCAGGCCGCGCTATGGCTTTCTGGTCAATGCGGGGAATATTGATTCCATGGTTGCGCACTATACGGTTGCCAAAAAGCACCGCTCTGTGGACGCCTATTCACCGGGCGGCAAAATGGGCCTGCGGCCTGACCGCGCAGTCATCGTATACTGCAACCGCATCCGAGAGGCGTATGGAAACATTCCGACCGCAATCGGCGGTCTGGAAGCTTCTTTGCGCCGGTTCGCACATTACGATTACTGGAGCGATTCCGTGCGCAATTCAATTTTGGTAGATAGCAGCGCGGATATTCTAATGTATGGCATGGGAGAGTTGCAGACGGCTGAAATTTGCAACGCCCTGGCAGCAGGCACCCCTGTGCAGCAGTTGGATGATATCCGCGGCACCTGCGTAATCCGCTCCGCGCCGCCGGAAGGCCCTTACCTGGAATGTCCCTCCGCCGAGCAGGTCCGCAAGGACAAAACCGCCTATGCGCTGGCCACAAAGCTGCAAAGCGAAGAGCAGGATAGTGTCCGCGGCCGGACAGTTGTGCAGCCATTTGGCATCAAATACCTGATCCAATACCCGCCCATGCGCCCGCTTTCCACGCCGGAGCTCGACGAGGTCTATGCACTGCCCTATGCGCGCATGTGGCATCCGGATTACGACAAAGATGGCGGTGTGCCCGGTTTTGCGGAAGTGGAGTTCTCCATTGTCAGTTGCCGCGGCTGCTTTGGCGCCTGCAATTTTTGCTCGCTTGCCTTTCACCAGGGTCGAATGGTTACGGTGCGCAGCCACGAATCCATTCTGCGGGAAGCGCGCAGCTTTGTGCATAATCCGCGTTTTAAAGGATATATTCATGACATTGGCGGGCCAACGGCCAATTTCCGCCATCCATCCTGTCAGCAGCAATTGCAACGCGGCCTTTGTAAAGGCCGCAAATGCCTGGCGCCGACCCCCTGCAAAAACCTGGACACCAGCCACACCGACTATTTAAAGCTGCTGCAGGAACTGCGCGCGATTCCAGGCATCAAAAAGGTATTCATCCGCAGCGGCATCCGCTTTGATTACCTGATGGCCGCCCATGACGAGGCCTTTTTCGAGGAGCTGGTCAAATACCATGTCAGCGGCCAGCTGAAAGTAGCGCCGGAACACTGCTCGGACCACACGTTGGATGCTATGGGTAAGCCACATTTTGAAGTCTACCAGGCATTTCAGAAAAAATATGAACAGATGAATGCACGGCTCGGCATGAAACAGTACCTGGTGCCTTACCTGATGTCGTCGCATCCCGGATGCACCATACAGGATGCCGTTCAGCTGGCACTTTACCTGAAAAAGACCGGCCACGATCCACAGCAAGTGCAGGACTTTTATCCGACGCCGGGAACGCTTTCAACCTGCATGTTCTATACCGGGCTGGATCCACGCACCATGCAGCCGGTTTATGTGCCGCGCACGCGTAAGGAAAAAAGCGAGCAGCGTGCTTTGCTGCAATTTCGCAATCCCAAAAATAAGCCGCTGGTTATGGCAGCGCTGAAAGCAGCTGGCAGGGAAGACCTGATCGGCTGGGACAAGCACTGCCTGATTACGCCATGGTCCGGACATGCAAGTGTGTCGGAAGGAAAGCCGCAACACTGCCGCACCACCAAGCAGAAAGCGCAGCAATCCAGCAAAAAGAAGGGGCCAAAGCACAGCCGTACCCGGAGGGGCTAAGCCACGCTTTAGTGTATTATTTCGATTGCAACGGATATCCTATGCTTTAGCCCATTTTATCCTGTTATAAATCCTTCTTATCCCAGCATAAAGCGTGCAAGCGCGGCGCTGCTCTGACGAAAACGATGCATGAGAAGGCGCAAAGTCTCTTTTGGCCGATCAGACAGTGTGAACAAGTCACAGTACAGCGGATTGCGGCGAAAAACCCGAAATTAAACGCAAACAGGCAGCCTTTCTTGTTGAAGGCTGCCTGTTTGCAATGATCTTCTCTCAATTTTTAAAACCCCGCTCCTCGGGGAACAGGTACATTATAGCATATTTTGATGCCAAGGACAAGCAGAAATTGTAAGTTTCATTGACTGCGTCCAATTTCAATAATACGTTGCCATCGGTTTCTTCAACTGCTGCATACAATCTGCGGGCAGTACAAAGCGAAATTCCGCCTGATTTTCAAAGGTAGAGGATTTTGTCAACCAGACGGAATTCGCCGTAAATCCGCCAACGTCCAGTTCGGCGCGGGAAACAACGGGTTTCTTGGATTGATACAGCAAAGTACTGGTCTTGGCATCATAAAGGGCAAGGGAATAGTCATATTGGCTGAGCAGAGAAGAGTTTCCCTCGGCCTGCCGCGTCAAGATCAACAACAGATTGTTGTTTTGGTATAGTGCGCAAGGCGTTCCATTGCCCAAGTCCCAATTTCCTTTATATTCGCCAGTCTGCGGATCCAACACCGCCAGCATAGTCTGCTGACCAACCGTATAGCAGGCAAAACCGTTTCCGCTTGGCAATGTGCCGATCCCAACCCGTCCACTGAGAAAGCCATTGGACATACGGGGCAGTGCTGCCTGTACCAAGGTGCCGTCCTGTTTTTGCATCTGAAAGATGCCGGTGTCCCGTTCTATGGAAAGGGTATGGCCGGCCGCGTCAACGGTTCTTGCTATGCCGTTTGAAAAAGAGAGCAAGTCCGCTTTCTTGGCCTCCAAATCAATTTTTCCTGCTGCACGGGTGTGCGGCAGGTAATAGACCGTCGCAATATCCCCATCGCCCGTATAGGTGTCTTTCGGGAAATAAATCGTATGTTTGACACCTGCATGCAGGGATTCTCCGAAGGGAATTGTGATGCGCGAAACTGCCGGACTGATCTGCACATGTTCTGCCACTGCCAGCTTGCCCGACCGCAAGTTGGGGAGGTCCATCAGCATGGCTCCCGTATTGCTGAACAGATTGGTGGGCAGCAGCAATCCCAGCCCCAGCACGATACAGCCAAACACAAAGCCTGCGCACAAATGGCGCATGCCAGTTGTTTTTCTACGGCGCAAGCTGCTGAAAATATAGATCAGAACAAAGCATATATAAAAAACCAGGTGCCCAATGTATCCGGCCAGTGCTTTACTAAAGCGCAGGGCCAGATCCGGATAGGCGGAATTTGGAAAAAAGTTTGGAGTAATCAGTGAGAGAAAATAATGCACCAGGCAGGCCGCGACAACAATGCCCACAGCGATGCCAAAAGTGAGAAAGCCAAAACGACTAAAAAAACTGACAATTGCCGGGACATCCTTTCTGCGCAGCCGCAGGTCACTGCGCAAGTCATCATATTCCTTTCGAAGGGAAACCGCGGCCGCCTTGTCGCCGGGGGGCAGCTCCCGCCGTAGCTTTCGATAAGCATGCTTCAACTGCCGCAGATTACAGTCGGGCGTCAGGCCAAACCGTTCATAATTGGTAGCCATAACGTTTTGTCCTTTCTTTTTGGAAGTCTGACTGAAAATCAAAGGTAAGGCCAAGCTGACAATGGCCCGCTATGCTGGTATACGAGCAGCCTTTTCTGTCCTCAGTACCAGCAAAAAAATGCTGTTCACCAACAGTGAATTGCCTTAAGGCCATTGAGCAAACAGCGGCAAAAACCAGATGTCTTTGGCTTCGACCGTCATTCCATTCAGGTATGCCAGGCAGCCCGCGTCTGTCGTAAAGTGAAACCGCAGTTTATAGGAATATAATGCCTGATAACGTAGGCCAAACGGCTTATTTTGCGCATTGGTGCCATATTTGCCGTCGCCCAGCAGCGGGTGGCCGATGCTGGCCATGTGGGCACGGATTTGATGGGTGCGGCCAGTCAGAAGCGTTACCTCCAATAGGGAACAGTCCCGCTTTTCCTGTAAGACGCGATAACGTGTGCGGATTGTCTTGCCACCAGGCACCGGCCGTTTATGGATATAGACGCGATTTTGCCGTTCGTTTTTTTCTAGAAAGCCCTCCAACGTCGCTTCCTGTGGGTGCAAATGGCCATGCACCAGACAGAGATATTCCTTACACAGCTCGCGGTCCTTGAGTTTCTGGTTCAAAATGCGTAATGCCTCCGCATTTTTGGCCGCTATAACAATGCCGCCTGTATTTCGGTCAATGCGGTTGACCAAAGCGGGAGCAAAACTCTGCTCAGCGTGGGGGTCATATTCGCCCTTTGCATACAGATAATGCTGGATGCGCGCAATCAGAGAATCAAAATGGTAATGCGCATCCGGATGCACGATCAGGCCGGGCTGCTTATCCACCAAAAGCAGGTTCTCATCTTCGTAAAGAATATGAAGCTTTTGTGGCGCCTTTAAAAAATCAAACTGCTCTGGCGCCTGCTGCAAAAATTCATCCTTTAAATATAAGGTCAGTACATCCCCTGCGCAGAGGCGCGCATTGATTGGACAGCGCTTGCCGCCCAACTTGATGTCCTTTTTGCGGATCGCCTTATACAGCATCGACTGCGGCAAGTTGGGGAACGTCTTGGTCAGAAACTTGTCCAGACGTTGGCCAGCATCGTTTTCGCCAATGGTGACGGTTTTCAATCGGGCACCCTCTTTCTTATCTAACCGATTATAGCATAGAAACGTCGAAAGAAAAACCCTTTTGTGCGTATCAAGTGTCACAGAGCCTTATTTTGAAGGATTTCGCGGCATTTACGGTTTTGGCAGGTGAGTGCTAAAAGTATAAACCAATGGATGGATTGTGGCTACTGTCAATTATCACGAAGGCGCCACACTGCCACTGATCTGGATGGTAGCATCTATTCTTTTTATGGACTTTTTGTCTGAAAATTCCTTATATTGAAAATTATTTCCATGTATCCAGCTTCCAATTTCTCTATTTCCAAAAACAACTGGGCATAGTATAATGAAATCATCTACAACTAGAAAATTATGGAGGCGCAAAACAATGTTGGAGTTTAAATATGATACGCAATTATTGATTGAGGGGGAAAATCTTAACGAGGGCAAAATCAATGATTATTTCACAAAAAATTTTAAAGGTGACTGCTTATTGGCCATTGGAGACGAAAAGGTAATCAAAATTCATTTTCATACCAATGAACCTTGGAAAGTCCTTGAATATTGTGCTGGCCTAGGAGAAATCTATGACATTGTAATTGAAGATATGGATAGACAATCAAGAGGTTTAAAGGGATAAATTGTGCGTTTCCGGGATGTGTCATCTTCGGACCAATATGGACCTAAACTGCCATATTGTTTGAGAATTTTACACAACTAAATAACCCGCCGCCCACCGGCAGTACCACCGAGGAAGAAATCCTCCGGAGCAGCAAGCCCTAAAAACAGTGAAATTCAAAAGAAAAAACACTGTAAATCTCATCAATTAGTCAAAATGAATGTTTCACAGTTTTAGGCATGAAAATTCGCGTGTGCCTTTTATTGGCCGTCGATTTGCCTCGTTCTTTTCAAAACACCGTGTTTCGTGTATAATATGGGGAAAGGAGTCGGAAGGGGTGGCTCGAAAATGGCGGGGGATTCAAAAAATTTACATGCTGGCCATCGGCAACGGTTGCGAGATCGCTATCGCAAAAATGGACTGGATGGATTTGCCGAACATGAAGTGCTGGAACTGCTTTTATTTTATAGCATTCCATACCAGGACACCAATCCGATTGCGCATCGCCTGATCGACCGCTTTGGCAGTCTGGCTGATGTGTTGGATGCGCCGGTGGAAGAGCTGGTCAAGGTCAAAGGGGTCGGCGAGAACACGGCTCTGTTACTCAAATTGCTGCCAGATGCCTACCGCCGCTACCTGCGCAGCAGCCAGACGCAAAGCCGCTTTGCCGGGCCACAGGACGCGATCGACTATCTACGAACCCTGTTTGTCGGCCGCCAGCACGAATATGTGGGGCTTTTGCTACTGGACAGCCGCAGCCATTTATTGTTTTGCGATATGATTGACGAGGGCACGGCCATCACGGCCAACATCTATATCAAACGCCTTGTCCAAAAAGCCGTGCAGTACGACGCGGTTTATGCATATCTGGCACACAACCATCCCAGCGGCGACCTGCTGCCCTCGCGTCAAGATCTGGAGGCGACGCGTGAGGTGGCGGCTGCGCTCAAAAACGTGGAAGTCATGTTGGTGGACCACGTCATTTTTGCGGGCAACGACTATGTGTCGCTCTATCAGAGCGGCCTGCTGCGCCGGCTCGACGTGCTGTCTGAAGAGCCGGCAGACCTCAGCTCCCCTCCGTTCCGCCGTGTAGCCAACCCCGACCAAGAAGATGACGATTGAATCAATCAGGAAGATGGAGGAATTCATTTGCCTCAGGCAATTCTAGTGGCCAGCTTTGGCACCCGTTACGCGAAAACACGCGCCAATACCATCGGCGCTGTGGAAGCTGAAATCCGAAAGGCGTATCCGGGCCACCACATAGCTGTGGCCTATACCAGCCGCCGTATTCGCCACAGTCTAGCGGAAATCGGCATCCACATCGATGCGCCGGAGCAGGCGATGGAGCGTTTGCTGGCCGATGGCTTCCGCGAGATTCTCGTTCAGCCGACGTACCTGATTTGTGGGGAAGAATATGACCGGCTTCTGCATATCCTGCGCGGTTACCAAAAGCGAGCGTCGATCCGCGTGGGTCTGCCTATGCTGGCGACGTCTCGGGACCTATGCGAAGCATCCGCGCTTCTTTGCAGCCGTTTTCCACAAGAGGCAGGCGTCTGCACAATTTTTATGGGGCACGGCTCTCCGCACCCCGCCAATGCGGTTTATCCGGCATTAGCCTATAGGATGCAACTCTCCGGCAGGCAGGATCTTTGGGTCGCGACGGTAGATGGTTATCCCACTTTGTACGATATTTTACCACAACTGAAAACCAAATATCGAAAGGTGCGCCTGGCGCCGCTAATGCTGGTGGCCGGAGAACATGCCTTCCATGATATGGCTGGAGAAAATCCTAAGAGCTGGAAATCTGTTTTGCAAGCCACTGGAATGGCGGTGGAGCTCATCCTGCATGGACTGGGCGAAGATCCAGATTTCCGCGCTTTTTACCTGCGCCACATGACAGAAGCCAAGCCGCTTTGCTCTTGAATCAAAGCCGCATTCGCAAGCAGCACAATCGCGTGGTTGGCTGCTTTTTTCTGTTTGCGGCGCTGTGAAAAGGGATTGACAAGAAACAGGGAACGCGGTAAGATAGCATGAGAAACGTTTGTTCTATTTTAGACAATTGATATATGAATTTTTGATCATTTTGGAGAGACAACCATGAGTGAACAGGCAGGATTTCAATTGGTGGCGCCGTATCAGCCAACCGGTGACCAGCCACAGGCCATTGCCAAGCTGGTGGAGGGAATTCGGCGGGGCGATAAGGAGCAGACGCTGCTGGGCGTGACGGGCTCCGGCAAGACGTTTACCATGGCGAATATCATCGCGCAGGTGCAAAAGCCCACCCTCGTTTTGGCGCACAACAAAACGTTAGCTGCGCAGCTTTGTTCGGAATTCCGTGCCTTTTTCCCGAACTCTGCTGTGGAGTATTTTGTCTCCTATTACGATTACTATCAGCCGGAAGCGTATATCGCCCAGACCGATACGTATATCGAAAAGGACTCCGCCATCAATGACGAAATTGATAAGCTGCGCCACTCTGCAACGAGCGCGCTTTCCGAGCGGCGAGATGTCATCATCGTGTCCAGTGTAAGCTGCATCTATTCGCTGGGTGACCCGATCGATTACCGCAGCATGGTGATCTCCCTGCGCCCTGGCATGCAAAAGGACCGCGACGCGCTGCTCAAAAAGCTGGTAGAATTGCAATATGAACGCAACGATCTGGAACTGACACGCAATAAATTTCGCGTGCGGGGCGATGTGGTGGAGGTGTTTCCCTCCTATTCCAACGATGTGGTCGTGCGCATTGAATTCTTTGGGGATGAAGTGGACCGGATCAGTGAAATCAATTCCCTGACCGGTGAATTGAAGGCAGAGCTCAAGCATGTGGCCATTTACCCGGCATCCCATTATATTGTTCCGCGCGAAAAGATGATGCGCGCAATCGGCGACATCGAGGCAGAGATGCGCGAGCGGGTTCGGTTTTTCGAATCGCAGGGCAAATTGATCGAGGCGCAGCGCATCCGCGAACGCACCACCTATGACATGGAAATGCTACAGGAAATCGGCTTCTGTAAAGGGATCGAAAACTATTCGCGGGTTCTCTCTGGTCGCCCGGCGGGCAGCCCGCCGTTTACGCTGCTCGATTATTTTCCGGAGGATTTCCTGCTCTTTGTAGATGAATCCCATGTCACGCTGCCGCAGGTCGGTGGCATGCTGGCGGGCGATCGGGCGCGCAAAAAGACATTGGTGGACTTTGGTTTCCGTCTGCCGAGCGCCTATGACAACCGCCCTTTGAGCTTTGACGAATTTTACAGCCACATCCATCAGGCGATCTTCGTCAGCGCCACGCCGGGAAAGTTTGAACTGGAAAAGGCCACGCAGGTGGTCGAACAGATCATCCGCCCGACCGGCCTGCTGGACCCAGAGGTTATCGTCAAGCCGACAGATGGGCAAATTGACGACCTGGTGTCGGAAATCAACGTACGCGCTGCGCGCAAGGAGCGTGTCCTGGTGACAACGCTGACCAAAAAGATGGCTGAGGATTTGACTGCTTATCTGGAAAATCTCGGAATTCGCGTTCGCTATATGCATCACGACATCGATACCGTGGAACGTCAGGAGATTATCCGCGACCTGCGCCTGGGCGAATTCGATGTATTGGTCGGCATCAACCTGTTGCGCGAGGGACTGGATATTCCAGAGGTCAGCCTGGTTGCAATTTTGGATGCTGACAAGGAGGGCTTTCTGCGCAGCGAACGCAGCTTGATCCAGACGATTGGCCGCGCAGCCCGCAATGCAAACGGTGAGGTCATTTTGTATGGCGACGTGGTAACGCCCAGCATGGAGGCAGCCATCCGCGAAACAGAGCGCCGCCGCAGTCTCCAAAAAGCCTATAACCAGGCACACGGCATCACGCCAAAGACGATTCAGAAAAAGGTTGCCGATGTGCTGGAAATTTCCTCGACGAAGGAAGAAAAAAAGAGCAAGCGCAAGAAAAAGCATCTGTCGCCGATCGAGCGCAAGCTGGAAATTGAGCGCCTGACCAAGGAAATGAAGGCCGCAGCCAAGATTTTGGAATTCGAACACGCAGCATATCTGCGTGACCGCATTGAGGAACTCAGAAAGGGAGAATGACATGCCCGCTCAAAAGATTGTAATCCGGGGGGCGCGGGAGCATAACCTCAAAAATATCAGCTTGGAAATCCCCCGCGACAAGCTGATTGTCTTTACAGGGCTATCCGGCTCTGGTAAAAGCAGCCTGGCCTTTGACACGATTTATGCGGAAGGGCAGCGGCGCTATATGGAGTCGTTATCCTCTTATGCGCGAATGTTTTTGGGGCAGATGGAAAAACCGGATGTTGATTCGATCGACGGTCTGTCGCCTGCAATCTCGATCGATCAGAAAACCACTTCCAAAAACCCGCGTTCCACTGTGGGCACCGTCACAGAAATCTATGATTATCTGCGCCTTCTCTATGCCCGCGTCGGGACGCCGCACTGTCCAGTCTGCGGCCGGGTGATTGAGCAGCAAACCATTGACCAAATCGTGGACCGCGTCATGCAGCTGCCGCCGCGCACAAAGATCCAGGTCATGGCGCCTGTGGTTCGCGGACGCAAGGGTACGCACCAGAAAGAGTTGAATGCCGCGCGCAAAAGCGGCTTTGTCCGCGTTCGAGTGGACGGTATTCTCTATGATCTGTCCGAATCCATTTCCCTGGAAAAGAATAAAAAGCACACAATTGATATCATCGTTGACCGCTTGGTAATCCATGAAAATATTCGTACGCGTCTGGCGGACAGCCTGGAAACGGCTGCTTCCCTGACTGGCGGCATTATGGTTGTCAACCGGCTCGGGCAGGATGGCGAGCCTGATCAGGACTATCTATTTAGCCAGAATTACGCCTGCCCGGAACACGGCCTGGGTGTAGATGAGCTGACGCCGCAGATGTTCTCCTTTAACAGCCCGGTCGGCGCCTGCCCAAAATGCACGGGTCTGGGCGTTTTTATGCGCATTGATCCGGACCGCATTCTGCCGGACAAGACTCTATCCATCCGCCAAGGCGGAGTCAAGGGAAGCGGCTGGGCGATGGAAGGCAGCACGATTGCCACAATGTATATGGAGGCGCTCGCAAAGCACTACCATTTTTCGCTGGATACGCCAATCCAGGATCTTCCAGAGGAAGTGATCCAGGTGCTCCTTTATGGTACTGGTGGCGAACAAATCGAAGTGCACCGCAAAAACGAATATGGATCTGGCAAATACAAGACGACGTTTGAGGGAATTATCAACAATCTGGAGCGTCGTTTCCGCGAGACGGGCAGCAACTGGATCAAAGAGGAAATCGAGTCCTATATGAGCAGCGTGCCCTGTGAAGCCTGCCACGGCCAGCGGTTGAATCCCATGAGTCTGGCCGTGACCGTGGGGGAGAAAAACATCGCCGCTTTCTGCGATCAGTCAGTGGATCAAGCCCTGGCATTTCTCGATACCATTCGGCTGGAAGGCCAGGCTGCGGCGATTTCCAAACCGATTTTGAAGGAAATCCGGTCACGGTTAGGCTTTTTACAGAGCGTTGGGCTCGGTTATCTGACGCTTTCTCGCGCAGCCGGAACGCTTTCCGGAGGGGAGAGCCAGCGCATTCGCCTGGCAACGCAGATCGGTTCCTCTTTGATGGGCGTCGTCTATATTCTCGATGAACCGAGCATCGGTCTGCACCAGCGCGACAACGACAAACTGCTGGCCACGCTTAAGCACTTGCGCGATCAGGGCAATACCGTTATTGTCGTGGAACACGATGAAGACACGATGCGCGCCGCAGATCACATTGTAGACATCGGACCCGGCGCAGGTGTGCATGGCGGTGAGGTGATTTTCAATGGAAGTCCCGCCGATATCGTCAACTGTGAAGCCTCCATTACCGGGCAATACTTGAGTGGCAAACGCCGGATTGAGGTTCCGGAGACGCGCCGGAAGGGAAATGGTAAAAAGTTGCGCATCGTCGGTGCCAGCCAAAACAATCTCAAGCAAATCACGGTGGATATACCACTGGGAGAATTTGTCTGTGTGACTGGCGTTTCCGGCTCCGGAAAAAGTTCTCTAGTCAATGAGATCTTGTATAAATCCCTGGCGGCACAGCTCAATGGCGCCAAGGTTCATGCTGGCAAATGCAAAGCCATCCGCGGGCTGGAGGCCCTGGACAAGGTGATTGCCATTGACCAGAGTCCCATTGGCCGCACACCACGCTCCAATCCGGCCACGTATACCGGCGTTTTTACCGACATCCGCAATCTTTACGCCAATACGCAGGATGCTAAACTGCGTGGCTACACCGCCGGACGCTTTTCCTTCAATATCAAAGGCGGCCGCTGCGAAGCCTGCGAAGGCGATGGAATTCTGAAAATCGAAATGCACTTTTTGCCGGATCTCTATGTTCCCTGCGACGTCTGCCATGGCAAACGCTATAACCGGGAAACGCTGGAGATCAAATATAAGGGCAAAAACATTTATGACGTGCTGGAAATGACCGTCGAAGAAGCGCTTTCCTTCTTCAGCTCAATCCCACGCATCGCGCGGCGCTTGCAAACGTTGATGGATGTTGGACTCGGATATATCAAGGTCGGGCAGCCTGCCACCACGCTTTCTGGCGGCGAGGCACAGCGCGTGAAGCTGGCCGCCGAATTGAGCAAACGGCCGACCGGACGCACAATTTATATTCTGGACGAGCCCACCACAGGCCTGCATATCGCCGATGTGCACCGGCTGATTCAGGTTTTGCAAAAGTTGGTGGAAAGTGGAAATACTGTGGTGGTAATCGAGCATAACCTAGACCTCATCAAAACCGCCGACTGGATCATCGACCTCGGCCCGGAGGGCGGTGATGCCGGTGGGCAGATTGTCGCCCAGGGCACACCGGAACAGGTTGCGGCAGTGCCGGCTTCCTATACGGGTCAATATCTGCGGCGGATGTTGCCACAGCCTTAAAAGCCAAAGCCGAAACGGCCACACACCCTTTACAAAAAACACAAAAACAATGCCAGCCCCGCTGGATGCCAGGAAAGGCATTTCCAGCGGGGCTGGCATCTCATTTTGTACGGCTGTTGGTTATTTTGATGCCTTTGCAGTCGTAGCAGTCGGCGCAACCGGGACTGGTTTCGGAACAAGTAACATCGTTAGGCAATGGCGCGGACATTCTTTCGCACACAAACCGCAGCCAACGCACTTTTCATAATCCACCTTTGCGCAAGCGTTCTCGATGGTAATCGCGCCTTTCGGACAAACGTGCATGCACTTGCCGCAGCCTATGCAGCCGACGCGGCAGACCTTGCTGGTCGCAGTGCCCTTGTCGCAGTTGGAGCAGCGATTGACCGCTTTGCGGCGTTTCGGCACCATCGCAATCAAATGGCGCGGGCAAGCTTGCGCACACATGGTGCAGCCAACGCAACGGGTATCATCCACAATCGCTACACCATTGCAGATCTCAATGGCATTATACTGGCAAGCACGCACGCAGTCTCCCTCTGCCAGGCAGCCATAATTGCAGCTTGCTTTGCCGCCGGCCACCAGATTTGCAGCGGCACAACGGTCAATCCCTTCATAAGCTACACGGTCGGTGCTGTTGTCATCGTTTCCCATGCAGCAAACTACCGCGACCTTCTGCTCTACATCAGCGTTGCCAACACCGAGGTATTCGCCAATTGCATTCGCAACAGCCGGGCCGCCTGGCGCGCACAGTCCCGGTTTCGCTTCGCCCTTTGCCAATGCAGCGGCATAGCCGTCGCAACCGGAAAAACCGCATGCGCCGCAGTTGGCGCCCGGCAGCATGGCGCGGATATCCTCTTCCTTTTGATCCTTTGGCACTTCAAGTACCGTAGATGCAATCGCCAGGATCAAGCCAAACACAATGCCAATGACACACACCAGAATGATCGGCACCAACACTTGTGCTGCGCCGGTCAATTCCATGACATTCGAAGTCGGGGCCGTCAGGGTAATGGGGCCAAAGATGCCATCCACTACACCGGCGAAGCCCAGGAAGGAAGCCGCCGTCAGCGATGCCGATATCAGCGTGATGGGGAGCCCCTCCAAAAACTTCGGAATGGGATTGTGCGCTAGACGCTCCCGTACGCCGGCAAAGATGACCATTGCCACCAGGAAACCGACGCCAGAACCGAACGCATTAACCAGCGCCTGGCCATAATTTTCACCCTTGGTCAAAACAAGCTGCGTGATGCCAAGCACAGCACAGTTTGTCGTGATCAGCGGCAGATAAATGCCTAGTGACTGGTAAAGGGCCGGTACAAATTTTTTCAGGATCGTTTCAATTAACTGCACCAGAGAGGCAATGACCAGAATAAATACGACAACTTGAAGATAGTCGATGTCTAAAGGCTTGAGCAGGAACTGCTCGATGGGGAAGGTCACCGCAGTTGAAATGACCATAACCACAATTACCGCCAGGCTCATGCCTGTCGCGGTATCCAGTTTCTTGGAAACACCCAGGAAGGGGCAGATACCAAGGAACTTGCTGAGAATGTAATTCTCCGTCAGGATGGAGGAAAGGAAGATGGAGAGCAGTGTTGCAAGAAACGATGCGTTCATCAATCCTCACCCCCTTTAGAAACTTGGGCGGCGAGGCGACGTTTGCGTTCTTCGATATGGCCGCAGCTCGAAGCCATGGGGCAGCTGTTGCAGCCAATTTCCGCTGGTTTGCCACCCTTTTTGCGGGTAATGTGGTTGGTAATGGCGATCAAAATGCCAAACACGAAGAAGCCGCCGGGCGGCAGAAGAAAGATGATGATCCCAGGGTACATGGAGGGCAGCACTTGGATACCGAAAAATGTGCCGGAGCCCAGAATCTCACGGATAACGCCCATCATCAGCAGTGTGATGGTAAAGCCAAGGCCCATGCCCAAGCCATCCATGATGCTGGGCAATACCTTATGCTTATTGGCAAAGCCTTCTGCCCGGCCCAAAATGATGCAGTTGACCACGATCAGCGGCAAGTAGATGCCCATTGCATCCTTCAGGGCAGGGGAGAAGGCGCTGATCAGCATCTGGACAATGGAAACAAAGCCTGCAATAACCACAATATAACACGGAATACGAACCTTGTCCGGAATCACATTGCGCAACAGGGAGATGACAGCATTGGAACAGATCAGCACAAACGTCGTAGCAATGCCCATGCCAATGGCATTGCTGGCAGCCGTCGAAAGTGCCAGTGTCGAGCAGCATCCGAGCACAAGACGAAGCACCGGGTTTTCTTTAATCAGGCCTTTGCTAAATTCGTGCCAAAGGCTCGTTTTCTTTTCCGCCATTCTCATGCGCCCCCTTTCACAGTATTATAGAGTGCAACCGCCTGATTGACGGCGTCTGTGACAGCCTTACTGGTGATAGTTGCGCCTGTCAGTGCGGCAATTTGTCCGTCTCCTGTCTGTCCATTTTTGTTGACTTCAAACTTTCCGGAAGCGGGGACAGACTGTTTATACTGATTGCGGAAATCGTCCTTCTGGGCATTTAGACCGAGGCCAGGCGTGTCGTCAATGCTCAGCAGATTGACACCGCTGATCTTGCCATCGGCACTGATGCCCGTCATCACATCGAGGTCACCGCCATAGCTTTTGCTTGATGTCGTAAACACATAGCCAACGACTTCGCTGCCCTTTTTGCCTACCACATAGGCCGTTCCATCAGAAGCGGAGGCGGTCTCAAAGGTATCTGCGTCCGGCAAAACCTGTTTCTGGCTTTCCTGTTCGGTCTGGAGGTTGATCTGCGCGATCTTGTCTTTGGTCAGCAGATTGCTGGCTGCCAAAGCGGCCGACACAAACAGGCAGATCAAAAACAGGACGATCACGGGTTTCGCAATTTCCTTTCCGCTAATTTTGGCTTTCATGATTTTGCCGCCCCCTTTCCTTTCTTCAGAGGCGCGCCAAATGCATGCGGTTTTGTTACCCGCTCAATCAGCGGCGTCAAAATATTCATCAGAATGATGGAGTACGAAACGCCCTCCGGCAACGAGCCAAAGTTGCGGATAATCATCGTCAGGCAGCCACATCCAATGGCATAAATAATTTTGCCTTTAAACGTAATGGGGCTGGTGGTGTAGTCGGTCGCCATAAAGATGGCACCCAGCAGCAGGCCGCCACACAACAGATCGACCAGGACATCGCGTCCCATGGCCAGCGACAAAACGGCGACTGTACCAATGTAAAACAGCGGAATAGTTGGCGTAATGACCTTACGCACCAGCAAATAGACAAAGCCGATCAGAAGCGCAACCGCGCAGGTCTCGCCCAAACAACCGCCCCGGTTTCCGATGAAAAGCTGCAAATAGTCGGGCGTAAACTGTCCGCCCTCATTGAGGATTCCCAGTGGCGTAGCGCTGGTTGTAGCGTCCGCTGAGAAGGGTTGCGGCCAGCTCGACATGGGGCCTGGGAATGAGTTCATCAAAATGATGCGCGCCATCAGGGCGGGATTGACAAAATTCCGGCCAATGCCGCCAAACATCTGCTTGACCACAACAATTGCGATCAAATCGCCCAACATCAGCATCAGCGGATTCAAATTGCTCGGCACATTCATTGCCAAAAGGATGCCCGTCACCACTGCGGAAAGGTCGCCGATCGTCTGCTCACGCTTCATGACTTTACGGCTGAGATACTCGCACAGCACACATGTCGCCACCGAAATCACTAACAAAAGCAATGCCCGCCATCCAAAATAGACGACCGACATCACCATTGCCGGGCAAAGCGCAATCAGCACATCGCCCATAATCCGCCGCGTACTGTTGTTGGTATGTAGGTGCGGCGAAGAAGACACCATCAGTTTTTGCGTCATTTTTTAGCACCTCCTGCCGCTTTAACCAATCCTTTGCCCATTCGGATAGACTGCACCAGAGGACGGCCCGCCGGACAATTGTATGCACACGTGCCGCATTCCATGCAATCCATCACATCATACGCCAAAAGGCCATCCACATCGCCTGCATTTGAAAATGTTTCCAGTTTTGTAGGCATCAGGTTCATCGGGCAGCCTGCGACGCAACGGCCGCAGCGTATGCACGCCGTGGCGTGGGGCAAATGAGCCGCCTTGCCGGAAAAGCACGTAAGACCGTTATTTTGTTTGAGAATCGGGACATCTAGGCTCGGCACAGCCGTGCCCATCATGGGGCCGCCCATCAGCACCTTATCCGGTTGCTTGGTAACCCCGACAAAAGCCAGTATGTCCCGGATGCGCGTGCCGATCGGCACGATTACATTCTTGGGGTCATTCACCGCATTGCCGTCCACTGTCAAGCGCTTGCGGACCAGCGGCATCCCAGTTTTCAGATAATCCGCTAAAAACGCAATGCTTGTCACATTCATGACCACACACCCTACATCCGCAGGCAGCTTCCCCATGGGCACCTTGCGTCCCGTGCAGGATTGGATCAGGACCTTTTCTGCGCCCTGTGGGTAGCGTGCCTTCAAGGGCAATACCCGCACCTCATCGTTCGGGTCGCGCTCCGGGCTATCCGCAATCTTGCGCAGCGTCTCGATCACCTCCGGCTTGTTGTCCTCCACCGCAATCAGAACACGATGCACATCCAAAAGCTCCTTGACGGCGTAAACGCCGGACAGAACGCTCCAGGAATTTTCCAAAGCCTCGCGGTTGTCAGCAGTCAGATATGGTTCACACTCCGCTACGTTTACAATCAATGTGTCGACTGTCTTGCCCTCTGGAATATTCAGTTTGACATGCGCCGGAAAGCCAGCGCCGCCTAAGCCAACCAGCCCGGACTCGCGCACAGCCTTCAAAAGGTCTTCGTGATTGTTCACAACCGGCGGCCTGACATCTGGGCAAGGGGTCATCTTGCCATCCGAAGCAATGACCACTGCATCCGCATACATGCCGCTGGGCATCAGGACCTTTTCAATTGCCTTCACTGTTCCGGAAACACTGGCATGGATTGGTGCACTGACAAAAGCGGTACTGTCGCCGATCTTTTGCCCAACCGTCACACTGTCCCCACGTTTGACCGTTGGAACACAGGGAGCGCCCACGTGCTGCTGCATGGAAATCACGACTTCACCCGGAGGGGGCATGATCAGCGATTCACATTTCGCAGTGTGCTTGTGGTGTGGCACTGCAGTACCGCCATGTGTCCGAAACGGCTTCTTGGGGAAACTCAATTCCATTATCGATTCCTCCCATACACCAAACTCTAATTCTCTCCAATACCAAACTATATTATAAAAGTAGAATGGAATTGCTAAAAGGATTCTGCCGAAATATCAATTGCCCGGCAAGAATGTGCTTTTTATACACAAACCAAATTATAATGGGTTTGCAAGAAAAAGAAATAGACAAAACAGATAAAATGTATAGATTATACGAAAAACAAAAACAAATCTTCCGGCTTTTGGAACATTTTTTCGTATCATCCAGTAAGAAGCAGTCACGCGACTATCAGCTGGACATTGAGTAGCTGTGATTTGTCAGTTGAAACCGCTCCTGCATGCCGGCCGAAGCTGTCACCTTGCTGTCCTCCTCCACAAACAGAATGTCCGCCTGATAAGATTCCGCCAGCGCAGCGCCCTTGTCCTTGCCCAAAATGAAACAAGCGGTCGACAACGCATCGCTGAGCGCACCGTTCTTGCACACAACAGAAACAGATACCAGGCCATTATTCTCCGGCATCCCTGTTTTGGGGTTGAGCAAATGGTGATAGGTTTTCCCGTTTTGCGTGAAGTTTTTCTCATAGGGACCTGAAGTGGAGACAAACTCGCCGTTCTCCAACTGGATAGTCCCGATGCTGCCGACTGCGTCATCCGATGTTTTGGGGTCCCGCACCGCAATCAGCCAGTTCGTTCCATCTGGCTTGGTGCCATAGACGCCGATACTGCCGCCAGCTGCAATTACGCCAGCAGTCAGCTTGTACTGCTGATAAATTGACTCTACCGTGTCGCAGGCAGCGCCTTTACCCAACGCGCCAAGATCAATTCCCTCATAGTGGCGCCGCAAAGAGGCGGTGTTCTCATCCGTATTGACACGCAGATCCGAATATCCAACATATTGCAACGCGTTTTTCAATTCCGCATCCGTCGGCACGTGTGGATTATCGCTCTCCATGCGCCACAGCGAAGTCAGCGGCAAAACAGTGGGGTCAAAAGCACCCCCACTTTTTTGCGCGACCTCCAGTGCAAGGGAAAGCAATTTTGTTGTTTCAGGATCGATCCCCTCCCATGTTGTCCCCGCTGCATCATTGAGCCGAGCAATGTCGCTGCTCTCCACACGCCAGGAAATCTGGTTTTCCAGTTTGGTGACAGCTTGGGCCGCCGCCGTGGCTGCCGCCTGGCCATTCTTTCCATAAACAGTCTGCTGAATATAGGTGCCCATCGCATATGATTCGCTCTCATATATTTGGGCGCGCCCCCCAAACTGCGACCAGATCACCACCAGGACAACCACTACGATCGCCAAAAGGCAGAGGAGAACCGCCGTAATTTTTTTCTGTCTTGTCATGCATACCTCCGTTCAAATCGATGGGGATTCCCCATCTTTTTATTGAAATCGCACAACATATATTATAGCATATCGCGCGCGTTTGTCCATTAGGCTGCTCATACAAAAACAAGGATTTGACAGATTCCGCAGATACGCTCTATAATATTGGTTACAATTATGCACCGAAATTCCAATATACCGGCTGTCCAAGCGACCGGCATCGAGCGATCGTAAAAACATTTTACTGCCGGAAGCTGCCACTGTTTACTTGGCGAATCTGGCGGCCGAAGCTTCTCAACAGTATAGTCCGTCTCTCGCCATGTGCGGACTGAGTCACTGTTCTATAAATCGAATGAAAAGGTGGAGACTCCCTATGAGAATGCGCGCCAAACCGTGGGCAGGTCCAGAATTGGACGCCTGCCCATTCTTTTTGCGTAATCCCAAATGTATGAAAAATCAATGGCTGGACTGGTTTCCGCGCCGTCAGCCGCTGCATGTAGAGCTTGGCTGCGGCAAAGGATGGTTTCTGGCGGGAATGGCGCCGCGTCACCCGCAATATAATTATCTTGGCATCGATATGAAGGACGCTGTATTGGCTCCTGGCAAGCGTTTGATCGAGCAGGCCTTTGCCGAGCAAAACAGGCCGGTCGATAATGTGGCGTTGACGGCCTATGACATCGAGCGCCTGCCAGATATTCTCGGACCACAGGACCGCATCTCGCGCCTGTACATCAATTTTTGCAACCCATGGCCAAAACCGCGCCACCATAAGCGCCGCCTGACCCATCCGCGTCAACTGATGCTGTACCGCCCGTTGCTGGAACCGGATGCCGAGTTATGGTTCAAAACGGACGACGATGCGCTGTTCGCTGCCACTTTGCGTTATTTGCCGGAAGCGGGCTTTTCCGTGTTTGCCCAAACGCACGACCTGCACGCCTTGCATTGCCCAGAAAACGTGATGACCGAGCACGAAGCGATGTTTTCCAAAGAGGGCATTCCCATCAAGGCGTTAAAAGCTCGAGTGTCCGTTTCTGACTAAGTCGCCCCATAAATATAGTAAGAGCCCCTACCTTCTGCTGAATTGTCAGAAGGTAGGGGCTCCCATCTAAAGAGCGAGTTATTCAATCACGATCTGTTTTGTCTGTGGCTTCTGCGCCGATTTCTTTGGCAGTTCCATCGTCAGTACACCGTTTTCATACTTTGCGGAAATGGAGTTGGTGTCAATGGTGGAAACATCAAAGGAACGTGTCAGACTTGCCATGCGGCGTTCCCGGCGGATATAGGGCGCTTCCACCTTGGATCCGCCCTCTGCATTATTTTCCTCTTTGTGCGTAGCGGAAATCGTCAGGCAGTCCTTGTCAATGTCAATCGCGATTTCTTCTTTCTTAAATCCCGGAAGCTCAGCTTCCAGCACATATTTGTCGCCTATGTCGCGGATATCAGTCCGGCAGGGGGCAAAGCCGCTTTCGTTCACATTGAAAAAATCATCATCCAAATGGTCAAACAGATTGAACAAACCGGAATTTCTGCGCTCAAAAGGAATCAACTCAAACATAATAGACAAACCTCATTTCCGAATAAATTCAAAACGCTATTTACTCAATGACAACCTGCTTAGCAGCCGGCTCTTCCGCTTTCTTCTTCGGCAGCGTCAACTTCAAGACGCCATCTTCAAATTTCGCCTGAATTCCTTCCGTGTCCACATCCGCCAAGTCAAAGGCGCGGCGAATGCTGGCGGTACGGCGCTCGCGGCATACATAGCTGCCAGCTTCTTTTTTCTCAGTCGGCTTTTCTTCGTGCTTTGCCGAGAGAATCAGGCAGTTGTTTTCAACCTCAACATGGATCTCTTCTTTTTTGAAACCAGGCATTTCGGCCTCTAGCTCGTAGTGGCTACCTGCATCCCGAATATCGGTCACGCAGGGGACATTTTCTTGCCCACGAGCAAAGTTGGAACCCAGCATACGGAAAAACTGGTTGGCTAACGAATCTGTGCGTTCAAAAGGAATTAAATCAAACATACTTCATACCTCATTTCTTGAAAGCCTTAAGATAGCATCCGTTATCTTTGACGAAGCATCCTTTGATTTTGTCTTTCGGGATTTTATCATCCCTTTGACATCTTTTATCATACGGGCCATTTGTAAATAGTCTGTGAATATATATTTAACAAAAAGTTAATTTTAGCACTTAATATCTAAGAGTGCTAAAATTCATTTTATCACCAACAGGTTGCCTGAAAACGCAAAATCGACTATAATAGAGTTGAAAAAAGCGTTATTTGTTATGCAAATTTCCGTGTTGTTTACAAACTACAGGAAGGAAGGTACATACTTCTATGAATATGCAGCCAGAAGAGCTTTGGAAAGCCGCCGCACGTGCGCGGGAAAATGCCTATGCGCCGTATTCTGATTTTCGCATCGGAGCCGCTTTGCTGACCACCGACGGACGGGTCTTTTTGGGGGCCAGCATGGAAAGCAGCTCCTATGGCGCAACCATCTGCGCTGAGCGGGCCGCTTTTGCTTCGGCCGTCAGCAGCGGTGCGCGCAGCTTCGCGGCCATCGCTGTTGCCGGCGCCCCAGGGAGCCAACCACCGGTCAATCCATGTCCGCCTTGTGGCCTGTGCCTACAGGTAATGGCCGAATTTTGTAAACCGGATTTTCCGATTTATCTAGCCGACGGCAAGGGTGGCATTTTTCATTATCTGTTGGGAAACCTGCTGCCGCATGTTTTTCATGCCGCCCAAGCCCAGTGAGCATCTAGCTCAAGGCACGCTTGCCAGCGTGCCTTTTTTGATATTACCACAGAATTCGTATTACATAACTCGGATTACATAAACCAGTTAAAAATATATTCGGGTACATAACTGAATTTACATAATTTTGTTTTCTACGTAAAAACGGCCATATCATCGGATTTCTCCAACGATATGGCCATTCATTATGGAAACCTGCTACCCGCGTCCAGCGTCAGCATTTCTCCGGTTCCGGATAGGTCTCGCCAAAAGTTTCGACCGTTACTTTTTTCATGACCTGATCCTTCAGGGGCTTGTCCATCCGGTCGCGCTGGCTGGAAACGATTGCATCTGCTGCTTCCATGCCCTCTATCACTTTGCCAAAAGCCGCATACTGGCCATCCAGATGCGGGGCATCTGCCACCATGATAAAGAACTGGCTGCCTGCGGAATCGGGCATCATGGTGCGTGCCATGCTCAACACGCCGCGTGTGTGTTTGAGGTCATTGCGAAAGCCGTTTTGGGAAAATTCGCCGCGGATGCTGTAGCCGGGGCCGCCCATTCCGGATCCCTCCGGGTCGCCGCCCTGGATCATAAATCCGGGAATAACGCGGTGAAAGATGGTGCCGTCATAGAAACCAGCCTGGACCAGATTGATAAAATTGCGCACCGTATTTGGCGCAATCTCTGGGTAAAGCTCCGCCTTGATGGTGCCTGCGCTGGTTTCAAATGTAACGATTGGATTCTGCATGCAAAAGCCTCCTATTGCTTTTTTCACTAGACGCATTATTGTCTGCAACTAGTATACCCGAAAATGCAGTGGCGGACAAGCATCAATTGCCCTTTCTTGCCACATTCACATTCTCTTTTCTCCACATTTATGGTATACTAGACAAAAAAGAAGGAGGCTGTTATGAAATTTATTTCATGGAATGTCAATGGCCTGCGGGCTTGCCTGAAAAAAGGATTTATGGATTTCTTCACATCTGTGGACGCGGACGCGGTCTGCCTGCAAGAAACGAAACTGCAGCCAGGCCAGGTAGAGCTGGACTTACCCGGCTATCATCAATATTGGAATTCTGCCGAGAAAAAAGGCTATTCTGGCACTGCCATTTTTTGCCGTCAAGAGCCGCTTTCCGTTTCCTATGACATTGGAGATCCTGCACATGTGGGGGAAGGGCGGAGTATTACGTTGGAATTCCCCACGTATTATCTGGTGACGGTTTATACGCCGAACGCACAAAGCGAACTCAAGCGGATTGCGTACCGAATGGAGTGGGAAGACGCGTTTCGTGCCTACCTGCATGCGCTCGATACCAAAAAGCCCGTCATTGTCTGTGGGGATATGAATGTGGCGCACGAGGAGATCGACCTGAAAAATCCAGGCCCCAATCGCGGGAATGCGGGTTTTTCCGATCAGGAGCGTCAAAAATTCACCGAGCTGTTGGAGGCCGGTTTTACCGACACATTCCGCGCGCTGCATCCTGGCCTGACGGGTGCCTATACCTGGTGGAGCTACCGCTTCCATGCGCGCAACACAAATGCCGGGTGGCGCATCGACTATTTTCTCACCTCCAACCGGCTGTTTGAAAAGGTGACAGACAGCCGGATTTTGAGCGATGTGCTGGGCAGCGATCATTGTCCTGTCGAGTTAACCCTGCAAGATTAAAGATTGGCACAGCCAGTTGGGAAGGAGTTCGTAAAACGATGCAATTAACATTCTACGGTGCAGACAAAGAAGTCACCGGCAGCTGCCACTGCCTGACCGTCAATGGGACGCGCATTTTGATCGACTGTGGATTACAGCAGGGCGCAGATGAAACCGACAATGCTGTCCTGCCGTTTCTGGCCTCCAGCATTGATTATGTTCTCGTGACGCACGCGCACATCGACCATTCCGGGCGTTTGCCCCTGCTCGTCAAGCGGGGATTTCACGGCGAAATTCTTGCCACGCGCAAGACCTGCTATCTACTGAGCATTATGCTGCGGGATAGTGCTCATATCCAGGAAATGGACGCAGAAACCGAAGCACGCAAGGGCCGGCGTGCAGGACGGCAGCCTAAAGGGCCCCTTTATACGCTGGAAGATGCAGAGGACACGCTCAAGCTGCTGTCGCATTGTGAGTATGGCGAATTCATTGAACTGTGCAAGGGCGTCCGCGTGCGCTTTACTGATGCGGGCCATTTATTGGGGAGTGCCTTTATTGAAGTTTGGGCTACGGAGAACGGGCAAACAAAGAAGATTGTCTTTTCCGGCGACATCGGCAACAAAAATCAACCGATCATCCGGGATCCGCAGTACGTCTATGAGGGCGGTGACTATGCCGTGATGGAGTCAACCTATGGCGACCGAGAGCACGACCACATGACGGATTACCGGAAGCCGCTGGCCGACATTATTGATAATACCCTTGCCAATGGCGGCAATGTCGTAATTCCGTCGTTTGCCGTGGGGCGCACGCAGGAACTGCTCTATTTTATCCGTGAGATCAAGGAACGCCATATGACACCGCGCAATCCCAATTTTCCGGTCTATGTCGATTCGCCGCTTGCCTCGGAGGCAACCGCAATTTACAGCGGCAACCTGCACGGCTATGCAGATGAAGAAACAGCCACGCTGATTGAGAATGGCTATGAGCCGCTCCGCTTTGAAAACCTGAACATCACGACAAGCGTCGAGGAATCCAAAGCCCTGAATACGGATGGTGTGCCGAAAGTCATCATTTCCTCCAGCGGCATGTGCGAAGCTGGTCGCATTCGGCATCACCTCAAGCATAACCTTTGGCGTCCGGAATGCGCCATCGTATTTGTCGGCTACCAGGCGAACGGAACGCTGGGACGCATGCTGCTGGACGGAATGGACAGCGTAAAGCTATTTGGAGAACAGATCGCGGTTAAAGCGCATATTTTTAATTTCCGCGGACTTTCCGGACATGCGGATCACACAGGGCTGCTTGCGTGGATTGACGCCTTCCGCCAGCGGCCGCAGAAGTTGTTTGTTGTCCATGGTGAACGCACCTGCTGCGAAGCCTTCACGTCTGAATTGTGCATGCGCGGTTATGACGCCGTCGCACCGGAATTTTCCGCTTCGTTCGATCTATTGACCGGGCGCTTTACGGATGAGGGGATCCCCCCAGAACGCTTGCATCCGAAGCGCGCTATGATTGCCATGTCACAGGGAGGCCGTCATTACTCTGCTGCTTATGCCCGTCTCCAGCAGGCACAAAAGCGTTTGGAACTGGTCGTCCAACATAATGAAGGCGGCGCCAACAAGGATCTGAACCGTTTTACCGAAGAGCTGCTCGCACTCTGTACAAAGTGGGATCGATAACATCGAAAAAAGACGCCCTGACTTTCATCGCTTAAAAGCCAGGACGTCTTTTGGTTTGTTGTATTGATTGTGGGGAGGCAGCCTATCGTTTCAGGACTTCCGGTGCCAACCGGCGAAGCACCCGGACCGTCAAATACAGCAGACAGCCCAACCGCACCAGGGCCAAGGCCCAGTTTGGCGCTGTCTGAATATGAAACAGGAAATTGGTTTGGGAGATGGTCGAAACCGCCATACACAGCGCTGCACAGAGGATATCCCCCCGCTTGCGTGTATAAAGTGCCAACAGGCAAAGCAACAGATCGGTCGGATAAATGTAACGCTCGTGCATATTGGGTAGGAAAAAGACACACAAAAAGCTGCACAAGGCACCAAGCAGCACCTGCTCTTCTCCGTCAAGCCTGCGCCCTGCGCGCAGAACCAATGCAGCGGCCAGTCCCATCAGGATCAACGTTAAAATGACCGCAAAGGGCCCGAAAATAGCATAATCTGCATGGGACGCGGCATCAATCTCATTCGGTGTCAGGAAGCTATACAGATTCGGGCAGTTTGCATTCATCAGCCGTACTTTGCCTGCCTGCTGCGTTACATAGACCGTAAAGACCTCCCAGATTGGGCGCCCAGCTATTGCTGTGGGAATGCCGGTCACCAACATGGCCCCTGGAATCAACAAAAAATGTAACAGATGGCACTTCTTGTCTGACAACCAGACCAGTATGAACAAAGGAAGCACAAAAATGGCCTGAAGTTTAAAAGCAAGCGCAAGGCCCATTAAAAGGAATGCTGGCACCATCTGGCGTCTTATCAAAAAAGCAATGGCCAAAATGCAAAATGTGGTGTAGATGGCGTCACATTGCGCCCAGACGCCGCTGTTCAGTACGACCTCCGGCAGCAGGAGCAGCACCGTATAGGTCAAAGTGCAGAGCAACCTGCGGTGTGGATGCGTCGCTTCTAGCAGCCTACTCACCAACCATGCACCGGAAGCTGCCATGGCAAAATCAAAGCAGATGGAAACCGCTTTGATGGAAGCCAGCGAATTATCGGTAATTTGCCCCAATAGATAGAGGATCGTTACATAGGCAGGGCTGTAGTTGCAGCTCTTCGGCCGGATGCCAAGGCCGCCTGCCTGTAAGTCCCGGTACCATACACTCAGAAAGCCGTTGAAATCCCCGCTGCGGAAGTAATAGGCCGACATCCGCAATCCGAGCGCCGCAATCGTGATACACAAGACCACAATCACAAACAAATGGCGGCGTACAAAGTCCCGAATCGGGCTGCTGCTGTCCTGCGAATATCCCACCTGCGTCTCAGGCGCACGCTGTCGGGGAACAGTTCCATTGTTTTCTCGTCTTTTCAGATTCATGGTTTTTATCACAGCCTTTTCGGTAAATTTTAAAAATCCATCTGGCTTTATGAATATGGCATCCGAATCGAATACCTATCTAGCACAGAAAGGTTTCTCAGTAAAAGTGCCAGGAAAATTGTAAATTCCCCCATCTACGCATTATACGTTTGGATGAGCGGAAATGTTCCCGTGCGCCAATAATTCTGGGACCAATGCATAGAGCACCCGGACCGTCAAATACAACAGGCAGCCCAGCCGCACCAGAGCCCAGGCCCAATCCGGCAGGGTCGCCGTATTGAACAAATACTGAATCTGTGAAATCGAAGAGACCGCGATACTCACAATCGCACAGAGCATGTCCCCGCGCCTGCGTGTGTAAATCGCCAGCAGAGTCAGCAAAAGATCTGTCAGATAAATGTAACGCTCGTGCATATTGGGCAGGAAATAGACACACAAAAAGCTGCACCAGACGCCAAGCAAAAGCTGCTCTCCAGCGCACAACCGGCGTCCAGCACGCATCACCATAATGGCAGCAAGCAGCAGGATGCCTACTAACAGAAGAATACCGATGCAGGCAAAGGCATCGTAACTGGCCATCGGCAAAATAAAGCTATACAAATTGGGGCATCCGGAGGTCAGGACTTTTCGACCGATCTGTTGCGTCAAATAGATGGTAAAGGCTTCCCAGATGGAGCGGCCCGCCATGGCAGCCGGGATCGCCGTTGCGAGCATAACCCCGGGAACGAACAGAAAATACCACAACCGGCACTTTCTGTCCGACAGACAAACCAGAATAAAGATTGGAAGGAGAAACACAGCCTGCAATTTGAATGCCAACCCCACCCCCATGAAGAGAAACGCCGGAACCATGTTTCGTTTGACCAAACAGGTCATTGCCAACACACAGAAGGTTGTATAAAGCACATCGCACTGTCCCCAGAGCCCGCTATTGAGTACAACTTCCGGAAGAAAGAGCACCACCGCATAGGTGACTGTGGAAATAAGGCGGCGACGCGGGTGTTTTGCACCCAACATCGTGCAAATCAGACGCGCGCTTGAAACTGCCAAACCAAAATCACAAATCACAGAAAACGTTTTTACCGCAACCATAGCATAATCGGTGACCTGGCCCAATAGGTACAGGATGGTCAGATAGGGGAGGTTATAGTCACAACCGGTCGGATTTACGCCCAATCCATTGGCATGCAGCTGGGTATACCAGACCTGAAGACTGCCAACCATATCACTACCGGAGTATGGATAGCAGGCCAGCCGCACGCCCAGCGCCACCACTGTAACACAAACAATGGTGATGGGATAAAGGCGGCGGCGCACGCCGTCGCGAGCCGGACTGTGGCAGTCCCGCTCCAAATCATTCTCCAGCGCGTGGATTTCGGCGCAGCGGTCCTGGCTCATGACAGAAATCCTTCCTTTTCTTGAGTGGCGTCACGTGGCATTGGGATTTGCCTTTTTTAAATTTTCGCGGGCAACTGCCAGCATGAGTTTAATGCGGTTTTCCTGATTCACTTCTGTGGCGCTTGGGTCATAATCAATGGGGACAATGTTTGCTTCCGGATTCATTGTCTTGATTTTGCGGATCATCCCTTTGCCGACAATATGGTTCGGCAGGCAGCCAAAGGGCTGGGCGCAGATGATGTTTTCAAAGCCGCATTCAGCCAATTCCAACATTTCCGCCGTCAGGAGCCAGCCTTCGCCCATTTTCGCGCCATACCCAATGACGCCCTTCACCAGTTCCTTGACATGAGCAAATTCCGTGGGTGCCAAAAACTGCGGATACGGTTTAAACGCATCTGTAATGGAATGCTGCATGGCTGTCACATATTGGAACAAAAGCTTGACAAGCACCAGTTTGGCCGGATTGCCGCCATACAGATGAATGTCATCCAGGCTGTGGCCGACCATAAAGATCAGGAAATTCATCAGGCCTGGCACATTGACCTCGCAGTCCTGCGATGCGAGGAAATCTTCCAGGTGGTTATTCGCAAAGGCAGCGTATTTGACATAAATTTCACCGACAATGCCGACCCGCACCTTCGGGACCTTCTGGACGGGAATAGCCGCAAAATCCTGCATAATCCGCTGCAGATTCTTCTTCTGTGCGCCCATGCCGATGCCATGACCATGATTGAGCTGTTCGTTGAGCTGCTCGGTCCAGTGATCCAACAAGGCATCTGTTTGCCCTCTTTTGATTTCATAGGGCTTGATTTGATTTCTCAGGCACATCAACGTATCACCATAGACAACGCCAGCCAGCAGCTTGCGGATAATGTCCAGGTTGATGGAAAAACCGGGGTTCTTTTCGAGGCCAGCCAGGTTCAGACTAATCACCGGCACCTGGTCCAGCCCAGCGCGGTGCAGCGCCTTACGCAGCAAGTGGATGTAATTGCTGGCGCGGCAGCCGCCGCCTGTCTGCGTGATAATGAGCGCCGTACGGTTAATATCGTACTTACCGGAATGCAGCGCGTCCAGAAACTGCCCGATGACAAGCAGGGCAGGGTAGCAGGCATCGTTGTGGACATATTTTAACCCTTCCTGCACAATGGCAGGCCCATCATTTTCCAACAATTCAATTTTATAACCGGAATTCCGCAATACGCTGACAAACAGCTTAAAATGCACCGGAAGCATCATGGGGCAGAGGATGGTGTATTCCTCTTTCATTTCTTTTGTAAAAATCAGACGCCCGGTCTTGTCATATACCAATTCAGCCATTGCTGCACCTCACTGTTCCAGGGCGGCGAAGAGACTGCGCAGCCGGATCTTCACAGCGCCCAAATTGGTGATTTCGTCGATCTTTATTTGCGTATAGATTTTATCCTTCGCTTCCAAGATACTGCGCACTTCATCCGTGGTAACCGCATCCAGGCCGCAGCCAAACGAGACAAGCTGCACCAGATTCATATCCGACTGCGTGGTCACATATTCTGCCGCGGAATATAGACGCGCATGGTACGTCCACTGGTTGAGTACGTGGACTGGTTCTTTGGCCTGATGTGCGGCGACCACGTCTTCCGAAACGACGGCAGCGCCTAAACTGGTAATCAGTTTATTGATGCCATGGTTGATCTCCGGATCCAGGTGATACGGCCGTCCGGCAAGGACAATAATCTGCTTGTGCTCCAGGCGCGCCTCCTGAATAATTGCATCGCCTTTTCGATGCACATCGTTCATATAATCATGGTAGGCACGATAGGCTGCGTTGGCGGCAATGTGAATTTCTTTGCTGCTGATGTCCGTAAATCCATAAGACTTCAAAATTTTGAGCATCTTTTTCGGGAAGTCATGCGGCCGGTGAATTCCCACATACTCATGGATAAATTTTTTACCTTCCAAACGCTGGGTGTTGGCCGCAATCACTTCCGGATAATACGCAACGACCGGACAATTATAGTGATTATCGCTTTTGTGCTCATCGAAATTATAGCTCATGCATGGATAAAAAATGGTATCCACGCCCTCGTCCAGCAGGCGCAGAACATGGCCATGCATCAGCTTTGCCGGGAAACAGACCGTATCGCTCGGAATCGTAACCTGTCCTTCCAGATACAATTCCCGCGTAGAGAGGGGAGAGGTCACCACCTCAAAGCCGAGCAAGGTAAAGAAAGTGTGCCAGAAAGGCAGCAGCTCATACATATTCAGCCCCATTGGAATGCCAATTTTCCCGCGTTTGGCGGCAAGCACCGGTTTATAGGAGCACAGCTTCTGCAATTTATAGGCATACAGATCCAACTGTTCCCCATTGCTGCTGCGTTTTGTAACCGGACGTTCGCACCGGTTACCTCCGATGAACCGGCGTCCGCCATCAAAAATATTGACGGTCAGGCGGCAGTTATTGCTGCACATACCGCAGTTCGTTACCTTGACCTCGTGTTTGAAGTGCTCGAGTGCTTCCCGCGCAATCATGGAACTACTGCCCTCACGGCGCAGGGACTTCTGCATGGCATAGACCGCTGCGCCATAAGCGCCCATCAATCCGGAAATATCCGGGCGCACCACCTGCACATGCATTTCCTGCTCAAATGCGCGCAGAACCGCATCGTTCAGGAACGTGCCGCCCTGAACCACTACATGCTGTCCGAGTTCTTGGGGTGAATTGGCCCGGATTACTTTATAAAGTGCATTTTTGACTACACTGACAGACAGACCGGCGGAAATATCCGCCACCGTCGCGCCGTCCTTCTGCGCCTGCTTGACCTGACTGTTCATAAAGACTGTGCAGCGGCTGCCCAAGTCGACGGGATGCTTTGCAAACAACCCAAGTTTTGCAAAATCCGCAATGTCATATCCCAGCGTGTTCGCAAAAGTTTGCAAAAAGGAACCGCAGCCAGAGGAACAGGCCTCATTCAAAAAGATATTATCAATGGCGCCGTTCCGGATTTTAAAGCATTTCATATCCTGACCGCCGATGTCGATGACAAAGTCGACGTTAGGCATAAAGCGCTTTGCAGCGGTGAAGTGGGCGATAGTTTCCACAATGCCAAAGTCCAGGTTAAAGGCATTCTTAAGCAGTTCCTCGCCATAACCAGTCACCGCCGCTGCCGTAAAAGTCAAGTCCTGGCGCTTTTCATAAAGCCCCAGCAGATATTCCCGGCAAATGGAAACCGGATTGCCCGCATTGCTGCGGTAGAAGCTGTCCAACACCTGGCCGTCGCTGCCCATGACCACTGCTTTAATGGTGGTAGAACCGGAATCGATGCCCAGATAAATCGGGCCTTTATAGGTCATCAGATCGCCGCGAGGCGCCTTGCATTTGCTGTGGCGCTCCACAAAAGCGTCATATTCATCCTGATTCCGGAACAGCGGCTCAATGCTGCGGAAATTGCCACTCACGCCATACTTGGAGATGCGTTCCAAAGCCGTGTCCAAGTCAATCTGGATTTCACTGCTGAAGGCCGCACCCAAGGCGACAAAATAAAGACTATTTTCTGGGCAAAGGCCCTTGGTATGCAGCGCTGTATCAAACGCTCTGCGCAAGCCCTTCAGAAATGTCAGCGGGCCGCCCAGGTAAAGCACGTTTCCTTGGATTGGGCGTCCTTGCGCGAGGCCAGCAATCGTCTGGTTGGCAACTGCGGCAAAGATGCTGGCGGAAACATCGCTTTTACGTGCGCCCTGATTGAGCAGCGGTTGAATATCCGTCTTTGCAAATACACCGCAGCGGGAGGCGATCGTGTAAATTTTCTCATAGCTCTCCGAAAGCTTATCCAGCTCTTCCAAAGATACATTCAAAAGCGTCGCCATCTGATCAATGAAGGCGCCTGTGCCGCCTGCGCAGGTACCATTCATGCGGACCTCAGTTCCACCTGTCAAAAACAGAATCTTCGCATCCTCACCGCCCAGTTCGATGATGCAGTCCGTGTCTGGATACAGCCGACCCGTTGCTATACGCGTCGCGTAAACCTCCTGCACAAAAGGAAGGTTGCAGGTGTCGCTGATACCCATACCGGCGGAACCGGAGACCGTCAGTTGCGCCTGGTTGCCGCCGATCACCTCTTTGCGAACTTTGGTGAGCAACTCTGTCATTTTTTCTGTGATCTGTGAAAAATGTCGTTCATAGGATTTATATACGATTTGGTTACTGTCGTCGAGCACCACGCATTTGATGGTCGTGGAACCGACGTCAAGTCCAATCTTCATGCAAGTTCCCCTTTCTTCTCTCAAGCCTTTATGGGGCAATCATCTTTCCAAAAATATTCATCATACGTCGAGCCAAACCAAGAAGCCAAAACCATGTGTCCATTTTTGACGCATTACTCGTATTGGATTCCGTTTTATGCCAAATATAAGAATCTGTCTCGCATTTTTTACAAAAAACAATGCCTGTGAATAAATAGGTGTGCATGCCATGCTTAGGTTATACCACCTCTCCGGTCCGGAGATTCTCTTTTCGTCGAAATGATTTGAAGTTGATGGCGGTTTTTATCCGATCTTTTACATGCCTTACCTTAATATAAAAACCGATCACAGGCATAGAGATTGACAAGCAATCACTATATTTTATCGCTTCCCACTTTATCTGTCAATCCCTTGTGGTATTGGGCTGCGAGGCCAATTTGAGTTGCTTTTGCAAACCGGATGTGCTATAATAAATGATAAATTTTGCCGCTGTGGTGGAATTGGCAGACACAAGGGACTTAAAATCCCTCGGTAGAAATACCATACCGGTTCAAGCCCGGTCAGCGGCACCAACCCGAAAAGCTGGTATTACAAGGCTTTTCGGGATTTTTATATTCAAAAGCAACTGCTGCAAAACTTTGGCCCACCAGAATGAGCGCAAAAAGTTTCACGAAAAGGATGGTGAACCTCATGTATAACCCTCAGTTGGAGACTTTTCTCTGTGTGGTGGAGGCTGGCAGCTTTAACAAGGCCTCTGAGCGTCTGTATATCTCTCCGCCGGCGGTCATCAAACAGATCAATCTTTTAGAAGAGAGCTTGGATTTACAGCTTTTTATCCGTACCCACCGGGGGTTGAAACTGACGAAAGCTGGGCAGTCTCTGTATCAAGACGCCAAATACATCATTCAATACTGTAAGGATTCCGTCACGCGGGCGAAGAATGCTATGCAGGAGAGCGAAACCCTGATCCGCATCGGCACTTCTCCCATGACGCCGGCCCAGGTACTAGTAGATCTATGGCCCAAATTGCAGCAGTATTGTCCCAATATCAAATTCCAGCTCATCCCATTTGACAACACCCCGGAAAACGCTCGGGAAATCTTGGCGAATCTGGGACAGAATATTGACGTGGTAGCCGGCATTTTTGATGAAACCCTGCTGAATCTGCGCAAATGTGACGGCTTGGAAATCTCTCGGGAGCCAATCTGCTGCGCGGTATCCATTCATCACCGGCTGGCCCAGAAGGACCGCTTGGCCATTCAGGATTTGTACGGAGAAAAGCTAATGCTCATGCGCCGGGGCTGGAGCCACTATGTGGACCTGCTGCGGGACGATATCTGGAAAAACCATTCCCAGATTCAGATCGTCGATTTCGATTTTTACGACGTGAATGCTTTTAACCAATGTGAAAACAACAATTGTGTACTGATGGCGGTGGAAAATTGGCGGTATGTGCACCCACTCCTCAAAATTCTGCCGGTGGATTGGGGCTACACCATCCCCTTCGGGTTGCTTCACTCACCAACGCCCTCTCCCATGGTACAACAATTTCTGGACGCTGTGAAAAAGGCAACTGCCCAAAACTGACGAGGAACTATTAACCTTTTGGTATATGCTGCATAACGAATCGAGACTTCTGCTGAAGTCTCGGTTTTTTTATAATAAGGACAGCAGGAAGAAAAGGTGGTGAGGAAATTTGAGAAGGTTCCTATTGACATCTATAGCCCTTTGTTTTCTATTTTGTTTCGCCGGATGCAGCGCAGCACCGGCCGGCGTTTCCAGTAAGCAGGAAAGCGAAAATTTACAGCAGGAATCAGGAGAAGAAATTTCCATGCAGGAAAGCCCAAGTGTACGCGGTCCCTATACGAAGGATAGCAAGCTATCGGATGTAATGCGTGACCCAGTGTTCGGGGACTATGGACGCCTGCTTTTTCCGGTGGACAGCGGATATTACAGCGGCGACACGCTGGGGAATCTTCGCCTGACCTGGTATAACAATATTGACCCGAATGAGACAGTGAAGATCGTCAACACGCTGTGGCAGCGCGCTAACGCCGGGGAGACCGTTTTCTACGACATCTACACCGATGAGGAAAAAGCGGAGGACCCAGAAAAAGAGAACACCGGCCTGTTCTTCTTCAAGGGAAATCCCGGCGAAAAATTTGCCGTGTGCAACGCGGGCGGCGGATTTGCCTATGTGGGCGCCATGCAAGACAGTTTCCCCCACGCGCTGGAGCTCTCCAAAATGGGCTACAACGCCTTTGCCTTGATCTATCGTCCCGGTGCACAAACGGCCTGCGAGGATCTAGCTCGGGGTATCAGCTTTATTTTTGAACACGCAGAAGATCTGGAAGTGGGCACCGAGTGCTATTCTCTCTGGGGCGGCTCCGCAGGGGCGCGAATGGCGGCATGGCTGGGTTCCTATGGTCCGGCAGCCTTCGGCGGGGATAATCTTCCCCAGCCTGGTGCGGTGATCATGCAATACACAGGCCACTCTGATTATACCAAAAACGACCCACCTACCTTCGCCTGTGTGGGGGAAAACGACGGCATCGCCAACTGGCGCACCATGCAGCGGCGTATCGAAGCACTGGACGCTCTGGGTATTCCTACTGAATTTCATCACTATCCGGCCTTTCCCACGGCTTTGGATTAGGCACCGGTACAGTGGCCGAGGGCTGGATTTATCAAGCAGTTGATTTTTGGAAAGCGCAAATGTGACGCATGCTTCGTCAGCATATAGAAGGGAAACATTGTGTTATGAACAATTTTATTTTTCAAAACAGCACAAAAGTCTACTTTGGCCGAGGATGTGTGAAAGAGTATTTGGCTTGTTTGACAAAAAGCGCCAATACCATCTTGCTAGCCTATGGCGGTGGCTCCATCAAGCGCAATGGCGTTTACGATGAAGTCACAAGGATTTTAGCCGGCCCCGGCAAAACCATTGTGGAGTTTTCTGGCATCATGCCCAACCCCACCTATGCCAAAGTCCAGGAGGGAGCGAAACTTGCTCGGGAAAATGACGTCGACATGATTTTGGCCGTGGGCGGCGGCAGCGTCATGGACTGCTGCAAGGCGGTATCTCTGGCTGCCCGGTATGACGGCGATATCTGGAACGATTTCTGGGAGCGTCCCGGCGTTATCGAGGGGGAGCCTCTGCCTCTGGGCGTGATCGTCACCGTGGCGGGGACCGGCAGTGAGTGCAACGGCGGCGCGGTCATCACCAACGAGAAGAAAAAGGTGAAAACCGGTCGGGATTACCCCAAATTGAATCCGCAGTTTGCGTTGATGGACCCAGCCTACACCTACTCAGTTCCGGTGAGACAGATGGTGTCTGGTGGATTTGACATTCTCAGTCATATGATGGAAACCTATTTCAGCGAGCCCAATGAGGACAACGTCTCCGATGACATCATGGAAGCCCTGATGAAAAGCGTCATCCGCAATCTCCGTGCCGCGATCAAAAATCCAGAGGATTACACCGCCCGCTCCAATCTGATGTGGGATTCCACCATTGGCGAGAACCGACTCATCAAAATGGGCAAGAAATGTGATTTTGAGTGCCACAACATGGAGCATCAGCTGGGCGCCTATACAAACTGCAACCACGGCTGCGGGCTTGCGGTGTTGCACCCGGTGTATTACCGGCATATCTATAAGGAAGGGCTGTCCAAGTTCGTCCGGTTTGCCGAAAATATCTGGGGCATTGCGCGGAACCGCAAAACCGATGAAGAACTTGCCCTGGCAGGTATTGACGCCTTGGCAGCCTTTATCAAGGAGATCGGTCTGCCCAGAACCTTACAGGAACTAGGCGTTTCCGATAAATCTGTGCTCAAGGAGATCGCCGATTCCTGTGCCATCTCCCAGGGTAGCTACAAGAAAATGACCCACGAAGAAATCCTGGAGATCTTCCAGGAGTGCTATGCATGAAAGGAGTTAAAAACATGAACGTAAAGAAACTGACCGCATTGGGGCTTTCCGCCCTGCTGGCCTTGAGCCTCGCCGCATGCAGTGGCGAAACCGCCTCCTCGACTTCGTCTGCGCAGGAGAATGCTTCGGAAGCATCCACCGAAAGCACGGCATCGGAAGCCACCGCGTCAAAAACGAGCGACGGCACGGGAAATACCTTGGTGGTGTACTTCTCTGCTACCGGCAACACAGAGAAGGCTGCCAAGTACATTGCTGATATTACCGGCGGCACCCTATTTCAGCTTGAGCCCACCGACCCATACACGACGGAGGACTTAAACTATAGTGATGACAACAGCCGCGTCAGCCGAGAATATGCAGACGAGAGCCTGCGGGACGTAAAACTGGTAGCGGACACCGTGGATAACTGGGACAGCTACGATACCGTGTTCATTGGCTACCCCATCTGGTGGGGCATCGCCGCCTGGCCGGTGGATGGCTTTGTGAAGGCCAATGACTTTACCGGCAAAACGGTAATTCCCTTCTGCACGTCCGCAAGCTCAGGAATCGGCCAAAGCGGCGAGCAGCTGGCGGAAATGGCAGGCACCGGAAACTGGCTGGAAGGTCAGCGATTCTCTTCTAGCGTCAGCGAAGGGGACGTGCAGACCTGGCTGGATGGGCTGAACCTGTAAGTGGGAAGTGAAAGGAAGCTAAGCCGATGAAACGGGTTTGCTCTTTCATTTTAATTGCAGTCCTGCTTTTCACTTTGGAGGCATGCAGCTTATCGCCGGACACTGGCTCTTCGGTAGCGCAGGCCGGGACAAGCGCCAGCGAACGCACACGCACTGTGCAACAAAGCCACACGAATCTTCTCATCGCATATGCGCCGGAGGAAAGCGGCCGGGTAGCCGAAGCGGCCAGTGCCTTACAGGGCGTTCTGGGCGGCGATCTTTTGAAAATTGACGCAAATACAACAGACGATTTTTCTTCATACGCGTTTGTCCTTCTGGGATTTGATGCGGAGGAAAATGCTCTGCCTCAGACAATCCAGGATTTTTTACAGAAAAATGACTTCGGGGCCAGAACAATTTATCCCTTTGTTACCGGCAAAGGGAATGATTCCACGGCCATCTTCTCCGCTATTTCGCAGCTTCAGCCCGGCGCATTGATGGGGGACAGCGCACTGCTGCTTTCGGCAGACTCCGATGAAGGGGAAATTACTGCATGGGGACAGGGATTGGCGCTTTCAGGCAATCCACCCGCCCTGGAAAATGGAGAGGACAATACCGTTGCGACCGCCACCGTAACGCCGGATGAACAGCAGATTCTCTATCTTTGGGAAGAGGGCAACGTGCCGGCCACCACGGAATATACCGTGAACAACGGGAATTATTCTGATGATCCGGATTTCAGGCCATACATGACCAGTTATCCAGTACCGGAAGGTGTAGAAGTCAAGGGTGCAGTGCTTATTTGTCCCGGCGGTGCTTTCCAGTTCCGCAGCGACCAGCCAGAAGGCGTAGATGTAGCAGAAGCTTTGAGTGTGCTGGGTTATCAGAGCTTTGTGGTGGATTACCGCCTTCGGCCCTACACCCAGCAGGAAGGCGCATTGGACCTAGCCCGAGCAGTACGGTTTGTGCGTGCCCATGCCAAAGAATATGGTATTGACGGAAACGACATTGCTGTCATGGGCTTTTCCGCCGGAGGAATCTTGAGCGGGGAAATGCTCCTGAATTTTGACGGCCTTGTCAATGGGACGGCGCTGGATGCGGACTATCAGCCTGATGCTTTGGATAAAGTTTCCGCCGATGCTGCAGCCTGCGGTATGATTTACTCCTTTTATGGCAGGCTTAGTGTTTGCACCACTGATGTAGAATTGCTGCGTTCCGGCAACCTGCCACCCACCTTCTACTGCTACGGCACGCGCGACCCGTTCTATGACCAGTTTCTTGCCAATGCGGATGCAGCCCAGAAAGCCGGTGTATCTGTAAAACGCCTGCAGTTGGATGGAATGCCCCACGGTTTTGGTGCACAGGGCGGATGGATTCCCACTTATGATACATGGCTGTCGGAAATCTTCCAAAGCCAGTAAAGGCAAAGCCGCTCGGATCACTGTCATCAGGAAGCATTTGGAGCCGGACTGTCCATATAAAACCGCGCTGAAAATTGGCCCTCCCCGCAATTTTTTGGGGAAGGGCCTGCTGTTTGCATTAACGCAAACAAGTCATAACTTTTTGGTTTACACTGCATAAGCAATCGAGACTTCTGGCTTTCAACTGCCGGATTTATAATAGGAAGTACGAGGAGGGACAAAGTAGATGAATGTATTGCTGGTTAATGGCAGCCCCCATAAAAATGGATGCACCAATGCCGCTTTGGATGAAGTGGGGCGTGCGCTGAAACGAGAAGGCATTCCTGTGAGGTGGTTTTGGATTGGCAACCAGCCGCTGACCGGTTGCATCGGCTGCGGGTACTGCGCGGCACATGGAAAGTGCCATTACGAGGACCGAGTCAATGCATTTTTAGACATTGCCGGTCATTACGATGGCTTTGTGTTTGGCGCGCCAGTGCATTTTGCATCAGCTGCAGCTTCCATGATTGCCTTTATGGATAGAACGTTTTTTGTGGACCATTCTGCGGGTTTGAACCTTTTTGCCTTTAAACCGGGAGCAGCAATCGTTTCGGCCAGACGAGCCGGAACCACGGCAACATTGGACGAGCTGAACAAATATATGTCGTATGCCCAAATGCCTATTGTGACCTCTCGGTATTGGAATATGGTGCACGGTCAAACGCCGGAAGAAGTACAGGAAGATGCGGAAGGGATGCAGATCATGCGTGTTCTGGGCAAAAATATGGCCTGGCTGCTGAAAAGCATTGAAGCAGGGAAAAGGGCCGGGGTGCTTCTTCCCGAACCGGAAGAGCGAGTCAACACGAACTATATCCGGTGAGAAGACGCTCACTTCCCTGGTCGAAAAGATCGAGGGTACAGTTTTCGGCGTGCCGGAAACTAACCTATGGAGAGCTGCAGAAGTTCTACGTCTGCCAGGCTACCCGCCATGCGGGCGGTTATGTTGGTGGGAAGGTCTCAGAGCTGGCACCTTTCCTGCAGCTCCATGGCCTGGCTGCCTTTACAGTGCCTAAAGCAAATTCAGAAAGGTGTAACCAACAAGATGCGTAGAGATGCCTATCTGCTAAAGAAAATTGCGGTCCTGGTCCCTTTGCTATGCAGCCTCTGGGTGCTCTGCCTGTCCGGCTGTACCGGAACTTTTCCCTCATCGGAAACAACAACAGAGGACACTTCTTCAGCACAGCAGACCGCAGATGCCATATCGTCTGTCAGTCAGACGGAGCGCTCTTCGTCTGGTAAATCCATCCAGACTCGGCTCATTGCGGAACAGATTCTGGAGGGGAAAACCGGCGAAATCCATTACAGTTATTATCTGCCAGAAGATTACGATCCCAATCAGAAATATCCCCTTGTGATCGCCATGCCAGGCTATGACAGGATGTGGTTTGGGGAGGATTCCTCCGGTTCCAACCTAAACTGGCAGGGATTTTTATGCTGGACACAACTCCCGGAGGATATGATCGTGGTATCTGCCCAGCTGACTGATTGGGGTGAAACCTCTGCCCGGCAGGCCATCGAGCTGACGGAATATTTCCTTGAGAACTTTTCAGTCGACAAAAACCGCATCTATGCCGCAGGCTATTCTGCTGGCGGTGAGACAATGTCACAGGCGGTGTCCATGCGGCCCGATTTGTACACCGCCTATCTCCACGTTGCCTCCCAATGGGATGGCGAATTTACGCCCATCGCGGAAAATGGGGTAGCGGTGTACATCTTTATGGCCCAGGGGGATGAATACTACGGCTCGGGACGGGCCCGTGACGCCTACAATGGCCTGCACGATGCCTATATGGATGCAGGTTGGACTGAAGAAAAGATCGACGATGTCCTGCAAGTGCAGATTCCAAATGAATCTTGGTTCGCCCAACGGGATATTACTGGAAATTATCACGGTGGCGCAAATGTTGTATTCGAGGAGACGTCTATCCTAAATTGGATCGTCTCCCACAGCAAATAAAGGAGAGTTTGCAATGAAAGTCTTATTTGTCAACGGCAGCCCTCATAAAGCGGGCTGCACCTATACCGCCCTCAGCACGGTATCCGACGCACTCAATCAGAATGGGATCGACACCGATGTGTTTTGGATTGGGAACAGGCCCCTATCCGGCTGTATCGCCTGTCATAAATGTGCCGATTTAAACCGCTGCGTCTTTCAGGATACCGTCAATGCATTTTTAGACATTGCCGGTCATTACGATGGCTTTGTGTTTGGCACTCCGGTCCATTGGGGCGGGGCTTCCGGAGGCATTACCTCGTTTTTGGACAGGGCTTTTTATGCCGATCTAAACGGCGGCGGAAAGCGGTTTTATCTGAAACCAGCGGCAGCGGTGATCTCCGCCCGCAGGGCAGGCACCACGGCCACCTGGGATCAAATGAACAAGTATTTTGGCCTGATGCAGATGCCCATCATCACTTCTCGTTATTGGAATATGGTCCACGGCACCACTCCGGAGGAGGTCCGCCAGGATCTGGAAGGAATGCAGACGATGAAGCTGCTGGGACATAATATGGCATATTTTCTTAAATGTAAGGAAGTGGGCAGCAAGATTGTTCCCCCGCCGCCCGAGGAACCGTTTGTTTATACCAATTTCATCCGGCAGGAAATGAAACAATAAAAAAATCTAACAGGAGACAGCCGCCATGAAGCCAAAAATGATTGGCAAAATCATTATAGATATTGGCATGACCGTCCTTCTGATGTTGCTTATGGCATTTGAACTGATCGGCAGGACCGCCCATGAGTGGATCGGAGTGGGAATGTTCATGCTGTTTATCATTCATCACATTCTCAACCGGAACTGGAGCAAGAACCTGTTTCGCGGCAAATATCCGCCCATCCGGGTTTTGCAGACTATTTTGGCCGCTCTGGTCTTTCTAACCATGCTGGGCTCTTTTATCAGCGCAGTGCTGATCTCCCGAAATGTATTTGCCTTCCTATCTCTCCGCCACGGTGCTGCCTTGGGAAGAATCATGCATATGCTCTGCGCTTACTGGGGTTTTGTGTTCCTGTCCCTGCACCTGGGGCTCCACTGGAGCACAATTCTGGGCATGGCGGGGCGGCTTATGAGAAAGCCTTCCCGCACCCGCCAGATCGTTTTGTCCATCTTGGGGGCCTGTATCGCATTGTACGGCATCTATGCCTTGATCCACCGGGGAATTCCAAACTATCTGTGTTTACAAACCCAGTTTGTCTTCTTTGATTTTAACGAGCCTCTCTTCTTCTTTTTTCTGGACTATCTGGCTATCATGGGGTTGTTTGTCTGGATCGGGCATTCCCTGGCGAAAGGGGTGCGCTTGCTGCAAAAGGGGAAAACAAAACGATGAAGCTAAAAATGCCGGCATTCCTCTGTCCGCTTCTGCTAACCTTGATCACCTGTGGTAGGATGGCTGAACTCGGCAGTGCCACTCGCGGCTATGACGGAATCGCCGGGACATGTTGACAGGGCGGAATCAGAGCAATCCGGTTTCGCGCTGTTTGTTTTTCTACTTTGATATATGCCGAAGCTATCTCATTTAATTTGAATTTTTTCTATAGATCGTTCTGCGTCTACATTTTTAAGGCAAGAAAATAGAAAAAGTCACCTATTGGAATGCTTATCTGGTGCCGGCGGAAGGGAATGAACCCACACGGTGTTGCTACTAGCAGATTGTGTGCTTGCCGCTGACAGGCCAGTAAATTATCTGGTATCCACGGACATATAAAAAAGCCGCCTTTGCGCAGGCGGCTAGTTGAAAGCAGATTTCAATCAGATTTCTCTGAATCGCAAATCGGGTAAGGACGTCAAGTTTTGGAAATTATAAGGAGTGAAAAATCGCTGCCCACGCAGCTTTTTGTTCTGCGTCTTATCTTTATGACAAAGAAGGCAAAGGTGCAATGCTGCGCTTTAAAATACCACGCAGATAGGCGATTAAAATGCCATAATTGGTCATGGGGATTCCCTGCCGGTGGGCACAGCGCAACCGCCGGCGCATTTCACGTTCTGTCAGCATACAGCCGCCGCAGTGTATGACCATATGAAAGTGGGAGAGGTCTTCTGGAAAATCGACGCCGCTGGAAAAGGTAAACTGCGGCTGCACGCCGGTGTATTCCTGAATCCATCTGGGCAGCTTGACCGTACCGATATCGTCGCATTGACGGTGATGGGTGCAGCCTTCGCTAATTAAAACGCGGTCTCCATCCTGAAGCGATTCCAAAGCTTCCACGCCTGTGATGGCATCCCGCAAAACGCCCTTTCGACGTGCCATCAAGATTGAAAATGAGGTCAGGGGGACGCTTTCCGGTACAGTGGCCGCTACTTCCTTAAATGCCTGGCTGTCCGTAACGACAAGGCGTGGCGGTTTTTGCAGAGAATCCAGCGTCGCTTGAAGTTCCGATTCACGGCAAACAGCCGCCATTGCGCCGGTATCTAACAAATCGCGGATTGTCTGCTGCTGCGGCAGAATCAGACGCCCCTTCGGCGCTGCGGAGTCGATCGGAACAACCAACACCACCAACTCACCCGGCTTGACAAAATCGCCCAGCAGCCTACGCGGCGGCTCCTCCGGAATGCAGGCGGCAATCTTGTCCTTGAGCGCGCGGATATTGTCACCATTGGAAGCGCTGACCCACAAGGCATCCGGATACGCCTGCTGCAACGCCGCTTCCTGTTCCGGCTTTTGGGCACGCACCTCGTCGAGCTTATTCAAGACAAGAACAGTCGGAATTTCCTTTTTGCGGCAAAGGGCCAGGATTTCCATGTCTTCCGCATTTGGCCCTTCCAATCCGTCGATCACGACCACCGCCGCGTCCGCCGTATTTAAAACGCGGCGGCTGCTGGCCACGCGCTGCTCGCCGAGCATGCCCGCGTCATCCAATCCTGGCGTGTCAATGAACACGACTGGTCCCAGCGGCAGCAGCTCCATCGCTTTTTTGACGGGATCTGTCGTGGTGCCTCGAATCTCGGAGACGATCGAAAGCGGTTGCCCGGCGATCGCATTCAGCAGGCTGGACTTGCCGGCATTACGCCGGCCAAAAATGCCGATGTGCAGGCGGTCTGCATCCGGTGTGCTATTTAATCCCATAACAATATCCTCCTTTTACCAATCCGCAACTTAGAAACGAAAATCGCGCTGTCCGTTTGCAATTGCATTCAGATGCTCTGCCGTAACCTTGCGCACGGCCTCTTTAGGAATGTGATTCAATTCTTTTTGAATCAACGCCTCACCGACCCGGCGTGTATCGTCGGATGCATAGTCCATCAAATATTCCTTCAATGTCATTAGTGCATTGGGATGGCAGCAGTTCTGTATCTGCCCGCTCTTGCAAAGCGACATAAACCGGTCGCCTGTCCGTCCTTCGCGGTAGCAGGCCGTGCAAAAACTTGGAATATAGCCAAGCTCCATTAGCCAGCGCACTACTTCGTCCAGGGAACGGGTGTCCGACACATCAAACTGGGCGGAATTTTCCTCCTCTGGCTCCGCATAGCCGCCCACGCTCGTACGGGAGCCGCCAGAAATCTGCGAAATGCCAAGATGCAGCACACGTTCGCGGCATTTCTGACTTTCACGGGTGGAAATAATCATGCCAGTATAAGGTACTGCAATGCGGATACAAGCCACGATTTTGGCGAATGTATCATCGTCAATGCCGTTGTCAAAAGCATCTGGATCAATGTCGTCCGCTTTGCGGATGCGGGGCACGGAAATTGTGTGCGGCCCCACACCATGGACAGCCTCCAAGTGTTCTGCATGCATCAAAAGGCCCGCAAATTCATAGCGATACGACTCCAGGCCAAACAGCACACCGCAGCCTACGTCGTCGATGCCGCCTTCCATTGCCCGGTCCATCGCTTCTGTATGGTAATGGTAATCATGCTTCGGGCCGGTTGGGTGCAGCTGTTCATAACTCTCTTTGTTATACGTCTCTTGAAACAGGATATAGGTGCCAATGCCGGCTGCCTTGAGTTTCCGGTAATTCTCCACCGTTGTGGCGGCGATATTGACATTCACACGGCGGATGGCGCCATTTTTATGCTTGATATTATAAATGGTCTGGATGGATTCCAGCACGTACTCAATCGGGTTATGGACTGGGTCTTCGCCAGTTTCCAGCGCCAGCCGCTTGTGCCCCATGTCTTGCAAAGCGATGACCTCATTGCGAATTTCTTCCTGGGTCAGCTTCTTGCGGCAAATATGCTTATTTTTGGCGTGATAAGGGCAATAAACGCAGCCATTGACGCAATAATTGGACAAGTATAACGGTGCAAACAAAACGATGCGGTTGCCGTAAAAATCTTTTTTGATCTGTTCGGCCAGCGCATAGATTTCCTGATTGCGTTCCGGAATGTCACAATCCAACAGCACGGCTGCATCCCGGTGCGAGAGCCCCTTGCGCTTGCGCGCCTTTTCAAGAATTTCCCCGATCAGCGCGTCATTGTGTCGGTTTTTCTGAGCATAGTCCAGAGTTTCCCGGATTTCGCCGTCATTGATAAATTCCTCTGCATTCAGAGATTTGGGATCATACTTCATTTTTTATTTTCCTCCATTTCGTGCCGCATACGGGAGTCCCCTCGTGAGACAGTCAAATGATAACCGACCGTCTGCATGCGGCGGTTCAGGCACGCCAGACATTCCGCCGCTTCTTCACCCGTACAGGCTTTGTTGTCATAGAGCAGGTACTTTTTTCGGACAGCGATAGGGGAGAGGTTCGGCATCACCACATTGGCACCCGCCAGCATCCCTTTTTCGCGTCCTTGCGGATCAATGGTCCCCAGCGCTGTGGTGGCCGGCAGCAGCACAGCTGGAAACATCAAACGTAAAATTGCCAGCAAATAAACCGTCTGTTCACTAGTGCCCGGCGCCTCCTGCGCAAAGGGCGTTTCGTGGTGCGGCAAAAACGGCCCGATACCAATCATGTCCGGCTGCAAGTCGTGCAGGAACAGAAGGTCATCCGCCAGATTTTCTGTCCTCTGCCATGGGGAACCCACCATAAAACCGGCGCCCACCTGATACCCCAGTTTCTTCAAATTCCACAGGCACTGCTTGCGGTTTTCAAGCGACATGGCCGGCGGATGCAGTTTCCGGTAATGCGCCTCACCAGCTGTTTCATGGCGCAATAGATATCGGTCCGCACCTGCCTGCCGCCACAGGCGGTAGACCGCCCGGCTGTGTTCACCACATGAAAGCGTCACTGCACAATCGGGAAATTGCGTTTTGATGTGCCGTACGATGCCGGCAATATCTTCCGGAGAAAAGGCCGGGTCCTCGCCACCCTGCAATACAAAAGTGCGAAAGCCGAGTTTCCATCCGGCTGCGCAGCAGTGCAGAATTTCCTCTTCTGTCAGCCGGTAACGCTGCGCCTTTGCATTGCTCCGGCGCAGACCGCAATAGTAGCAATCATTTTTGCAGTAGCTTGTAAACTCGATCAGCCCGCGGATATAGACGTCTGTTCCATATTCCCGCTGCCGGATGGCGCGGGCCCTCGCAAAAAGGTCAGCTTCCGTTTCTTGACTTTGCCCATCAATCAAAGCGGCAAATTCACTGTGCGTCAAGACATGGTTTCGTTCCAAACGGTCAATCAGTTTTTTCATCCGCACCACCAAACACATTGGAATAAATAGTCTTACTGGTGACGCCAGGCAGCATGCCCAATTTTCCGGACAGTGCGCTTAAAACATTCATGGGCGCATCCAGCACAATGCTGATAACCGCCACGTCCCGGCGTGCATAGGGCAGGCCCATCCTCCCAATAATGTACGTTCGATACTGATGCAGCAGTTGATTGATCGCTTCGGTGGACGAAAAATCCTGTACGATGATGCCAATCAGAGCCACACGTGTTTCCATTTGCTTCTTCCTTTCTCTTCCAGACAACAAAAAAGCGCCCAGAAGGGCGCAGAAATCCTCACGGTATCCATTTCCAGCGCCTTCTCCATCGGGAAATCCCTTTGTGTCAGGAGCAATCGATTATTTGTATTTTTTTGATATACATCGGTTTGCCGAAAGGACGAACCTCGCGGCGCACGACATGCTGTTTGCTATTATATCGTCCAAAGGTGTATAAGTCAAGGGAGAGCCCGGCGACTGGAGCGTTCAGGATCCGACCTCTGGAGTGGCCAAAACTCCGTCATGTTCCCCCAATACCGCTTTGGCAAATGGCCCTGTCGGCATTTTGGATTCTCCCGCCCTTTAATGGCCACCGTGTTATAAAAGCACTGCCAAAGCTGCCGGAAGTGCGCCTCCTCTGGGCCGGGCTGCGGCAAAGCGAAGTGTGCCAATGGGATGATCGCTGTCTGGTGTGGTCGATAGAGCAGCGCTTGTGCATGGGTACTGTCATAAATCAGGAAGCACTCCTCCGGATAACGCCAGCAAAAATGAGAAACCATCAGCGGTAACACCTGGTTTTTCGGTGTAATAATGGCGGCAAGCCTGCCATCATACTCCGAAAAGCGCACAAATCCAAGTAGCAAATGCGCTTCGTTATGCAAATGCTGGACCGCGCGCGTTAACTGCCCGACCGTATCGTCCGCCAACATATGCACCACAGATGCACCCTGGCGATACCCCATACGGATAAATTGCAACAGCAGCAGTTCGCGCTCCGGCAGGCAGGTCAAAAATCCCAGGGAAACCAAATCCGCTGCCTGTGAAGAGATGCGCCGGCGCAGCGAAGTATAGACCCGCTCCGCGTGATCTGTGTCCGTTTCAACCCGGTGCTCGGGAAACAGCAACACCCTGTCGTCCTGCTCCGATAGAATGGCGCTGGGCAGCTCCCGGCGGTAGAAGCTGTCAAATACGCAGCATAAAAAGCCCTCAAAGCTGCCGTCATATCGATACGTAATCCAAACGTTTTGCATGATTGCCTCCCAACACACCCGATGCGGATTCGTCAAACAGCGAGAGCTGTTCCATTGGCTGCTCTACGGATTTCTGCGAGGGAAGGAGCGCCCGCATCACGGCCTGCGGCGTCACGCGCAGCCCTTCCATCGATTTGCCGCGGCATGTCACAAAATACTGCGCGCGTTTCAGCACAACGCCCAGCTTTTTGAGTGCTGCGAAGTCGAGGCTGCACACACGCCTTGCCCGCAGAATTGCACGCACAGATTTCGGCCCAATGCCCGGCACACGCAAAAGCGTATGGGCGTCCGCCCGGTTGACCTCCACTGGAAAAAAGGCAGGATGCCGCAGCGCCCAGCAACATTTGGGATCCAACAGTGGGTGAAAATTTGGGTGCTCCGCATCCAAGAGTTCCTGTGCCTCGAACCCGTAAAATCGCAACAGCCAGTCCGCCTGATAGAGCCTGTGCTCCCGCAGTAGCGGCGGCCTGGTGCCGGGCGGCGGCAGCAGGGCGCTTTCCGTCACCGGCATATAGGCCGAATAAAATACACGCTTGAGTCCATACTGCCGGTAAAGCCCCTCTGACAACCGCAAAATCTGGTAATCGCTCTCAGGTGTCGCGCCGATAATCATCTGCGTACTTTGCCCGGCAGGCACAAATTTCGGCGCGTGCCGGTAACGAGAAAGCGCCTGCGTGCTTGCTGCAATCTGCCCCGCAATCCACCCCATTGGGCGCAGAATCGCCTGGCGTGATTTTTCCGGGCAAAGGCGATTCAGGCTTTTCTCCGAAGGCAGCTCAATGTTTACGCTCATGCGGTCCGCAAGCTGTCCCAGGCGCAGCAGTAATTGTGGATCCGCGCCGGGGATCGCCTTGACATGGATATATCCGCGAAAGTGGTATTCCTTGCGCAAAAGAGAAAGCGTCTCAAGCAAAAGCTCACAGGTGTAGTCCGCATTCCGGACGACACCGCTGCTCAAAAACAGTCCCTCGATATAATTGCGGCGGTAAAACCCAATCGTGAGATCCGCAAGCTCGCGCGGCGTAAAAGCGGCCCGCCGGACGTCCCGTGACCGGCGGTTGACGCAGTATTGGCAATCATAAACGCAGGCATTGCTAAAGAGCACTTTCAAAAGGGAAATGCATCGCCCGTCCGCCGAAAAGCTGTGGCAGATCCCACAAGCCGCGCTGCTACCAATAGCGCCCGTCTGTCCGTTGCGATCCACGCCACTGGAAGTGCAGGCCACGTCATATTTTGCTGCATCTGTCAAAATCTTGAGTTTTTCCAGTGTGTCCATTCCTTTTGCACCACCATATAGAACATTTGTTCTATACCAGTATAGACGATGTCTAGAAAAAAGTCAAGGGGTTTGTGATGCAAATTTATGATCGCCAATAGCATGACGCTGCTCGAAAAAACAAAATGCGGTATAAAAAACGCACATGCAAACATGCATATGCGTAAAGCTAAAAATCTTTATACGTTTGTTTGGAATATCCACCGGTCAATCGCCTGGGCCAGGCCGTCGTCGTCGCAGTTGCCTGTGATCACGTCCGCACGGGAACGGACCAATGCCGCGGCGTTTCCCATTGCCACGCCAAGTCCTGCCCATTCCAGCATCGACAGGTCGTTGTGTCCATCGCCTACAGCCATCACTTCGGTCTGGGGGACTTGCAAGTGCGCAGCCAGAGCGCGCAATCCGCCGCCTTTGGTCGCCTCCCGGTCCGTCACCTCGATGACCGTTTCAAAGGAAGTGGTAACCGCAAGGCGGTTGTCCGCTGTGAGGATATCCCAACAGCGGCTGCGTGCCTGCATATTCTGAAAGATAGAAAACAGCTTCTCGACGGGTTCCTTTTGCTTTTCCAAAAAGTCCGCGAGATCCGCCACCGGCGTGCGGGAACGGCGAAATGTCTCCACATGGTCCGGCTGCACCCCGTATTGCAGCGGATGCGCATAGCGTTTGCGACTTGTATAAGCCCGGCCATTTAAATAGACGTCCACCATACCGCCATGTGCAGTAATCACGCGCAGCGCCCATACTGCCGTCTCAGGCGGCATTAAGATCTGATGCAAGACGCGGCAGTCCGCCTTGTCATAGACCACAGCGCCATTGCTGCAAAGGTAGTATCGAATTCCCGGAACCTCTTCCAGTTCCGGCGGAAGCCCGGAATACAGCCGGCCGGTTGCAGGCACCACAAAAACGCCTGCCCCAATGGCTCGGATGAGTGCATTGCGGTTTCTCGATGAAAGTGTATTGTGACTGTTCAGTGTGGTCCCGTCCATATCAATCGCCAAAATGCGGTACGGCAACTGTTTCATCGCAGCACCTTGACCTGAAGATTGGCGAGCACCTCAAGCGCCTCCCGATTCTGTTCGGGATCTGCACAGGCCGTGCAGGCAGCGTCCACCACAACTTCCGCCTCTGGCAGCGCCGCCTTCGCCAGCACCGCATTGGAAAGTACACAGATGTTGCTGACCAGGCCACACAGTTCTACGCGATCATATTTTCCGGCCTGCAGATAGGGGAGAAGGGCCGCGCACCCAAAAGCGGATTTTTCAAAGTGGCGGGCGTCTTTGAGCAGTTGTGCCGACTGACCGTATAGCTGCCAACCTGGCGTATCCCGGACGCAGTGCACGACAGGCAATGCGCGGCCTTCGGCGGTGGCAAGATAATCCGGGCCATGGGTGTCGAGCGTATAAATGACCTCGTCGCCAGCGGCTCGATACGCTTCAATTTTCCGGCAAATGGCATTCTGAATCTGGACAGCACCCGGAAATCCCAGGCTGCCTGTGACAAAATCCACCTGGTTGTCGATGACAATGAGAAGCTGCTTCATCCGGCTGATGCCTCCTTTTGATCAAGTGGATAGGATTTGCAAAACGCCCGCATACAGCAAACGCTGCATTGGGGAGAACGCGCCGTGCAAACCGCCCTGCCATGGAGAACCAAACGGTGACAAAACGCATTGCTCTCGTCTTCAGGCAGCACAGCCCGCAGCTGCTTCTCAACCTGCAGGGGATTTTTGCCTTCCGAAAGTCCGAGCCTGCCACAAATGCGAATGCAGTGAGTATCTGTCACGACGGCGGGCTTTCCATAAATGTCGCCCACAACCAGGTTGGCCGTCTTGCGCCCCACACCAGGGAGCTTAACCAGCTCCTCTACCGTATCCGGCACCACACCGCCATAAACATCGCGCAGCATCCGGCACATGGCGCAAATATCCCGCGCCTTTGTTTTATAAAGCCCGCAGGAATGGATATATTTCCCGACTTCTTCCGGTGTCGCGTTACAAAATGCCTCCAGTGTGGGGAACCGCGCAAAGAGCGCGGGGGTTACCTGATTCACACGCGCATCTGTGCACTGCGCCGAAAGCCGGGTGGCGATCAGCAATTGCAGTGGATCGCGATAGGTCAGGGAACAGATCCCCTCTGGATATGCCTCTTTCAACGCGGCGACAGCCAATAAAGCGCGTTGCTTGCGTGTCATGCATGCACGTCCTTTCCAACTAGCTTACTCTTTATTTTTATTATTGTACTGCATCTTTCCGTATTCGTAAACAAAATTTTGCACGAGGCCCAAAAGAAAGGGCTCGAAGTGTTGTGTTTTGGAAAAGCAAACGGTATAATATAAGAAAATTGACAACAAGGAGATACGGAAATGTACAAGGATATCATGGACACAATCGGCTTCGTTAAAGCCGCTGATCCAGAAGTCGGCGCAGCAATGCAGGACGAATTGTCCCGCCAACGCCGCAACCTGGAGCTGATTGCTTCGGAAAACATTGTCTCACCCGCCGTCATGGCTGCGATGGGCAGCGTTCTGACCAATAAGTATGCGGAGGGCTATCCTGGAAAACGATATTACGGTGGCTGCCAATATGTTGACGTTGTGGAAGAAATCGCGCGCGAACGTGCCTGCCGTCTGTTCGGCGCGGAGCACGCCAATGTGCAGCCGCATTCAGGCGCACAGGCAAATACGGCGGTTTATTTTGCTTTTCTGAAGCCGGGCGACACGGTGATGGGCATGAATCTCGCAGAAGGCGGTCATCTGACTCATGGCTCTCCTGTGAATATCTCCGGCAGCTATTTCAATTTTGTACCTTATGGCGTTGACGCGGTGACTGGCCGCATCGACTACGATAAGCTGATGGACCAGGCCATGCAGGTGAAGCCCAAAATGATCGTGGCCGGTGCGAGCGCCTATCCGCGTATCATCGATTTTGAGAAGTTCCATGAAGTTGCCAAAGCCTGTGGCGCCATGCTGATGGTGGATATGGCGCATATTGCAGGCTTGGTGGCGGCCGGCCTGCATCCGAACCCGGTTCCGTGGGCGGATATTGTCACGACCACCACGCACAAAACGCTGCGCGGCCCGCGCGGCGGTCTCATCCTGTGCAAGGAAGAATACGCCAAAGCGATCGACAAGGCTGTGTTCCCCGGAACGCAGGGCGGCCCGCTGATGCACATCATTGCGGCCAAGGCGGTTTGCCTTGGTGAAGCGCTGCAGCCTTCCTTTAAGGAATACGGCAAGGCAATCGTCGACAATGCGCAGGCGCTTGCCAAGGGCCTGTTGGACCGCGGCGTCAAGTTGGTCAGCGGCGGGACGGATAACCATTTGATGCTGGTAGACCTGACGGGCATGGAATTGACCGGCAAGGATCTGGAAAAACGCCTCGACGCTGTGCGGATCACAGCCAACAAAAACACCGTACCCGGCGAAACCCGCAGCCCGTTCAAGACATCCGGCCTGCGCCTGGGCACACCCGCGGTAACGACACGCGGCTTGCAGCCGGCAGATATGGATGTCATTGCACAGTGCATCGCGGATACGATCAATGACTATGAGGGCACCAAGGAAAAGAGCCTTGCCGCTGTCAGTGCGCTGTGCGAAAAGTACCCGCTGTACGAATGAATCCACGCGCCTGATTCTAATTTCTAATTTCATAGATTGCGAACAGGTAGGGAGGTGTAATGGATGGCGACCCCGCTGGCGGACCGCATCCGCCCAAAAACACTGGATGAGATCGTTGGGCAAAAGCATCTGCTCGCTCCTGGCCGTCCGTTGCGCCGTATCCTGGAGCGCGGTGAGGTCCCAAACCTCGTATTTTACGGTCCTTCCGGCGTTGGAAAAACAACGCTTGCTTCCATCATTGCACATCGGACGAAAAAGAAATTCTGCAAACTTAATGGGACTACCGCATCAACTGCGGATATTCGGGATGTAGTCGGAAAGATTGGCACGCTGGAAGCAGTCAATGGCATCTTACTCTATTTAGATGAAATTCAATACTTCAATAAAAAGCAGCAGCAGACGCTTTTGGAATTCATTGAAAATGGGGACATAACACTGGTGGCCTCTACCACAGAAAACCCTTATTTTTACGTATACAGCGCCATTCTGAGCCGGTCCACTGTATTTGAATTCAAATCCGTGGAGCCGCAGGATGTGGTTCCCGCGGTGGAGCGCGCGTTTCATATTCTGGAGAAAGACTCTGGATGTCCGATTCACGTCAGTGAAGAAGCCGTGCGCCGCATTGCCACGGCCTGTGGTGGCGATGTACGCAAAGCGATCAATGCGGTGGAGCTGTGCGTGGCCGCAGCGGAAAGCCGGGATGGCTGCCTGCAAGTAAACGAGGACCTTGCACGGGAACTGACGCAGCGCAGCGCCATGCGCTATGACCGTGAAGGCGATGAGCATTACGATATCGTCTCCGCTTACCAGAAATCCATGCGCGGCTCTGATCCGGACGCAGCGCTGCATTATCTGGCACGCCTTCTGACGGCCGGCGATCTGCCCTCTGCATGCAGGCGTCTGATGGTCTGTGCCTGCGAAGACGTGGGGCTTGCCTATCCACAGATTATTCCCATTGTGAAAGCGGCGGTTGATGCGGCCCAAATGGTCGGTTTGCCGGAAGCGCGCATCCCGCTGGCCGACGCAGTCATACTGGTCAGCCAAGCGCCCAAGAGCAATTCCGGAGAAAAGGCGATCGACGCCGCGATGGCAGATGTGAATGCGGGAAAGATCGGCCCAATTCCGCGCCAGCTACAGAATAAGCATTATGACGGCGCAGACCAGGCGCGCAAAGGCCAGTTTTACAAATACCCACATGATTTCCCGGGCCATTGGGTGGCACAGCAGTACCTGCCTGATCTGTTGTGCGGCGTACAATACTATGTACCCGGCGAAAACAAAAACGAACAATCCTTCGCCGCCTATTGGAAGCATAGAAAAGGTGAAACTGGGCAGCCTTAAACCGGCTGTACATTGGAGGTGTCCCATGAAGCCTGAAGCTTTGTTGAGCTTAACCTATGGCATGTACGCGATTGGCGTGACAGATGGTGAGAAACCCTCTGCCTGTATTGTTAACACCGTTGTGCAGGTGTCAAACCATCCAAACATACTCATGCTCACCATGAGCCATAATAATTATAGTCACTCCTGCATTCAAAAGAGCGGCTTTTTTACAGTCAGCATCTTAAGCGAAGATACATCCGGCGCTGTGATTGGCGCACTCGGCCTTACCTCCGGTCGCGACTGCAATAAGCTGGCAAACGTACGATATAAAATGCTGCGGGAGGGCGTTCCTGTTATCAAGGAAAACAGCTGCTGTTGGTTTTTATGCAAGGTTGTCGGCCAAATGGAGGCCTCCACCCATACGATCTTTTTGGGAGAAATCCGCGCTGGCAGTGACCAGGTGAAGGGGAAGCCCATGACTTATGCCTATTACCGCCAGGTCATTAAGGGGTCAGCTCCGAAAAATGCGCCTGGCTACCAAACGCCTGCGCCTGACCACTGTGAAAACGATGGGGAAGCATTTCTGTGCCGCATCTGCAAGTATGAATATGATGATCCTGTGACGCCCTTTGCGGAGCTGCCGGATGACTGGGTATGTCCCATTTGTGGCGCGCCAAAAGCAGCATTTAAACGAAAATCCATTTTATAAATTCAAACCAACCGCCCTGTCATCCGGCAGAAGGATGGGGCGGTTGAATTCTGTCTAAGCCGCCCAAAAGGCGCAGTCGGTCCATAACATATACTCACCAAATTCGGCCGGAAGGCGAATTTTGTGTTCAAACTCGCAAAGTATTTGAAATCCTACCGTATTTTTGTGGTATTGGGACCGGCATTCAAGCTGACCGAGGCTATTTTGGGTGGTTTTGATCAAGCCGCTGTCCATTTTTATGACAACCCTCATTGCCTGCCTTGTACACAGTCAATTTACCAAGCAGCAGGCTACCCAAGGTGAGCTGAACGGCTTTGTCGAGGTACAGTACATATCGGCGGTCAGAAAGTCGTCGTCAAGGCATTCGGCTGCGAAGCTCACGCAGGGCAGGCTTTTTATGATGCAGACATTGGCACAATCTGTGTAGGATGGACATCGTATTCAGGATGTGATGTGTGGCGTGTTTGCGCAGCCTTATATATTCCTGGTTGTTTGCTGGCACTGTGCACGAAAATATCGCGTACGAACGCCACCTTGGATGAAGTGGTCGAAGCGGCAAAGGCAGCGCATGCACACAGCCTTATCGAGCGTCTGCCTATCGGGTATGACACGGTGATTGGGGAAGAGGGCAGCAACTTTTCTCAAGGGCAGCGCCAACTGCCCTGTATTGCCCGCGTTATGCTGGTGCTGATCCTGGATAAAGCCACCAGTTCAATTGATACCCGCACAGAGTTGCGCGTTCAAAAAGCTTTTGATAAAATGATTACCGACCGCCAAAGAAGCGGATTGCATTCTTGTGATGAAGGACGGTCGTATTCTGGAACAAGGTCGTCACGAAGAACTTTTGGAAAAAATGTTCTATACTAAGCTCTATAAACAGTCAGTTTGCCAAGACGAGCGTTTGAACAAAAACAAACTGCACGGAAAATAGCTTGTCCAAAAATGCATTTTGAAGTATAATGGATCCGAAATAGGCTCCTCGTTGCTGGAAGTTGTCAAAGAATCAGGAGGGATCCCATGAACTTCAACGAAAAGAAAGCGCTTGCCATTGCGGCTTGCAAAATCCGCATGGGCACGATCATAGGGGTGTACAATGCGAAATCCGGCCATCCGGGCGGCTCTCTGTCTGCCGACGATCTTTTTACGTACCTCTACTTTCGTGAAATGCATATTGACCCGAAAAACCCGAAGATGCCAGATCGTGATCGCTTTGTGCTGAGCAAGGGACACGGCTGTCCCGGCCTGTACGCCACATTGGCCGAACGCGGCTATTTCCCGCGGGAAGAACTAGAGTCGCTGCGTCACATTGGCGCCATCCTGCAGGGACATCCGGACATGAAGCATACCCCTGGCATTGACATGAGTTCTGGCTCTCTAGGACAGGGGATCTCCGCTGCCTGCGGCATGGCGCTGGCCGGTAAGATGGACAAAAAAGATTACCGCGTCTATGTCATGCTGGGCGACGGCGAAATCGAAGAGGGACAGGTTTGGGAGGCTGCTATGTTTGCCGGTCACCACAAACTGGACAATCTGTGCGCAATTGTCGATTATAATGGTCTGCAAATCGACGGAAAAGTCAGCGATGTGGGCGGACCGGAACCGATCGACAAAAAATTTGAGGCTTTTAACTTTGATGTGCAAACCATCAATGGACACGATTTCGACGCGATGGAGGCCGCTTTTGCACATGCGCGCTCGGTAAAGGGCAAACCCTCCTGCATCATTGCACACACCATGAAAGGCAAGGGCGTTTCTTACATGGAAAATGTAGCTGGATGGCACGGAAAGGCCCCCAATGAAGCGGAATATAAAGAGGCCATGGCGGAATTGCAGGCCGCGCTGGCCGGATTGGAGGCAAAATAATGGCTGAGATGGTGAAAAAGGCAACACGCGAATCCTTTGCGCTCGCGCTGGTGGAAGCCGCAAAGACAAACCCCAATATTGTGGTGCTGGATGCAGACTTAGCGGAAGCGACCAAGACAGTGCTTTTCAAAAAAGCATTTCCGGACCGTTTTGTGGACTGCGGCATCGCAGAATGCAACATGGTCGGCGTGGCAGCCGGCTTAGCTGCATCCGGCAAAATTCCCTTTGCTGCCAGCTTTGCAATGTTTAGCGCCGGCCGGGCATTTGAGCAGGTGCGCAACAGCGTCGGCTATCCGCACTTGAATGTCAAAATTGTCGGCGCTCACGCCGGTATTTCTGTTGGCGAAGACGGCGCCACCCATCAGTGCCTGGAGGATATTGCGCTGATGCGTTCGATTCCTGGCATGGTTGTCGTAAACCCGGCCGATCATTATGAGATGACCGCAGCCGTCAAAGCGTTGGTCGAATATGAAGGTCCCTGCTACCTTCGTTTAGGCCGCCTGGCCGTGGAAAGTGTTTATCACAACGATGACAACTATCATTTTGAGCTAGGCAAAGGCATTACGCTGCGCGAGGGAAACGACATCACGATCGTCGCGACCGGCCTGATGGTAGGGGAGGCAGCCAAGGCCGCCGACGCGCTTCAGGCGGAGGGCATCTCTGTCCGTGTCATTGATATCCACACGATCAAGCCGATCGACCGCGACATCTTGGTCAAGGCCGCAAAAGAGACCGGACTGCTTGTTACGGTCGAAGAGCACAACGTGATCGGCGGCCTCGGAGAAGCGGTCTGCAGCGTTCTGTGCGAGGAATACCCGACCAGGGTAATTCGCATGGGTATGCAAGATGTATTCGGCCACTCGGGTCCAGCAATCGGTTTATTGCAGGAATTCGGTCTCTGCGCGGACAACATTGCCGCCACTGTGCGCAAGGCGCTTCACAAATAAATATATTTTCATTTTAAAAAGACAGCTTTTTCGGACTTCGCTGACCGGAAAAGCTGTCTTTTCTCACACTCAAAAAGCAGGGAAGATGCACTCCCTCAATATTTTGATTCTGGCTTTTTGTCCTTCTCCTTTGGCGCCTGCCAGACAATCTGCACGGCGTGGCGAGCAGTCGCCTTTGTGACGGTAATGGTATTTCCCTCATAGGTAAAACTATCGCCTGCGGTCGGTATTTTTCCGAGATGCTCCATGACCCAACCGCCAACCGTCATGTAATCGAAGTCCTCGGCATCCAGTGGAATTTTAAAAAATTCAAAAAAATCGTCCAAAGCAGCGCTGCAATTTACCGCCCAGCGAGAGGGGCCAATCAGCTTGAAGTATTCGACCACCTGGTCGTGCTCGTCCCATATTTCTCCGACCAGTTCCTCGACGATGTCCTCCATAGTCACAATGCCTTCTGTGCCGCCAAACTCATCCACAACCACCGCCATATGTGTCTGGCTTTGCTGCAACTCATGCAGCAGGTCGCTAATGTGGATTCCTGCCCCCACATAAATCACTTTCTTGATGATTTCCTCCAGAGAGGTCATCCCGGTATGCAAGCCACGGAAGAAGTCTTTTTCATGCACCATACCAATGATATTGTCAATGGATTCGGCATAAACCGGCAGGCGTGAATAATTGTTGTGCAAAAACACATCGGTAATATCTTTGATCGAATCCTCGTGATCGACCGCAACAATATCGACGCGCGGCGTTAAAATATCACTGGCATCCAGTTCATTGAATTCAATTGCCGAGCGAATCAAATCACCATTGCGTTCATCGATGCCGCCATCATTTTGCGCCTCATCGACAATGGTCATCAGGTCTTCCTGTGTCACTTTGGTCTCATCTGGATGTTTAAAAAGATGCGTCAGCGCTTGTTTCCATTTCGCGAACAGCCAGTTCACAGGTGTAAAAACAGTCACCAATACGCGTATTGCCGGTGCAACTGCCATCGCATACCGATCGGGGAATTCTTTTGCCAATCCCTTCGGTGTAACCTCCCCAAAAACCAACACCAGAATCGTCATGACAGCCGTCGAAATGGAAACTCCGCGTTGCCCCAGCCAATACGTGAACACCACAGTTGCCAACGAAGCGGATAAAATATTGACAATATTATTTCCGATGAGAATCGTCGACAGCAAGTTGTCGTAATTTTCCACGATGTGCAGCGTCATTGCGGCCCGCTTATTGCCATCGTTCGCCATATTTTTCAAACGCACGTGGTTGAGTAGGTTATAGGCCGTTTCAGCAGCAGAGAAAAAAGCCGACAAGATCACACAAATAAGAATGCCAATTATTCTGCCAGCAAGAATTCCGTCCATTCTACTTTGATATCCCCCAACCCATTTGATTCCTGCCTATCTTTCGAACAAGCGGGAATTTTGAAAACCTAAAGTCCAGATATATATATTTTTATTTTACCAAATCTATGCACATTTTGCAATCGAATAATTTTTTTCGAAAAGCACTTGCTTTTTTTAAGACTTTGTGATATTATAATGGAGCTGCTTGAAGAAAGCAGTTGAAAAATGGGGCATTAGCTCAGTTGGGAGAGCGCCACACTGGCAG